>OKVS01000349.1_pt1 | contig 16951 bp, 18 predicted proteins | sample 1606911 | NCBI WGS metagenome assembly OKVS01 (sample SAMN03281016, study PRJEB24777) | human gut metagenome | isolation source: fecal sample PR161 from 1 month old female Malay infant, caesarean... | reverse complement strand
ATTAACCGCGAATGAATTTAAGCCCGAGGCCACCGGTAAGCAAAAAAAGCGTGGATATTCGTGTGACTTGCAAAAATCCTGAAGATGAAAGCAAGGTGAGTATTAAGTTCCGCGCGTCCGATTTTAATGGCTCTGGTTTATCAAGACCCATAATGATGAAGGTGAGCGCAATGATTTAGGGATAAAACTTGAACACAACGGGAATGAAAATTGATAGCAACAGTTCGGCCGTACCAACGCAGGACGGGGAATGTCACTATTATAGACAACACCTGTCCAACAAGGAGAAAAGTCTCCACAACCGGGAAAATTTGAAGCCACATCCACGCTGGATTTCGAGTTTAAATAAAGAAAAAACTTAATACAGCGTAGAAACCTCTTATTTCCCGGCAACACATAGCGCTATACAAATGAGTTGCCGGGTATGAAAAATGGATTTGTATAAGGATATATACTATGAAACTCAAAACGAAAACGCGTGTAGCGCTTTGCGTTGCAGCTTTATCAGGTACTGGCATCACGGCATCACAGGTTATTGCCAGCGATATCGAGCCTTATTCTGTCCCTGTATCTATTAAGGGTGAAAAACAAAAAGACTATTTCGGTATGACGATGACCACGATCGGTAAGTTTTCCGATAAGGACAATGGTTCGCATATCGCGGGTGAAGATATTGTCATTACGGCTCCCTGGGGGGATGGCGCAAAAGGGATCGCGTACGTCATTTTCGGGACTTCCGGTGGGAAACCCATGCAGCAAGTCAATAACGTAGGTGAATTCGATCCGCAAAACGCGCTTAAAATTATCCACAGCAATAAAGCGAATAAGCCTGGCTCAGTGACGACAAAATGGATGGGCGTCGCGGTACGTAAAATAGGTGATATTAACGGCGATGGATATGATGATTTAGTCATCGCCTCCCACTGGCATGATCAGGTCTATATTATCTGGGGCGGACCGCATCACCGTACCGGCGCGCGTCTTTCTAATCAGATTGACCTCAATGATATCGACAACGGCGACGCTCGCCTGGGTATTCGCATCCGTACGGTGAATTCTTCAGGCAATGCGAATACCGGCGGCTGGTTTGGCGCCGCGGTAGGCCCAATTAAATATAAAAATTCTGCCGTGGCTAACAAGATGGTCGATCTTGCTATCGGCGATATCGAAGGCACGGGCGGACGCGGCGGCGCCGTCATTATCTACGGCGCTCAAAAGCCAGGCGATCAGTGGCAGAACATTGATATTAAGCGCAACAACCTGGGCGACTGGGAGATCCCTGCCGCGACCGGTGCCTATATTCGTCCGCAGATGACCGCCACCAACGGTCCGGATAAACCCCTTAACGCCAACCTTGGGCAGCAGATCAGCGATGTCGGGGATATTAACGGCGACGGCTTCAGTGATTACCTGATCGTCGACCCGGAATCGGTCAATGAAGGCCGTAAATCAGAGAACAGCGGCACTGATGGACGCGGCACGGCCTATCTCGTCTACGGCAGCAGCTTCAATCAGGGGAATCTCGACATCGCCTCGCTAAACTCGACGCAGGCAACCCGCATTCACGGTATGGGGGCGGCTTTCCTGGGTGGTCAGTCCGGCGGAGGTGAAGGAAGTAACGATCATAGCGCGTATACACAGGATAAGCCCAATAACGGCACCATTACGCCATTAGGTAATTTCCTGAATGCTCACGCTAACGCTTTTGCGATTAGCGCCCCTGCCGACATGGGTATTGATAAAAAACGTTCCGGGCTGGTCTGGATTATTAAAGGTAAGGCCGACGGCAGTAAGCTGCCATCGTCTCTGTTCCTCGATGCGGCGCACACCCGGCTGAACTACAACAAAACATTTAGCGTACACGATGGCTATGCTATTTACGCCGACAGGCCTGGCAGCAAGCTGGCAGGGTTCGGGAACAGCATTCTCGGTAATGTGGACTTGAACGGCGACGGTAAAAAGGATCTGGTGATTGGCGATCCGAATGCGGTGAACGGCAGCGGCACGCAGGTGGGTGCCGTGTATGTCATCAACGGCGGTAAAAGCCTGGATGACTACGCTGACGATGAAGAAGGCATGATCAATATTAATACGCTGGTGAGAGAAGGCGTTGCGAAAGTCTACTGGGGTAAAAATCAGTATGAAAAATTCGGCGCGTCCATTGCGGCCGGGAGCTTCAATGGCTTCACTCAGGACAGTCTCGCCATTGGTTCTTACCGTGATAACACCTGGACAGGTAAGGTCACCTTCCGCATTGCGGATTACGCTATACCGGATTAATGCTTACATCATCTGAATGGGCAACACCGCCGGGGAGGAGACTCCCCGGCAATTTATTGCGCATTTTGCAGCGCCTGCGCGCACGCCCAGGCGCTCGACCACGCCCACTGGAAATTGTACCCGCCGAGCCAGCCGGTTACGTCCATCACTTCGCCGATAAAGTAGAGCCCCGGTACGTTACGCGCTTCCATCGTGCGTGAAGAAAGCTCATTCGTGTCGACACCGCCCAGCGTCACTTCCGCCGTGCGATACCCCTCGGTGCCGTTTGGCTGAACGCGCCAGTTCGTTAGCGTATCTACCAACGTCTCCTGCTCGCGGCTGTTAAGCTGCTTGAGCGACACATCCGGGATTTGCCCCAGCCCCTGCAAACACTCCACCAGACGCTTCGGCAGCTGCATCGCCAGGGTATTTTTCAGGCTCTGATTCGGGTGCGCGGCGCGCTGTTCGTTGAGGAACGCGTTCAGATCGCAGTCCGGCAGCAGATTCACCGAGACAAATTCCCCCCGGGCTGCCAGTAGCTGGAAATTTGCAGCACCGCCGGGCCGGAGAGACCGCGGTGGGTAAAGAGCAGGTTTTCGCGGAATATCGTCCCGTCTTCGGCGATAATGACGGAGGGAACAGAGACGCCGGACAGCGTCTGAAGCTGCTCCAGCAGCGGCTTATGCAGCGTGAACGGCACCAGCCCAGCGCGGGTTGGCAGCACCTTCAGGCCAAACTGCTCGGCAATCTTATAGCCGAACGGTGACGCGCCCAGCCCGGGCATCGAGAGGCCGCCGCTGGCGATCACCAGGTTATCGCCGCTGACGGTGTCACCGTTCAGCTGCAGCGTGTACCCCTGCTCGTCGCGGGCCACCTCCAACACCTCGGTGCGCAGGCGCGTGACCACGCCGCCCTTCTCGCACTCGGCCACCAGCATATCGACAATCTGCTGCGCGGAGTCGTCGCAGAACAGTTGCCCGAGCGTCTTTTCATGCCACGCGATGCCATGCTTACCCACCAGGTCGATAAAGTACCCACTGGGTGTAACGCGCCAGCGCAGATTTGCAAAAATGGCGGTTCTGGCTCAAATAGGCCGCGGGTTCGACATAAAGATTGGTGAAGTTGCAACGCCCGCCGCCTGACATCAGGATCTTGCGGCCTGGCTTTTTTCCGTTGTCCAGCAACAGCACGCGACGACCCGCCTGTCCGGCCATCGCCGCACAAAACATACCCGCCGCACCGGCGCCAATAACCACGGCATCAAACCTTTCCACGTCAAAACCCTCTTCGTTAACTGCCGCGAATTGTAAAGTTTCCTCTGTGGTCACACCAGCGCAAAAAGATATTACAAAGCCATTCCATTGAAATTTAACGATTATCCTTTCAGGCACTTTTCCCAAATCAGGTGGTATGTCAAAAAAAGTCTATATTTCACTTTGCCCGTTGCGCATTTGTCCTGGATAATGCGCCGCGTTCATGTCCTCAAAATGGCGTAACGTCCTATGCTACATTTGTTTGCCGGCCTGGATTTACATACCGGGCTTTTACTATTGCTTGCTCTGGTTTTTGTACTGTTTTACGAAGCGATCAACGGCTTCCACGACACTGCAAACGCAGTAGCAACGGTTATCTACACTCGCGCAATGCGATCGCAGCTTGCGGTTGTTATGGCGGCGGTATTTAACTTTTTTGGTGTCCTCCTGGGCGGACTGAGCGTTGCATATGCGATCGTGCATATGCTGCCAACGGATCTGCTGCTTAACGTGAGTTCCGGTCATGGCCTCGCCATGGTGTTCTCAATGCTGCTTGCTGCCATTATCTGGAACCTCGGTACCTGGTATTTCGGCCTGCCGGCATCCAGCTCTCACACCCTTATCGGCGCGATTATTGGTATTGGTTTAACCAACGCCCTGATGACCGGGACATCGGTTGTTGATGCGCTGAATCTGCCTAAAGTACTGGGCATTTTCGCTTCTCTCATCGTCTCCCCTATCGTGGGTCTGGTGGTTGCGGGTGGATTGATTTTCATCCTGCGTCGCTACTGGAGCAACACGAAGAAACGTGCGCGTATCCACCTGACGCCAGCAGAGCGTGAGAAGAAAGACGGCAAGAAAAAGCCGCCGTTCTGGACGCGTATCGCCCTGATCATTTCCGCTATCGGCGTGGCCTTCTCTCACGGCGCGAACGACGGGCAGAAAGGCATTGGTCTGGTGATGCTGGTTCTGATCGGTGTCGCACCGGCGGGCTTCGTGGTGAATATGAACGCCTCGGGTTACGAAATCACCCGTACCCGTGATGCGGTCAACAACGTTGAAACCTATTTCCAGCAGCACCCTGAGCTGCTGAAAAAATGCGACCGGCGTTGACCAGCTGATCCCTTCTCCGGAAGCCGGTGCCACCACCGCGCCTGGCGAATTCCACTGCCATCCGGCTAACGCGATTAACGCGCTGGAACGTGCCAAAGGTATGCTGGGCAACATCGAAAGCTACGATAAACTGGCCGTTGAACAGCGTGGTCAGCTGCGTCGTATCATGCTCTGTATCTCCGACGTGACCGATAAAGTCGCGAAGCTGCCAGAGGTGAATGGTGACGACAAGCGTCTGCTGAAGAAACTGAAAAGCGATATGCTCAATACCATTGAGTACGCGCCAATCTGGATCATCATGGCCGTCGCGCTGGCGCTGGGTATCGGTACGATGATTGGCTGGCGCCGCGTGGCGACCACCATCGGCGAGAAGATCGGTAAGAAAGGCATGACCTATGCGCAGGGTATGTCCGCGCAGATGACGGCGGCAGTGTCTATCGGTCTGGCAAGCTACACCGGTATGCCGGTATCCACCACCCACGTACTCTCCTCGTCCGTGGCAGGTACCATGATTGTTGACGGTGGCGGCCTGCAGCGCAAAACCGTGACCAACATTCTGATGGCCTGGGTGTTCACCCTTCCGGCGTCCATCCTGCTGTCTGGCGGGTTGTACTGGATTTCGCTGAAGCTGATTTAATTGGTTGAAGGCGACAAAAAGCGGGTCAGGAAACTGACCCGCTTTTTTTATGCTCAGTGCCAAATCATCAACGCAATCATACTGACCACGACCAGCCCACACAGGGCGCTGGTTAAAATGAACTGACGACGCAGACGCTCGCAGCGACGGATAAACTCTTCATCGTGATGATCGCGGTAGCGCTGGTAGTAGATATACCCCACCAGACGCATCTGCTTGCTGGGCTGTCCATGCGAGGTGAAGAACCCTCCACCGTCCACATACTGATACAGCAACGGATCGCAACCACGAAGTACCACTAACAGCGCACGTAACGATGAGAAGTAGCGCGCCATATTCACTATGCAAACTACGCATAACGCCCAAAACAATGCGACGGTGCTAATCATACATCCTCCCCGGCGTCCGCCCACGAACCAAGGCTCCTGAGCTACCGCACCCCAATGCCCTGACAGACAGTTCAGTGAAAGAATGACTAAAAGTCGATCCGGTTCGCGTTTTAATATCCGAACGGCTCATTAAATAGTGTAGGAGATCCGTTAATTTTTTACCACAAGGTTAATCGTTATCAACACCAAAGCTTGAAAAATATGTTTAACTGGGCCGTAATGAAAGCATCAGACGACGGCTTTCCCATTTAGTCATCGATAACTTAAGGAAGGAGTAACACTATGGCTTACAAACACATTCTTATCGCGGTAGATCTCTCTCCGGAGAGCAAAGTGCTGGTTGATAAAGCGGTATCTATGGCACGTCCCTACAACGCGAAAGTCTCCCTGATTCACGTTGATGTGAATTACTCCGACCTCTACACCGGTCTGATCGACGTCAATCTGGGCGATATGCAGAAACGCATCTCTGAAGAAACGCATCACGCGCTGAGCGAGCTCTCCACCAACGCGGGCTATCCGATCACCGAAACCCTGAGCGGCAGCGGCGACCTGGGTCAGGTGCTGGTTGATGCGATTAAGAAATACGATATGGATCTGGTGGTATGCGGTCACCATCAGGACTTCTGGAGCAAGCTGATGTCTTCAGCACGCCAGCTGATTAACACCGTTCACGTGGACATGCTGATTGTTCCGCTGCGCGACGAAGAAGACGAGTAAGTGCAAAAAAAGCGGCACTGAAAGTAGGCCGGGTAAGGCGAAGCCGCCACCCGGCTTTTTTTATTCCGGCGTACCCGAATAAATATCAAACCGATGCCCTTTCGTGGTCACCGCGTTGGTCGTAGCAACGTCCGCCAGCGGCGGCGCGTAATCCGGACGCTTCACCACCACCCGCTTCGTCGCGAGCTGACGAGCCGGCTCCAGCAGGCCGTCTGCGTCTAAATCCGGCCCCACCAGCGACTGAAATACCCGCATCTCTTTCTTCACCAGCGCGCTTTTCTGCTTATGCGGGAACATCGGATCGAGGTAGACCACCTGCGGACGCGGGGTGATGTCCGTCAGCGCCGTCAGGCTTGACGCGTGGATAAGCTGCAAACGCTCCTGCAGCCACGGGCCGATTTCCGGGTCCGCATAGCCTCGCGTCAACCCGTCGTCGAGCAGCGCGGCGACCACCGGATTACGCCTCCAGCATCCGCACCCGGCAGCCCACCGACGCCAGCACAAACGCATCGCGCCCCAGCCCCGCCGTGGCGTCCACCACGTCCGGAAGATAGCTCCCCTTAATGCCGACCGCTTTGGCCACCGCTTCGCCGCGACCGCCGCCGAACTTACGCCGGTGCGCCATCGCGCCGCCAACGAAGTCGACAAAATCCCGCCGAGCTTCGGTTCATCGCGCTTGCGTAATTCGAGATGTGCTGTCGTCATTACCAGCGCCATCAGGTTCTCTTCATCGTGCTCCAGCCCCCAGCGGGCCGCCAGAACAGATAAGGCGCCGTCTCCGGCGCCCGTTTCATCCACTAAGCAGATCTTCACGTAACAATCAGCCTTTGATCCCATAATGCTCAAGCATCGCATCCAGCTGCGGCTCGCGGCCACGGAAGCGTTTGAACAGCACCATTGGCTCTTCAGAACCGCCGCGGGTCAGGATGTTGTCAAGGAACGACTGGCCGGTTTCGCGGTTGAAGATCCCCTCTTCCTCGAAGCGAGAGAAGGCATCCGCCGCCAGCACGTCGGCCCACAGGTAGCTGTAATAACCCGCCGCGTAGCCGCCCGCGAAAATGTGGCTGAACGCGTGCGGGAATCGGCCCCAGGTTGGCCCTGGAATAACGGCAACCTGCTTTTTAATCTCGGCCAGCGTTTCGAGGATTTTCGCCCCCTGCTCCGGGCTGAACTCGGCGTGCAGACGGAAATCGAACAGGCCGAACTCCAGTTGACGCAGAATGAACATCGCCGCCTGGTAGTTTTTCGCCGCCAGCATTTTATCCAGCAGCTCTTTGGGCAGCGGTTCGCCGGTCTCATAGTGGCCGGAGATAAACGCCAGCGCGTCCGGCTCCCAGCACCAGTTTTCCATAAACTGGCTTGGCAGCTCGACCGCATCCCATGGCACCCCGCTGATACCGGCGACGCCGGCGGTTTCGATGCGGGTCAGCATATGGTGCAGGCCGTGACCGAACTCGTGGAACAGGGTGATCACTTCGTCGTGGGTGAACAGCGCAGGTTTGCCGCTTACCGGACGGTTGAAGTTACAGGTCAGATAGGCGACCGGCTTCTGCAGAGAACCGTCTGCTTTACGCATCTGGCCCACGCAGTCGTCCATCCACGCCCCGCCGCGCTTGTTCTCACGCGCGTAGAGATCGAGGTAGAAGCTGCCGCGCAGTTCGTTTTTCTCGTCATACAGTTCAAAGAAGCGCACGTCCGGATGCCAGACGCCAATATCAGTACGCTCTTTAGCGGTAATGCCGTAAATGCGTTTAACCACTTCAAACAGGCCGTTGACGGCTTTGTTTTCCGGGAAGTACGGGCGCAGCTGCTCGTCGCTGATGCTGTAGAGGTGCTGCTTCTGTTTTTCGCTGTAGTACGCGATATCCCACGGCTGCAGCTCGTCCACGCCAAACTCCGCTTTCGCGAAGGCGCGCAGCTGGGCCAACTCTTTCTCACCCTGAGGACGAGCACGTTTGGCCAGATCGGTCAGGAAATCGAGCACCTGCTGCGGGTTCTCGGCCATTTTGGTGGCGAGGGATTTATCCGCGTAGCTGTCGAAGCCCAGCAACTGAGCCAGCTCGTGACGGAGTGCGAGGATTTCCGCCATGACCGGGCTGTTGTCCCACTTACCGGCATTCGGCCCCTGATCGGAGGCGCGGGTGCTGTAGGCGCGGTACATCTCTTCACGCAGGGCCTGGTTGTCGCAGTAGGTCATCACCGGCAGATAGCTCGGGATATCCAGCGTTAACAGGAAGCCTTCCTGCTCTTTCGCTTCGGCCTGGGCTTTCGCCGCCGCCAGGGCGCTTTCCGGCATTCCCGCCAGCTCTGCTTCGTCGGTAATCAGCTTCGTCCAGCCCATGGTGGCGTCAAGGACGTTATTGCTGTACTGGTTACCCAGTTCGGACAGGCGCGCAGCGATTTCACCGTAGCGAACCTGCTTCTCTTTTGGCAGACCGATACCGGACAGTTCGAAATCACGCAGGGCGTTATCAACCGATTTTTTCTGCGCCGTATTCAGTTCGGCATAATGGTCGCCGTCGCGCAGGTCGCGGTAGGCTTTGTAGAGCCCTTCGTGCTGGCCGACCCAGGTGCTGTACTCAGAGAGCAGCGGCAGGGTCTGTTCGTAGGCTTCGCGCAGTTCCGGGCTGTTTTTTACCGAGTTCAGGTGGCTTACCGGAGAGAAGATACGCCCCAGCACGTCGTCCACTTCGGCCAGCGGCTGACACAGATTTTCCCAGGTGTACGGCCCGCCCTGCGCGACCACGCTTTCTACCGCCGCGCGGCAGTTGTCCAGCGATTGCGTAACGGCTGGGACTACATGCTCGGGGAGGATTTTAGAAAACGGCGGCAACGAAAAAGGCGTCAGTAATGGATTGGTCATAAACGCTGTCCTGTTGAAATAGGTGAATGAAGCGCGCATCCGGCGCTGTGCATATTGTTTTCAGTAATGGGGTTAAGTGTAGAGGATTTCAATAGCTGCGCTTACCGGGCCTGCGGGTAATCTGTGCCGTTCTGCTGTAAACTGTGGCAAATCGTCAATTCAGCGGAATACCATTACCCATGCTCAGTTATCGCCACAGCTTCCACGCTGGCAACCATGCCGACGTCCTCAAACACACCGTTCAGAGCCTGATCATTGAATCGCTTAAAGAGAAAGAGAAGCCGTTTCTCTATCTGGACACCCATGCGGGCGCGGGCCGTTATCAGCTGAGCGGCGAGCATGCCGAGCGTACCGGCGAATACCTTGAGGGCATCGCCCGCATCTGGCAGCAGGACGACCTGCCCGCCGAGCTGGAGCCTTACATTGGCGTGTGAATCACTTCAACCGCAACGGCCAGCTGCGCTACTACCCGGGCTCGCCGCTGATTGCCCGCCAGCTGCTGCGCGAGCAGGACAGCCTGCAGATGACCGAACTGCACCCGAGCGACTTCCCGCTGCTGCGCGCTGAATTCCAGAAAGACAGCCGCGCGCGCGTCGATAAAGCCGATGGCTACCAGCAGCTGAAAGCCAAGCTGCCGCCGGTTTCCCGTCGCGGCCTGGTGCTGATCGACCCACCGTACGAAATCAAAACCGACTATCAGGCGGTGGTGACCGGTATCCACGAAGGCTACAAACGCTTCGCCACCGGGACATACGCCCTGTGGTATCCGGTGGTGCTGCGCGCGCAGATCAAGCGCATGATCAAAGACCTTGAGGCGACCGGCATCCGCAAAATTCTGCAGATCGAGCTGGCGGTACGCCCGGACAGCGACCAGCGCGGCATGACCGCTTCGGGCATGATCGTCATTAACCCGCCGTGGAAGCTCGAAGCGCAGATGAACAACGTGCTGCCGTGGCTGCACAAAACGCTGGTGCCAGCCGGAACGGGCCACGCCACCGTCAGCTGGATCGTGCCGGAGTAATTGCAGCCATCGGTGGAAACTATTGATTTCAGGTATACAATCGCGGCAATTCACGATTAAGGACAAAAGCTATGACTAAGCATTATGACTACATCGCAATCGGCGGCGGCAGCGGCGGCATCGCCTCCATCAACCGCGCGGCCATGTACGGCCAGAAATGTGCGCTGATTGAAGCCAAAGAGCTGGGCGGCACCTGCGTAAATGTTGGCTGTGTGCCGAAAAAAGTGATGTGGCACGCGGCGCAAATTCGTGAAGCGATCTATATGTACGGTCCGGACTACGGCTTTGACACCACCATCAACAATTTCGACTGGGACAAGCTGATCGCCAGCCGTACCGCCTACATCGACCGCATTCACACCTCGTACGACAACGTGCTGGGCAAAAATAACGTCGACGTGATTCACGGCTTCGCCCGCTTTGTGGACGCGAAAACGATCGAAGTGAACGGCGAGACGATCACCGCCGATCATATCCTGATCGCCACCGGCGGCCGTCCGAGCCACCCGAATATTCCGGGCGCGGAATACGGTATCGACTCCGACGGCTTCTTCGAGCTGCCTGCCTTGCCTGAGCGCGTTGCCGTGGTGGGCGCGGGCTACATCGCGGTTGAGCTGGCTGGCGTGATTAACGGCCTGGGTGCAGAAGCGCACCTGTTCGTGCGTAAACACGCGCCGCTGCGCAGCTTCGATCCGCTGATCGTTGATACGCTGGTTGAAGTGATGAACACCGAAGGCCCAACCCTGCACACCAACGCCGTGCCAAAAGCGGTCGTTAAAAACACGGACGGCAGCCTGACCCTTGAGCTGGAAGATGGCCGCAGCCAGACCGTTGACTGCCTGATCTGGGCGATTGGCCGTGAACCGGCGAACGACAGCTTTAACCTGGCGGTGACCGGCGTGAAAACCGACGAAAAAGGCTACATCGTCGTCGATAAGTTCCAGAATACCAGCGTACCGGGCATTTACGCCGTCGGTGATAACACCGGTGCGGTTGAGCTGACGCCGGTGGCCGTTGCGGCAGGCCGTCGTCTCTCCGAGCGTCTGTTCAACAACAAGCCGGACGAGCATCTGGACTACAGCAACATCCCGACCGTGGTCTTTAGTCACCCGCCAATCGGCACCGTCGGCTTAACCGAGCCGCAGGCCCGTGAGCAGTACGGCGACGACCAGGTGAAAGTGTATAAATCCGCATTCACCGCGATGTATACCGCCGTCACCTCTCACCGTCAGCCGTGCCGCATGAAGCTGGTCTGCGTGGGCCCGGAAGAGAAGATTGTCGGTATCCACGGCATCGGCTTCGGCATGGATGAGATCCTGCAGGGCTTTGCGGTGGCGCTGAAGATGGGTGCGACCAAGAAAGACTTCGACAACACCGTGGCGATCCACCCGACGGCGGCGGAAGAGTTTGTCACCATGCGATAATGCAGAAGCCCCTCTCCGGAGGGGCTTTTTTTATTCACATACATAAATCGTTGCAAAACGAATGCTCCGAAAAGAGTGATCTACCGCACATATTCCTCCCCATCTACCGAAGCGAATGTCTACGCTTATAGGACGCCCGGAGAAACCTGTCTTCAGAACACACAACCGGAGGTCCCTATCACCATGTTCAACCAGAAACTACAGGCTACCGAGAACATCGAATTCGAGATTGCAGAAGAGCTGCGCTACGAGACCGATCCCTGCGAGTTAAAACTGGATGAGATGATTGAGGCGGAGCCGGAACCCGAAATGATCGAGGGGCTACCCGCCTCAGATGCCCTGACGCCCGCCGATCGCTACCTTGAACTGTTCGAACACGTCCAGTCGACGCGGCTGTTTGCGGACAGCAAAACCTTCCCCGACTGCGCGCCGAAGATGGATCCGCTGGATATTCTGATCCGCTACCGTAAGGTCAGACGGCACCGGGATTTCGACCTGCGCCAGTTCGTTGAGAACCACTTCTGGCTGCCTGAAACCTACAGCACGGAATATGTCTCCGACCCCGGACTGTCGCTGAAAGAGCACATTGATAGCCTGTGGCCCGTCCTGACGCGCGAACCGCAGGACCATATTCCCTGGTCGTCCCTGCTGGCGCTGCCGCAGGCCTATATCGTGCCCGGCGGGCGATTCAGCGAGACCTACTACTGGGATTCGTACTTCTCCATGCTGGGGCTGGCGGAAAGTGGCCGTAACGATCCTGCTGAAGTGCATGGCGGATAACTTTGCAGTGGCTGATCGAACGCTACGGCCATATCCCTAACGGCAACCGCACCGTATTATCTCAGCCGCTCGCAGCCGCCGGTGTTCGCCCTGATGGTCGAACTCTTTGAAGAGGATGGCGTGCGCGGCGCGAAGCGTTACCTCGACCATCTCAAAATGGAGCATGCCTTCTGGATGGACGGCGCGGAGTCGCTCCTGCTTAATCAGGCCTACCGCAGCGCGGTGCGCATGCCGGACGGTTCATTGCTGAACCGCTACTGGGACGACCGTGACACCCCGCGCGACGAATCGTGGATTGAGGACGTGGAAACCGCCCGCCACTCGGGCCGTCCGCCGAATGAGGTCTATCGCGATCTGCGTGCGGGAGCAGCGTCTGGCTGGGATTACTCCTCCCGCTGGCTGCGCGATCCGGCGCGGCTCGCCAGCATCCGCACGACGCAGTTTATCCCCATCGATTTGAACGCCTTCCTGTTTAAGCTGGAGAGCGCGATTGCCAATATCTCGGCGTCGAAAGGGGATAAAGAGACGGCCGAGCTGTTCCGCCAGAAGGCCACCGATCGCCGCGCGGCGGTGAACCGCTATCTGTGGGACGAGGAGAGTGGCTGTTACCGCGATTACGACTGGCGACGCGAGCAGATGGCGCTGTTTTCTGCCGCCAGCATTGTGCCGCTGTATGTTGGAATGGCGACGCACGAGCAGGCAGAACGTTTATCTGACGCGGTAAAAGCGCGTCTGCTGACGCCGGGTGGGATTCTGGCAACCGAGTACGAAACCGGCGAGCAGTGGGATAAACCCAACGGCTGGGCGCCGCTGCAGTGGATGGCGATCCAGGGGTTCAAGCAGTACGGCAACGACTCGCTGGGGGATGAAATCGCCTGGAGCTGGCTGCATACGGTGAACCACTTCTACAAGACGCACCACAAGCTGATTGAGAAGTACCACATCGCCAGCAGTACGCCGCGCGAAGGGGGCGGCGGGGAGTATCCGCTACAGGATGGCTTCGGCTGGACGAACGGCGTGGTGCGACGGTTGATTGGGTTGTATGGGGAGCCTTGAGAGGGGTGCGTTCTGGCCCCTCTCCCCTCTGGGGAAAGGGGGAAAACTTTAGCGAATCACCTCATAAATGGCGGTCTGAATAGACTGCCATTTTTTCGTGGTGGCATCCGGCTGTGACTGCGCACGTCGCGTTGCCATCTCAAGATCGTGCTTCTGGCGCTTCACCACGGCCGGCACGGTGCAGAACGCTTTCAGATACTCTTTACGTATTGACGTCAGGGACTCGCCGTTTGACATGGCGTGGCTGAGCGTATTGATGAAACGACGACACGGCTTCTCTTCTGCCATGTTCTGCCGATAGCGCAGCATAAGCTCCAGAACGTCGTCATAGCCTGCCGACATCGCCTCTTCGGTCCATGACAGCTTCCAGTCCATCCCCCCCTGCAAAAAGAGCAGCGCCACGCGAGTATCGTTGCGGTTAATCGCCGAACGGAAATTACTCTCGTCCCAGGTCACTCCCATGCGCGTCAGCGTCTCGCGCGAGGAAGGGGTTTCGCGCATCTCCTGCGGCGGAGCCGCCGCTTGCGCCGTATTTTCGGCCGCAGGCTGCGGTTTGCTGCTGGTCACCAGCCAGAAGCCGCCTACCACGATGGCAATCACCATCACGCCGACCGCTCCCCATAGCGCACCGGAGATAAGCTGCTCACGCTGTTCGGGCGTGCGCGGGGCGCGCTGGGTCGGCTTTTCAATCGTGTCGCGGACTTCAAACAGATCCCCACCGGTAACCCGATCCATTTTTTGCGCCCTTTCCCAGAACGCGTGCAGCTCGCTGGCATCCACCGCCATGAATCCGGCCGGGTTGACGCGCGTTCTCCCCTCCTCAAATGCGCGTTGAACCGGACGGGAGATCTGCATGTAGTAGTTATCCAGCAGCTGAATTTGCGCCGAACTTAACGTTTTCTGCACCGTAATGCTGTTGCGGATTTGCCGGATGTCGTCGAGGAAGGTTTGCAGCGTTTTGCGCGGCTCCACCAGGAGCGTCAGCATGGACGGGTCGTTAAACAGCGAGGCGTAATAGCGGCTGAACTCTTTTTTATCCACCAGCATTTGCGCCAGTTCACTGAACATCATGCCGCTCAGGACATCGTTGATTTCGCCATGCTTCAGCCAGCGCCGTACGCGGTCAGCGTTAAATAAGGTTTTAAGATGATTATTGAGCCGCACCTGATCGGGCCAGGCCTGCTGAATGAGGCCTTTAATCATTAACTCAATTGCGCGTACCTGCTTGTGCGCCTGCTGTTGCTGGAGTTCGCTTCCCGGGGCCAGTTCGGTGCTGTAGGTCAGAAGCGGCTGCTGCAGACGAAGATGTTCCAGCGTAGTCACAAACCGCATCGCCGCAATAAGCTGGTTTTCACTGACATCCTGCCCGCTTTCGTACTGCGGGACGCGCTGCTGCAGCAGGCGCAGCTGCAGCGTAAATTCCGACATCTCGGCATCATTCAGGTTAAGCTTCTTCGCAACCGTAGCCCATCCCCCGAGGCCTAAACGCGCGCTGTCCAGCTGTTCCAGAAACCAGCGTGGATCTTTTCCCTCAGAAACATGTACATTCAGAAGAAGCAAGATTTCCACCGACGCCTGGCGAATGACCGCCAGACAGTGTTCAAACTGTTCGCGGATATGATGTGATGTGCTGAGAGTCATTGTTTTCCTTAAGCGACAGCGAAGACATCCGGAATGGGCACTAATGGCCGTTTTTCTTTTTATTTATACGCGCTTAACCATACCTGACTTTCTGTTGAAATAAAGTGACAACCCTAAAATCATTTAAAATGCTTCAGGAGAATCTTAATGCCAGTTTTAATGACCTCACGCCTGAACTGCTCGCCCCTGCAGGAGCAAGACTGGCCCTTTTTTCTGGCGTTGCAGCAACACCCCGAAGTCATGCGCTTTGTGGCGGAGAACCGCCCCGTCGCAGCGATCCGGGAGGCGTTTGATTCGCGCCTGACGCCCTGGACGCCTGGCAGCGCGCACTGGCTGTGCCTCGTCGTACGTGATGCCCTCTCACAGGCCCCGCTGGGCGTTACCGGGTATATTCATCGGGAAGAAGATTGCGCCGAAGTGGGCTTTCTTTTTGCCCCCGAGGCGCAGGGCAAAGGTTACGGCTTCGAATCCCTGCAGGCGCTTTGCGATTACGCCTTTCATCAGGGCGGTATTCGTCGGCTCACCGCCACCGTCACCGCGGGAAACGTCGCCTCCAGGCGCCTGCTGGAAAAAGCTCGCTTCCAGCTGGAAGGCGAGCTACGTGAAAGCTATTACCTTTCCGGTCGCTGGCAAAATGACTGGTTATTTGGGTTATTACGGCAGGAATACCTGAACAATAATTCCTGATCAATAGCCATTTGGCGGATATTGCTCGTACCGCGATTCCTCTACAGTATCGCCATTAAGAGGAAACGAATATGAACGGTCATGCGCTAAATATATCTTCTGCCGCCATAGAATTAATAAAGAAACATCAAGGGCTTTCACTGGAGAAATATCGTGATGAAAAGGGTGTATGGGTTATCGGGTATGGGCATGTGATCCGCGAACGGGAAAATTTTCACGGCCTTATCACGCCTCTTCAGGCGGAATATTTACTCCATGAAGATATTCAGCTGTGTGAAACGCTGCTGCGGGAAAAGTGTATACATCCATTAACCCAGCAGCAGCATGACGCGCTGGTACTGATGATACTGAGTTTCGGCGTGACGTCTTCACTCCCGAAAGCGCTGCTTCAGGCCGTCGCCCGGGTGTAGTACATGGCTGCCTGGGTTCGGTTTTTTACCTCCAGCCGGCGAAAAAGCGCTTCCAGATGCGCTTTTACCGTGGCCGCACTGATGTTGAGATTGCGACCAATTTCTTTGTTTGATTCGCCCGCCGCCAGCAGCTTCAGCACCTCACGCTGACGCTCGCTTAAGGAAAGTAACGCCTGCGCTGACGATTGCTGGCTGACCCACTCAGCGGGAAAGCAGACCATCCCTCTGGACACGGAATCCAGCACGGCGGCAAACCGCTCAGGGTTGGCGTTACGGGGGATAATAGCCATCACGTTTCGCTGCATGAGTTGTTCAACCCATCGGGTCTCTTTTTTTGCCAGAACCATCATCACCCGTACCGACGGGAAGCGATGCATGATTTCATCCAGGAAAGAACTCTCCTCATCCTGAATTAAATTGCCGTCAATCATGACGATAGCAGACGGTGACGCGGATATTTGCGTCCATAAATCGTCTGCCTGACAAGCCCCCGTTATATTTATTTCAGGAATTAACGTCTGCAAACTGTTTATCGCTCCATGAATAAATATCGACTGCCTGTCAAACATGATTACTCGCATCGTATTTCTCCCTCTGAGAATAGCGAAGGGGGATTCTACATAGGCGCTATTTAAGAAAAAAATCTCAATGAATGGAGAGGTTACAAATCCGCCAGTGGATTTTTATATTTACCCGCA
>OKVS01000346.1_pt1 | contig 17096 bp, 17 predicted proteins | sample 1606911 | NCBI WGS metagenome assembly OKVS01 (sample SAMN03281016, study PRJEB24777) | human gut metagenome | isolation source: fecal sample PR161 from 1 month old female Malay infant, caesarean... | reverse complement strand
TGAATTTGCTGACTTAACGGAGGCTGTGAAATACCCAGCTCCTTGGCGGCCTGGGTGAAGTGCCGACGTCCTGGCGAACGGCCGAACAAAATAGCGCAGATAACGAAGTTCCATATCGAAAACGTCTCAAACCAGCATGGTTTCTATATTGGAACTGTGAGCTGAATCGGGTCAACCTTTATTTAACCTTTCTTATATTTGTTGAACGAGGAAGTGGTATATGAATCATTCTGCTGAATGCACCTGCGAAGAGAGTCTATGCGAAACCCTGCGGGCGTTTTCCGCGCAGCATCCCGAGAGCGTGCTCTATCAGACATCGCTCATGAGCGCCCTGCTGAGCGGGGTTTACGAAGGCAGCACCACCATCGCGGACCTGCTGAAACACGGCGATTTCGGCCTCGGCACCTTTAATGAGCTGGACGGGGAGCTGATCGCCTTCAGCAGTCAGGTCTATCAGCTGCGCGCCGACGGCAGCGCGCGCAAAGCCCAGCCGGAGCAGAAAACGCCGTTCGCGGTGATGACCTGGTTCCAGCCGCAGTACCGGAAAACCTTTGACCATCCGGTGAGCCGCCAGCAACTGCACGAGGTGATCGACCAGCAAATCCCCTCTGACAACCTGTTCTGCGCCCTGCGCATCGACGGCCATTTCCGCCATGCCCATACCCGCACCGTGCCGCGCCAGACGCCGCCGTACCGGGCGATGACCGACGTCCTCGACGATCAGCCGGTGTTCCGCTTTAACCAGCGCGAAGGGGTGCTGGTCGGCTTCCGGACCCCGCAGCATATGCAGGGGATCAACGTCGCCGGGTATCACGAGCATTTTATTACCGATGACCGCAAAGGCGGCGGTCACCTGCTGGATTACCAGCTCGACCACGGGGTGCTGACCTTCGGCGAAATTCACAAGCTGATGATCGACCTGCCCGCCGACAGCGCGTTCCTGCAGGCTAATCTGCATCCCGATAATCTCGATGCCGCCATCCGTTCCGTAGAAAGTTAAGGGGGTCACATGGACAAACAGTATCCGGTACGCCAGTGGGCGCACGGCGCCGATCTCGTCGTCAGTCAGCTGGAAGCTCAGGGGGTACGCCAGGTGTTCGGCATCCCCGGCGCCAAAATCGACAAGGTCTTCGATTCACTGCTGGATTCCTCCATTCGCATTATTCCGGTACGCCACGAAGCCAACGCCGCATTTATGGCCGCCGCCGTCGGACGTATTACCGGCAAAGCGGGCGTGGCGCTGGTCACCTCCGGTCCGGGTTGTTCTAACCTGATCACCGGCATGGCCACCGCGAACAGCGAAGGCGACCCGGTGGTGGCCCTGGGCGGCGCGGTAAAACGCGCCGATAAAGCCAAACAGGTCCATCAGAGTATGGATACGGTGGCGATGTTCAGCCCGGTAACCAAATACGCCGTCGAGGTGACGGCGCCGGATGCGCTGGCGGAAGTGGTCTCCAACGCCTTCCGCGCCGCCGAGCAGGGCCGGCCGGGCAGCGCGTTCGTTAGCCTGCCGCAGGATGTGGTCGATGGCCCGGTCAGCGGCAAAGTGCTGCCGGCCAGCGGGGCCCCGCAGATGGGCGCCGCGCCGGATGATGCCATCGACCAGGTGGCGAAGCTTATCGCCCAGGCGAAGAACCCGATCTTCCTGCTCGGCCTGATGGCCAGCCAGCCGGAAAACAGCAAGGCGCTGCGCCGTTTGCTGGAGACCAGCCATATTCCAGTCACCAGCACCTATCAGGCCGCCGGAGCGGTGAATCAGGATAACTTCTCTCGCTTCGCCGGCCGGGTTGGGCTGTTTAACAACCAGGCCGGGGACCGTCTGCTGCAGCTCGCCGACCTGGTGATCTGCATCGGCTACAGCCCGGTGGAATACGAACCGGCGATGTGGAACAGCGGCAACGCGACGCTGGTGCACATCGACGTGCTGCCCGCCTATGAAGAGCGCAACTACACCCCGGATGTCGAGCTGGTGGGCGATATCGCCGGCACTCTCAACAAGCTGGCGCAAAATATCGATCATCGGCTGGTGCTCTCCCCGCAGGCGGCGGAGATCCTCCGCGACCGCCAGCACCAGCGCGAGCTGCTGGACCGCCGCGGCGCGCAGCTCAACCAGTTTGCCCTGCATCCCCTGCGCATCGTTCGCGCCATGCAGGACATCGTCAACAGCGACGTCACGTTGACCGTGGACATGGGCAGCTTCCATATCTGGATTGCCCGCTACCTGTACAGCTTCCGCGCCCGCCAGGTGATGATCTCCAACGGCCAGCAGACCATGGGCGTCGCCCTGCCCTGGGCCATCGGCGCCTGGCTGGTCAATCCTGAGCGCAAAGTGGTCTCCGTCTCCGGCGACGGCGGCTTCCTGCAGTCGAGCATGGAGCTGGAGACCGCCGTCCGCCTGAAAGCCAACGTGCTGCATCTTATCTGGGTCGATAACGGCTACAACATGGTCGCTATCCAGGAAGAGAAAAAATACCAGCGCCTGTCCGGCGTCGAGTTCGGGCCGATGGATTTTAAAGCCTATGCCGAATCCTTCGGCGCGAAAGGGTTTGCCGTGGAAAGCGCCGAGGCGCTGGAGCCGACCCTGCGCGCGGCGATGGACGTCGACGGCCCGGCGGTAGTGGCCATCCCGGTGGATTATCGCGATAACCCGCTGCTGATGGGCCAGCTGCATCTGAGTCAGATTCTGTAAGTCATCACAATAAGGAAAGGAAAATGAAAAAAGTCGCACTTGTTACCGGCGCCGGCCAGGGGATTGGTAAAGCTATCGCCCTTCGTCTGGTGAAGGATGGATTTGCCGTGGCCATTGCCGATTATAACGACGCCACCGCCAAAGCGGTCGCCTCCGAAATCAACCAGGCCGGCGGCCGCGCCATGGCGGTGAAAGTGGATGTCTCCGACCGCGACCAGGTATTTGCCGCCGTCGAACAGGCGCGCAAAACGCTGGGCGGCTTCGACGTCATCGTCAACAACGCCGGCGTGGCGCCATCCACGCCGATCGAGTCCATTACCCCGGAGATTGTCGACAAAGTCTACAATATCAACGTCAAAGGGGTGATCTGGGGCATCCAGGCGGCGGTTGAGGCCTTTAAGAAAGAGGGTCACGGCGGGAAAATCATCAACGCCTGTTCCCAGGCCGGCCACGTCGGCAACCCGGAGCTGGCGGTATATAGCTCGAGTAAATTCGCCGTACGCGGCTTAACCCAGACCGCCGCTCGCGACCTCGCGCCGCTGGGCATCACGGTCAACGGCTACTGCCCGGGGATTGTCAAAACGCCAATGTGGGCCGAAATTGACCGCCAGGTGTCCGAAGCCGCCGGTAAACCGCTGGGCTACGGTACCGCCGAGTTCGCCAAACGCATCACCCTCGGTCGTCTGTCCGAGCCGGAAGATGTCGCCGCCTGCGTCTCCTATCTTGCCAGCCCGGATTCTGATTATATGACCGGTCAGTCATTGCTGATCGACGGCGGGATGGTGTTTAACTAATAAAAAAAGCTCTGACATGGCTTGCCCCTGCTTTCGCGCAGGGGCTTTTTTTGGTTTGGGTGTAAGTGTAAGCATCCCGGAGAAACGAAGCATCGATATTTGCGGGCTTCTGGCGTTCTCACTTACGCTTCGACACGACGTGGGCAATCTGACTGGGATGAAGGTCTGATTTGAGCGAGGAGCGGAAGTTCGGGAACGGGATAGCTCCATTGATGACTTTATGCTACGTGTTAAACCACAGGTAATGGAGTTGCTGCCGGAGAAAGTAGTATTCTTTAGACTGAGATCTTTTGAAAGGAACTGTAGTTGCTATAAAATTGAGGAACCAAATTTTTTAGCTTTTAAAAAATAAAATATTATCTCTTTTAGAAATTAGATAAGCAGGAGAAAAGCTATGATATCGATAATAAAGGACCTATTTAGTAACCAAGTGGGTTCCGCAGTCATTCTTACTATCATTGGAGCGATTACAAAAAAGTATATTCAGTTTCATCGCAGAGACTTTTTTTCACGCTCATCCTCCGAGCAGATAAAAGCAGTCGAATGGCTTAGAACCTCTTCTGTACCCATCTCCGATCCGTTAGCAAAGGCGGGACAGCAGTTCCGCCTACAGTCGTTCGGACTGCATAGAGATTGGCATTTATCTTATAAAATCATATGCTTGAGTTCCGATTATGCACAGTCATTAATTCCGTCCTTGAAGGCAGTCTTGCGTTATCAGGGCATGTACACAATTACTAACGGGAATATATACCCTCATAAATTCCATAAGTGGATAATACCTTTTGTGTTAATATCGTTGCTATTATATATCGGTGCTGAGATATACAGAGGTTCTTCACAGAGTGATGGTATAGAGATTTTGAAATCTCTATACGTCGTTATTGTGGCTTTTATAGTATGGTGTTGGGTCGCTGCTTGTGCTCTGAGAGTATCAAGCATCAGTAAAAAGCTCAATGCCTATATCCCACCCGCAAACGATTTTAAATCCAAGACATACGATTTCAGTTCAATACTCAATAATAGATATCCCTAGCCTGGCTGATCTGCTTCCCGTAAATACTGATACCTGGCAGTAAGCGAGATCCGCTTCTGGCACGGCGCGAACTGTTAACTGAGCCAAAGGTCCGCCATGAGCGAGGAGCGGACATTTTTTCTTCGTCCTCTACTTCGTCCATTCTTTATGCAGTAACGCATAGATGTATGTGTCGTCATACCTTGCCTTACCCTCCTCGTTTTCAAAGGAGACAAATTCTTTAAAACATCCTTCACGTCGCATAAGTAGTCGCTCGCATAGTTTTTGAGAGGAGTAATTATAATCTTCCACCCAGGCATACAAACGTCTGGCGCCTTTTACTTTAAATAAATAATCAAACAGTGCAGCAACTGACTCGCTTGCATATCCCTGATGTTCAAAACGTTGATTAAAATGCCAGCCTACTGACCAGGTATTGCTGTCTGGCTCGTTGCTATTGTCCGCAAAAAGATGTCCGATTAACGTATCGGTTTCATTTAGACAAACGGCAAACTGTGTTGGGTCAGAGGCTCGTTTAGCCACGTCGACCTCTGCCTCAGCGAGTGAATGTAACTTTTCATTAAAGCAAGGAGTACGTGGTGAAGAGAGGTAATCGAAAAGAGCTGCCGCATCCTCTTCCTTAAAATGGCGAATGATTAATCGTTGAGTGGTAATGATGGTCATAATGTCCTTGATAATGTAATGCCAGCCAGTTCAGCAAGAAGTCTGCTTTAAACTGGCCGGAACACAGGGCAGAGATTAGCCGTTCCGGCTATTCCCCAGTCTGTATTTTCGCATGCCTGTAAATCGTGTGATCGTCACGAAAAATACCGGAACAAAGAAAATGGCCAGTAGCGTTCCGCTAATCATCCCGCCGAATACACCGGTACCAATCGCATGCTGCGTGCTGTCGCTGGCTCCACTGGCAAGCATCAGCGGAACAACACCTAATGTGAAAGCCAGAGAAGTCATCAGAATTGGCCGTAAGCGTAGCTTTGCAGCCGTCAATGTCGCGTCAATAAGGCTCTTTCCTTCTTTCATCAATTGTCTCGCGAACTCGATAATCAGAATCGCATTCTTGGCGGAAAGTCCAATCAGGGTTATCAGACCCACTTTGAAAAAGACGTCATTCGTCATATTTGTAACGGATACGGCCAGCACAGCGCCGAGCAGCCCCAGAGGAACAACGAGCATGACCGCGAAGGGAATGGACCAGCTTTCGTAAAGAGCAGCCAGCACCATGAATACCACCAGTACCGAGAGCACAATAAGACCCGGAAGCTGTGATGCAGACTCTTTTTCCTGTAACGAACTTCCCGCCCACTCACCGGCGAACCCCGGTGGTAAGTGCTTAGCCAGATTGTCCATTGCCGCCATTGCGGTACCTGACGATTTTCCCTGTGCGGAACTCCCGGTTATGCGTATGGCAGGATATCCCTGATAGCGTATCAGTTGCTGCGGTGCAACATTCCACGAAAGCGTCACAAAAGTGGATAATGGAAGCATCTGCCCCAGACGGTTTTTAACAGACAAAGCCAAAAGTTGTTCAGGCTGCATCCGGTATGGCGCATCCGCCTGGACGATAACCTGCTGAACCCGACCATTATTGGTATAGTCATTAACATAATTGGAACCTGCTGCAACGGAAATGGTTTGATTTATTTCATCAAACGAAACCCCCATGGCTTCCGCTTTTTCCCTGTCGACATGCAGGGAAAGGCTTGTTCCCTCACCAAGTCCATCAATATAGACATCGGCAAGGTGAGGATTATGATTTGCCTGTACAATAAGCTCATCGGCCGCCTTTTTGAGTGCCTGATAGCCTTTCCCCCCTCTGTCCTGTAAATAATAAGTGAACCCGGATGAGGTTCCCATATCAGAAATAGCCGGAGGCAGCAGACTCATTGTTACGGCGTCCGGCACGTTTGCCATTTGGGACCGAATATGGTCAGCTTCTTCCTGTGCCGTGGTTCCTTTGCGTTGTCTCCAGTCCTTGAGGGTGGTGAATGCCATGGCCGAATTTTGGCCTGACCCTGAAAAACCAAATCCCAGAATCATAATGTTACTTTCTACCGCCTGCCGATGGGCGATCTCCTCTTCAAATGTATCGACGACCTTAAGCGTCCGCTGCATCGTGGCATCAGAAGGAAGCTGGATTGAGGACATAAAATAACCCTGATCTTCATCGGGTAAAAATGATGATGGTAAGGTGGACAGCCCGGCAAACAATGCCAAACATAATGCAGCGTAGATCATCATCATACGGCCAGTACGCTTCAGTACAAATCCCAGACCAGTGGCGTAAAACGAAGTCAGGCGATGAAAGTGAGCGTTAAACCACGCTGAAAATACGCTGCTTTTACCCTGATGAATACCATGTGGTTTGAGCAGGGTTGCACAAAGCGCAGGCGTTAACGTCAGCGCCAGGAATGCCGACAGTAAAATGGATATCGCCATCGAAATGCTGAACTGTCGATAAATAATACCCACAGAACCGCTGGCAAAGGCCATTGGTATAAACACCGCAGTGAGCACCAGCGTAATACCAATGATTGCCGGCGTAATTTCACGCATCGCTTCTCGCGTTGCATCCTGTGGAGACATTTTTTTGTCTTCCATCAGTCGTTCGACGTTCTCCACCACAACAATAGCATCGTCAACAATAATCCCGATGGCCAGTATCATTCCAAACATGGTTAAAATATTGATGGAATAACCGCTTAATAGCATTACGGTAAATGTGCCGAGCAGCGCCACGGGTGCCACAATCGCAGGAATAAGCGTACAGCGTATCTTGTGAAGGAAAAGCAGCATCACGAAAAAGACCAGAACCATGGCTTCAACAAATGTCTCAACTACCTTCAATATCGATAGCTTTACAAATGGAGCCGTATCGAAAGGCACGGTGAATGTCATTCCCTCGGGAAGCACACCGGACAGTTCTGTTAACCGCGCGCGGATACCCGACGCAGTACTAATCGCATTTGCGCCAGGAGACAACTGAATGGCGGCAGCCGTTGCAGGCACGCCATTTTCACGGATGCCAAATGCGTAACTTTGCAACCCGGATTCCACGCGGGCAACGTCTGCCAGTGTCACCCGGGCGGCTGAGACCTGTGATTTAATCGTGATATTGCGAAATTCTTCAACCGAAGAGAGCTGCCCTTTTACCGTTATTGGATAGGTCACCTCTTGACTGCTCGTCGCGGGTTCATCTCCGGTTCTGCCCGGTGAAACAATCACGTTTTGTTGACTGATGGCGCTTAATACATCCGTAACAGAGAGCCCATAGCTGTGTAATTTCATCGGGTCCAGCCATATGCGGAGTGCCTTTTCTCCGCCAAAAAGCTGGACTTTACCTACACCAGGTACGCGACGGAGTTCATCAGTAACATTCCTTGCAAAATAATCGCTTAAGTCAGCTTCCTGATAGGCTCCGCTTGGCGATTTTAACCCCACCATCATTAAAAAATCCGGAATTAGCTGCCTCAACATTTATCCCATTCTGTCTTACCGACTGCGGCAGGCGAGATTCCACAATTTTAATTTGGTTTTGCAGATCCATCTGGGCGAGTTTGATGTCGGTACCGGGTTTGAAAGTTACCGTAATTGACGCCATCCCTGTCGTGTCACTGGAAGATTCAAAATAGAGTAAATTGTCAACACTCGAAATTTCACGCTCGATCAGAGACACGACGGATGTGTTCATCACTTCCGGGCTAGCTCCAGGGTAACTCACTGAAATGATAATACCGGGTGGCGCAACTTCAGGGTATTGCGCAACCGGTAAACGAGGTATGGACAACAGTCCCGTCAGAACAATAAACAGGGCAATAACCCATGCGAAGATGGGGCGCTCAATGAAAAAGTGCGGCATCAGGTGTACTTCCAGTCAACATACAAAGGGTAAAAGTTCAGCATGGTTTTCCTGATAAAGAGGTCTCATCGTCAGTCGAAACCCGTTTACCGATATCCCTGAGCTGGGAAAATTTCTCAAGAAGTTGTGGTGCGTCATCAAGGCTTGTTGCAAACATCCACATATAGGTCATGACGGAATAAATATGTCCGGCATTAATTCCGGATTCCATGCTCATCCTGATAATGGTCATGGAAAAGAGAGCAGAAACCAGAAGGCCTATTGATAAATATCCCCATGCCTCTCTGTCGGATAACACCACGCGCAGACGAGCAAGTGTGTCATAATGTCGCTTAAGAGCACCAAAAGACGCCTTATTAACATAATCGACCTCTTTCTCAAGGCGATTATTCAGCCGTCTGTAGAATGTCTCATTTTTGCTGGCATAGCTTGAGACAAAACACATCAGTATTGCCACGATGATCAAACAGGCTATACCTGTCCAGAATTCAATCCATAACAGCATAATTGCTGCGCCGAAAAGGGAAATGATCGAGGTGATCAATACGGGCAGGTGCAACTCGAAGAAATCTACAAATTCACGTGATAGAGTGACTCTCGCAGCAATAGTCGAGTGATTAAGTGAATATTTTCGCTGGGATAATACTACAGTCACAGCAAGACTTGCGTAGATACGTGCAAACGTTCGCGTATCGACACTACGTCTGGCGGCTCCCATGCACCACATGAACAGAACCATCAGGCCATAAAGGGCCGCATGTGACGTCTGTCCGCCCAGGATGGCATTTATCGCCATGCCCGCCAGAACGGGGTAGAGCAGGAATGCAACGTTTTCAGCAATAACCAGCATGAAAGTAATGCACAATTTCTTTCTGTGCCGCCAGGCAAGTCTCTTAAGTGAGATAGCAACCCCGGGGGCCATAGGTTTGTCGTTGCCTTTATAAATCATGATAAATTATATTAAACATCTGGGTGTAAAGGGGTTCTGCAGTTGGTTTATTATGTCAGCTAAGTGAAACGAGACAGCAGAACAGAGCAGTCATAAATCCATGTGCTAAGTGTAACGTGATGATGTCAATCGTGAATGGATGTTTTATGGAGGATATGTGTACTCACTCCTGAGGTTATGTATCATATTGACATTGCATAATATCAAACCATTCTTATACATAAACATAAAGGTAGTCCGCAAAAGAAAACCATTAAAAAAAATTCATAATAAAAAACAAAATCATAGATATCTGGAAAAGTATTCAAAAGCAGATGTAATACAATGATGGTGTGTATAAACACTAAAACCAGACCGAATGTTATTGCAATGAAGTTTTTAAAAACTCCAGGTTTTTTCTGAATAATAAATGATAATGCTGTAATGATTATCAAAACACGAATCAGTAAAGATGAGGGTAATGTTGATTCTACTTTTTCATTAATTGAATGCACAAGGTAAAGCCAGGTAGATAGCAACCCATATGAAACGATGCAAAATAAAAGTGAGGCCATCAAATTCTCGCGCCGGAAAAAACATTTAGTCAGCACCATAAAACTCCTTAGACAAAGTACATATTGCATGCACCACTTAACCTGGTTGTAGATTATCACTTAGCGATGTTGATTAATTATTTATAAAATGTGTAGTGAATATGGAGAGTGAGTCTGGTAAAATTTTAAGAAAATTTCTTGATGAACTTTTCCAAAAAGTACCTGTCAAAAGACATCAAATTGAAAATTAATGTTTGTAATTGAGTTAAAGAGCTTTAAGCATGACGATAAAAGTGCTTTCAGGGTAAAATGCATGTTGTCATCAGCACTGTGGAAGAAAATATGAACAACAACAATCTGATTATCGTCGCAGAAGACGATGATGACATCGCTGCCATACTGACAGGCTATTTACGTAAGGCAGGTATGAAAACCTTAAGAGCCGAAGACGGTGAGCAGGCAATCAATCTTACCCGTCTGAACAAGCCTGATCTCCTGCTATTGGACATCCACCTGCCCGTGTACGATGGCTGGAATGTTCTCACCACGTTAAGAAAGGAAACGAATGTACCGGTCATCATGGTGACAGCACTGGATCAAGACGTTGATAAACTGATGGGGCTACGGCTCGGGGCTGACGACTATGTGATAAACCCTTCAATCCATCTGAGGTTATTGCCAGGGTTGAAGCAGTGCTTCGCAGAACCAGACCGGTTGCAGAGTCTACACATTCACGGCCTTTAAGAACGCCTTTTTTAACGATTTATCCTGATGAGTTTTACGTTGAAATCACTGCACAAGGTGAGGTTTCCACGCCAGTATTAACCACCACTGAGTTTAAGCTTTTAACCTATTTGGCGAGAAACCCGAGAAAAGTCTGTTCACGTGAAGAGTTACTCGATGCGTGTTTACCTGAGGGAGACTCGCTGGATCGTACTGTAGACAGTCATATGAGTAAACTTCGGAAAAAGCTTGAACATGCCGGATTGAAGGGCATTCCGGAAAGCATCCGAGGATTAGGCTACCGGTTGGGTGACAAAAAATGAACAAAGAAACGATTCTGAGCCGTCAGATTTTGACATATATGTTGTTGTTAACGTTTGTTATTATTGCCATTGCAATACTCGGTTCCTACTTATTTTATAGTTTCCTGATTTATTACCTGCCGGGTGGAATGAACGAAGGCAGTGAAGATGCTATGACATTCCTTGACTGGATGTGGATTCTGATGGCGTCCGTTACCAGTCTGGTCGTTGCACTTTTCTTTACCGTAAAGCTGTCTGCAAGAATATTCAACCCACTCAATGACGTCGCATACAGCCTGAAACAAATCTCTCAGGGAAACCTTAGTGCCAGAGCATTTAACAGCAGTTCTAAGTTGGGAGAGATGAATAGGCTCGTCAATGACTTTAATGAGATGGCTGAAAAGTTACAGACGCTGGATGCGCAGCGAAATTTATGGAATGCTGCAATTGCTCATGAACTCCGGACGCCGGTGACTATCTTACGTGGGAGGCTTCAGGGACTGGTTGATGGCGTGTTCGAACCAGAACCGTCGTTATTCAGGAACCTTCTTAAACAAACTGAAGGTCTGACCAACTTAATTGAGGATCTCCGCGTCGTGAGTTCGTCAGGAGGCGCTGGGTACTCCTTGATGCTGAGTGAAGTCGATCTCAAGGCCACGATTTCAAATGCGCTTGATACCTTTTGGCCGGACTTTGATAAAAAGCATTTCAAAATTGTCACTGAGATTAACCAGCAGTATTGCGTTTGCGATCCCTTACGCATTATTCAGTGCCTCACCGTTCTTTTTGACAATGCCTTAAAATATTCCACATCACAAACGCTGTTAATAAAGAATGGTATTACAGGAAACGATAATTTTATTATCGTTCAGGACCAAGGACCTGGAATTCCTGAAGAACTCCAGAAGTCCTTATTCCAGCCTTTTCAGCGAGGAGAATACGCCAAAAATATTAATCCAGAGGGCTGTGGTTTAGGGTTGTCGGTAGTTAAAGCCATTATGTGCGCCCACGGTGGAGACGTTAGCTATAGTTTAACACCAGAAAATGGCTCACTTTTCAAACTCTCATGGCCTGTTTAAGGGCATGAATACACAGGCTCGATCGAACCTGTTTTAGCAAGAGACAGATCCCACATACTGCCGAGTTTTGCGTCCCAAATTGATGGGGTGATTTTAAGTTTGCCTCTTTTGGGGCTTAATGTTATTTCGCTGAAATAGATATCATCTCCTTTTAGCATAAGATCGACGCGGCAGTAGTCTATTTCTTTTGCTAAGTCCTGGGCGGCAATAACGGATTTATGAAATGATTCTGGTTCATCAACCGGCAATGGCGTGTTTGGGTATTCCATCTGAAAGGGTTGTAAATTCCACGCTCTGTCATAAACGTTAATGAATTCGTTTCCATCGCTGTCAGTAAAGTCGGCCTCGATAAAACATGCCACACCGTGAAAGCAATGTATTCTTATCATTTCCGGAGTTATATTCCGGTGTTTACTGGAAAATAGATCCAGATACATTTCGCATAGGATCACGGGTGGTATGTTTTTATACTGCCATTCTCGGGTCGTATAATACATGTTCTTTTTAAGAGATAGTTTTAATTTGCTTTTAACCTTAGCGGGATCAATATTCGTTTTATCCGTGCATATGACCGCGCTACCACTATCATGATTGCATTTCAAAACAAATTTTGAGGGAAGTTTGTCGAAATCAATATCATCAACTCTATTATAAACACCTACTAAAGGAATAAGCTTAATTAAATTAGTCCGTTTCTCAACATACTGCCTGACCAGAAGTTTATCAGCAAGCAATGTATAAAATGGGTTGTGGATAAATAAAATGCGATGGCAAATTTTCTCATTAAGCGTTACAGGGTTGAGTAAATCCGGATATGTGCCAGATATTTCTCTTAACCTGTCTGCATGAAATGAAATGTCATTAGTCAAAATTGTTCTGCATTTTCTCAACAAATATTCAATGTATTTGATTTGATAGTTTATTTTGTTCATAACGCCTCCGGTTCAGAAAGGAAATTCTGACAGAGGTTTGTTGATTTATTTTTTGCAAATTATGGAGAGTATATGGACCGACTTGCTTCTTTATTAACAGAAATTAATCCGGACCATTGTCCGCGCCTTGCACGAATCGGAAAAGTTAACTGCACTGAAGATCCGCTCTGAACGAAGAGCGGATCTTCAGTGCAAAAGAACAGCAAGGCCCGCCTTTATTATTAATAATGCCTTATCTACAACTGCTGAGTTACCCAGCTACCATTTTCAGCGAAAAATACCGTCGCATCGGCTCCATTGACCAGGGATATTTGAGGAGGTATGTGGCCAATATCAACATCATACAGTACGGGCACGGCAATATTCTCAAAAGCGGCTTTAAGGGCATCCAGATAATTATGTTTAGTCGGGTCGCTTACGTCGGGTGCAGCACTTCTGCCGATAAGAACACCATTTAAGTTATCAAACCAACCCTGTAATCGTAAGCTAAATAATGCGCGTGTTAATTCACAGGGAGCCATTTCCACATTTTCAAAATAGAGGATTATTCCTTGAGGGCTATTGCTCGCCTTGAACAAGGGCACATTCCCGAATGGTGTACCTGCTAACCTGGATATTATTTCGAGGCAGCCGCCGATCAGTTTCCCGCTAAATGTCAGAGAAGATGTAACACCATCAAGGCGTTTCCACTGTGTTTTTTGGGTCAGATTGAAACCTCCGTCTGACGCTGTTCCCCATTGATTTTCATCCGCTTGAAATGCTGTTGAAGAGTACTGTTTGATTACAGTTCCCCGATTCGATTCCAGAATTTCCCATACGGCCTGAGTGGTGGCATCTAACTTTTGAGCGCCAAGATCCATGAGGTTTGGCCCATGCAAAGTAGCCCAGCCCGATATCATCGTCAGTGGGAAATGAAGTGTACTCAGATCTGAAAAGCCCACAAACCATTTTGGTTTAGACCGGGACAACAGATCAAAATCAATCAAATCAAGCAATTCCATCGCCAGATCACCGCCCCAAGGTGGCATAACAGCTTTTATATCTGGGTCAGTAAGATAAGACATTAATTCTTCAACGCGAGAAAATTTAGTGGCGCTTTTATTTTTGTGCTGCGAGCGTAAGCAGCGTCCTTCGCGGACCTGGTAACCTCTTTTCTTTAGGGTTTTTTATGGCGAGTTCCAGTCTGGGATGCAGATGTTCAGGTACGCCAGAAGAGGGAGCGGTTACACCAATAACATCTCCTGGAGCCAGCCTGGGTGGAAAGAGGACACTCATGGATAGATCCTTTTCAGAACATATAGAATTCCATAATCCATAATTAAAGCCAGGATGTAAAATTAACAGGCGAACACTCCGCTTGCTTTTTTCTATGAGCCTTTAAAAGGTCTGCTCATGGCACCCAAGGGACTTTACCGGCGTAGATGATGCGTCAGGCAACTAATCCTCAAAAGTGCTTACTGCTTATTCGCGGGACCGCTGGCTGATTTGGGTTGGATCATGACGACTACTCTTTTAGCTATTCCCGGTTTCCCCTTTTCAAAGCGCCATTTACTCATCATTTTCTCGATGATTTTATGTTCAAACTCCGGAGTCGTTGTCGATTCCAGTATCTTAACATTCTGAACTCTACCATCTGAATCAACATCATACTGAATCCGCAGAGCATTCGGCAGGAGGTTTCCGTTATTATCATGAGTGGTAATTGCTGTGTTTGCAGAGGAAATGCTGCCTGAAGGTGTGCTGGCGCTGGCCGGTATACCGGCGCAGAGTGCCAGGAACAATGGCAGAATCAGGGTGAATAGTCTGATAGCTTGCATAAATCGTCCGAATTCCAAAATTAACCATGAATCTTCACGTTACCAACGGTGCGAGTGACAGGCTGCCAGATGAAATGATCAGTGAATACCGCGTCTTCAGCTGCAATCCCTTTGACCTACTTACCAGGCGCTTCGTACCACATCCATTCCCGGGGTCGTTTCGCTATCAGGACTAGTGGGAGCTGAGCGAGTATATCAACGATTCTTTTGCCAGCTGCCAGCAGCGCTATCCGGTTCGTCGGGGAACATGACCGAGCTAACACCCTCAAGTGATTAGCATTTATTCGCGTCCCGCGCTGAAGACGTTCAGCTAATCCTTTTTGACTTCTGTGTTCGGGATCTACCGCGGTTGCGACGTTAAGAGGGTGTTCTCCGCGGGCTTAGCGGCAGCTTGCTGCTGATGCTAAGGGGGAGATTCTTCAGTCATTTCTGCGACACCGGGGAACTTAACCCGGAAGCGGCTGAACATAGCGCCAGCAGGGAGGATCCCGGATAGCTGTGCGTGACGCCTTATCCCGGCTACGCTATTGTGCCGCTCTTGTGGCGTATTTTTGCCGGGTGGCGGCTGCGCCTTACCCGGCCTACAAAAAATCGCTAGCTGACTGACTGGCTCGCGCCGCGTTGAGTGTTACATAGTGATGCCAGCTCTTCCTGCTCCTGGCATTGAGCGGACAAACCAGATGAGCCAAAGGTCCGCCATGAGCGAGGAGCGGAAGTTTGCCACGCCCACAACTACGTTACTAACATTGAGGTGTCGTAATCAACGGAGAGCAGGTCAAAGTCATTTTAGCCGCATCAAGGGATAAGAGTTCGTGGTACTGGAACCGTCAGTATAGAGCTCGGTAATAATTATTTTTTACCATCAATAGAATATTTGACTGTACTGTCCGCAGGATCATCCCGCCAGCGACCGGTGCTGTCAGGGTTATCAGATGCCCACATAACCTGATCACCTATAAGTTTACACTTTATTGCCCAACGGGTGCCATCGTTCTGTCGGATATAATGTACGTAGGCAATACCTGATTCCACTTTATCCAGTTGCATGATCTTATGGTCACGGCCAAACATCGCAGCAGAAGCCGCCTTGCAAATCTGACCTACCGTGACTTCAGAAGCCTGTACCGGCGCAGTAAACACCAGTGGAACAAGAAGTGAAAGTTTTTCATTCGGCTCAATCCATTTTGTTTATTTTCAGGAATAACGCTAAATGTATATGTCGGCAATCTAAAGCGTTTCTTGACGCTAATCTAGTGTTGCGATGGCAGGATTGATTAACTTAGTCCCTAGCGTAATCTCATGCTCTGCCTGATTGCCAGCTTGGCTCCTTTGGCACACTCCACATTGCGATTCATACAGAATGTTGTTAGCCACTTCCACACTTGAGCACAGAAGAAATTCATGCTCAGCAAGGTCCGGGCGGTGCAAAGAGCGGACGTTAATTTTGAAGCTTTTAAGATCTACCTGCAGTGGTAACTGGGCATATTGATCATTGCGATTAGACAGCGAACCACTATCCCAGGAGATTTATAGACATTTCCATGCAGCGCAGTTCAGCCTGCGCCAAGGCAGAGGGATACATGCTTTCCTGCATAAGTTTGAAACCATGTTTCTCATAAAAAGTCTGGGCATTAGGTGTTGAGGACAAAGTCAATTGCTCAAAACCACGTCCACGAGCTTCACTTTTGATGGCTTCAATAATCTGACTACCTAAACCTTTACCTGTATATTGAGGTAGCGTAAATACAGCCTCAATACTTCCTGTAGATAGATCAAGATAGCCTGTAGCTAACAGTCTGCCATCAGGGGCAGCAACAACGAAAAAAGGATTCACTACAATGGCGTTCCTGTAGCTCTCAGGCATTTTTTCCGGTGTCCAGGCTGCAATAACCGCATCATCATAACTACTCTTACATCCGTAACGTATAGCCTGATTTCGAATGTTCCAGCATTCTTCTGCCTCCACAGGCACAGCAAGTCTGATCTTCATACCTTTTCCTTGTACGTTTTATTCTGCGAACCATTTACATCTACCATAAAAATTCTAAAGCATACCCATCAAATTTGAGTGAGGCGGCAACGTCCGCTCCTGGCACACAGCAGACATGAAATTCTGGAATAGCATTCGTACACTTACAACATCGAGAGGCTTCTGAAAGCCGCGTCAGCGGCATGACAGCGCCAGCAGAGAAAATCCCGGATGGCGGCGCATGGCGCCTAATCCGGGCTACGCTGTTGTGCCGTTATTCTGCCTGGTGACAGCTACGCTCCTGTCCGGCTGGTTTGGTCGCTCAATTCGCGCCCTTCGTAGGCCCGCGCAAGCGTAGCGCGCCGGGCAGGCAGCGGGTGCGGAGCCGCTTTTGTGCCGGGTGGCGGCTGCGACTTA
>OKVS01000344.1_pt1 | contig 17163 bp, 18 predicted proteins | sample 1606911 | NCBI WGS metagenome assembly OKVS01 (sample SAMN03281016, study PRJEB24777) | human gut metagenome | isolation source: fecal sample PR161 from 1 month old female Malay infant, caesarean... | reverse complement strand
AGAACGGGTCAGGGCGTGAGGGAGACGCAGGAATGACGGCTGCTATGCAAGATGTGGTGGTACAGCAACGAAAGTGGGGGTGATCCGACCTGAAGGAAAAAGTCGATCACCATGGGTCAAAGGATGTTAAAAAGTGTTCACCATGTCCCCGAACACCTGTCTACCATGTCCCCGGACCGTACACCCACAGGGAGAGGGAGGATAAAGGATCACCCTTCGTGCAGCCCGCACTCGCGCTTCAGCCCGAAGAATCGCGTCTCTTCTTCCGCCATTCCCGGCTCCCATTTGCGCGTGGTGTGGGTGTCGCCCACTGACAGGTAGCCCTGGTCCCATAGCGGATGGTACTTGAGCCCGTGTTTTTGCAGGTACTGATACACCGTGCGGTTATCCCAGTCGATAATCGGCAGCACTTTGAATACGCCGCGCTGTACCGCCAGTACCGGTAAGGTTGCGCGGCTCCCGGACTGCTCGCGGCGCAGGCCGGCAAACCACGTCTGGGCGTTCAGCTCTTTCAGCGCCCGGTTCATCGGCTCAACTTTGTTGATCTCATTGTATTTCTCAATGCCCTCAACGCCCTGCTCCCACAGCTTGCCGTAGCGCGCCTCCTGCCAGGCCGCGCTTTCCGTTGCGCGGTAGACTTTGAGGTTCAGCCTGAGCTTGTCCGTCAGCTCGTCGATAAACTGGTAGGTTTCCGGGAACAGGTAGCCGGTATCGGTGAGGATCACCGGAATGTCCGGGCGGATCTGATTCACCAGATGCAGGCTCACAGCCGCCTGAATACCAAAGCTTGAAGAGAGCACATACTCTCCCGGCAGGTTTTCCAGCGCCCACGCTACGCGCCCTTCGGCGTCCAGCTTTTCAAGGTGAGCGTTAGTTTCTGCCAGGGCCAGAATGCGTTCGACTTTTGGCAGGTCATTAAGGGCGTTTAGATCGAGTACGGACATAATTACCTCTCGTGGTTACTCCCAGAAATCCCTTGCGGGATCGAGCACCGGGCGAATGATGCCCGCACGCACCGTAAAGTCGCCGAAGCCTTCACCCGCTTCGCGCTCTTTCGCCCAGCGCCCGACAAGCTCGTCGATAGAATCAAGAATTTCCGGCTCGGTGATGTTCTCGCGGAACATGCGTGGAATACGCGTGCCGATACGGTTACCGCCCAGGTGCAGGTTATAACGACCCGGCGCTTTCCCCACCAGCCCCAGCTCGGCCAGCATCGCGCGACCGCAGCCGTTCGGGCAGCCCGTCACGCGCATAACAATATGCTCGTCCGGAATACCGTGTTTTTCCAGAATCGCTTCCACTTTGTCAGTAAATGACGGCAGGAAACGCTCGGCTTCGGCCATCGCCAGCGGACAGGTCGGGAACGACACGCAGGCCATCGAGTTTTCACGCTGTGGCTTCACCGCATTCATCAACCCATGCTCGCGCGCCAGTTCCTCAATTTTCGCCTTTTCGCTTTCCGGCACGCTGGCGACGATCAGGTTCTGGTTAGCGGTGATACGGAACTCGCCTTTGTGGATCTTCGCGATTTCCAGCAGACCGGTTTTCAGCGGGCGGCCCGGATAATCCAGAATACGGCCATTTTCAATGAACAGTGTCAGGTGCCAGTTATTGTCGATGCCTTTCACCCAGCCGATGCGATCGCCGCGACCGGTGAATTCGTAAGGGCGGATCGGCTCAAATTTGATCCCCGCACGACGCTCCACTTCCTCTTTGAACGTTTCAACGCCCACGCGCTCCAGAGTGTACTTGGTTTTTGCGTTTTTACGGTCGGTACGGTTGCCCCAGTCGCGCTGGGTGGTCACTACCGCTTCCGCCACGGCCAGCGTGTGCTCCAGCGGCAGGAAGCCGAACTCGCTCGCGGTGCGGGCGTAGGTTTTCTTGTTACCGTGCTCAATAGACAGGCCGCCGCCCACCAGCAGGTTAAAGCCCACCAGCTTGCCGTTTTCGGCAATAGCCACGAAGTTCATGTCGTTGGCGTGCAGATCGATATCGTTCTGCGGCGGGATCACCACCGTGGTTTTGAACTTACGCGGCAGGTAGGTCTGACCGAGGATCGGTTCTTCGTCGGTGGTGGCGACTTTCTCCTGATCGAGCCAGATCTCCGCATAGGCGCGGGTGCGCGGCAGCAGGTGCTCGGAAATTTTCTTCGCCCACTCATACGCTTCGGCATGCAGCTCGGACTCGTATGGGTTCGAGGTGCAGAGCACGTTACGGTTCATGTCGTTGGCGGTCGCCAGCGCGTCCAGACCCACGGAGTGCAGCATCTGGTGCACCGGCTTCACGTTCTTCTTCAGAATCCCGTGGAACTGGAAGGTCTGACGGTTGGTCAGGCGGATGCTGCCATAAATCGTGTTTTCACCCGCAAATTTGTCGATCGCCTGCCACTGTTTGGTGGTGATCACTCCACCCGGCAGGCGGCAGCGCAGCAGCATCGCGTGGCGCGGCTCCAGCTTCTGTTCTGCGCGCTCGGCGCGGATATCGCGGTCGTCCTGCTGATACATGCCGTGGAAACGGATCAGCAGGAAGTTGTCGCCTTTGAAACCGCCGGTCAGGCCGTCATTCAGATCTTCAGCAATGGTGCCGCGCAGATAGTTGCTTTCCAGCTTCATGCGCTCGGCGTCTGTCAGTTTACCTTCGACCACCAGTGGCCCTGGATGTTTTTCGCTCATTAGTAGACATCTCGCTGATAACGGCGCTCAACGCGCAGCTCACTTAAAAATTCATCCGCCGCTTCGGCATCCATACCGCCGAATTCGGCAATCACTTCCAGCAGTGCCTGCTCAACGTCTTTCGCCATGCGATTGGCGTCGCCGCAGACATAAATGTGGGCACCGTCATTAATCCAGCGCCACAGCTCTGCGCCCTGTTCGCGCAGTTTGTCTTGTACGTATACTTTTTCTTTCTGATCGCGGGACCAGGCCAGATCGATGCGGGGTCAGTACGCCCTCTTTGACGTAGCGCTGCCACTCAACCTGGTAGAGGAAATCTTCGGTAAAGTGCGGGTTGCCAAAGAACAGCCAGTTTTTACCCGGCGCTTCGTCGGCGGCACGCTGCTGCATAAAGGCACGGAACGGCGCGATGCCGGTGCCTGGGCCAATCATAATCACCGGGGTTTCCGGGTTGGCTGGCAGGCGGAAGTTATCGTTATGTTCGATAAAGACGCGGACTTCGCCCTCTTCTTCCACGCGGTCCGCCAGGAAGCTTGATGCCCCACCCGCGCGGGCGCGGCCTTCGATGTCGTAGCGCACCACGCCGACGGTAACGTGAACTTCGCTTTCCACTTCCGCCTGGGAAGAGGCGATAGAGTACAGGCGTGGGGTCAGCGGACGCAGCAGACCGATCAGCGCATCGGCATCCAGCTGTGCCGGAGAGAAACGCACCATGTCGACAATCGGCGTCGTCGCGGCGTAATGCTGCAGCTTCGCTTTGTCGCCCACCAGCGGCAGCAGGGATTCGCTGCGCGTTAGGGTGGCATAATTCTCGACGATATTCGGAGTGTTCACCGTCAGCTCGAAATGCCACTGCAGCGCCTCTGAAAGTGGCTGGGTTTTGCCGTCAACGGTGACGGGCTCGTCACCCTTCAGCCACAGCAGTTCCACCAGCTCTTTCACCAGCGCCGGATCGTTTTGATACCAGACGCCCAGCGCATCGCCAGGCTGATAGCGCAGGCCGGAGTCGCCAAGATCGATTTCAATATGGCGCACGTCTTTTTCCGAGTCGCGGCCCGTAATTTTCTGGTTCACCGACAGGCTCGCCGTCAGCGGCGACTCTTTGGTGTACGGGCTGGTGTGGATCTCATTGACGGTGCCCGCAGCGGTCACCGCGGCCTGCGCTGGCGTCTCTTTCGGGACGCGGGCTTTCAACACCTCAACGATGCGCGCACGCCATTCAGCGGCGGCAGTCTGGTATTCCACATCCGCGTCCACGCGGTCCAGCAGGCGCTCCGCGCCCAGCTCCGCCAGCTTGCTGTCGAAGTCTTTACCGGACTGGCAGAAGAATTCATAAGAGGTATCGCCCAGGCCAAATACGGCAAACGCCGTGCCGTTCAGCTTAGGGGCTTTTTTTGAGAACAGGAACTTGTGCAGCGCCACCGCTTCTTCAGCGGGTTCACCTTCCCCCTGGGTCGAGGCGACCATCACCAGCAGTTTTTCTGACGCGATTTGTTTGAATTTATAATCCCCGGCGTTGACCAGGTTCACGTTCAGTTTGGCGGCCAGCAGATCATCACGCAGCGCTTCGGCCACGCGGCGGGCGTTGCCCGTCTGCGAGGCGCTAATCAGCGTAATGGCAGGAATTTCCACGGCCGTTGCCGGTGCGCCAGCCACCGCGCCAGGCTGCTGGTTGAGCATTCCCCAGAAATAACCGGAGACCCAGGCAAGCTGAGTGGGAGAAAAATCAGAGGTGGCAGCCTGAAGGCGCGCCAGTTGCTCCGGGTTAAGGGGAAGCAAATTTGAAGGTGGGGCCTGTGTTGTCATGCGTCGTTATGTTCCAGTAGCCAAGCGGACTTTAAGCGAATAAATCCAAACTGAAGATAAGGTTAACGGCGTGGATAATAACAATTAAAGAAGGGATGGAAATAATAAATAACCAAATGGACTAACCTGTTTTAGTTATCGTTCTTAGCGATAAAAACGATTAAATAACCATTTGAAATAAAAGAATAAAAACCAATAATCACCCTGAATACCGGGCGTTCACCGTTCAGAGCCGTTTTAGTTAATGCTAAAAATTGTGCTTTCCGGTACTATGCGGCGGTTTTTTCCGCATTACTGAGAGCGATCATGTCCACCACACTGTTTAAAGATTTCACCTTCGAAGCCGCCCACCACCTTCCGCACGTTCCTGCAGGACATAAATGCGGCCGCCTGCACGGGCATTCGTTTATGGTGCGTCTTGAGATCACCGGTGAAGTTGATCCGCATACCGGTTGGATCATGGACTTTGCCGAGCTGAAGGCCGCGTTTAAGCCGACCTACGATCGTCTGGATCACTACTATCTCAACGATATTCCGGGTCTGGAAAACCCGACCAGCGAAGTGCTGGCAAAATGGATCTGGGATCAGATGAAGCCGCTGGTACCGCTGCTGAGCGCGGTGATGCTCAAAGAAACCTGCACGGCAGGCTGCGTGTATCGGCGGAGAAAGCTAAAAAGCCAGGCAAAGCGGCTTTTTTTTAGGCAATATTCAGATACTTGTGCGTCTGCATCGACAGGCGCCAGTTGCGCGCAATGCAGGTTTCAATGCACAGGCGCGTCGCATCCTCTTTCTGGCTGATCGGCTGCAGGGCGATTACCCGCAGCTTCTCATCCGTCAGCGTCGCCAGCAGTTCATCCAGCGCTTCGATATCACGTACGCGTCCTACCGGATGCTTAATTTCATCCGCGCGCTCCAGCGCCTGAGACAGCACGTCATACCCACCGCGCATATTCACTTTTGGCGATACCGTCACCCAGGTGGTGTGCGAGCAACGCACTTCATGGGTGCCGCTGGTTTCGATCTGGCAGCTGTAGCCGTTCTTTTCGAGCAGCTCGGTCAGCGGCGTCAGATCGTGGATGCAGGGTTCACCGCCGGTGATCACCACGTGACGCGCCGTCCAGCCCTGACGACCAATGATGGCGAGCAGATCTTCGGCACTGCCCGCGCCCCACTTATCGCTCTCTTTGGTTTTCGCCAGAATGCTAAACAGCGACACTTCCCGATCTGCGAGCTTATCCCACGTATGTTTGGTATCACACCAGGCACAGCCAACCGGGCATCCCTGTAAACGAATAAAGATAGCGGGAACGCCGGTAAAGTAACCCTCGCCTTGCAGGGTCTGGAACATCTCGTTAATCGGGTACTGCATAGTCATCTCAGTAAAGGGGATAAACGATAAGTATCGCAGATCCCCGCCGGATGGTCATGCTCCATCGGTGCTTTGCGCGCTAATCGCCGCCATAAAGCGCGCGGTAATTTGCTGTGGGCGGGTGATCGCCCCGCCGACAACGACCGTATGCGCGCCCAGCGCCAGACACCGGGCCGCGCGCTCGGGCGTATCCACGTTGCCTTCGGCAACCACGGGGACCGTCACGGCCGCCAGCACCGCTTTCAGGAACGCACAGTCATTCTCCGGAAGCGTGTGGCCTGCCGTTTCCGCCGTATAGCCGTACAGCGTGGTACCGACGCAGTCAAAGCCAAGCGTCTGCGCCGTCACGGCTTCGTCTACGGTGGAAATATCTGCCATCAGTAGTACCGAGGGGTAACGTGAGCGGATGGCCGTGACCAGTGTTTCCAGGGATTCATCGCCAGGACGTTCCCGCGCCGTCGCATCAAGGGCAATGATTTCCGGAGAGACGGCCATGAGCTCATCCACCTCTTTCATCGTAGCGGTGATAAATACTTCGCTCCCTGGATAGTCCCGTTTGATGATGCCGATAACCGGTAAAGACACCTGCTGCTTAATGGCCTCGATATCCACCACGCTGTTGGCGCGAATGGCGAAGGCTCCGCCCTGTGCCGCCGCCAGCGCCATTCGCGACATGATAAACGGGCTGTGCAGCGGTTCGTTTTCCAGCGCCTGACAGGAGACGACCAGTTTTCCCTTCAGGTTATCCAGTACATTTTTCATTACGATAAGATCTCTTCCACTTCGTTTTTGATAATCGTGACGTGCGGGCCATAAATGACCTGTACACCGTTACCGCGCACGATAACGCCGCGCGCGCCGGTGGCTTTCAGCGCCGCGTCATTCACTTTGCTGCCGTCTTTGACCGTTACGCGAAGGCGCGTGGCGCAGCAGTCCACCTCTTCCAGATTGTCTTTTCCGCCCAACCCGGCGATCACCGCCGCAGCGCGCTCGCTTTGCGGCAGGCTGACGTCATCAACCATCGCCTCCTTTTCACGGCCCGGCGTGGCGAAATCAAAGCGGTTAATCAGGTAGCGGAAGGTGAAGTAGTAGAGGAAGAACCACGGCACGCCGACCAGCGGAACGAACATCCAGTTGGTTTTGGCCTCCCCCTGCAATATGCCGAACAGCACGAAGTCAATAAAACCGCCGGAGAAGGTCTGCCCGATGGTGATGTGCAGCATGTGCGCGAGCATAAACGCCAGCCCGTCAAACAGCGCGTGAATGACGTAGAGCACCGGGGCAATGAACAGGAAGGAGAACTCGATGGGCTCGGTAATTCCCGTCAGGAATGAGGTTAACGCCGCGGAGAGCAGCAGCCCGGCAACGCGCTTTTTGTTCTCCGGTTTCGCCGTGTGGTACATCGCCAGGCAGGCACCAAGCAGGCCAAACATCATCGTGATAAAGCGCCCGGACATGAAGCGTGACGTGCCTTCATAGAAATGCTGCGTGTTCGGGTCGGCGAGCTGAGCGAAGAAGATCCGCTGCGTGCCCTCAACCAGGTGGCCGTTGACGATCTCGCTGCCGCCGAGCGCGGTGGTCCAGAACGGCAGATAGAAGATGTGGTGCAGACCAAACGGGCCAAGCATGCGCAAAATAAAGCCGTACAGCAGCGTGCCAAGATAACCGGTGGCATCCACCAGCCCGCCCAGACCAAAAATAAGCTTCTGGAAATGCGGCCAGACCACGGTCATGATCGCGCCAACGAGTATCGCCGCCAGCGAGCTGATAATCGGGACAAAGCGCGAGCCGCCAAAAAAGCCCAGGAACTGCGGAAGCGCTATCTTGTTAAACCGATGATGCAGCGCGCAGGTCACGAGACCAATCACCACGCCGCCAAACACCCCGGTTTCCAGCGTCTGAATACCCAGCGTCATGCCCTGCCCTACAGCGCCCGGGTTCTCGTGCGCCAGTTTGCCGGTGAGGATCAGCAGCGCGTTGATGGTGGCATTCATCACCAGAAACGCGAGTAGCGCTGCCAGCCCCGCCGTGCCCTTATCGTTTTTTGCCAGCCCGACGGCCACCCCAACCGCAAACAGCACCGAGAGGTTCGCAAACACAATCGAACCCGCACTGCTCATAATGGTGAAAATGGCCTGCAGCCAGCCCACATCTAAAAACGGATAGGCCGCCAGCGTATTAGGGTTCGATAACGCCCCGCCGATACCGAGCAGCAGACCCGCCGCGGGCAATACGGCGATAGGCAACATAAAGGATTTGCCAAAGCGCTGCGCTTTTTCAAACCATCCACCCGACGAAGCGCCACTGAATATTTGCATCATTTTTTCATCCCCCCATTAAAAGATGAAAATTTTTACCATATAAATATTTCATAGTGAAAATTATCATCACAAACCAGGAGGCCGATCATACTTTTTTAAAATGACTGGCATCTTTCCCCCGCTTTCCGCCACACTAGTCGCAGTGAAACACATTAAGGACGTGGCATGTCGGACCATGAAAACCTGCTGCTGAAGCTCCGCCAGGAGGCTTCCGGGTACAGCCCAACGCAACAAAAACTCGGTGAGTTTGTCCTCAGCGACCCTGCCCGGGTGCTCTACCTGACCATCACCGAACTGGCGCGAGAGAGCCACACCAGCGAGGCCAGCGTGACGCGGTCTTGGCCGGACGCTGGGGGTGCAAGGGGTATGAACGAATTCAAAAATGGGCGCTGGGCGCTGGATATTCAGCAGGGTCAGCCCGCGCGTCAGGGCGGGGGATGAGATTGACAGCGTGGTGGATGAATCGGTGCAGGCTTTGCAGGATACCGCGAGACTCCTCGACCGCGCGCTGCTTGAAAAAGCCGCACTGGCGCTGCATCAGGCGCAGTCCGTGCAGATTTATGGCGTCGCGGCCAGCGCGATCCTCGGGGAGTATCTGCATTACAAGTTATTAAGGCTGGGTAAATCCGCACAGCTGTTTAGCGATATGCACCGCGCAGCCATGAATGCGACCACGCTTTCGGCAGAGACGCTGGTGGTGGCGATCTCCAGCTCCGGTTCAACGCGAGATTTACTTCACGTGGTGAAACTTGCCCGCAAGCGCGGGGTGAAGGTTCTGGCGCTCAGCAACACGCCCCGCAGCCCGCTGGCGTCTCTTAGCGATATGCTGCTGGTGGCCGCCAAGCCAGAAGGCCCTCTTAGCGCGGGCGCGCTCAATGCCAAAGTTGGGGTGATGCTGCTGGTCGAATTACTTACGACATCCATGATTGCGCTGGATGGTCATTACGCTGACGTCAGCCAGCAAACGGCCAGCGCCACGCTTCCTCTTCTGCTCTGAAAACCCTTCGCAGGCTAAATAAAATAGCCTGCGTTTTATTTTTCTCAATTTTACTTAAGCAGGGCTCAATTCATTTATATGATAAATGTTTGGTGTAACAAATTATTTTATTTATTACAGTTTGAATTATTTCCCCCGCGCTACCCCAGAGACAAAAACAAATTAAAATCATTAAGTTAAAATAAAAACATGAATAAAATGAATTTTTCCGCCTTCTGCAATGTCCAATATTTTCACCTAATTTCCTTTCCTTAAAATAAGCTTAAGACGCTGCCGGTCCCGACGTTTTATTATTTAAACGCCGTTTACTTTTGCGCGCCTACAATCCGCCTCATCAATCATAATGAGACGGTAATAATGAAGATGTTATTAATTACAGGCGTGACCGGGTTTCTGGGCGGTGCAGTACTTGAAAAAATCCTGACCAGCGATCAATCCGTAAAACTCCTTTTGCTTGCCCGTGCCGGCGATCCGCAAAGCGGGCTGGCGCGCGTGCAGGAGAACATGCGTAAGTTCAACATTTCTGAGGAGAAACTGGCCTCCCTGAGCGTGGATAATATCCTCATCGGCGACCTCAGCCAGCCGGAAGCCTTTCTGAACGATCCCCGTCTGGACCAGGTTACGCATGTCGTTAACTGCGCGGCAGTTGCGTCATTTGGCAATAACCCGCTGATCTGGAAGGTGAACGTAGAGGGTACGCTAGCGCTGGCGCGCCGCATGGAGCAGGTCGCAGGGCTGCAGCGTTTCTTGCATGTAGGCACCGCAATGTCATGCACGCCGGAGCAGGATTCGCTGGTCGCCGAAAGTGCGGAATTCAGAGAAAACGCTGAACACCTGGTGGAATATACGTATTCGAAGTCAACCATCGAACAGCTGATGCGCCAGGAATGTCCTAACCTGCCGCTGCTCATCGCCCGTCCGTCCATCGTCGTCGGCCATACCCGCCACGGCTGCACGCCGTCGAGCAGTATCTTTTGGGTCTTCAGCATGGGCCTGATGCTGCAGAAGTTTATGTGCTCGATGGAAGACCGGATCGACGTTGTCCCGGTAGATTATTGCGCCGACGCAATGTTAATGCTGCTGAGCAGCAACGCGCGTCCGGGGGAAGTGGTACACATTTCAGCCGGGGAAGAGAACAGCGTTCGCTTTGCGGATATCGATCGGGCAATGGCGCAGGCGCTGGAGAAAGCGCCCGTTGGCGATAAGTACGCGCAGGTCAGCTACGAAACGCTGGTCAAAATGCGCCGTGAACTGAAAACCATTTTTGGTCCGTGCAACGAACGTCTGATGCTGAGAGCGATGCGCTTATACGGTGCCTTTGCCACGCTGAACGTGCGCTTCAGCAACGATAAGCTGCTCAGCATGGGGATGCCGAAGCCACCTCGTTTTACGGATTATATCGCCCGCTGCGTGCAAACCACCCGGGGACTGACCATTCCCGAGCAGATGGCGGTCGATTTTAAATAACAAAAAAAATGCCAGTCATTCGACTGGCATTTTCATGTTAAGGCTTAAGCAATTATGCCTGGCCTTTGATCTCTTTACGACCGTTGTAAGGTGCTTTTTCACCCAGCGCTTCTTCGATACGAATCAGCTGGTTGTATTTAGCAACACGGTCAGAACGGCTCATAGAACCGGTTTTGATCTGGCCAGCAGCGGTACCAACAGCCAGGTCAGCAATGGTCGCGTCTTCAGTTTCGCCAGAACGGTGAGAGATAACAGCGGTGTAGCCAGCGTCTTTCGCCATTTTGATCGCAGCCAGCGTTTCGGTCAGAGAACCGATCTGGTTGAATTTGATCAGGATGGAGTTAACGATGCCTTTCTCGATGCCTTCTTTCAGGATCTTGGTGTTGGTTACGAACAGATCGTCACCAACCAGCTGGATTTTGTCGCCCAGTACTTTGGTCTGGTATGCGAAACCATCCCAGTCAGACTCGTCCAGACCGTCTTCGATAGAAACGATTGGGTACTGTTTGGTCAGGTCTTCCAGGAAGTGAGTGAACTCTTCGGAGGTGAACGCTTTGTTGCCTTCGCCAGCCAGAACGTATTTACCGTCTTTGTAGAATTCAGATGCTGCACAGTCCATCGCCAGGGTGATGTCTTTGCCCAGCTCGTAGCCTGCTGCTTTAACCGCTTCAGCGATAACAGCCAGTGCTTCTGCGTTAGAACCCAGGTTTGGCGCGTAGCCACCTTCGTCACCAACAGCAGTGTTCATACCTTTAGCTTTCAGAACTTTAGCCAGGTTGTGGAACACTTCAGAACCCATACGAACCGCTTCTTTCAGGGTTTTCGCGCCAACTGGCTGAATCATGAATTCCTGAATATCAACGTTGTTGTCTGCGTGCTCACCACCGTTGATGATGTTCATCATTGGTACAGGCATAGAGTATTTGCCTGGGGTGCCGTTCAGTTCAGCGATGTGCTCGAACAGTGGCATACCTTTAGCAGCGGCTGCTGCTTTGGCGTTCGCCAGGGAAACGGCCAGGATTGCGTTCGCACCGAAGTTAGATTTGTTTTCAGTACCGTCCAGATCGATCATGATCTTGTCGATGCCAGCCTGATCTTTGGCATCTTTGCCAACGATAGCCTGAGCAATAGGACCGTTAACAGCGCCAACCGCTTTCAGTACGCCTTTGCCCATGAAACGGGATTTGTCGCCATCACGCAGTTCCAGCGCTTCACGGGGAACCCCGTAGAAGCACCTGATGGAGCAGCTGCCATACCGACGAAACCACCTTCCAGATGAACTTCGGCTTCAACGGTCGGGTTACCACGGGAGTCGATGATTTCACGACCGATGACTTTAACGATTTTGGACATTAGATTTTCCTCAGTACAAGTTAAACTAAAACTCCAGACAAACAACGCGTACCGTTGGTACGCGTTGCCGTTCTAACTTTTTTACTTCGCCTGACGCTTCTGGTACTCGCTGGCGGCTTTCACGAAGCCTGCAAACAGCGGATGTCCATCACGCGGCGTTGAAGTAAATTCCGGGTGGAACTGGCAGGCAACAAACCATGGATGGTTTGGCACCTCGATGATCTCGACTAACTGATCGTCCCCGGAGCGACCCGCAACACGCAGGCCCGCGGCTTCAATTTGTTTCAACAACATATTGTTGACTTCATAGCGGTGACGATGGCGCTCGGTGATGACCGGCTCGCCGTACAGCTTGCGAACCACGCTATCGTCGGACAGCTGGCAGGCCTGTGCGCCAAGACGCATAGTGCCACCCAGATCGCTCTTCTCGGTACGGACTTCGACGTTACCGTCTTCGTCGCGCCATTCCGTAATCAGCGCCACGACAGGGTACTTACAGTCTGGCACAAATTCCGTAGAGTTCGCGTTTTCCATTCCCGCTACGTTGCGCGCAAATTCGATCAGCGCAACCTGCATACCCAGGCAGATGCCGAGGTATGGAATATTGTTTTCACGCGCATAGCGTGCAGTGGCGATCTTGCCTTCAACACCACGGTAGCCGAAGCCGCCAGGGATGAGGATAGCATCCAGATCTTTCAGAATTTCAACGCCACGTGTTTCAACATCCTGCGAATCAATCAGCTTGATGTTCACGGAGACTCGGTTCTTCAGACCACCGTGCTTCAGCGCTTCGATAACGGACTTATAGGCGTCCGGCAGTTCGATGTACTTGCCGACCATACCGATAGTCACTTCGCCTGCCGGGTTCGCTTCTTCATAAATAACCTGTTCCCATTCAGACAGGTTAGCTTCCGGACAGTTCAAGCTGAATCGTTTACAAATATAATCGTCCAGACCCTGTGATTTCAACAGGCCCGGGATTTTATAAATGGAATCGACATCTTTCATTGAAATAACGGCTTTTTCAGGCACGTTACAGAACAATGCAATTTTCGCACGTTCGTTCGCTGGAATGGCACGATCGGAACGGCAAACCAGGATGTCAGGCTGAATACCGATGGAGAGCAGTTCTTTAACGGAGTGCTGAGTCGGTTTGGTTTTCACTTCACCTGCCGCCGCCATGTAAGGCACCAGCGTCAGGTGCATGAACAGCGCGTGTTCACGACCAATGTCTACCGCCAGCTGACGAATCGCTTCGAGGAACGGCAGGGATTCGATATCACCCACGGTACCGCCGATTTCAACCAGCACAACGTCATGCCCTTCGCCACCGGCAAGGACACGCTCTTTGATGGCGTTAGTGATGTGTGGGATAACCTGCACGGTCGCGCCCAGGTAGTCACCGCGGCGCTCTTTACGCAGAACGTCAGAGTAGATGCGGCCAGTCGTAAAGTTGTTACGACGGGTCATTTTGGTACGAATGAAACGCTCGTAGTGGCCAAGATCCAGATCGGTTTCAGCGCCGTCTTCAGTAACGAACACTTCCCCGTGTTGGGTTGGGCTCATGGTGCCAGGATCGACGTTGATGTACGGATCCAGTTTCATCATGGTCACATTGAGGCCACGGGCTTCAAGAATGGCTGCGAGGGAGGCTGCGGCAATGCCTTTACCCAGAGAGGATACGACCCCGCCGGTCACAAAAATATAGTTCGTTGTCATGCTGAACCTGAGAAGTTAGGGTGAAACGATGGAATAACCAGGACGGGAAAGTAGTATACCCGAACACGGCGAGCGCCACAAACTTTCATTCTCCGTCTCCATTCCAGGCCATGACAAACATAAGGAGTGAGAAAATAGCCCCTTTGGGGTAAATGTTTTTGACGCAAATCAAGCGCTTGTCATTTAAAAAATCACACAAATTGCGCTTGATCGCAAAATTCCGTTAGAGATCAGATTCCTGGCGTTTTACTTCCTGCCAGACTTCTTCCATCACATCGAGGTCATTCCGGTCATTTCCAGGCCGCGCGAGGCCACAATCCGCTCGACTTCACGAAAGCGTCGTTCGAACTTAAGGTTGGCTTTTTGCAGGGCCGTTTCCGCTTTTACATCCCAGGTTGGCGCGAAAGGTTGACGGTGGCAAACAGCAGATCGCCCATCTCTTCTTCAAGCTTTGCTTCATCCACCACGGCCTGCTGCGCTTCGTGCATCACTTCGTCGATTTCTTCATGGACTTTGTCCAGTACCGGGCCAAGCGAGTGCCAGTCAAACCCTACTGCCGAGCAGCGTTTCTGGATCTTATGGGCACGCATCAGGGCGGGCAGACTCAGCGGAATGTCATCCAGCGCGGAGTGTTGGGATTTTTCAGCCCTCTCGGCGCTTTTAATCTGCTCCCAGCGCGCCAGCACTTCCGCGCTGTTGCCCGCCGTGGCATCGCCAAAGATATGCGGATGGCGGCGCTCAAGCTTGTCGCTAATGGCGGCGCAGATATCGTCAAAATTTAAAGCGCCCCTCTTCCTGCGCCATCTGTGCATAGAACACCACCTGAAACAGCAGGTCACCGAGTTCGCCGCGCAGGTCGTCAAAGTCCTCACGTGAAATGGCGTCCAGTACTTCATAGGTCTCTTCGAGGGTGTACGGGGCGATAGTCGCGAAAGACTGCTCTTTATCCCACGGGCAGCCGTTTTCCGGGTCGCGCAGGCGTTTCATGATGCCGAGCAGGCGGTCGATTTGAGTCATAGTTCTGTCCTGATGAAAAAATGCCGGGTGGCGGCGTTGCCTTACCCGGCTTACAGAAGAGGATGTTTAACCGCCGTGGAGACGACGCGCGTCAATCACATCCGGGACCTGGTTCAGTTTGCCAAGCACGCGGCCCAGCACCTGCAGGTTGTAGATTTCGATGGTCATATCGATGGTGGCAAGCTGCTCGCGGGTATCGCTGCGGCTGGCAACGCCCAGCACGTTGACCTTCTCATTGGCAAGAATGGTCGTAATGTCGCGCAGCAGACCGCTGCGGTCGTTGGCGGTGACGCGCACCACCAGCGAGTAGCCGGCAGAGTAGCTTTCACCCCAGACGGCTTCAACGATGCGTTCCGGCGCATGCGACTGCAGCTCAGCAAGCTGGTCACAGTCTGAGCGGTGAATCGAAATCCCGCGCCCCTGGGTGATAAAGCCGACGATGTCGTCCCCCGGGATAGGCTGGCAGCAGCGGGCGATGTGGTGCATCAGATTGCCGACGCCTTCCACCACCACGCGGCCATTGTCTTTGCTGCGCTGCTGCGGGGCGTAGGTTTTCTGCTGCAGCTGTTTCAGCGCCGCCGCATCCTGCTCTGCCGCACTTGGCTTGTTGAACTGCGCCTGCAGGAAATTCACCATCTGGTTGAGACGAATATCGCCGCCGCCAATGGCCGCTAACAGCTCATCGAGCTCATTAAAGTTGTAACGCGGCAGCAGGAACTTCTCCGCCTCTTTCAGGCTGATGCCTATATGCTCCAGCTCGTCATCCAGGATCTGGCGACCGGCAAGGATGTTCTTGTCACGATCCTGTTTACGGAACCAGGCGTGAATTTTGGAGCGTCCGCGGCTGGTGGTGACATACCCCAGGTTCGGGTTCAGCCAGTCACGGCTCGGGTTCGGCTGCTTCTGGGTGATTATCTCAATCTGATCGCCCATCTGCAGCTGGTAGGTGAACGGCACAATGCGCCCGCCGATTTTCGCACCAATGCAGCGGTGCCCGACATCGCTGTGGATGTGATAGGCAAAGTCGAGCGGCGTTGACCCGGCAGGCAGGTCGACAACGTCCCCTTTCGGCGTAAAGACGTACACCCGGTCGTCGAAGACCTGGCTGCGCACTTCGTCGAGCATCTCGCCGGAGTCGGCCATCTCTTCCTGCCAGGCAATCAGCTTACGCAGCCAGGCAATGCGGTCTTCGTGACCGGTGCGCGCTCCGCCCGAGGTGCCCTCTTTGTATTTCCAGTGCGCGGCGACACCCAGCTCGGCGTCTTCGTGCATCTGTTTGGTACGGATCTGAATTTCAACCGTTTTACCGCCGGGGGCCCCAGCACCACGGTATGAATAGACTGGTAGCCGTTAGGTTTCGGGTTGGCGACATAGTCATCGAACTCATCCGGCAGATGGCGGAAGTGCGTGTGCACGATCCCCAGTGCGGCGTAGCAGTCCTGCAGACGCTCCGCCACAATACGCACGGCACGCACGTCGAACAGCTCGTCAAAGGCGAGGTGTTTCTTCTGCATTTTGCGCCAGATGCTGTAGATATGCTTTGGCCGACCGTACACTTCGGCACGGACGTTCTCTTCCTTCATCGACTGGCGCAACCCGCTGACAAATTCTTCAATATAGTGTTCGCGGTCGATACGGCGTTCATGCAGCAGTTTCGCAATGCGCTTATATTCCGCCGGGTGCAGATAACGGAAGCAGTAGTCTTCCAGCTCCCATTTGAGCTGACCAATGCCTAAGCGGTTCGCCAGCGGCGCATAAATGTTTGTACACTCTTTGGCGGCGAGTACGCGCTCATCTTCCGGCGCGTCCTTCACTTCACGCAGGTGGGCGATACGCTCGGCAAGCTTGATCACCACGCAGCGGAAATCATCCACCATGGCCAGCAGCATCCGGCGAACATTATCGACCTGTTCAGAGGAGACGGAATCGGTGTGCGCGGCTTTGAGCTGACGAATGGCCGCCATATCGCGGACACCGTGGATCAGCGCCACGACCGATTTTCCGACGCTTTCACGCAGCACGTCTTCCGTGACGACGTCCGCATCGGCAAGCGGGAACAGAAGCGCGGCCTGCAGTGTTTCGATATCCATATTAAGCATGGATAAGATTTCGACCATCTCCACGCCGCGCCACAGCAGCAGCTCGGCGTCCGGATGCCCCAGCGTGGTGCGCTGACAATAGGCCCAGGTTTCGGTTAAGCGTTCACACGACTGCTGGCTGGAAATTCCCAGACTTGCGATCCACTTTTTGAGGGTCAAACTCACCAGCTTTATTAAGATGTGCACTTCTTACCGCAACCATCGTCCTCTCCTTTAGGGACCAGGGCCTGTCGAAGTCGACAAGCCAAACAAATTAGATGTGCTCGAACAACACCATTGATTCCAGATGCCCAGTGTGCGGGAACATGTCCAGCATTGCCAGACGCTGAATCTGGTAACCCGC
>OKVS01000340.1_pt1 | contig 17438 bp, 17 predicted proteins | sample 1606911 | NCBI WGS metagenome assembly OKVS01 (sample SAMN03281016, study PRJEB24777) | human gut metagenome | isolation source: fecal sample PR161 from 1 month old female Malay infant, caesarean... | reverse complement strand
GACCAGCCGGAGCTGTATCACAAGCTGCCGAAGGAACCGCAGATCGATACCAGTATCAGTCTGTGGAAGGGGGCGCTGAAAACCGCTGCGGCGGCGGGCTTTATCGGCCACCTTCGCCGGGCTGATTTACCACTACATCGGTATCGGGCCGAACAAGGAAGTTTGACGACGACGAGGAGAAGCATGATGAGTTAAATCGAAGATGATTGTGCGCACAACGTTTATCGATCGCGCCTGTCACTGGACGGTGGTTATCTGTTTCTTCCTCGTGGCGCTGTCGGGAATATCGTTCTTCTTTCCGACGCTACAGTGGCTAACGGAAACCTTCGGCACGCCGCAGATGGGGCGTATTCTGCACCCGTTCTTTGGGGTGCTGACTTTTTTGTCGCGCTGATGTTTATGTTTGTGCGTTTTGTCCACCACAATATCCCTGATAAACAGGATATTCCGTGGCTGGAAAGGCATCGTCGAGGTGCTGAAAGGCAACGAGCATAAGGTGGCGCGCGTCGGTAAGTATAACGCCGGGCAGAAGATGATGTTCTGGACCATCATGAGCATGATTTTTGTGCTGCTGGTGACCGGGTGATTATCTGGCGCCCATATTTTGCGGAATATTTCCCGATGCAGGTGATTCGCTATAGCCTGCTGATTCATGCGACGTCGGCCATCATTCTGATCCACGCCATCCTTATCCATATGTATATGGCGTTCTGGGTGAAGGGGTCGATTAAGGGAATGATTGAAGGCAAGGTGAGCCGCCGCTGGGCGAAGAAACACCACCCGCGCTGGTATCGCGATGTCGAACGCCTGGAGGCGATGAAAGAGAGTCGTGAAGGGATGAAGTAAGCCTTCACGGCGCGAAACCCGCTCCGAGGATGTCGGAGCGGGTTCCCGGCAGTCAGCAGTTCGTGATAAGTGTATCGATTGAATCGATAACGCCCTGGCGCGCATGACTCAGATTGCAGACGAAATCCTGTGGCGGGATCCGTTTATTATTTAAGTTACTGATCATTGGCGTACAAAGTAAAAAGCTGTCAAATTCTATATTTATCCTTGGTACGACATGCTGATGCCAGCGTGGTAACTGTTGTGGTCGCATTAAAGGAATAATGACTCTCGTGGCCAGGTCTGCATAATAATCATTCTGCACGATCATATAATATGGCAGGGTTTTATTTGTCTGAGCAGAACAATTTCGATAAACATTGAATTGTTCAAGCATCATAGCACCCTGAAAAATTCATCATCAGTAAGAGTGCCTCCTTTTGCAATAAATTCATTCATTGCGGCAATGAATTCCTTGTGCTGTCGCTGTTTATCCGCTTCTCGTAAATCCTTACCTGGCTGTTCTGACGCCTTCTGGACGGGTACGTCAGTGGGTCTTTTACGTAGCGTATTACTTTTCATCATAGGCTCCTTGCGGTTGGTTCTGTGATTATTTACTTTACCCACTAAAAAATAAATACCAGCAGTAAGTTTAATATTTATTTTGCGAGACAGCTTCCAGAGGGAAGTAACAGCCTGAAATATTCATGGTTATAGTAATAAACCTGGCGCTGGCATTAACCAGCGCGACGGGAAATAATCAAAACTTCTCTGGAATGAAGCGGAAAGGAAAATTAGTCTGTTTCATTTTGCCAATTTTGCGCTTCGGCAGCGTCACAGGCTCCACCGGTAAAGCTTCATAGGGGATCTGCGACAGCAGATGGGTGATGATATTCAGACGCACGCGCTTTTTATCCTCCGAGCGGGCGACGAACCACGGCGCCCAGGCGGTATCGGTGGCGGCGAACATGGCGTCGCGGGCAGCGGTATATTCATCCCAGCGGTTGAAAGACTTAATGTCCATCGGCGAGAGCTTCCAGATTTTACGCCCGTCGTCGATGCGATCCCGCAGACGGCGCTCCTGCTCCTGCGGAGAGACCTCCAGCCAGTACTTGAGCAGAATAATGCCCGATTCGACCATGCCGCGCTCCACCATCGGCGCGCCGTCGAGGAACTTCTGCACCTCCTCCGGCGTACAAAAGCCCATCACCCGTTCGACGCCGGCACGGTTATACCAGCTGCGATCGAAAATCACGATTTCGCCGGCCGCCGGGAGATGCTTGATATAGCGCTGAAAGTAGAGCTGGCTTTTTTCGCGCTCGGTGGGCGAGGGTAAGGCGACGACCCGAAAGATACGCGGGCTGACGCGCTCGGTGATGGCCTTAATGGTGCCGCCTTTCCCGGCGCCGTCCCGGCCTTCAAAGACAATGCACACTTTCAGTCCTTTGTGTACCACCCAGCGCTGCAGTTTCACCAGCTCAACGTGGAGTTTGCGCAGCGCTTTCTCGTACGCTTTGTTGTCGAGCGGCGCGATTTTTGCCGCCGTGTCGACCGGATTACCGCTTTTCTTGTTGCCCATCGCCATGCTCCGTGTTGCCGAGGTATCCCTTTGAAGTGTAATCCTCCCCCGGCGAGGCGGTGGAAAATTATTCGCCGGGTTTTCCCGCCAGGATGACTTCCAGTCCCACCCGCTGCCCCCACGACAGCTCCAGGGTGTTACCGTCCGGGTCGGCAAAGAAAGCGAAATAGCCCACCGGATCGCCCAGCTGCTCCGGCTCCCGGCGTAAAACACCTTCCCGCCGTGCGAGGGCCACTTTCTCATCGATCTCGGCCTGGGTGGCGCAGGCGACGCCGAGATGGCCGAACGGTCCCAGCGGCGTATCGGCCGGATCGTCACTTTGCACCAGCACCAGGGCGAAAGGCCGGGTGCGGTCGCTGAGCCATGCCACTTTCCGCGCCGAGGGGAGGTCGGGCTCGCGCTGGTGAATGACGGTCATCGCGGTATAGCGGGTATAAAAATCGATGCTGCTGGCCAGACAGCGGACGGTAAAGGCGACATGAGTAAAACCGACATCAACACTTTGCATGGATAATTCTCCCAAGGTGAACGATGTTTTGACTTTACAACCTCAAGTTAACTTGAGATCAATGAGGTGTTTATCTCTTTGAGCTCACTGATTTTGATAGGGGATTGTTTCTACGAAACCACGCCGCCGGTATGCCACGCGGCTGGGGAACATGAACGAATCAGGCTGTTGTATGGAGGAAACTGCCGTCGGGCGTTTTTAGCTGGTGTGTCGGGGCGGGATGGTAAATAATGCCGGCCGGCTCTCAATACCCCTATAAGATGTATGAAAAAAAACGATTTTTTCACTGGCGCTGGGCACCTTTGGACTTGGCATGGCGGAGTTTGGCATTATGGGCGTGCTGCCGGATATGGCGCACGATGTCGGAATATCCATACCCGCCGCCGGCAATATGATTGCCTGGTATGCCTTCGGCGTGGTGATCGGCGCGCCGATCATGGCGCTGCTCTCCAGCCGGTTTTCCCTGAAATCGGTGATGCTGTTCCTGGCTGGCCTGTGTATTCTCGGCAATACCCTGTTTACCTTCTCCAGTAGCTACGCCATGCTGGCGCTTGGCCGGCTGGTTTCCGGGTTTCCCCACGGGGCGTTCTTTGGCGTCGGCGCGATTATCCTGTCGAAAATCGCGCCGCCGGGGAAGGTGACCGCCGCGGTGGCGGGGATGATTGGCGGCATGACGATCGCTAACCTGGTGGGCGTCCCGGGCGGCACCTGGCTTGGGCATCACTTCAGCTGGCGCTATACCTTTGCGCTTATCGCGGTATTTAACGTGGCGGTATTTCTGGCGATCTTCTGCTGGGTGCCCACGCTTTATGACCGGGCCAGCACGCGGCTGCGCGAGCAGTTCCGTTTTCTGGCCTCCCCGGCGCCGTGGCTGATTTTCGCCGCCACCATGTTCGGTAACGCCGGCGTGTTTGCCTGGTTCAGCTATATCAAGCCCTTTATGCTCAACGTCTCCGGCTTTGCTGAAAGCAAGATGATGCTGATTATGATGCTGGCGGGGCTGGGAATGGTGGTCGGCAATCTGTTCAGCGGCAAAATTTCCGGGCGCTACAGCCCGCTGCGCATTGCGGCCATGACCGACGGGGTCATTGCCGTGACGCTGCTGCTGATCTTTGCCTTCGGTGAACAGAAAGTCGCTTCGCTGGCGCTGGCGTTTATCTGCTGCGCGGGACTATTCGCCCTGTCAGCGCCGCTGCAGATCCTGCTGCTGCAGAACGCCAAAGGCGGCGAGATGCTGGGGGCGGCCGGGGGACAGATCGCCTTTAACCTCGGCAGCGCCATCGGCGCCTTCTGCGGCGGAATGATGATCGCCCAGGGCTTTGGCTGGAACAGCGTGGCGCTCCCCGCCGCCGCGCTGTCGTTTCTGGCGATGAGCGCCTTGCTCATCTATGGCTGCCATCAGCGGCGACAAGCTTACTAACGACGCCTACTCACGCCAGGGTTCGCCCAGGGTCAGCATCAGGCGGTTGGCCCAGGCGAAAAAGGCCGCGGACTGCAGCAGATCCAGCTGGGCCAGAGTATCTAAGCCCTGCTCATCAAGCGCCGCCAGATGATCGGCGTTTAACGCGGGTGGCGTCACCGATAGCGCGGCGGCGGCGTCGATTTCCGCCTGCCAGCGCGGCGATTGCCCATCGCGTAGATCCTCTCCCGGCGTCACCGCCAGCAGCGTGTCGACGGCGGTCTCGTCCTTCGCCAGCTGCGCCGCTTTGCGGGCATGCACCGAGGCGCAGTAAATACAGCCGTTGATTTTACTGGCGACCGTGGCGGCCAGCTCGCGTTCGGCGCGCGGCAATCCTCCCGCGGTATAGAAAATGCCCCTATCGGTCAGGGTCCGCTGCTCCAGCACCGGCTGGTTGCGCGCCAGCAGGCGAAAGTAGGGGGAGTCGCTATGGCCATATTTGGCCAGAATCGCCTGTTCTTCAGCGTTGAATTCCGCCAGCGGTTTATCGGCCAGCCAGGGTTCCCAGTGCAGCTCGTCGCGGGTGAAGCGAACCGGGGCCGCTTTGCCGCTCTGCGCGTACGGGGTGGTATGCCAGTATCCGGCGACCAGCGGCGTATCTGCGCTGACGATGGGCTTATGGTTGAGCGCCCGCAGGCCCAGCAGCAGTCGGCTCTGGAAGCTGACAAAGGCTACCAGCTGCGCCAGGGTGACGATGCCCCGCAGGCTCCAGCCCGCGCTGGTTAAGGTGTGCAGCGCGCCGGGAGTGGCTTCAACGGGGGTGAAGGTGAGCAGGCGGGCAAAGGCCAGCGCCGGGACCAGACGATCGGTGGTCGGATCGGCGAGGCCGAAACCGGCATAGTGCGCCGCCAGCGCGTCCGCCTGGTGCAGTTTCGCCACCTTTGCGGCCACCGCGAAGCGTTCATCAAGAGGAAAGTCAGCGTCCTGCTGGCGGAACAGCACTTCATAACTTCCCTGGGCGTGACGGGTGGCGGCATCGCGGACGGCGCGCGCCTGATCGAGCGGGGAACCGGGGGCGATCTCCGCCAGTTCGGCCAGAATATCCTGACTCAGCGTCATGGGGACTCCTTATCTGATGTGGGGGGCAATATGCTGAGCGATCAGCTCAATGGAACGCAGCGTATCCCGGTGCGAAGGCTCGACCGAGTGCACCTGAAACGAAATATCGGTGGCGCGGGCCAGCACGCTGTCCTGCGCCAGGGAGGCAATAACATGCTCAGGATCGCCAACGTGGGCATCAAGCTGTTGCAGATAGTCGGTGACACTGTCACCTTCTATCGTATGACCCGCCGCCCGGTGCTGAGTTGCCTGCTTGCGCAGACCGGGCTCGGCGACCTGCAGGGCGTGGGCGTGACTGTCGGCGACGAAGGCGGTGCGCGAGGCGAGGATCCGCGGCGCAACGCCGTCCGGCAGCGCCGCCAGGTAGGCGTCGATGATCGGGTTCTGAATGGCGTCCAGCGGCAGGCGTGGCTCGCCGGACGGCCGTGGCTGAGTGCGGGACAGCATCAACCCGTGTCCCGCCTGACCGGCGCGGATAGCGCCCTCCGCCGAGAAGGTGGCGATCCAGATACGCTCCGCCAACTGCGGCGCCGGCGGATAGAGACGGTTGTCCGGGTGGCTCAGCGTGTCGCCGCGCCAGGCGCTATGGATCAGGTGCAGATGGTCGGCAAACGCCGCCCCGCGCTGCTCGCTGGTCAGGCCGAAGGGCAGAAACGAGGTTGGCGTGCCGCCGGAGCCAAAACCCACCTCCAGACGTCCGTCGGTGAGTAAATCCAGTACCGCCGCGTCTTCGGCGACGCGCAGCGGATTTTCCATCGGCAAGGTGATAATCGCCGTACCGAGGCGGATCCGGTCGGTCTGCGCCGCGACGTGGGCGAGAAACACCAGCGGTGAAGGCAGGCCGCCTTCCTGTTCATGAAAATGGTGCTGGGCAATCCATGCGCTGTCGAAGCCCAAACGCTCCGCGTGGCGGATCTGTTCGGCCGCCAGCCGGTAGCGCGTTTGCGCGGAGCCCTGATCGAGCAGACGGGTAAAAAAACCGAGGCGTTTTGGCATTATGCGTTCTCCGTGTGGGCCTGTGCTAAGCGGGAGGAAACCTGGGGAATGGCGGCGATCAGTTCGCGGGTGTAGGCCTGCTGCGGGGCGGCGAACAGGCGGTTTACGTCGCCATGCTCCACCACCTGGCCGGCGCGCAGAACCGTGACGCTGTCGGCGATCCGCCTGACCGTCGCCAGATCGTGGGTAATGAACAGGTAGCTCAGACCCAGCTGCTGCTGTAGCTGCTGCAGCAGGGCGAGGATCTGCGCCTGAACGGTGACGTCGAGCGCCGAAGTCGCTTCGTCAAGGACCAGTATCGCCGGCTCGAGGATCAGCGCCCGGGCAATCGCCACCCGCTGGCGCTGGCCGCCGGAAAGCTCCCGCGGCGTACGCGACAGCAGCTCGGGGGCCAGGGCCACCCGGGCGGCAACGCTCTCCACACGCTGGCGACGCGTCGCCGCGCTGAGGCGCTCAAAGTTTTTTAACGGCTCTTCGATAATCGCAAACAGCGTCTGGCGCGGGTCGAGCGAAGCGAAGGGGTTCTGGTAGACAAACTGGATCTTGCGCCGCAGCTGACGCTGTGCCTCGCGGCTGAGATGCCCGGCGTCGATACCGTCGATGATGACCTGTCCGGCGTCGGCGCGCTCAAAGCCCAGCAGGATCCGCGCCAGGGTGGTTTTCCCGGAGCCGGATTCGCCCACCAGCGCATGGGTGCTGCCGCGTCTGACCTCAAAGCTGACGCTGTCGAGCGCCTGCAGCGCCTGTTTGCCCAGCGAGAAGCGTTTGCTGATCCCCTCCACGCGAATGGCCGGCGTGGCCAGCGGCCGGTGACGCGCCGCCGTTAGCCTCAACGGCGCATCCTGCAGGTCGTGGAGCAGCTGGCGGGTGTAAGGATGCTGTGGACGCTGGACAATCGTCTCGGTGGCGCCTTGTTCCTGAATCTCTCCCTGGCGAAACACCATGATCCGGTCGGCGCGTTCGGCGGCCAGCGCCAGATCGTGGGTGACAAACAGCACGGCGGTGCCCGACTCGCGACGCAGGATATCGAGCAGGTCGAGAATGCGCTTCTGCACTGTGACGTCGAGGGCGCTGGTGGGCTCGTCGGCAATAATCAGATCCGGCTGCAGGGCAATGGCGATGGCTATCAACACCCGCTGTTTCATCCCGCCAGACAGCTGATGCGGATACTGGTCAAAACGCTGTTCCGGGTGGCTGAGACCGACTTTAGCGAGCAGGTTAAGAACCTGCTGTCGGCGCTCAGCGGCGGAGAGGGACTGATGCAGCCGCAGGATCTCTTCCACCTGCTGACCAATGGTTTTTACCGGGTTGAGCGAATTACCGGGATCCTGCGGGACCAGGCTGATGCTCACTCCGCGCAGGCGGTTCAGGCGTTTATCCGACCAGTCGCTAATCACTTCGCCATTGAGGACAATCCGCCCGGCATCCCGGCGGGCATTATCCGCCAGCAGGCCGATAATGGCCTGCGCGGTGGTGGTTTTCCCCGAGCCGGATTCTCCGACGAAGGCCAGCATTTCGCCGCGCTGGATGGAAAAGCTGATGTTGTGCACCACCTCGCGCCATTCGCCCCGCGAGCGGTAGCTGATGCGTAGATCTTCAACGGACAGAACGGTCATGGGCGTGCTCCACTCCACTGGCGGCTAAGACGATTGGCGGCAAGGACCACGGCGACCACGGCGAGGCCGGGGAAGGTGGTCAGCCACCAGGCGGTTGACAGGTAATTGCGACCTTCGGCGATCAATAATCCCCCACTCCGGGACCGGCGGCGGGGTGCCGTAGCCGAGGAAACTGAGGGTGGCCAGGGCCAACATCGCCTGACCGAACTGCAGCGTCGCGAAAGCAAGCACCGCAGTGAGCGAGTTGGGCAGAATATGGCGCCAGAAGACGGCGAAAAAAGTGCCGCCGCTGCCCCGGGCCGCCTCGACGTAATCGCTGTGGCGCACGCGCACCACTTCTGCTCGCGCCAGGCGCGCGAAGCTGGCGATAGCCGCGACGCCAACCGCCACCGCCGCATTTACCGTGCCGAAACCCAGCAGAATAATCACCGTGAGCTGCAGCAGCAGGGAGGGGATAGCCAGCAGGACATCGACCAGGCGCATGATGGTGGATTCCACGCGTCCGGCCAGCGCCCCGGCGAGGGTGCCAAGGGCGGTACCCACCACCAGGCCGATGGCGACGGCGATCAGCGCCGCCGACAGGGAATGCACCGCGCCGTAAACCACCCGCGTCCACAGGTCGCGCCCCAGCTGGTCGGTACCCAGCCAGTAGTGCGCCTGCGGCGCCAGGCGCTGAGCGCCGGGGATCCCCTCCAGCGGGTTAGAGGAGGTAAACCACTGTGGGGCAATGGCCATTAACAGGGCGGCGATCATCACCGCCCACGCCAGCCACAGGCCAGGCTGCAGGCGCACTCTACGCCACTCCGGGCGGCGGCGAACCGCGATGGTATAGTCGACCAGGCTCATTTCGCACCTCCGGTCTGTAAATGGAGTCGGGGGTCCAGTCGCGGCATGACCAGGTCGACCAGCAGGTTGATCAGGACGAAACCGAGGGCGGAGATCATCACCACCGCCTGTAGTACGGCGATATCCTGGTTATTGACCGCCTGCTGGGTCAGCTGGCCGAGGCCGCTGCGGCCGAAGACGGTCTCGGTGATCAGCGCCCCGGCAATCAGTTCGCCGAGCAGCAGCCCGGCAATATTCAGCGCCGGCAGCAGGGCATTCCCCATCACATGGCGCCAGAGGACGCCCGTTTCGCTCATGCCCTTGGCGCGGGCGACCGCGACGAAGGGCTGAACCGCCACCTGATCCATGCTGCGCATCAGGATCTGCGCCAGTGGGGCGGAAATGGGCAGTGCGACGGCGATAACCGGTAAAATCAGTCCTTCCAGTGGGCCGGGGTTGATTACCGGGATCCAGCGCAACTGAAACGAGAAGAGCTGGATCAGGGCGATACCCAACCAAAAGGTAGGTAGAGAGATAAACAGCACCGGTAGCGACTGCAGAAAATTGCTCAGCCAGCGCAGCCCCGGCAGCCGCGAGGCGAAAGCGAGGGCGAACGCCAGCGCCACGGCCAGCAGGAAGGCCGGCAGCGCGAGGCTTAAGGTATCCGGCAGGTTGCTGGCAATCAGACTGCTGACCGCCAGACCCGCCTGCAGGGAATAGCCGAAGTCGCCGTGCAGCATCGCCAGCAGTGTGTGCAGGTACTGGCGCCACAGCGGGCTATCGGCGCCGTAGGCCAGCCGCATCTCCGCAATTTGCGCCGGGCTCAGGCCGAGGTCCGGGTTCTGAAACTTGATCAGCACCGCATCCCCCGGCAGGACCTGCAGCAGGAAAAAGGTGAGGGTAAAGGCCGCCCACAGGACCAGCAGCCCCTGGCCGAATCGTCGCAGAAGATAAGCGCTCATAACCGGCCTCTTAGTGCTTGTCCAGCCACGCGCCGTAGAACGACGGACGACCGACGGCCTCGAAGCTGACGCCTTTGACCCACGGCGCGCCGGCGAACACCTGCGGCTCTTCGAAAATAGGGATCACATAGGCGTTATCGATCAGATAGCGCTGGGCGTCACCGGTTAACTGCAAGCGCTGCTGCGGCTCTACCGCCGCGGAGATGCCGGTCAGCAGGTCATTGAGCTTATCATCGCGGAAGCGCTGCACTTTATCGCTGGAGCCGCCTTTCTGCAGCAGCGCATCGCGGTTGTTGGGGAAGAACATACTTTTCACCACATCCGGGTCGGCGCGGCCCACTTCTGAGACGGTGAGCGGGGTTTTCTGCGGGTCGAGGTTATCCAGCGTACGGCTACCGGCATCCCCGGCTTTGACCGTCAACGCCACACCCACCTGGCGCCACTGCTGGGCGATCAGCTGCAGCACTTCCTTATTTTGCGGCTGCGGCAGCGACTCATAGACGGTCAGCGCCAGCCGCTGACCGTCTTTGCTGCGAATACCGTCGGCGGCGGGCTTCCAGCCGGCGTCATCCAGCAACTGCCGGGCTTTGGCCTGGTCGAAGGTGAGTTTATCGCTGAGATTGACATAGCCGGCGGCAGAGCTGGCCAGCACGGAGGTGGCTTGCGGGTAGTTAGCGGAGAATAGCGTCTCCACCACCTGCCTGGCGTTGGTGGCATGGAGCAGGGCCTGACGCACCCGCAGGTCGGCGACCAGTGGGTTATCCGGGCGGAAGCTCAGACTGTCGTTGACCCCGCGGGTAGGGGCAGCGTAGATCTTAAATCCCTGATCGGTAGCCTGCTTTTCATCGTAGGCCTGCACCTGGCGAATAAAGCCCGCCTGACCTGCCAGCAGCGCGCCGATACGCACGCTGTCTTCCGGCGTCACAATATAGGTGATGCCGTCGAGGTTAGCGGGCCCCTGCTGGGCAATGTTTTTCGGCCCCCACTGGTAATCCTTGCGCGCCACCAGCGTCAGCTCGCGGCCTGGTTTTTCATCCTGCACGACGAAGGGGCCGGAGCCGATAATATGTCGGGCATCGCCCAGCTCTTCAAAATTACGCTGCAGGGTGCTGAGAGATACCAGACCGGAGCCGATGGTGGCGGTTCCCTGCAGGAAGCCCGGCGACGGCTTGTTGAAGTAGAATTTTACCGTCAGCGGGTCGATCACTTCGCTGCGCTGGTAGTTATTGATGACCTCCGAGACGGGCAGACGATGGGCTTTATCTCCCAGACCATAGGTATCGAAGTTTTTGGCGACGGCGGCGGCGTCCAGCGGTGTGCCATCTGAGAAAGTGACCCCTTTGCGCAGGTGGAAGGTGTACTCGGTTTTATCGGCATTGCTGGTCCAGCTCTCGGCGATCCACGGCTCAATCTCCAGCGTTTTCGGGTTCTGCCAGGTGAGCTTGTCGGTTATCTGATTGAGAATCCCGCCATTCGGGTAAAAGCCGCCGGCGGGCGGATAGAGATTGGTGTGCGGTTGCTGCTCCAGATAAATTAAGGTGCCGCCTTTAACCGGCGTGTCGGCGGCCCAGACGGAAAAGGCGCCGGTGAGAAACAGCGCGGCCAGCGCGGGCAGGCGAAAATGACGATGCATGGTGAATTCCTTTGTTATCTATTGTGTTGCCATCATCGGGCGCGGCTAAAAACAAAGGAACCAAGGAATTGCGCTAAGCATTTGCGGAAATTGCATTTACTTCCCGGGTTGGGAAGCGAGAGGACGTGCCTGGGGGATCGCCTCTCCCGGACGGGAGAGGCGCGGGTGATTAGCTACGCAGATCGATAACCATACGGCCGCGGATCTGACCTTGCTCCATCTCTTTGAAGATAGCGTTGATATCTTCCAGCGGACGCAGGGTGACTTTCGGCACCACTTTGCCTTCGGCGGCAAACTGGAAGGCTTCCACCAGATCCTGACGGGTGCCGACCAGCGAACCGACCACTTCGATGCCGTCCAGCACCAGACGCGGAATATCGAGGCTCATCGCCTCCGGCGGCAGGCCCACCGCAACCACGCGGCCACCGGCGCGAACGGCATCCACCGCCGAGTTAAAGGCCGCTTTAGCCACCGCGGTTACTACCGCAGCGTGGGCGCCGCCGGTTTTTTCCTGAATCACTTTCGCCGCATCTTCATTGCGGGAGTTGATGGTCAGGTCGGCGCCCATCGAGGCCGCCAGCTCCAGCTGTCCGTCGTTGACGTCGATAGCGATCACTTTGGCGTTAAACACATTCTTCGCATACTGCAGCGCGAGGTTACCCAGCCCGCCGAGGCCGTAGATGGCGATCCACTGGCCCGGTTTGATGTGGGAGACCTTGACCGCTTTGTAGGTGGTGACGCCCGCGCAGGTGATGCTGCTGGCGGCGGCGGAGTCGAGGCCGTCCGGAACTTTTACCGCGTAGTTGGCGGTGACGATGCACTCTTCCGCCATGCCGCCATCGACGGTATAGCCGGCGTTTTTCACCGAGCGGCAGAGCGTCTCGTTGCCGCTGTTACAGTAATCGCAGTGGCCGCAGCCTTCGAAGAACCACGCCACGCTGGCGCGGTCGCCCGGCTTCAGGGAGGTGACGCCCGGGCCGACTTTTTGTACCACCCCGATCCCTTCATGGCCGAGAATGACGCCGGTTTTATCGCCAAAATCGCCGTTTTTCACGTGCAGGTCAGTATGACACACGCCGCAGCATTCCATTTTCAACAGCGCTTCGCCGTATTCCAGCGGGCGCAGCGTTTTTTCCGTGACGTTAACCTGATGGTCGTGGGTAACAACAGCTGCCTTCATGCCTGTCTCCTTGTGGGGGAATTGATTAACTTAATTAATGCAATAGTACCCAATAAGGATTAGACGCTGAGCGGTAAAATACAAGGCGCTTAGTACAGAATGTGGCTTTTTGCTACAGGGATAGCACAAAATTCAGACAATATCGCTATATTTGGTAGGTAATAATATTGACGCTGAATGGTCATGTTTTTGTCATCACTCGAATCTATTGTTTTGCGCATCAATTTCTTATAACAACAGAGTGATACAACAATGCATCTGGTAAAAACCATCCTCACCGCCGGTCTGCTTTTGTCCGCCGCCGCCCAGGCCCACAATGTGCTGGAATTTCCCCAGCCGGAAAACAACCCGGAAGAATTTTACGCCGTCACTGAGATCCCGACGGGCGGGATCATTAAGTACGAAACCGATGCTAAAACGGGGTTTATCGTCGCCGACCGCTTTCAGTCGATGCCGGTGGCCTACCCGGCGAACTACGGCTCGCTGACCCAGTCGCTGGCCGGGGATGGCGACCCGCTGGACGTGGTGTTTTATACCCGCGCGCCGATGGCCCCGGGCACGCTGATTAAGCTGCGGGCAATTGGTGTGCTGAAGATGATAGACGGCGGTGAGAAAGACGACAAAATCATCGCCGTACCGGCCAGTAAAATTGACCCGACCTACGACGACATCAAGACCATCTCCGATCTGCCGAAAATAGAACAGCAGCGGCTGGAGGCCTTCTTCCGGGTCTATAAAGAACTGCCGGAGGGGCGTAAAAAGGTCGAGCTGGCCGGCTTTAATGACGCCGCGGCCGCGAAGCAGGAGATCAAATCGGCCTGGGAGGCCTGGAAGGCGAAGAACCCGCAATAATATTCATCGCGGGCGCTGTCCGGCGCCCGCGGCATTCGCTTTCACGATCCCTGTGGCGGCAAAATCACACGTCACACGACAACGCTTATCCCACCATATTGCATCTTGACGCAGGATGAAGGTGATGGTTGTATTGTACAACCATTTCATTTTCTGGACCCGCCGCTATGCCTGATACCCCCTTAATCCAACAGATTCGTACCGCCTCGCGGTTAATGGTGCGCGAGCTGGGCTTTATGAGCACCACGCTGGCCGCCACCCATTATTCACCTTCGGCGGTGCACACCCTGCTTGAGGTATCGATGAGGGGGGAGATGACGGCCGCGCAGCTGGTCACGTTGCTGGGACTGGAAAAATCAAGCGTCAGCCGGATGGTCTCTCGTCTGCTGGCGGCTGGTGAGCTGGAGGAGCGTCCTTGCGCGGAGGATGCGCGCGCGAAATCACTCGCCCTGACGGCAAAGGGGCACGATACGGTGGCGAAAATTAACGCCTGGGGTACCCGTCAGGTGGTGGAGGCGTTAGACCATCTGGATGAGACGCAGCAGCAAACTGTCGCCACTGGACTGGCGGCCTATGCCCGGGCGCTGGCGCAGTGTCGGGATAGCGCGCTCGCGGATACGGCTCCGCAAATTTCGCTGATGACCGGCTACCAGCCGGGGATGATCGGCCGGATAGCCCAGATGCACGGGGAGTATTACGCCCGTCATCATGACTTTGGCGCTTTTTTTGAAGGCAAGGTCGCCAGCGGCGTAGCGGAATTTGCCACCCGGCTCTCCTCCCCGGCCAACCAGATCTGGCTGGCGATCCGCGAAGGGAAAATCGTCGGCTCGCTGGCTATCGATGGCGAGGACCTCGGCCAGCAGGAGGCGCATTTGCGCTGGTTCATTCTCGATGACAGCTGCCGGGGAAGCGGCATTGGCAGGCGGCTCCTCAGCGAGGCGATGGCTTTCTGCGATAGTCGCCAGTTTAGCGCGGTGCAGCTGTGGACCTTTAAAGGGCTGGACGCGGCCCGCAAACTGTATGAATCCTTTGGCTTCACTTTAATCCGCGAATGGCAGGGGGAGCAGTGGGGAAAGGTAATGACCGAGCAACAATTTACCCGGTCCGGAAACATCGGCTAAGGGCGTGGCGCCTTAGCCGGTGGGGGGACATGGAGATTACGTCAGTTGGTTAAGCAGGCGGGCAATCTCCTCTTGCCACTGTGCCTGCAGTGACGGCTTTTGATGTTTTGGCTTGCGGGCCATGTCGTCAGCCAGCCACTGCTCCAGGTCAATCAGCCGCGCCAGCAGCGCCTCCTCATCATCGTCAGCCCCGGCGGGTGTACTCTGCAAAGCGAGCCGACTGTCCGGGGCGGGCGCCACGGCCTGCAGACGGGCATAGACCTCCTCCAGGCTGTGCCACTCCGTTAGCCCGGCGCTGTCAATCAGCCAGAAGCGGTTACAGCTTTCGCTAATCAGCTGGCGGTCATGACTGACCAGCAGCACGCCGCCGGGGTAATCGCGCAGCGTCTGCGCCAGCGCCGCTTTACCCTCCATATCAAGATGGTTGGTGGGTTCATCCAGCAGCAGCAGACTGTAGCGCGCCAGCGACAGGCCAACGAACAGCAGCCGCGATCGCTCGCCGCCGCTGAGGGTGCTGACCTTCTGGCTATGTCTCGCCCAGCCAAACCCGGCGGCGATCAGCGCCCGTTTACGGGTGTCCGCCGACGGGGCAAACGGCGTCAGGGCCTCGAGCAGGCTGGCCTCGTCCGGCAACTGCGCCAGCGTCTGGTCATAGTAGCCGGGGTGCAGCCGGGGATGCAGGCGCAGCCCCGGGAGAGGCGATGCGTTGTTCATCTGCTGCCACAGCAGGCGCAGCAGGGACGATTTGCCGCCGCCATTACGTCCCATGATGGCCACGCGATCGCCGCTGCGCAGGCGCGCCACGCCGGTGGTGAAGAGGGATGGCTGACCCGGCGCGGGCGAGACGGGAAGGGTGTCCATCTCCAAAAGGCGGTCGGCCGGCAGGGCGTCCCCCTGTAACACCAGGCGCCACGGCGGGCCGACGCTGAGCTCGGTCTGCTCGTCTTTCAGGCGGGCGACCTGCTTCTCCATCTGTTTGGCTTTGCGGGCGAGATCTTCATTGTCATAGACCCGACCCCAGGTGGCCAGCCGCCGGGCGCTGGCGCTGACCCGGTCGATCTCTTTTTGCTCCGCCTTATGACGTAACGCGGCGCTTTCATCCTGCTCCTGCAGTGCCTGACGGGCAGCGCTGCAGGGCAAGGCGAAGCAATGTAGCGTCTGGTCACGAAGGATCCAACTCGCATTAGTTACAGCATCCAGTAAGGTGTTGTCGTGTGACACCAGTACGAAGCTCCCCTGCCAGGTTTGCAGGAAGCTTTCCAGCCACAGCAGGGTGGGCAGATCGAGATGGTTGCCAGGCTCATCCAACAAGAGCAGATCAGGCTGGCGGATCAGCGCCCGGGCCAGCAGCAGACGCGTGTGCTGGCCGCCGCTCAGGGTGGCGGTCTGCTGCTCCATCACCGCCGGGGTAAAGCCCATCTGCGCCAGCAGGCGTTCGGCCAGCCAGCGCTGTGCTTCCCGCGCGTCGGCGGGTAATGGGGCCAGCACCGCCTGCAGCAGCGACTGCGTATGCAGCGCCTCCGGCAGATGCTGTTCAACGCGGGCCATCAGACACTGACCGGCGAGCGAGACGCTGCCCGAGGTGGGCGCGAGGGTGCCGTCCAGCACCTGCAGCAGGGTGCTTTTGCCGCAACCGTTATGGCCGATGAGACCGATCCGGTCGCCTTTCTTCAGGGTGAAGGAGAGGGAGTTAAACAGCGGCCCAAAAGCCGTCTCCACGTGGAGCGCATGGGCAGTTAGTAATGTACTCATAGTCAACTTACTCAAGAGTTACAGGCATGCAAATGCCTCGTCAAAACTCGCTGACGATAACCCGGTAAGCCGGAGAGAAGGGATTGCGTGAAGGGTCTTCGCTCAAGCCATAGTTATCGCAGCACGATACCGATAACGCTTGAGCTGGCGCAATTGCCTAAGGCATGTGAAACAATGAAACATTTCATCAATACAGCATGGGGGGCCTCCTTTTTTATTCAGTCAGTGGGTGGGTGGTGGCAGTGTAGTGGGGAAAGGCTAGCGACGCCAGTGACAAAACTGGCAGGGGGGCCCCGCCAGCTTTCACCTGCGCCGCCTTTGTCTACGACGCCGGGTTGGCGCAGAGGGCTTATGTGTTTGCTAGAACATGATGGGAAACCAGCGGGCGTGGTCGCGGGTATATTCCGTCATCGCCTGGGGATCCTTTATCGCCTGGCAGGGGGCGTCGAGAATATTCGGATACGCATCCGGATACCAATCCTCTTCGGTTGTTAAGGTCAAAAAGCGAGACTCACGGTGGGTTTCACAGGTATAGGCGTTTTTAATATTGTCGGCTTCGCGATATCCCCTGGGATCGCGATATTCGATATACACTTTGTATTCAGAGCGGGTACCCCGCCACGCGCCCGGCTCCGGTTTCTGCCAGCGGACCGTCTGGTAGTAGCGCTCCCGCTCGCCGTAGCGATAGACAGGGGTCTCCCCGCCGGGAATCACGTCGGGTCTCAGGAAGAAAAACACCAGTCCTGCCAGCAGGAGTAACACCGGTGGAAGAATGTGGGTCAGCAGCCGCGGCGCCCGACGGTTAACCAGCAGCAGCCACAGCAGCGGCGGGATCGTGCTGACGATAAAAGCAAAGAGGATTTTTGCCGGCGTATAGAGTTCATGCACCGAAACCTCGCCGGCTTTCGCCGCGTAAAACGCCTGCTTATCGCCGAAATACCAGTACTCACCGTGAAAGGCGCTGATGGCGCTCACCAACAACAGTCCGCTAAACAGCCCCAGCCAGAGGCGTAATATCGGTTGCAGAACCATTTTTTGCTGGCTCATTTACGGCTCCTGATGGTTTTAGTG
>OKVS01000339.1_pt1 | contig 17442 bp, 17 predicted proteins | sample 1606911 | NCBI WGS metagenome assembly OKVS01 (sample SAMN03281016, study PRJEB24777) | human gut metagenome | isolation source: fecal sample PR161 from 1 month old female Malay infant, caesarean... | reverse complement strand
GTACAGCAACCCGCTGCGCGTTCTGGATTCCAAAAACGCCGATGTTCAGGCACTGCTGAACGATGCGCCTGCGCTGGGTGATTACCTGGATGAAGAATCTCGCGAACACTTCGCGGGCCTGTGCAAGCTGCTTGAAGCGGCGGGTATCGCCTATACCGTAAACCAGCGCCTGGTGCGCGGTCTGGACTACTACAACCGTACCGTGTTTGAGTGGGTGACCACCAGCCTCGGCTCTCAGGGCACCGTGTGCGCGGGCGGTCGTTACGACGGTCTGGTTGAGCAACTTGGCGGTCGCGCTGCGCCTGCGGTTGGCTTCGCGATGGGTCTTGAGCGACTTGTTTTGCTGGTTCAGGCAGTTAATCCGGAATTTAAAGCAGATTCCGTTGTCGATATATACCTGGTGGCCTCAGGCGCGGAAACGCAGTCTGCGGCAATGCAGCTTGCCGAACGCGTGCGCGATGCGCTGCCGGGCGTTAAGCTGATGACCAACCATGGCGGCGGCAACTTCAAAAAACAGTTTGCTCGTGCCGATAAGTGGGGCGCAAGTATCGCACTGGTGCTGGGTGAGTCCGAAGTGGCCAACGGCGAAGTGGTGGTGAAAGACCTGCGCTCTGGTGAGCAGACAACGGTAACGCAGGACGGCGTTGCGGCGCACTTGCGCACTCTATTGGGCTAAGGAGAAAGACGGCGTGGAAATGTACGAGAACGAACACGATCAGGTCGACGCGATTAAACGCTTCTTTGCTGAAAACGGCAAAGCGCTGGTTGTTGGGGTTATTTTAGGTGTGGGTGCGCTGGTGGGCTGGCGTTACTGGAACAACCATCAGGCGGATTCCGCGCGCGGCGCGTCCCTGTCCTATGAAAATACCGTTAGCGCTATTCGTGCCGACCAGCCGCAAACGCTGGCTGCGGCAGAGAAATTTGCCGCTGATAACAAAACACCTACGGTGCACTGGCAGCGCTGGAAGTGGCTCAGCAGTACGTTGATAAAAACGAACTGGATAAAGCCGCTGCTCAGTTGTCTCAGGGCCTTGCTGCTGCCAGCGATGAAAACCTGAAAGCAGTGATCAATCTGCGCCTGGCACGTATTCAGGTTCAGCAGAAAAAAGCTGACGATGCGCTGAAAACGCTCGATACCATCAAAGGCGAAGGTTTTGCTGCCATCGTTGCCGATCTGCGCGGTGAAGCACTGCTGAGCAAAGGTGACAAAGCGGGCGCGCGTAAAGCGTGGCAAGCTGGCGTAGAGAGCAAAGCGTCACCTGCGCTGAGCGAAATGATGCAGATGAAAATAAATAATTTGTCCGTCTGAGAGGGACCCGATGCAATTGCGTAAATTACTTCTGCCAGGACTGCTTTCTGTTACGTTATTAAGTGGTTGTTCACTGTTCAGTGGCGAAGAAGACGTTGTGAAAATGTCCCCACTGCCGACGGTTGAAAACCAGTTTACCCCATCCACCGCGTGGGATGTCTCCGTGGGCAGTGGGATTGGTGATTTCTATTCCAACCTTCATCCTGCGTATGCAGACAGCGTTGTCTATGCCGCTGACCGCAAAGGTACCGTGAAAGCGGTGAACGCCGATGACGGGAAAGAAGTGTGGTCCGTTAACCTGGCGGAAAAAGACGGCTGGTTCTCCCGTAAACCTGCACTGCTGTCTGGCGGCCTGACCGTTTCCGGTGGGCATGTCTACGTGGGCAGCGAAAAAGCGCAGGTTTACGCGCTGAATGCCAGCGATGGTTCTGTTGCATGGCAGACCGCCGTAGCCGGTGAATCCTTGTCACGTCCGGTCGTGAGCGACGGGCTGGTGCTGATCCATACCAGCAACGGCCAGCTGCAGGCGCTGAACGAAGCGGACGGTCTGGTGAAATGGACCGTTAACCTGGATATGCCTGCGCTCTCTCTGCGCGGTGAATCCGCACCTGCAACCGCATTTGGCGCTGCCATTGTGGGCGGTGACAACGGTCGCGTGAGTGCCGTGCTGATGCAGCAGGGCCAGATGATCTGGCAGCAGCGTATCTCGCAGGCCACTGGCTCAACTGAAATCGACCGCCTGAGCGACGTAGACACTACTCCGGTTATCGTTGACGGTGTGGTTTACGCCCTGGCCTATAACGGCAACCTGACCGCGCTGGACCTGCGCAGCGGCCAGATCATGTGGAAACGTGAGCTGGGCTCTGTGAATGATTTCATCGTGGACGGTAACCGCATCTATATGGTTGACCAGAACGATCGCCTGCTGGCGCTGAGCACCGAAGGCGGCGTGACGCTGTGGACGCAAAGCGATCTGCTGCACCGTCTGCTGACCGCGCCAGTGCTGTACAACGGTAGCCTGGTGGTTGGCGACAGCGAAGGCTATATGCACTGGGTTGATCCAGAGAATGGCCGCTTCGTGGCGCAGCAGAAAGTGGACGGTTCAGGCTTCCTGACCGACCCGGTTGTGGCTGACGGCAAACTGCTGATTCAGGCAAAAGACGGCACGCTGTACGCGATCACGCGTTAATTACCCGGCGGTTGTAGTATACTAAACGGCTCCTGTTCACTCAGGAGCCGTTTTGACATTTTTAAAAACGCCGCGAATGCGACGTTTATTTGAATTTTATGAGGCTTCAAACATGGTACCTGTGGTCGCGCTTGTCGGGCGCCCTAACGTTGGAAAATCCACTCTTTTTAACCGTTTAACACGCACCCGTGATGCGCTGGTTGCGGATTTCCCGGGGCTGACGCGTGACCGTAAGTACGGTCGTGCAGAGGTGGAAGGACGCGAGTTCATCTGTATTGATACCGGCGGTATTGACGGCACAGAAGACGGCGTTGAAACCCGCATGGCGGAACAGTCCTTGCTGGCGATTGAAGAAGCGGATGTTGTGCTGTTCATGGTTGATGCGCGCGCTGGCCTGATGCCGGCGGACTCCGCAATTGCTAAGCACCTGCGTTCTCGCGAAAAGCCAACTTTCCTGGTGGCGAACAAAACTGACGGCATCGATGCCGATCAGGCTATCGCGGACTTCTGGTCTCTGGGCATGGGGGATATCCACCCGATTGCGGCATCGCATGGCCGCGGTGTGACCAGCCTGCTGGAAACCGTTCTGCTGCCGTGGGTGGACGAAGTGAACCCGCCGGAAGAGGTGGACGAAGACGCCGCATACTGGGCGCAGTTCGAAGACGGTGAAGAGGGCGAAGAAGAAGAGCCTGAGGATGACTTCAACCCGCAGGATATGCCGATCAAGCTGGCTATCGTCGGTCGTCCAAACGTAGGTAAGTCTACGCTTACTAACCGTATTCTGGGTGAAGAGCGTGTGGTGGTTTACGACATGCCGGGCACTACGCGTGACAGCATCTACATCCCAATGCAGCGTGATGAACGTGAGTATGTCCTCATCGACACCGCCGGTGTACGTAAGCGCGGAAAAATCACCGATGTGGTGGAAAAATTCTCCGTTATCAAAACCCTGCAGGCGATTGAAGATGCCAACGTGGTGCTGCTGGTCATCGACGCGCGCGAAGGTATCTCCGATCAGGATCTCTCTCTGCTCGGCTTTATCCTCAATAGTGGGCGCTCACTGGTCATCGTCGTCAACAAGTGGGACGGCCTGAGCAATGAAGTGCGCGAGCAGGTGAAAGAGACCCTGGACTTCCGTCTGGGCTTTATCGACTTTGCCCGCGTGCACTTTATCTCTGCGCTGCACGGCAGCGGCGTCGGTAACCTGTTCGAATCCGTGCGTGAAGCCTACGACAGCTCCACCCGTCGTCAGAGCACCGCCATGCTGACCCGTATCATGAATATGGCAGCGGAAGACCACCAGCCGCCGCTGGTGCGCGGTCGTCGCGTGAAGCTGAAATATGCCCACGCCGGTGGCTATAACCCGCCAATCGTGGTGATTCACGGCAACCAGGTGAAAGACCTGCCGGATTCCTACAAGCGCTACCTGATGAACTACTTCCGTAAATCGCTGGACGTGATGGGCACGCCTATTCGTATCCAGTTCAAGGAAGGGGAAAACCCGTTCGCCAACAAGCGCAACACCCTGACGCCGAACCAGATGCGTAAGCGTAAGCGTTTGATTAAGCACATTAAGAAAGCAAATAATCATTGCCGATCTCACAAAGGCCCGCGTTTATCGCGGGCATTTTTTTTGGCCCAATCATACCGTCGGTTCTCTCTGTGTGAAGTCAATCACTATTCACTCCCAACCATCTTTAAATCCAGAAAAGTAGACAATCGTCGAATTTTCATCTTAAAGTCCCTGGTCCGGTACTAGACAAAACTAGCGACTGGTTATCAAATGGTTAACTAACTTTTCGCCGCATGTAAAAAATCGGTCAGATACGTAACTGGCCGGCGTACCTGCTGGTGTTTACAAGCACGACACATACCTTTCGGGAGAATTATGCAATCCTCTGTTAATCACAAAGAGAGCCGAACCTTCTTCGGCCATCCTTATCCGCTCGGTTCGCTGTTCTTTACCGAGATGTGGGAGCGTTTCTCGTTCTACGGCATTCGCCCGCTGCTGATCCTTTTTATGGCCGCCACCGTCTATGACGGCGGGATGGGGCTGGCGCGCGAAAACGCCTCGGCGATTGTCGGTATCTTTGCCGGCACCATGTACCTGGCCGCGCTGCCGGGCGGCTGGCTGGCGGATAACTGGCTCGGCCAGCAGAGAGCCGTCTGGTACGGTTCGATTCTGATTGCGCTCGGCCACCTGTCGATTGCGCTCTCGGCCATCATGGGCAATAACCTGTTCTTTATCGGCCTGATGTTCATCGTGCTCGGCTCCGGGCTGTTTAAGACCTGTATCTCGGTAATGGTCGGTACCCTGTATAAAAAAGGCGACGCGCGCCGTGACGGCGGTTTCTCGCTGTTCTATATGGGCATCAACATGGGCTCGTTCATTGCGCCGCTGATTTCCGGCTGGCTGATTAAATCCCACGGCTGGCACTGGGGCTTTGGTATTGGCGGCATCGGGATGCTGGTGGCGCTGATTATCTTCCGCGTGTTTGCGGTTCCGGCGATGAAGCGCTACGACAGCGAAGTCGGTCTGGACTCCACATGGAACAGCCCGGTGGTGAAGCGCAACGGCGTGGGCGTCTGGCTGCTGGCGCTGGCGGCAGGCGTGGCAACGCTCGTGACGCTGATCGCGCAGGGCGTGATTGTCATTAACCCGGTCGCGGTAGCCAGCGTGCTGGTCTACGTAATTGCGGCGTCCGTTGCCCTCTACTTCATCTACCTGTTCATCTTCGCGGGCCTGAACCGTAAAGAGCGCGCCAGGCTGCTGGTCTGCTTTATTCTGCTGGTCTCCGCCGCGTTCTTCTGGTCCGCGTTTGAGCAGAAGCCAACCTCGTTCAACCTGTTTGCCAACGACTACACTAACCGCATGATCGGTGATTTTGAAATTCCGGCGGTGTGGTTCCAGTCGATCAACGCCCTGTTCATCATCCTGCTGGCCCCGGTGTTCAGCTGGGCATGGCCAAAGCTCGCGAGCATGAACATTCGCCCGAGCAGCATCACCAAGTTTGTTATCGGTATTCTGTGTGCGGCAGCGGGCTTTGGCCTGATGATGCTGGCGGCGCAGAACGTGCTGAGCAACGGCGGGGCGGGCGTGTCGCCGTTCTGGCTGGTGGGCAGTATCTTAATGCTGACGCTGGGTGAGCTGTGCCTGAGCCCGATCGGTCTGGCGACCATGACCCTACTGGCGCCGGAGAGAATGCGCGGCCAGATGATGGGGCTGTGGTTCTGCGCCAGCGCGCTGGGTAACCTGGCGGCGGGCCTGATTGGCGGTCACGTGAAGGCCGACCAGCTGGATATGCTGCCGGATCTCTTCGCGCGCTGCTCCATCGCGCTGCTGATTTGTGCCGCAGTGCTGATCGTCCTCATTGTTCCGGTGCGCCGCATGCTGGAAAATGCGCAAACTAAACCGGCAGCTAGCGCCTCATAAACCTCAGTGTGCCGGGGCAGGCGTTATGCCCCGGCACTGTACTTCCTGAGGTGAAACCATGCAGTTAGGATTTGTTGGTCTTGGTGCGGTAGTGGAAACAGCGTATCTGCCCGCACTACGTAATCTTTTCGATGGCGCTGTTCGTTGTTTCGGTTTTGATGTTCTCCCCGCAAAGCACCCTGAAGGCGTTACGCGCTGCGCCTCGCTTGCGGCGCTTTTAGCCACCCCGCTGGATACCCTTTTTATTACCACCGCATCGCTGCACCACCTTGAGGTGCTTGAGCTGGCGATTGCCTCGCCGGTTCCGCGGATTGTGATTGAAAAACCGATTGTCGCCACGCTTCCTCAAATCGAAAAACTCAACGCGCTGCTGGCAACGCCCGGCGTGGCGTCCCGCGTGCTGGCGCTCGACCACTGGATGGCGCGCATCGAAACGGTGAAGCGGTCGCTGGTCGGCCATGTATCTGACATTGCCAGAATCGAAGGTTTTTTGCAGGAGCCGAGCGGATATAACGCCGCAGGGGAACCCATCGCGCTCAATTTCGCGACCGGAGAACCGGATACCAGAACGCTTCGCCACCCGGACGGCGTGATTCTGGATATCGGAACGCACGTGCTGGCGATGCTGCGTGAAACGTTGCGCTATCTGGGCGGTCAGGACGATATGACGCTGCAGATGGTAACGGCTAAAGACCGCCTGGGCCACGATATCGCAAAGGGTGACCAGACCACCGCGGAAGGCGAGGCGCACTTGCAGGGAACCATCAGCGGCGTGCCGGTGGGCATCTGGCTTAATAAATACGCGGGACCCGCGGGCGGGCAAAAGGGCCTGCGTCTCTATTTACGCGACGGCCGCATTATCAACTACGACCGACGCGGCGCGGAAGATGTGCTGGAGCTAGTTAAAGGTAAGACTATTCAGCGCTGGCATATCCCCGGCACGATCTACGAACGCTGTCTTGCCGGACATATTCTTGGCGCAAACAGTCTGTTTGAGCGCGATCCGCAGGAGGTGAGCCGCACAACGCGCCGCAGGATCGATGAGGTGGCGCTGCTGCTGACCTTGCAGCAACAGTTGCGTGGCCCGCACTGAAGACGTGGTAAAATTATCGCAGACCTGAACGCCCTGAAGGAGACACCATGACCATTACCTGCCCGGATTGCCAGGCACAGCTTGAACCCCTGAACGGGGCGGCGCACTGCGACAGCTGTAATAAAGATATTGCGCTCGAAGCCCGCTGCCCGGAGTGCCATCAGCCACTCCAGGTATTAAAGGCCTGCGGTGCGGTGGACTATTTCTGCCAGAACGGCCACGGCCTGATCTCTAAAAAACGCGTGGAGTTCGTCCCTGTCGGGGCTTAATCACACACGCAGCCTTCGCCTTTCTGCCAGAGTTCAACCAGCGATTCGGGCGCTTCCTGCTCCGGTACCAGCACAATAATATCGGTATACTGCGCTTCGTTGTGTCGGGTCCAGAAGATCTGGATACGAAAATAACGCTGGTCACCGCTGCCTGGTGACGACGTCTGACCAGGCGGTTGCCCACGCGGAATGGCCTGCTCCAGAATACTCACTACGCGCTGACGCTGCGCCTCATTGAGAGATGAGAGCGTAATGGTGCGCTGGCCGCTCAGCCTGGGAATAAAAGCGACGCCGCCTTCCCGGGCCAGCTCAACCACGGCGTCATCCGTCAGTTCCGGAACCTGCATTTACAGCACTCCCACCTGTTCCCAGGCCTGTTTTATCGCCGCCCCAACGTCGCTACCGGAGCGTTTCTCTCCGTGCGCTATCGTCAGTTTTGCGAAGGCATCAAAATCCGCATCCTGCGCCAGATTGCGATCGCAAACCGTGTCGTACCAGGCATAACCGGCTTTTTCCCAGGCGTAACCGCCGATCGCCGTCGCGGCCAGGTAAAACGCCCGGTTGGGGATGCCGGAGTTAAGATGGACGCCGCCGTTATCCTCGCGCGTTTTGATGAAATCTTTCATGTGCGCGGGCTGCGGGTCTTTGCCGAGCAGGGGATCGTCGTAGGCGGTGCCGGGTTCAGACATGGAGCGCAGCCCTTTGCCGTTAATGCCCGCGGCCAGCAGCCCTTCACCAATCAACCAGTCTGCTTTATCGGCGGTTTGCTTGAGATGGTACTGTTTCACCAGCGAACCAAACACGTCTGACAGGGACTCATTCAGTGCGCCTGACTGTTCGAAATAGATTAGCCCGGCTTCGGTCTCGGTGACGCCGTGGCTCAGCTCGTGCGCCACCACGTCGATGGCAATCGTAAAGCGGTTAAAGATCTCCCCGTCGCCGTCGCCAAACACCATCTGCTGACCGTTCCAGAAGGCGTTCTGATATTCCCGGCCATAGTGAACGGTGCCGGTCAAAATCAGCCCCTTATTATCGAGCGAATCGCGCTGATATTCTTTCCAGAAGAAATCATGGGTGATACCCAAATAATCGTACGCCTCGTCCACGGCCACATCGCCATTCGACGGCTGGCCTTCGTAACGCACCTGGGTACCCGGCAGCTCCTGGGTCTGTTTCGCATCGTAGATATCGCGCTCAAGCTGACCGGCTTTATTCACGTGCGGCGCGGCGGGTTTGCCCGGCATATGCGCCATCAGCGTCTGGACGTGGGTTAAGGTCTGACGGGCATAGCGCTGCTGCGGTTCGGAACCGCTTTCGATAATACGACGAAGAATATAAGGGGGAATAACGCTACGAAAGATGGGACATGCTGCTCTCCTTATTAAAAAAAGGGAATAGCAGCAGTATAGTAAGTAACCGGCGAAGAATTATCCGGTTTTGCGCTGACGCGTCTTTTTCACCGGTTTAATTGATTTCACTTCGCTTTCCACCCAGCCGTCAGACAGGCGGGTGGTAAGAACGTCACCGGTGTTCACCTGTTTGGTTTGCTTCAGCACTTTGCCGTCCGCTGCCGTCGTTACGCTATAGCCGCGCGCCAGCGTGGAGAGGGGGCTGACGGCTTCCAGATGGGTCACCGCGTTGCCAAAAACGCTCACGTGTGGTGCTCAGGCGCGCCCGGAGAGTCTCCGCCAGACGATATTCCAGCTGCTGAAATGCGCGTTTGCGCACGATAGATTTTTCGGCTGCGGATTCTGCTGGTTCAGGCGCTGGGTCACACGCTGCTGGCGCGTCACCGCGCGCTTAAGCTGATTATCAAGCGCAAAGTTCATGCGCTGACGCAGGCGTTCCAGCACGGTCTGCTGACGCGCCAGACGAAGCTGTGGGTGCTGCTGCTGAAGACGGTGATGAAGCTGGGTAAAGCGGCGGTACGGTTGGCAAGGAAGTAGTCCATCGCCATCTCAAGACGCTGCTGGCCGTTCTGAAGCTGACGCAGCAGCTCCAGCTGGTTACGGCTCACCACTTCCGCCGCCGCGGACGGGGTAGGTGCACGCAGATCCGCAACAAAATCCGCGATTGTCACGTCCGTTTCATGCCCGACGGCGCTCACCACGGGGATCTCGCTTGCAAAGATTGCCCGCGCCACGCGCTCGTCGTTAAAGCTCCACAGGTCTTCCAGCGAGCCGCCGCCGCGCCCGACGATCAACACGTCACACTCCTTACGCGCATTTGCCAGTTCAATGGCGCGTACAATCTGGCCCGGCGCATCGTCACCCTGAACGGCGGTCGGGTAGATGATGACGGGCAGGGAAGGATCGCGACGCTTCAGTACGTGCAAAATGTCGTGCAGGGCGGCACCGGTTTTCGAGGTGATGACACCCACGCAGTGGGCAGGTGAGGGCAGCGGCTTTTTGAACTGTTGGTCGAAAAGTCCCTCTTCGGAGAGCTTCGTCTTTAACTGTTCATACTTTTGCTGCAGCAGACCTTCGCCCGCGGGCTGCATGCTTTCAACGATGATTTGATAATCGCCGCGCGGCTCATACAGGGTGATATTGGCGCGAACCAGAACCTGCTGGCCGTGCTGCGGACGGAACGTCACGCGACGGTTGCTGTTGCGGAACATCGCACAACGCACCTGGGCGGTGTCGTCTTTTAAGGTAAAGTACCAGTGTCCGGAGGAGGGCTGCGTGAAGTTAGAGATCTCACCGCTGATCCAGACCTGCCCCATTTCCTGCTCAAGCAGCAAACGCACCGCCTGATTAAGGCGGCTGACAGTATAAATTGAGGGGGATTGAGAGGATAACATGTGAGCGCGATCAAATTCTAAATCAGCAAGTTATTCAGTCGATAGTAACCTGCTGAGAGGCATTCGCAAGCATTTTTTTCAAAAAAGTGTAGATGCAATCGGTTACGCTCTGTATAATGCCACGGCAATATTTAACCACCCAGGTCAGAGATATTGCCCATGCTACGTATCGCTAAAGAAGCACTGACGTTTGACGACGTCCTCCTCGTTCCCGCTCATTCCACCGTTCTGCCGAATACTGCCGACCTCAGCACGCAGTTGACGAAAACCATTCGTCTGAACATTCCTATGCTCTCCGCGGCAATGGACACCGTGACTGAAGCGCGCCTGGCTATCGCCCTGGCACAGGAAGGCGGCATTGGCTTTATCCACAAAAACATGTCTATCGAGCGTCAGGCGGAAGAAGTTCGCCGCGTGAAGAAACATGAATCTGGTATCGTGTCCGACCCTCAGACCGTTCTGCCAACCACTACCCTGCACGAAGTGAAAGCCCTGACCGAGCGTAACGGCTTCGCGGGCTACCCGGTAGTGACCGAAGACAATGAACTGGTGGGCATCATCACCGGTCGTGACGTGCGCTTCGTGACTGACCTGAATCAGCCTGTCAGCGTCTATATGACGCCAAAAGAGCGTCTGGTGACCGTCCGCGAAGGCGAAACTCGCGACGTGGTGCTGGCGAAAATGCACGAAAAACGCGTTGAGAAAGCGCTGGTTGTGGATGCGAACTTCCACCTGCGCGGCATGATCACCGTTAAAGATTTCCAGAAAGCAGAACGTAAACCGAACGCCTGTAAAGACGAGCATGGCCGTCTGCGCGTTGGCGCTGCCGTAGGCGCGGGTGCAGGTAACGAAGAGCGCGTTGACGCGCTGGTGGCGGCGGGCGTTGACGTCCTGCTGATTGACTCCTCCCACGGCCACTCCGAAGGCGTTCTGCAACGTATCCGTGAAACTCGTGCTAAATACCCGGATCTCCAGATCATCGGCGGTAACGTGGCGACGGGCGCAGGCGCTCGCGCACTGGCGGAAGCGGGTTGCAGCGCGGTGAAAGTGGGTATCGGCCCTGGCTCTATCTGTACCACCCGTATCGTGACCGGCGTGGGCGTTCCGCAGATCACCGCGGTTTCTGACGCGGTTGAAGCGCTGGAAGGCACCGGTATTCCGGTTATCGCTGACGGCGGTATCCGCTTCTCTGGCGACATCGCTAAAGCCATCGCCGCGGGCGCTGCTGCCGTAATGGTTGGCTCCATGCTCGCTGGTACCGAAGAATCCCCGGGCGAAATCGAACTCTACCAGGGCCGTTCTTACAAATCTTACCGTGGGATGGGCTCCCTGGGCGCGATGTCCAAAGGTTCCTCTGACCGTTACTTCCAGACCGATAACGCTGCTGACAAACTGGTACCGGAAGGTATCGAAGGCCGCGTGGCCTATAAAGGCCGTCTGAAAGAGATCATTCACCAGCAGATGGGCGGCCTGCGTTCCTGTATGGGTCTGACCGGCTGTGGTACCATTGACCTGCTGCGTACCAAAGCGGAATTCGTACGCATCAGCGGTGCGGGTATCCAGGAGAGCCACGTTCACGACGTGACGATCACCAAAGAGTCCCCGAACTACCGTCTGGGCTCCTGATAAGTTTCCGCGCCCGGCTTCTGCCGGGCGCTTTGTTTTGTTTCACTTGCCTCGGAATTAGCGTCAATGACGGAAAACATTCATAAACATCGCATTCTCATCCTGGACTTCGGTTCTCAGTACACTCAGCTGGTGGCGCGTCGCGTACGTGAACTGGGCGTTTACTGTGAGCTGTGGGCGTGGGATGTCACGGAAGCACAGATTCGCGAATTCAATCCAAGCGGCATCATCCTCTCCGGCGGCCCGGAAAGCACCACCGAAGAGAACAGCCCGCGCGCGCCGCAGTACGTGTTCGAAGCGGGCGTGCCGGTATTCGGCGTCTGCTACGGCATGCAGACCATGGCGATGCAGCTGGGCGGCCATGTAGAAGGCTCTAACGAGCGTGAGTTCGGCTACGCGCAGGTTGAAGTTGTCACCGACAGCGCGCTGGTGCGCGGTATCGAAGACTCCCTGACCGCAGACGGCAAGCCGCTGCTGGACGTGTGGATGAGCCACGGCGACAAAGTCACCGCCATCCCATCTGACTTCGTGACCGTTGCCAGCACCGAAAGCTGTCCGTTTGCGATCATGGCGAACGAAGAAAAGCGCTTCTACGGCGTGCAATTCCACCCGGAAGTGACCCACACCCGGCAGGGTATGCGCATGCTGGAGCGCTTCGTGCGTGACATCTGCCAGTGTGAAGCCCTGTGGACCCCGGCAAAAATCATCGACGACGCCGTTGAGCGTATCCGCCAGCAGGTTGGCGATGACAAAGTGATCCTCGGCCTCTCCGGCGGCGTGGACTCCTCCGTCACCGCGATGCTGCTGCACCGTGCCATCGGCAAAAACCTGACCTGCGTCTTCGTGGACAACGGTCTGCTGCGTCTGAACGAAGCGAAGCAGGTCATGGACATGTTCGGCGACCACTTCGGTCTGAACATCGTTCACGTGGAAGGCGAGCAGCGCTTCCTGGACGCGCTGAAAGGCGAGAACGATCCGGAAGCGAAACGTAAGATCATCGGTCGCGTCTTCGTCGAAGTGTTCGACGAAGAAGCGCTGAAGCTGGAAGACGTGAAGTGGCTGGCGCAGGGTACCATCTACCCGGACGTGATCGAGTCTGCGGCCTCCGCAACCGGTAAAGCGCACGTCATCAAATCTCACCACAACGTGGGCGGCCTGCCGAAAGAGATGAAGATGGGTCTGGTTGAACCGCTGCGCGAGCTGTTCAAAGACGAAGTGCGTAAGATCGGTCTGGAACTGGGTCTGCCGTACGACATGCTCTACCGTCACCCGTTCCCGGGTCCGGGTCTGGGCGTGCGCGTGCTGGGCGAAGTGAAGAAAGAGTACTGCGACCTGCTGCGTCGCGCGGACGCGATCTTCATCGAAGAGCTGCACAAAGCTGACCTGTACAACAAAGTGAGCCAGGCGTTCACCGTGTTCCTGCCGGTTCGCTCCGTCGGCGTCATGGGCGATGGCCGTAAGTACGACTGGGTTGTTTCCCTGCGTGCGGTGGAAACCATCGACTTCATGACCGCGCACTGGGCGCACCTGCCGTATGACTTCTTAGGCCGCGTGTCTAACCGCATCATCAACGAAGTGAACGGTATTTCCCGCGTGGTGTATGACATCAGTGGTAAGCCACCGGCTACGATTGAATGGGAATGATTTAACGTCTGGCATAGACTTGCATCAAAGAGCACTAAAATACTTCTAAGCCCGCGTGACTGCGGGCTTTTTTCATTATTGGCTTAGCATGGTTTGGCAAGTTTTCGCATCGCCAAGCACCCGCTTTCTATGGCATGGTAAATGGTACCATTTAAACCTGATGCTATGTTCAACACTCTATACCATCTTGCTTCTGATGGGGTGATTAGGGGGGGAGTTTATAGTGCTAATTTTTATATGGATATTTTTATGGGGTAGGGCTTTTTGAGCATGGTATTTTTAAGATGAAACCCAACCCGGTCATACTGAGTGATACCAGACTGTGCAACCTCGAGCCTAAGGAAAATCTCTACAAAGTGAATGACCGTGACGGCCTCTACGTGGCCTTCACGCCAGCGGGTTCGATTTCATTCCGCTATAACTACTCGATGCACGGCAGGCAGGAGGCTATCAAGCGAATGCCATTGCTTAATCCCAGCATGCTGTCATGAATAAAGGAAATTCGACCATGAGTGAAGAGTGGATTCTCCAGACTAAGGAAACCCGCAGGGTATTTTCTAACGCGGCATGGGTTCCTTTGAGAGCATCAGTTGAGAGCAATAAAGGCGATCTAAAAGAAGTAGGCTATGTCAGAGAATATTTCGGCTGTGGCTCTGTTGCATTCCCGTCAGAGCATCGCCAGCTAGTTGAGGAACGTCTTGGATGGAGCGACATAGGCATTGGGCACACAGTCGCGCCTTATGCATACGAAGATGGATATTATGCGTCCATTGACCAATATCAATACAATGATAAAGAGCCAATAGGTGTCAATCTAGTCTATGAACATCCGCAGCCTGTTGTTGGTGGTAGAAAATGGATACTGAGCCCTGATTTGGTTGTCGCGCTGCACTTGGTCAAAGAGGGAGGCAACTGGGTCAGACCTGAAGAAAATTTCGTTGTGGTAGCTCGCGAGACAGTGAGTGAGGATGGCGAGCATAGTCAGATAGAAATAAAAAGAGAATTTTTACTCGACTATCTAGCGGCCAGAAATCTGTCGCTCCGCCTTTCATACTATCGACAGAGGGTAGAAAATGTCCCCGTATTTGAGGGCAGCGCATATTCAAATTTGCAGCCTCACAATGAGGATAGAGATAATGGTAAATTTACCCTAATTGTTCGCAAGCTTGATGACGTCTTTGGGGGACGCTGGGCGATGTTTCGAGCCTGGCGAACGGACGTAGATGAGGGTGAAGACGCCCCTGTGATGGGCCCTGAGAATGACTCGAACACTGACTATGAAAGTTCTGAGGGGCATCGTGGAGGCTATAAAGGTGTACGAGTAGAGGGGGAGTTTTGGCGTGAGGAATGGATAGACCACCAATCAAAAAGCCTTCGCGTTCGCGGAGATGCAGATCCGAACCTCCCGCAATTCATCGTGGAAACCTATGGAACGCGATTGGGATCAGCAGAGCTTGATAACGAGGACATAGGCCGCTGGCTATGGTTTCGGGTCAGCGTCGTGAATGAGCTTCTCAATTGTCGAGGATTTCAGTTGGCGTGGTACACGGCTGAAACTGGATCTATCAATTCCACATCAGGATATAAAACGCATTTCGGCATAAACAGTTCGGATCTTATCACCGTATATGCTTATGACATCGCACGACTCGCCCCATGGGAGCAGCATGTTTGGGCGGGGCATAATGTAGCTCCTGAAGGAAAGGTTTCAAGTGAGCTGCTGGACGCGCAGGTGAGGGCGAAACCGGCATCCACATATGCGGTTGAAGAAATGTTTTTTGGAAGCATGAGGCTTTAGGAAGACGGCTTCAGGCATAAATACGAAATATCGCTGTTCACCCATGATATTGATGACATCGAAGTAGGGCAGCAAATATCTAGGTTTGCAAGCAAAGATAGAGTGACCCTACTCAGACTAGCCAAGGACATCATTCGCGTATTCTCGGACAGGCTCAACGTAACCGAACTACGCAAGCTTTCTACACACCAAGAGAAAGCCAAGCTCGGTTCAAATAAGTTACTTCAAAGTATTTTGGCTGAGAAAACTGGAGATGATAAAGCCAAGAGAGTAATTTGCTGAGATTGCCGGTGCTTATGATATGCGAGTGGGAGATGCACACCCTACAGGCTCGAAGATAACAGATGCGATCAAGCTCGCGGGCGTCGATGAAGAAGACTCGCCATTACGGCAGGGAGAGCAACTCATTCACAATGTTGGGCGATCGATTTGGTACATAGGGAAATTTTTGTTCGGTGAGACTGACGAGTCGGACGAGTAGCAATGACTGCTTCTGGCCGGTTTCAGCGGTACTGCCAGAAACGAACGGATTTTTAGTAGCCTAAGCAGGTTATTCTTAAGGCTGAGGGAATCCGTGAACTATGGATTATTGATGATAGACCGTAGTCATGACGAGGCAATGGTCGAACTTTTCCTAGCCGATCCATCTTATCTGGCGGAGTTGCTGGCGGAGAGTTTTCATGATGATCACACGGATGAGTTGTCCAACTTGGAGAGGCAGCTATCGGTAACGTTTGGCGAGAGAGGTTAATTCGACTTCTTGAATTTACTGAATATGGTATTTCTCATGGTGTTTAGATTTTTTATTGTATTAACTGCTTGCTTTATAAATGTTTTAATTTTCTATTGATGATTGAGCGGGAACGATTTTACGTCAGGTAACAGCCTGCACGTAAAAAGCAGTAAAGTAAACTCTAAGCCCGCGTAACTGCGGGCTTTTTTGTTTTAGGTACTCTGGCAGTTGTTAGCAACGAAGTGCATACTTCTGGAGGGCAAGTGATGGCGCAGAATGTGACAGAAATTTATGCTGTTTGCCTCTCGTACCACGAATCAGAGAATTGGATATTTCCATCTACAATACGCCATGTGATTTTTTCATATTGCATAGAAAACGGATTCCATATGATTTAACTTATCATTACCTGATAATTTGACATTGGGTACACCACAATTAACACCCGTTATTTTTTACATTTTCCATTAATACGGTGTAATAACACACCTCCTGGCCAGCATCATTGATATGATAAAATTTTACTTCTGCACTTTTTAATGTTTGTCCTGTGGCTGCTGCTTTGTAGAGATAGGGACTGGAACTGTCGACTTCTTTTTCAAAATTAAATGATGAATGTTGGCGTGTTCCGGTGATCTTTCCATTGGCTGTATCGACGGGAAGGTTAACACCATGACCCATACTGATTACCTCGATAGAGCCTTCACGATCTTGAACATCTACAGAACCTTTGATATCTGCACCGCTATCATCTTTTAGCCACAGATAGGGAGGGATAGGCATTTTATTTAATCCTTGTTAATTTAACTAACTTCGTTGTTACAATATATAAAAAAAGAGAGGTGAAAATGTTAAATGCAATTAACGCATAATCATAACTATAATAAATATCTTCAGGGGTTGGGTTGTTGCTAAATATATAGGAAAGTTTAATGGCTATTTCATTGCTTATTAATGGGTGTTCAGTTAGATAAGAAACATCTAACCATGACACAATAACGAAAATCCCGATGAGTAGAATTATTCTAAGAGAGCTAAGGACAAGTTTTTTGATAACCACCAATAATTACCTCAATTGTTCCATATGACTCTAAATCGATGCCTTTAATCTTTTCTTTCTTTGTTCTTAACAGGGCATCTCTTAGCCTGCTGTAATCTGATTGACTAGGTAGTGTTATACACCCCTCTGATATCTGACCCGGATGTAACCTAAATCCACCTCTGGTTACGCTTTCGTAAAATGTAGAATCATCTACATTTCCATCATCACGGAACAAAGCAAACCATTCTGAATGATCAACATGATAACTAAAAATGCTTTTATATGTATCGACACCCCAGGCTCTAAATCTGTTAGCCATACTCCCTTGAGGCCTGTCTACTATATAATATTTACCTTTTGGTAGTGGCCCAACGTTAGGGAAGGTGCGAACAAGTTCCTGATATGAGATCATCATATTCATCCGGAGCGCATCCCAGAGGGACATCATGAGCCATCAACTCACCTTCGCCGATAGTGAATTCAGCACTAAGCGCCGTCAGACC
>OKVS01000338.1_pt1 | contig 17483 bp, 18 predicted proteins | sample 1606911 | NCBI WGS metagenome assembly OKVS01 (sample SAMN03281016, study PRJEB24777) | human gut metagenome | isolation source: fecal sample PR161 from 1 month old female Malay infant, caesarean... | reverse complement strand
TTTGGCGGCACAGCCTGCGCAGCTGGAGGACGTATGAAAATGGCTTCTGCCGCAGTTAAAACCGGAGCAGCCGGCTGGTACGGCTTGAGCAGGATGAGGGCGCGCTCGGCAAGTCTCTTGAACGCTCTCAGCAGTTCCTGCTGCTCTCGGCACTGTTAACCCTGGCTGCTGGCCGTCGCGGCGGTTACCGTGGCGATGGGACACTACTGCCGCAGCCGTTACGATCTGGTGGCGATCCTTAAAACTCTTGGCGCGGGCAGGGCGCAATTGCGGAGGCTGATTGTCGGCCAGTGGCTGATGGTGCTGGCGCTGTCGGCCATCACCGGTGGGGCGACAGGTCTGCTGTTTGAAAAGCTGCTGATGATGCTCCTGAAACCGGTACTGCCTGCCGCGCTGCCGCCAGCAAGCCTCTGGCCGTGGCTGTGGGCGATTGGCGCGATGACCGTGATTTCATTGCTGGTGGGGTTGCGCCCGTACCGGCTCCTGCTCGCCACCCAGCCGCTGCGCGTGCTGCGCCGCGATGTGGTGGCCAGCGTCTGGCCGCTTAAATACTACCTGCCGGTGATGATAGCCGTGGTGATCGGGCTCCTTGCCTGGCTGATGGGCGGGAGTACCCTGCTGTGGGCCGTGCTGGTCGGGGCGGTGGTTCTGGCGCTGTTGTGTGGCGTGCTGGGCTGGATGTTGCTCACTGTTCTGAAAAGGATGACGATTAACTCCCTTCCCGTGCGGCTGGCGGTGAACCGTCTGCTGCATCAGCCGTGGTCAACGCTGAGCCAGCTTTCGGCGTTTTCGCTCTCGTTTATGCTGCTGGCGCTTTTGCTGGTGCTGCGCGGCGATCTGCTGGATCGCTGGCAGCAGCAGCTTCCGCCGGAAAGCCCGAACTATTTTCTGATCAATATTGCTCCAGAACAGGTGACGCCACTGAAGGGTTTTCTCTCTGAGCATCACATTATTCCCGAGTCGTTCTATCCTATCGTGCGTGCGCGCCTGACGCAGATCAACGGTCAGTCGACGGAGGGGAATAAAGATGAGTCGCTCAACCGTGAGCTAAACCTGACCTGGCAGGAGAAGCGCCCGGATCACAATCCGATCACCGCCGGAAGCTGGCCGCCAAAGGCCGGGGAAGTGTCGATGGAAGAGGGGCTGGCAAAGCGTCTGAATGTGAAGCTGGGAGATAGCGTGACCTTTACCGGCGACACGCAGGATTTCAGCGCCAGAGTGACCAGCCTGCGCAAAGTGGACTGGGAAAGCCTGCGGCCAAACTTCTTCTTTATCTTCCCTGTCGGGGCGCTGGACGGACAGCCGCAGAGCTGGCTCACCAGCTTCCGCTGGGAAAACGGCAACGGCATGTTGACGCAGCTTAACCGGGAATTCCCGACGGTCAGCCTGCTGGATATTGGCGCGATACTGAAACAGGTCGGTCAGGTGCTGGAGCAGGTCAGCCGCGCGCTGGAGGTGATGGTGGTGCTGGTGACAATCTGCGGCATATTGCTGCTGTTGGCGCAGGTGCAGGTGGGCATGCGCCAGCGTCATCAGGAACTGATAGTCTACCGCACGCTCGGCGCGGGTAAGCGGCTGCTGCGGGTGACGCTCTGGAGCGAGTTTGCGCTGCTTGGGCTGGTGGCGGGTCTGGTCGCGGCGATTGGCGCGGAGACGGCGCTGGCGGTGCTGCAGACAAAGGTCTTCGACTTCCCGTGGGAGCCTGACTGGCGTCTCTGGCTAGTACTCCCTCTCTGCGGCGCGGTGCTGCTCTCCCTCTGCGGGGGCTGGCTCGGGGCGCGATTGTTAAAGGGCAAGGCCCTGTTCCGGCAGTTTGTGAATTGATTTGGCATGGTAATAATTACGCACCGGTTTTTATGCCGGTGCGTAATGCTTAAATAGCACAAAGTGATAATGCCAACGCATTTAGTAGCACAAAACATTAAAAACCCGCCCACACAGCCCGAAAATTTCCGGTTAATATTCACCAGCTAAATATTTAGCAGCGTGTCTATTAAGGAAAAAAGTAAATGACTATAAAAAAATTACAGCGCTGGCGGCAACGATCGGCGCGCAGTGGCATTGACTACTTTTGCATCTCAGGCAGAAATCACCGTACTTAAGCAGGATCCTCAGGCGGGTAACCCGCTGAGCCGCCTGAACTTCACCGTTGGCGGCAGTATTCGTCCTCAGTTCCAGAACATGACCGGCGACGACGGGAAAAACAGCTACAAGCGTAACGGCTTTGACGGCGGCACCCGCTTCCGTTTCGCTGCAGATTACTACCTGTTTGATGACATCAGCTGGATCAGCTACTACGAGCTGGGTGTGAACATTCCGGCGCAGTTTAACTGGGATAACCACTACGCCGACGGCGCGCACGACACCTCACGCCGTATGCTCTACACCGGCCTGAAGAGCGATACCTGGGGTACGCTGACCTTCGGCCAGCAGAACAGCGTGTACTACGATGTGGTGGGCGCGAAAACCGATATCTGGGACTACGACATGATCGGCCAGGCGCCGGGTAACGGGATCAACGGCGACTACGACGGCTCTTACCGTTCACGCCAGATGCTGAAATATAAGAAAACCGTGGGCGATGCGGACATCTATGCATCCTACCTGTTTGAAGACAGCGAATACCTGCCGGGCAACGGTCTGCGCTACAAGCGTAAAGGCGGCGGCTCACTGGGTATCGATTACCACCTGACCACCGATCTGACCTGGGGCGCTGCGTGGAACTACACCCGCGCGGACATGCGTAACCCGGACAACGGCGACAGCAAAATCCTACGACCAGAATATTGTCGGTACTGCGCTGAGCTGGACGCCGGACAACTGGACCTTCTCCGCGGGCGGCGGCTGGTACCAGAACTTCCTGACCACCAAAAAAGTGTCTGTTAACGACTACTTTGCGGGCGACGCGTGGGGTATTGAATACTTCGCAGGGTACAAATTCCCAATCGGTCAGTACGCGGTGAAATCCATCCAGCCTTACTTCATGGGTGACCGCATCGAGTACGTGAACGGCCGTAACTACCAGCGCATCGACAACGGCGTGGGTATCAGCTTCCAGCTGGATTACGGTTTCCGCGTGGATTACGAACACGTGTTCACCTCCAGCACCGACAACCTGGGCGACATGAACCTGGTGCGTCTGCGTTACGACTTCTAAGGTGTCATGTAGGGTGCGGCCTGATGCCCTCACCCTGACCCTCTCCCACGGGGAGAGGGAAAAAACATTAAAAACTGGCAACCCAGGTTGCCGTTTTGCTTTTACCTCGCCACCCGGCTTTTTTTAGCGATTAAGCCACTCGGCAATTTCTGCGAACGTCCCGCGATACACAATCTTCTCCGCTTTCTTCTCCAGCTGATAGCCGTACATCGGGTCGTAATAGTCCTTCAGCAGCGGTACAAGCCAGCTGAAGTGCGCGTCGGTGCTGCCCGTTCGCTGTTGTTCGGCAAGTGCCGCGTCCAGCAGCGCCGTAAATTCCGCAAAACGCTGTAGCCCAAGCCGACGGCGAATGGCAAACAGGCCGTGGTGCAGGTACTCGCTGTACTCCTTCCAGCCCGCCTCCTCACCGTACGCGGCAGAAAAATCCGCCCACATGTGGTCAAAATACTCTTCGCGCAGGCGCTCAAGTCGGGTTTCAAACGGGTCTTCGACGACAACGATAGGGGCGTCAACCATGCGGTCGCGCAGGCACTCCGGCAGGTGGTTGGAGCCAATCATCCGGCCCTCGTCCTCCAGCACCCAGCGCGCGGCGTCTTTTTTCAAGAGCTCAACCGCAAGGTGATTCTCAAAGCTCGCCTGGGAAAGCTGCGGCGTAAGCGTGCGGCCAAACGACGAACCGCGATGGTGCGCCAGCCCTTCCAGATCGATGCCCTGCGCGTGCTGCTTCACCAGCAGCGTTTTACCGTTGCCGGTACAGCCGCCAATAAGCACCATCGGCTTTTGCGACTGCTCAATGGTGACCTGAATCGCCGTCTGGCGCAGGGCCTTATAGCCGCCGCGGATCAGCGGGTAGTCGATGCCAGCCTCTTTCAGCCAGGCCTGAGAGATATGCGAGCGCTGACCGCCGCGCGCGCAGCAGAGATAGCCCTCGGGGTGCGCAAGGCTGGCTTCGCGCCAGGCGTTAATGCGCGCCGCCCGCGTCTCGCCGCTCACCAGGCTATGGCCGAGCGCCAGCGCGGCGTCGGGTCCCTCGCGCTTGTAGCAGGTACCGACGGCGGCACGCTCGTCGTCGTTCATTAAGGGCAGGTTGAGTGCGGCGGGCATCGCACCCTGGGCAAATTCGATCGGCGCGCGAACGTCGATTAAAGGGGTATCAGACGCGAGGATCGCGCGATAGTCCGTTCCATCGTTCATGGTGATTCCAGAAGAAAACTCAGCAGCAATGGGCGGGGATTGTACGCCGGGGAAGGGGAAGGTCAACTCCCCGGCGCAGATGTCTTACTTGAGCTTTGACTGTGCCCAGACAATTCCGCTCGCGTATTCTGGCGGCAGGAGAGGAACGATCGCCTCCAGGGTGGCGCTCAGGCGGTCGGTATCGCTGTCGTTCAGGTTGAGATGACCCACTTTACGACCCGCGCGAACCTCTTTGTCATACCAGTGCAGATGCACCAGCGGCAGCTTCAGCCAGTCGTAGTTCAGATCGGTCCCGATCAGGTTGATCATCACCGACGGGCTGTTAACGACGGGCTGTGGCAGCGGCAGGTCGGTGATGGCGCGCAGGTGCAGTTCGAACTGGCTGATGGAGGCGCCGTTTTGCGTCCAGTGGCCGCTGTTGTGCACGCGCGGCGCCAGCTCGTTGATCAGCAGGCCCGACGGCGTGACGAAGCACTCCATCGCCATCACGCCTACGTAGCCCAGCTCGTGCATGATGGCAGAAAGCATCTCTTCCGCCTGCGCCTGCTGGTCGGCATTGGCGTGCGGGAAGGCGACGCTGGTGCGCAGAATGCCGTCCTGATGCAGGTTATGCGTCAGCGGGTAAAACACCGTGCGGCCATCGTGCCCGCGTGCGCCAACCAGCGACACTTCGCCGCTAAAGTTGATGCCCTGCTCAACGATGCACTCGCCGTAGCAGTCGTCCGGCAGCTCGGCGGTGTCGCCTGCGCGCAGGCGCCACTGGCCGCGGCCGTCGTAGCCACCCACGCGGCGCTTCACAATCGCCAGCTCGCCCAGCATGGCGAAGACGTCATTCCACTCGCTTTTATCAGACAACAGCTGCCACGGGGCGGTTGCGAGGCCCAGCTTGTCGAACAGCTGCTTCTGCGTCAGACGGTCGGCAATGATCGGGAACACGTCGCGGTTCACAAAGGCGTTATGGCGCGCCAGCTCGCGGGTCAGGGCGGTTTCCGGCCAGCGTTCAATTTCGGCGGTGATCACGCTCTGATGGAACGGCACCGCTTCCGGCTCGGCGTCCAGCCCGACGGGCCAGACGGCAATCCCCAACGGTTCGCCAGCCTGACGCAGCATGCGGCCCAGTTGGCCGTTGCCGAGGACGCAAACCTGCTTCATGCCGCACCCCAGCGGGTCCGGGTTATCCAGCACCTCGTCGGTCTGGGCTTTACGCCACTCCGCCAGGCGCTGGTGTAAATTCTTTGTCGTGCGTTGCAAGAATTTGCGCGGCCAGCAGGGCGGCGTTCGCCGCGCCCGCTTTGCCAATTGCCAGCGTGCCGACAGGAATACCGCGCGGCATCTGGACGATGGAGTAGAGGCTATCGACACCGCTTAACGCGGCGCTTTGTACCGGGACGCCCAGAACCGGCACCAGCGTTTTGGCGGCAATCATGCCCGGCAGATGTGCTGCGCCGCCCGCACCGGCAATAATCACCTCATACCCGTTCTCTTCGGCGCTTTCGGCGAAGCTGAACAGTTTGTCCGGCGTACGGTGTGCGGAAACCACTTCAACGTGGTGCGGAACATTCAGGATTTCAAAGATTTCGGCGGCGAACTGCATGGTAGCCCAGTCGCTTTTGGACCCCATCACGATGGCGACACGCGCCGGATTATTGCGGGAAGACATGCGTCTTAAAACTCCTGTGGTGCGAAACACACTGCTTTCGAGGGCACAGAGAATAGCATGTTATACGGGCAAGGAAAACGGTTGCGTGGCTGAGAAACAAGCGAAACGACGAGAAAACGTTAAAACGGAAAAGCGATCAGTTCGACACCTTCCGGGGTGACTTTGACCATCGAACCCTCAGTGTGCCATGCGCCCAATACCACGCGATGGGCCGGTTCACCGTTGGCGCTCAGAGAATGCACGTCAGGGCGATGGGTATGACCGTGGATCAGCCACTGAACGCCATGCTTTTCCATCACGCTCACCACAGCTTGCGGGTTGACGTCCATGATGGTCAGGGATTTGCTGCTGTTGGCGGCTTTGCTGCCCGCGCGCATTCTGGCGGCGATGCGGTTGCGGATAAACAGCGGCAGGGCAAGGAACACCTTCTGGATCCACGGGGTGTGGACCTTAGCGCGAAACGCCAGGTAGCCGGTATCGTCAGTGCAGAGCGTGTCGCCGTGCATGATCAGCACCTTGCGGCCATAGAGATCGAGCACCTGCTCTTCCGGCAGCAGCGTCATACCGCTTTCGCGGGCATAGCGCTTGCCGAGCAGGAAATCACGGTTGCCGTGAATGAAGTAGCAGGGGACGCCGGAATCTACCAGCGTTTTAATGGCTGCAGCCATTTCACGGTGCAGCGGGTTAGGATCGTCGTCGCCAATCCAGGCTTCAAAGAGATCGCCCAGGATGTACAGCGCGTCGGCGCCTTTCGCTTCACCGCGTAAAAACGCAGAAAACCGGCGGTTATCGCCGGTTCTTCTGTTTGCAGATGCAGATCCGCAATAAAGAGTGTCGCCACGAATTACTCGCTGACGGTCACGCTTGTAATCACAACGTCTTCTTTAGGAACGTCCTGGTGCATGCCGCTGCGGCCGGTAGAGACGGCTTTGATCTTGTCGACCACGTCCATACCTTCAACCACTTCTGCGAACACGCAGTAGCCCCAGCCCTGCAGGCTTTCGCCGGAGAAGTTCAGGAAGTCGTTATCCGCTACGTTGATGAAGAACTGCGCGGTGGCAGAGTGAGGCGCCTGAGTACGGGCCATTGCCAGCGTACCGCGGGTGTTTTTCAGGCCGTTGTTCGCTTCGTTTTTGATCGCCTCTTTGGTCTCTTTCTGGCGCATGCCAGGCTCGAAACCGCCGCCCTGGATCATAAAGCCGTTGATCACGCGGTGGAAAATAGTGTTGTTGTAGAAACCTTCGCGGCAGTAGTCCAGGAAGTTTTTAACTGTTTCAGGCGCTTTGTCATCAAAGGTCTTGATTACGATATCGCCATGATTAGTGTGGAAAGTAACCATTTTTGCATCCTGTTCCGTTATTGTGGTACGTCGACCCGCCTTCGGGTCATATATAGGGGCTTGTTATAGCATAACCACAGGACGCGATCACCTTGCATTGTGTGCTGATCCTATTCCGAATTATGGGTATTATATGGAACAAACAACTCACACACGTGTTTACATGGAATCTTCGATGTTAAAAATCTTTAATACAATGACGCGCCAGAAAGAGGAATTTAAACCTATCCATGCCGGGGAAGTCGGCATGTACGTGTGTGGTATTACGGTTTACGATCTCTGTCATATCGGCCATGGCCGTACCTTTGTCGCGTTCGACGTGGTCTCTCGCTACCTGCGCTTCCTGGGCTATAACCTGAAGTACGTGCGTAACATCACCGACATCGACGACAAAATCATCAAACGCGCCAATGAAAATGGCGAAAGCTTTGTGGCGCTGGTGGATCGCATGATTGTTGAGATGCACAAAGATTTTGACGCCCTCAATATTCTGCGTCCGGACAGCGAGCCGCGTGCGACCCACCATATTCACGAAATTATCGAGATCACCGAAAAGCTGATCGAACGCGGTCATGCGTACGTAGCGGAAAACGGCGACGTGATGTTCTCCGTGCCGACGGACCCAACCTACGGCGCGCTTTCCCGTCAGGACCTGGACCAGCTGCAGGCCGGCGCGCGCGTGGACGTGGTTGACGTGAAGCGCAACCCGATGGACTTCGTGCTGTGGAAGATGTCCAAAGAGGGCGAACCAAGCTGGCCATCCCCGTGGGGCGAAGGCCGTCCGGGCTGGCACATTGAATGTTCAGCGATGAACTGCAAGCAGCTGGGCAACCATTTCGACATTCACGGCGGCGGTTCGGATCTGATGTTCCCGCACCACGAAAACGAAATTGCGCAGTCCACCTGCGCCCACGGCGGCGAGTACGTTAACTACTGGATGCACTCCGGGATGGTGATGGTTGACCGCGAGAAGATGTCGAAATCGCTGGGCAACTTCTTCACCGTGCGCGACGTGCTGAAGTATTACGACGCGGAAACCGTGCGCTACTTCCTGATGTCTGGCCACTATCGTAGCCAACTGAACTATAGCGAAGAGAACCTGAAGCAGGCGCGTTCGGCGCTGGAGCGTCTGTACACCGCGCTGCGCGGCACCGACAAATCTGTGCCTGCGGCGGGCGGCGAAGCGTTCGAAGCGCGCTTCGTTGAGGTGATGAACGATGACTTCAACACCCCGGAAGCCTACTCCGTACTGTTCGACATGGCGCGTGAGGTCAACCGCCTGAAGTCAGAGGACATGGCGGCGGCGAATGCGCTGGCGTCCCATCTGCGTAAGCTCTCTTCCGTGCTCGGCCTGCTGGAGCAGGAGCCGGACGCGTTCCTGCAGAGCGGTGCGCAGGCGGATGACGGTGAAGTGGCGGAAATTGAAGCGCTGATCAAGGCGCGTCTGGAAGCGCGTCAGGCCAAAGACTGGGCGGCGGCGGATGCGGCGCGTAACCGTCTGACCGAGATGGGCATTATTCTGGAAGACGGCCCGCAGGGGACGACCTGGCGTCGTAAGTAAGTCTGTAACGCCCGGTGGCGCTAACGCTTACCGGGCCTACTTTTACCTTCTTTTCCACCACAACATCCCCATCAGCACCACCCCCGGCAGCCACACCCACAGCAGTTCAGAGATAATGACCTCATGCCCGTACGGCGTGGCGTAGCGCGACAGCGCAAACGGCGCGACCTTAATCACCTGCCACGGCGCAAAGAAGCGCTCGTCTGACCACGGCCACAGCCAGCCGACGCCTTTTCCTCCGGTGGTAACGGAATCCAGCAGGCTGTGCGACAGCAGTGAAACGGTTAAGAACAGCCAGCAGCGCGTCAGGCTGGCCCGGAACCATCGTCGGCCAATCAGCACGCAGAGTATCGGTACCGCAAAGGCAAACAGCAGCGAATGGGTAAAGCCGCGGTGGCCGAAAATATTCCCGTAGGCGACGCCGAATTTGAACGCCAGCACGTCGGCGTCCGGCAGCATGGCGAGCACGATCCCGGCAAACAGCAGGCGGGGAGGGATGACTTTCGTTCCCAGACCTAAGCCCAGGCAAAGGGGAACAGCAGCGTGAGTGATAACGGTAGGCATTGCAATTATCCATGGCAAATCACAGCAATATAGCAGCGAATTCGCTGCAGCAAACCTGTGTCAAATTCTGATTTTACGCCGACTCGCGGGCGATAAGCTGCCCGGACAGCGTAATGCGCTGGGTTTGCAGATCCGGCTCCTTCAGCTTGCGGATAATCAGCCCCGCCGCCTGTCGTCCTGTTTCATCGCTGGCCGAAGAGACGTAGGTGAAGGAAGGGGAGGTGAGGTTGACGTGGAGCATATCTTCAAAACCGATCAGCGCCACCTGCTGGGTCAGGAACACGTCTTTCCCCACGGTGCGGCCCACCTGATGAATGCCGGAAATGGAGCCGATCATCGCATCCGGGGAGTGGCAAAGCAGGGCGGTGATGGAGCTGTTTTTCTCCAGCAGCTGGCGCGTTGCCATCGCGGCGGCCTGGGTGTCGTCGCTGCAGGCCGGTGAATAATCATCGCGCCAGACCAGCCCGTTTTGCGTCATCGCGCTGCGAAAGCCGAGCAGGCGCTGCTCGCGGATAAGACAGCCCTCGCGCCCGCCAATGTAGGCGATCGTGCGGTGTCCGCGTTCGATAAGATAGCGTGCGGCCAGGTTCGCCGCCTGGCGATTATCGCGCATGACCAGATTGCATTTTTCGTCCAGCAGAGACTGCGAGACCACCACCAGCGGCAGCGGGCACTGGCGGATCTGCTCCGGTAAAGCGGCGTTACGGGTGTCAGACGCCAGATAAATAACGCCCGCGACGCCCTGCTGCTTAAACGACAGCAGGGTCCGTTCCAGATGTTCCTGGTCGTTCAGCGGCTGGCCGAGAAACACCATATAACCCTGCTTCTCCAGCTCCTGAACGATGCTCGCCATCACCTTGATGGAAAAGCTGTCGCTGAAGTCACGCAGGATCAGGCCGATAAGATTGGAGGTGTTGGCGCGGAGGTTGGCAGCGGCAACGTTATGAACATAGCCCAGCGTCGTGATGGCGGCATTGACCTTCTCGATCGTCGCCTCTGAGATTTTCCCTTTCTGACGTAGCACCAGCGACACGGTAGAGACCGAGACGCCCGCGTGCTTTGCGACATCAATGATGCTGACTTTCTTCAAAACCGCTCCCTGAAATTTACCGATTATCAGCCTGATAAGACACGTCTCCCAGCGTACAGGAGACGTGTCGTTCAGGCATCTTATTATTTGCCGATCATGGTGGACATGGTCTGGGCGATAAACTGTGCTCTGGCACCGAAAATCACCTGGATCCCGTTGTCGCCGACGAAGACCACGCCGCGCGCGCCAAGCCCGTTCAGTCCGTCCCTGTCCACCGCATCGCTCTTCGCCACTTCCAGACGCAGGCGGGTGATGCAGGAGCCGACGGAGTCAATGTTCTGCGCGCCGCCCAGCAGGCCGATGATTTCGGTGGCAAGTTCGGAATCGGACTTGTCATTCGCGCTGGCGGTCACCTCCGTACGGCCCGGCGTTTTCACGTCGAAGCGACGGATCACGAAGCGGAACGTGAAGTAGTAAATCAGCGCCATCGGAATGCCGATGATAATGGCACTCAGGAAGTTGGTCTGATAGCCGTTAAACGACGGCAGGATCCCGAACGACAGGTAGTCGATAAAGCCCGCCGAGAACGATTTGGCGATATGCGCGTGCAGCAGGTACATGGTCATGTACGCCAGGCCCGCCATGATGGCGTTGAAGACGTACAGAATCGGCGCCACGAAGATAAAGGTGAACTCTACCGGCTCGGTGATCCCCGTCAGGAAGCAGGTGAGGGCAGCGGAGAAGAGAATACCGGCCGCGATTTTCTTATTCTTCGTATGCGCTTCGTGGTACATCGCCAGGCATGCAGCAGGCAGCGCGAACAGCATCAGCGGGAATTCGCCCTGCATGAACTTACCGGCGTTCTGGTAGGTGTCGCTGCTGAAGGATTTCACCCCCTCTTCGAGCATTTTGAACCAGATGGTCTGGTCGCCGTGGATCACCTGGCCCGCCTGGGTGGTGTAATCCCCGAACGAATACCAGAAGGATGGATACCAGATGTGGTGCAGGCCGAGCGGGATCAGCGCGCGCTCCACCAGCCCGAAGATAAAGGTCGATGCCGCCTGGTTATCACCGTTTACGATCACCGAGAGCGCGTCGATACCGGCCTGAATATGCTGCCAGACGTACGGCAGCAGCAGCCCCATCAGGAAAGAGAGGAACGCCGTGGCGATCGCCACAAAGCGCTTCCCGGAGAAGAAGCCGAGGAACTCCGGCAGCTGCATGGTGTGGAAGCGGTTGTAGCACCAGGCTGCGAGAATGCCGCAGATAAGCCCGCCGAAGACGCCCATCTGCAGCGTCGGGATGCCGACCACCATGGCATATTTTCCGCCCTGTGAGGCCATTTCCGGCGTAATGCTCAGCACGGTGCTGATGGTGATGTTGGTGACAAACACCGACACCGCCGCCGAGAGTGCTGCAATGCCGGATTCCGAGGCCAGACCGACAGCAGAGCCGATGGCAAACAGCATCGGCAGGTTATCAAAGATAACCCCGCCGGCGTTCATCATCAGCGGCAGGTGGAACTTATCGCCGAAGGCCAGCAGCAGGCCCGCAGCGGGAAGCAGTGAAATTGGCAGCATTAAGGCGCGACCAATCATCGATAACTTAGACAGCGATTTAACAAACCCTGATATCAGACTCATGCTGATTTCCCCCGAGTAGCGCTTTTTAAGCGCTGTTATTGTAAGTAGAACGTTTTAGTAGAACGTTCTACTTATCGTGGGGAAAGAGTGAAAAACGCGCAACTGAAATCTCACCTTTCAACAGATGAAATAGTGATTATTTGAAGTTGATCGATAAATAACCGTGATGGATATGGGGGGATTTTTGATCCCCTCTCCCCTTTGGGGAGAGGGTGAGGAGGACTCAGGCCGTCACGGTCACGCTCTGCCCTTCAAAGCTCACGGTCTGGCCGGCGACAATTTTGCAGCGCTTGCGGGTTTCCACCACGCCGTCGACTAAAACCCGCCCGTCGGCGATAACGATTTTCGCCTGCGCGCCGCTTTCGCTCCAGCCTTCCAGCTTCAGCAGATCGCACAGCTCAACGTGCGGGTGTTTGCCTAATGAAAATGTGGCCATCTTATGCTTCCTCTACATCGTGGTACTCTTCGCATGCCTGCAAAGTATTCTGAATCAGCGTTGCTACAGTCATCGGGCCAACGCCGCCCGGCACTGGCGTAATGTAAGAGGCGCGAGCCGCCGCATCTTCGTACACCACGTCGCCGACCACTTTGCCATTTTCCAGACGGTTAATCCCGACGTCCACGACAATCGCGCCCTCTTTGATCCACTCGCCTGGAATAAAGCCCGGCTTGCCGACCGCGACGATCAGCAGATCGGCGTTTTCAACGTGGTGACGCAGGTTTTTGGTAAAGCGGTGGGTCACGGTGGTGGTGCAGCCGGCCAGCAGCAGCTCCATGCTCATCGGACGGCCCACGATATTGGACGCGCCGATGACCACGGCGTTCAGGCCGTAGGTGTCGATGTTATAACGCTCCAGCAGCGTCACGATGCCGCGCGGGGTGCACGGGCGCAGACGCGGCGCGCGCTGGCACAGGCGGCCAACGTTGTAAGGATGGAAGCCGTCGACGTCTTTATCCGGCGCGATACGCTCCAGCACCTTCACGTTGTCGATGCCCGCAGGCAGCGGCAGCTGAACCAGAATGCCGTCGATCTCTTTATCGGCATTCAGGGTGTCAATAAGTTCCAGCAGTTCCGCTTCGCTGGTGGTTTCCGGCAAATCGTAAGAGCGGGAGACGAACCCCACCTCTTCACACGCTTTGCGTTTGCTGCCGACATAAATCTGTGATGCCGGGTTGCTGCCAACCAGCACAACGGCCAGCCCGGGAGCGCGTTTTCCGGCGGCTTTACGCGCCTTCACTTTTTCCGCGACCTCAGAGCGCACCTGCTGCGCAATCGTTTTACCGTCAATAATCTTTGCTGCCATCAGAGAGAAGATTCCGTCTGTAACGTTTGAAAGGGGGGATTGCCTGTATTTTGTCAGAAGCGAGCGCCGCTGTCAGTCACCCTTTACGAGTTTTCATCCGTGAGGCGCAAAAACCCTTCTTAAGTGATGGTCAATTTCTTAGACGGGATTAGGATGTGACCTGGCGAAATGGCAGTGTTTTGACATATTTAAAAATTACATCCTGAGCTACTTTGTCTCCTCCGAAATAAGTTTTCAATTATGCAATTGAACGTATTTCTTATTCCCGATTTTTCGCGGGAAGGGTTATTTACATTTTAAAGGAATAGACATGAAACTCAGCAACATTGCTTCTTCTGTTATTGCAACACTGGCCCTGGTCGCGGGTGCCGCTAATGCAGCCGATCCCGTTACGCCGGTTACCGTAAATGGCGGTACCGTGCATTTTAAAGGTGAACTGGTTAATGCTGCTTGTTCAGTAAATACCGATTCTTCCGAGCAGACGGTTAATCTCGGTCAGTATCGTACCGCGAAATTCACCAAAGTGGGCGACACCACCTCTAATATTCCGTTCAACATTGAACTGAATGACTGCGATCCGCTGGTTGCTAAAACCGCTGCCGTTGCTTTCACCGGCCAGATCGACGCGACCGACAAAACCCTGCTGGCCGTGACGTCCGGTAACAACGACAACACCGCGAAAGGCGTGGGTATCGAGATCCTCGACAGCAAATCCAGCGTGCTGACCCCGGACGGTGCCACCTTCTCTGCCGCGAAAGACCTGATTAAAGGGACTAACACCCTGCAATTCACCGCGCGCTACAAATCAACGGCTGCAACCACCGAGCCAGGCCAGGCGAACGCTGACGCCACCTTCGTAATGAAATACGAATAATACCCTCGCACAGGGATGTTCAGGCCTCAGGGACGAGGCCCGTCATACGCTACTGCCAGGAACGAAGGATGACAAGGACTGGAACACTACTGCTGTTAACCCTTGCGATAGCCTGCCCGGCATCGGCGCATACCGTGGTGATCGAAGGCGGCAAGGTGCATCTTCGTGGGGAGCTGGTAAACGGCGGCTGCGCCGTGGCGCCCGACAGCCAGAATATGCGCATCGACATGGGGCAGTACCGAACCAATTCATTTTCCGGTGTGGGCAGCTTTTCAACGGTTAATGTGCCGTTCACCGTGCGGCTGCTGGACTGCAGCGTGGATGTCTCCCGCATCGTGGGGATCCAGTTTCAGGGCGTGACGCCCGCGGAAGATCCGCAGGTTTTTCTGGCGACATCGCGGCCAGGTGAAACGCCTGTCAGCAGCGGCGTAGGGCTGGCGCTTTTTGATGAGCAGCAGCGTCAGATTATCCCGAATGCGACGGCCGTCAGCTGGTTGCCCGTGAATACCAGCGAGCTCGCATTTCATTTTAGCGCCCGCTATCGCGCTATTTCCGAACACCTCGTGCCAGGCAATATTCAGTCGGATGTCTGGTTTACGTTGATTTATCCATAACACCTGCGAACACATTATTAAAGGTACGGTTTTGATGAATATGCTAATTAAACCAGGACTGCTTTTATCGTTTATTTAATGATGGTTTCTGCTTGCGCGAATGCTTCCGGCGGTATTGCGCTGGGGGCCACGCGCGTTATTTATCCGGCGGATGCGAAGCAAACGTCGCTGGCGATCACCAACAGCAATAAACAAGAACGCTACTTAATTAACGCGTGGATCGAAAATGCCAGCGGGCAAAAGGAAAAAACCTTTGCCGTCACGCCGCCGCTGTTTGTTAGCGAGCCGGACAGCGAAAACACGCTGCGTATTATTTACGCCGGGCCCGCGCTGCCCGCCGATCGTGAATCGCTCTTTTACATGAACGTGAAGGCGATCCCGTCAGTGAACAAAGCGAAAACAGAAAACAATAACGTGCTGCAGCTGGCGATCCTTTCGCGCATCAAGCTGTTTGTGCGCCCGAATAACCTGGCGATGCAGCCGGATGAGGCGCTTTCCCAGCTGCGCTTTGAGCGCGTGGGGAACCATCTCAAAGTCAGCAACGCCTCGCCGTATTACATCACTCTGGTCAACCTGAAGCTGGGCGGTCAGACGCTGGAAAACCTGATGGTCGCGCCGAAAAACTCGGCTCAGCAGGTGCTGCCCGCCGGGGCCGGCGGTACGCTCTCCTGGCAGAGCGTGAATGACTACGGCGCCATTACACCGGCGCGCAGCGTCAACCTGTGAGCAGAGTCAGTGCGATGAAAAACCACCAGGGACGTTACTGCCCGGTTGCACTGGCGCTGATGGCCGCGCTCTGGCCGCAGGCCGGCTGGAGCGAAAGCTACTTCAACCCGGCCTTCTTATCCGACGACACCGCCAGCGTGGCGGATTTGTCGCGTTTTGAACAGGGGCACCAGCAGGCACCCGGCATCTATCGCGTGGATATCTGGCGTAACGATGAGTTTATCGGCACCCAGGACGTGCGTTTTGAACAGGCCGAGAACACGCCGCCGGTGGCGGGCGGCCTGTCGCCGTGCATTACGCGCGCGATGCTCGATCGCTTTGGCGTCAACGTTGCCGCATTTCCCGAGCTGGCGAAGGTGCAGGGTGAAACGTGCGTTCCATTGACCACGGCCATTCCCGGCAGCGAAACGGTATTTAACTTTGCTTCACAGCGCCTGAACGTCAGCCTGCCGCAGGTGGCAATGCAAAACAGCGCGCGCGGCTATATTCCGCCTGAACAGTGGAATGAAGGCATTCCCGCCGCGCTGGTGAACTACAGCTTTACGGGCAACCGGGGAAGCGAAGACGACAGCTATTACCTGAACCTGCAGAGCGGGCTGAACTATGGTGCCTGGCGTTTACGTAACAACGGCACATGGCGCTACACGCAAAATAACGGGAAGCGGCGCAGCGAGTGGCAGAATATTGGCACCTGGGCGCAGCGCACCGTTATCCCACTGAAAAAGTGAGCTGGTGCTGGGCGACAGCAACACCGGGAATGACGTTTTCGACAGCGTCGGTTTTCGCGGCGGGCGGCTCTATTCGTCTGACAGCATGTACCCCGACAGCCTGCAGGGTTATGCGCCGACCGTACGCGGTATTGCCCGTACGCCTGCCAAAGTGGTGGTTCGCCAGAACGGCTACGTTATCTATCAAAGCTACGTCCAGCCTGGCGCGTTCGCCATTACCGATCTTAACCCGACCTCCTCCAGCGGTGACCTTGACGTCACGGTGGAAGAGAAAGACGGCAGCCAGCAGCGCTACACCGTGCCGTACTCCACCGTGCCGCTCCTGCAGCGTGAAGGGCGCTGGAAATATGACCTCGTGGCGGGGGATTACCGCAGCGGTAACAGCGACCAGGATACACCGTTCTTCGCCCAGGGCACCCTGATTACCGGCCTTGCTAACGGCTTTACGCTCTATGGCGGTACCCAGCTGGCGTCACGCTATACCGCAGTGGCCGTCGGTGCCGGGAAAAACCTCGGTGACTGGGGCGCAGTCTCCGTCGATATCACCCACGCCCGCAGCCAGCTCGCGGACGACAGCAAACATGAAGGGCAATCGCTGCGTTTTCTGTATGCAAAATCGCTGAACGGGTTTGGCACCAACTTCCAGCTGCTGGGCTACCGCTACTCAACGAAGGGGTTTTACACCCTGGACGACGTGGCCTGGCGCTCAATGGAGGGCTACCAGTATGCCGATAGCCAGGACGATAACGATGTGCCGGACGTGCAGAGTTATCACAACCTGACGTGGAATAAAAAAGGCCGCTTCCAGCTCAACATTTCCCAGTCGCTGGGGGATTACGGCTCGGTCTATGATCTCCGGGAGTGAGCAAACCTACTGGGGGACGGATGAAACGAACCTCTGGTATCAGCTGGGCTACGCGGGGGGCGTGAAGGGGATCAACTACTCCCTGTCATCGGTCGTGGAACAAATCCGTCGGGATGCGACGGTACCGACCGGATCGCGGTCGTTTAACGTCTCCGTGCCGTTTAGCCTCTTTACCCGCCAGGGGCTATCGCCGGGACAGCGCGATCGATCGCGCCTATGCCACC
>OKVS01000337.1_pt1 | contig 17486 bp, 14 predicted proteins | sample 1606911 | NCBI WGS metagenome assembly OKVS01 (sample SAMN03281016, study PRJEB24777) | human gut metagenome | isolation source: fecal sample PR161 from 1 month old female Malay infant, caesarean... | reverse complement strand
CGCTATCGGTCACGCTTGCCGTGACGGTATAGCTCGCTTCGCCCCAGCGCAGAGACGTTCGCCGCCGGAACGGGTCACGCTCCAGCCGCCGCTGGCGTTGGTGGTCGCGGCATAGCTGATGCCGTTCACGGATCACCGTAATGGCTGTACCTTCCGGCTGGTTGCTGGTGCCCGAAATCGCAGATCCTGGCCTTTCTCGACCGCGTTAATCACGTCGTCAAGCGCCAGGGTATTGAAGGCAATCTCCGGCGCAGCCAGGGAGACGTCAAATTCATGCGTGGCGGTGGTGCTGTTACCCGCTTTGTCGGTGAGGGTCGCGGAGATCGTCTGCTCGCCGTTAGCCAGCGCGCCCACGTCTGCCGCCGGAACGCCCACGCTCCAGCTTCCGGACGCGTCCAGCATCGCGGTGTAGTCTTTGCCGTTCAGGGTGACGGTAATGACGTCACCCGCCTGCGCGCCCGTGACCTTGCCGGAGACGATCAGCGCCTGGCCGTGCTCGGCAATATTCACGATGTCGTCGCCCGCAACGATGTTAAAACTAATCTGCGGCACGGTGGTATCCACCAGCACGGAGGCGTCCGCGCTGGCCGGGTTGCCCGCTTTGTCGGATACGGAAGCCGTGACCGTGGCGTTACCGTCGGTGATGCCCGCCAGATCGGCTGCCGGCACGTCCAGCGTCCAGCTGCCGTCGGCCTGCACCTGCGCGGTGTACTGGTTGCCGTTGAAGGTTACGGTGACCGTCTGGCCTGCTTCGGCAGTGGACGTCCCGCTCAGGGTCAGATCCTGCGCTGCCTCAGCCGCGTTCAGCATGTTATCGCCGCTGATGGTATTGATGGTCACCGTTGGCGCGGCGGTATCGACGCTGAACTCCTGCGCAGACGACGCCGCGTTGCCGTTCACGTTGCTCACGCTGACCTGCACGCTGGCGTCGCCGTCCTTCAGGCCGCTCAAATCGGCTGCCGGTACGGTGTACGTCCAGTCGCCGTTGGCGTTCACCGTCGTGGTGTAGGTTTTACCCGCAAAGGTGATAGTGACGGTCTGGCCCGCTTCTACGTTCACGGAGGAGCCGGAAAGCACCAGATCCTGACCTTTTTCTGCCGCGTTGAGCACGTTGTCCGCGGTCACGCTGTTGATGCTGACGGCGACCGGCGCGAGATCGACGTCCACGACGGTGCCGATAGTCACCGGGTTGCCGGAAGGGTCCTGCGCGCTTGCCTTGATATCCAGCGAACCGTCCGCCCACTGGGTCACGTCCGCTGCCGGAACCGCCGCCTGCCAGGTACCGTCCGCCAGTACGGTTGCGGAATAGATCTTACCGTTAATGGTCACCGTGACGGTGCTGCCCGCTGCCAGATCGGTGCTTGAACCGGAAACAATCAGGTTCTGAGCGTGCTCAATGACGTTAATGACATCATCACCCGCCACGGTATCAATACGCAGGCCCGGCAGTTGGGCGTCGATGGTGAAGTTCAGCGAAGTCGAACCGGTGTTGCCGTGCGCGTTGGTGACGCTGGCCGAAACGGTCAGTTCGCCGTTGCCGAGCGCGGTTAACTGGCTCTCGGTTAACGGCAGGCTCCATGAGAGATCGTCCTGCACGGTAGCGGTGTATGTTTGACCGCCGAGGATAATCGTGACGGTATCGCCCGATGCCGCGTTAGAGACCTTCCCGGTCAGGGTTTGCCCTGCGGTGACTTCCGCCGCGTTGACGATATTGTCGGTCGCGAAAGTGTTGATAGTGACGACCGGCAACGCGCTGTCCACCAGCACATCGTGCGAGGTTGAGGCGCTGTTGCCCACATTATCGGTAACGCTCGCCGTCACGGTGTAATTGGCTTCGCCCAGCGCGCTCACCGCAGAGGCGGGCACGGTGACGCTCCAGCTGCCGCTGGCGTTAGTGGTGGTGGTGTAGTTGATACCGTTCAGGTTTACGGTGATGGTGGTCCCTTCCGGCTGGTTGCTGGTACCAGAAAGCAGCAGATCTTCACCCTTCTCTGCTGCATTGATCACGTCATCTACGGCCAGCGTGTTAATACCGATAACAGGCGTCACGGTATTCACCACCACATCCAGAGAACTGCTGCCGGTGTTGCCGGAGCGATCGGTCACGGAGACGTTAATGGTCCAGGTACCGTCCGTCAGCCCCTGAACGACGGATGCAGGCAGGCCGAGGCTCCAGTTGCCCGCCGCGTCCACCGCGGTGGTGTAGTCCACGTTATTAATAGTGATGGTGACCAAATCGCCCGCCGCCGCGCCGGTGACGGAGCCGCTCAGGATCTGCGCCTGAGAATGGGCCAGCTGGTTAACGGTGTTGGTGTCGGTGACAAAGTCATTAATGGTCACCTGCGGCACGGTGGCATCCACCAGTCCAACGCGGTCCGCACTGCTGCTGTTACCTGCCACGTCGCTGACGGAGGCCGTCACGGTGACAGTGCCGTCTGCCAGCGCGCCAACGTCGGCGGCAGGCACGTTCAGCGTCCAGGTGCCGTCAACTTGTACGGTAGTTTGATAGTTTTTGCCGTTCAGCGTCACGGTGACCGTCTGGCCCGCTTCAGCGGTTGTGCTGCCGCTGAGCACCAGATCCTGCTGCGCTTCTGCCGCATTGATGATGTTGTCGTCGGTCAGATTCATCGAGCGTAATGGTCGGCGGCTGCGTATCGACGGTCACCACGCGTGAGGGCGTCCGCGCTGTTGCCGCTGACGTTGGTCACGCTGACGCTTACCTGCGCCCGCCCGTCAATCAGCGTTTCCATGGCGTGCGCCGGGACGGTCAGGCTCCAGGAGCCATCCTGCTGCACCTGCGCGGTAAAAGTCTGGTCGGCAAATTTCACCACCACGGTTTGCCCCTGCCTCCACGCCCTGCGTCTGGCCGGAAAGGGTTAAATCGCTCCCTTTTTCTGCCGCGTTCAGCAGGTCATCGCCGGAGACGGTATCAATGGTGACCGCCACGGCGTTGAGATCGAGTTCAATCGGGTGTTCAGCCGCAACGGTGTTGCCCCAGGCATCTTCCGCGCTGACGCTGACCGTCATACCTCCGGCCGTCCAGGCCTGCAGATCCGCAGCAGGAACGCCAATGCTCCAGCCGCCGCTGGCGGTCACCACGGCGGGATAGTCGACGTTGTTGATGGTGACGACAATCGGCGTACCTGCGGCCAGATGGGTGCTGGCGCCGGTGACGGTCAGATCCTGCTGTTGCTCGATGGCATTGATTACGTCATCGCCGGAAATGGTGTTTACGCGCAGACCCGGCAGTTCCGCGTTGATATTGATATCGCGCTCGCCGGTGCCCGTATTACCGTGCCCGTTGGTCACGGAGGCGGTAAAGGTCAAATCCCCGTCGCCGAACGCCTGAAGATCCGCTGAAGGGATCGTGACGTTCCAGGTCAGATCGCTGCCCACCGTGGCGCTGTAACTCTTACCGCCAACGGTAACAGACACCGTATCGCCCGCCGCCGCGCCGGTAACGCGGCCACTGAGGGCTTTGGTCCACGCCCGCTTCGACGTTATTAACCAGGTTATCCCCCGCAAAGGTGTTAATGATCACCTTCGGCAGCACGGTATCGACCAGCAGATTCGCCTCTGCGGAGCCGCTGTTACCCACGATGTCGGTGCCGCTGACGCTGACGCTATAAAGGGTGTTCGCCAGATTCAGGACGTCGGATACCGGCACCTGAACCGCCCAGATACCGTTTTCGACGGTCGCCTGATAGCTGACGTTGTTCAGCGTCACGGTAACGGCGCTGCCGTCCGGCAGGTTGCTGGTGCCGCTCAGGCTCAGCGGCTGCATCGCCTCCCGGGCATTCAGCACGTTGTCCTGGCTGATGGCGTCAATCGTAAATTCCGGTGGGTTACCGCTCAGCGCAATGCCGTGCGTGGCGCTACCGGTGTTCCCCGCTGCGCTCGGTGACGGAGACGGCAATGGTGTGGTTGCCCTCACCCAGCGCGCCGACGACGGAGGCAGGAACGCCCACGCTCCAGCTGCCGTCTGCCTGTACGACGCCGGTGAAGGTCTGACCGCCAACGGTCACGGTGACGACATCGCCTGCCGCCGCGCCGCTCGCCTGCCCGGAAATAATCTGCGCCTGTCCCCTGCTCGCTGGTGTTGAGGATATCGTCGCCCGCGACGGTGTTGATGGTGACGACCGGCGCGTTGGTATCTACCGTGAAATCCGCGGTCACGGACGAGCCGTTGCCTGCTTTGTCGCTGACGTTCACCGTCAGGCTGTGGTGACCCTCATTAAGGGCCTGCACCTCGCTGGCCGCCAGCGTGACGGACCAGGTGCCGTCGCTGCCCACCGTGGCGTTATAATTTTTGCCGTTCAGCGTCACGGTCACAATCTGCCCGGCTTCCGCGTTGGTTTTACCACTCAGCGTCAGCGGCTGGTTGTGCTCAGCGGCATTAATGATGTTGTCCTGCGCGAGCGTATCGACGGAGAGCGTTGGCGCAGCGGTATCCACGCCAATCGTCTGGCTTACGCTCACGGTGTTACCCGCCGCGTCTTTGCCGCTGACGCTGACGGTCCAGGTACCGTCGCTGAGCGCCTGCGCGTCTGCCGCAGGCACGTTAACGCTCCACGCGCCGTCCGCTCCCACCTGAGCGGCGTAGGTTTTGCCGTTCAGCGTTACGGAAACGTCGGTTCCCTGCGCCAGATGCTGGCTGCTGCCGGACAGCGTAAAGCCTGCGGACTTTTCGCTGGCGTTAATCACGTTGTCACCCGCCGTTGTCGCCAGCGTAAGCGTGGCCTCGGACGTAGAGACGGTCACGGTGATGTTGCCCGCTGACGTGGTTTTACTGCCGTCGATCTGCACCACCGACCAGGTGTGCTCTCCGTCGGCCTGGGTCGGGAGTTTTACCGTCCAGGTGCCGTCTTTACCGACCATCGCGCTGGCGATGGTGCTGCCGCTGCCGTCTTTAATCTGGATGGTCGCGCCCGGCTGACCGGTACCGCTGAAGGTCGGCGCGTTATCGTCCGTGAGGGCGTTTGCGCTCAGCACTCCCTGCTTGTCGCCCACCTTGTCCGACAGCAGGAAGGTCGGCGTGGCGCTTTCCACTTCTTTGGTGTTATCAATGACTTTCGTTTTGGTTTCGCCGTCACCGCCGTGGGCCAGCAGTGCGCCGATAGCACCGCCGCCTAACGCCGCCCCTGCAATCCAGCCCCACGGGGCATCGCTCAGGGCGCTTCCCTGCTCCAGGAAGGGTTCAATGCTGCTAATGGGTGTGGCCTGCGCGGTTAATTCAGTAGCGGCAACGCCTGACGCTTCCCCGGCATCGGCAAAAGAGAGATGAGTCAGTTCCTGCCCGTCGTTGAACACCAGCTCTGACTGATGTTGGGTTTCAGGATCTTCAACAAAATAGTTATTGCAGCGAATAACGCTGCCGTCCTTCATATAAATGAGAAGGTCTTTACCCTGGCGGACATAACGCACCACGTCCTGAGCAGAGCCCTGAATTTCAATCACGCTCGGCGATGAAATAGAGACCGACAGATTTCCTTCGCCGGTTAATTTCGTTTTCTCCGCCGTTTTGCGAATGATGACATCAACAACCTTTACGTTACTCATATTCCTCTCCTTGCAGGTGTACGGATCCCTGTGGATATATCCACCAGACGGATGTAGCTATCCCTGGGAAAAAACACCCATTATTTTCAGACTTATTTCGTGCAGCTATGCGTGGCTTTTGTTAACTCAAATCGGGTAATTTTGCGGCAGCGTTTTTCTCTATTCCAATAAGCGGCATTAAATTATCAACCGCGGAAGCATAATTAATTGCCGAACTCCAGCCATCATACTCGGCAATTATTTTCGCCGACGTGGCCTGCCAGACATCCTGCTCAACGCTGAGCAAATCATTGATGCTCCGCTTGCTCAGGGTGTATTCATTTTTATAAACCTCGCGGGCCCGCAGCGCATTTTCCAGCTGCCGCTTCCCGGCCTCCATTCTTCCCCGTGCGCCGGTCCAGTCAGCTTGCGCGACGGAGGCCTTTTGCAGCACGTCGAAACGCGCCTGATCGACCTGAGAGGACGCCATCGCCCGTGCACCCTCAGCCTGACGCACGCGTGCGGATACCGCGCCGCCCTGATAAAGCGGTGCGTCAATATTGAGCTGGATCTGGTCGTCCCAGTATGAGCGGTTGTCCGACTCGTAACGCGTGCGTCCCCCCTTCAGGCTCAGGGTTGGCCAGTGCTGGGACTTCGCCGTTTCAACACCATACTGGGCCGAACGTTCCATATTCTGCGCGGCCATTACCGCCGGTATTAACGAATAATCAATGCGGTTGAGCGAATCCGGCTCAACGGCGAGGTTTGCGGGTACCGGCGAATAATGATCTGCCTGCATTCCGGTTAATACCGCGAGCCTTGCGCGGGCGCTGTTCAATGCGGCGTTATACTGCGCCACCGTCGCCTGCATGCCGGCAATACGCGTGCGGGTCTGGAGTTCATCGGAGGTGGAACTCACGCCCGCATCGGCGCGCAGTTTTGCCAGCTGCTCCACGTTTTTCAGTGCCTGAACATTCTCTTTTGCCGCCTGTAGCAGGTCGGAATAACGTTTGACCTCCACGTAGCCGAGCGCCGTTTTTTCCGCCACGTCAGAAAGCGTGCTCATCAGCTGGTAGCGGTAGCTATCGCGCTGGGCGGAAGACTGGCTGATGCTGTTGTTGGTCTTGCCAAAATCGTATATCAGCTGGGTCAGGCTCACCCCCCAGGCCGCAGAATTCTTCAGCGAACCGCTGGAATCGGTGGTCTGGCTATGCCCCGTACTTCCGTTCAACGCTATTTGCGGCATCCAGCCGCTGCGCGCCTCGTCTATTTGCGCCTGACCAATACCTAACTGCGCGGCCTGCTGGCTAATTGACGGATCGCGATCGATAGCGAAAAGAATACTTTCCTTTAAGGTCGTCGTTGCCATCGGGGCAATACCTACCGCGCCACTATTGGCATAAGCCGTATTTAGGGCTAATGAAATTAACGCCAGCGTAGCTATAAATTGGCGTGAAACAGGCTTGCGTAATATCGTCATTTTATCTCCCTGACTCTGAGTGATACTCAAGCAATTACCCAAAAAGAGGTACAGATAATTAGACAAATATCTTATTTAACTTCCTCGCTAAATTTCAGGTAAAGCTCCCCATACCCATTTCCGATGGAGATGAGATCCGCCTTTGTCTTATTAAATTTAAGAAATTACTTATTTCATAAGTTGATTTGCAGCATAACAAAATGTGGTATAGGCCACTACACCCGCAATGTTAATGCGGTGTTACATATAAGAAAAAACATGGGGTTTCTGGACAAAACTCCGAAAGTAGCCTTTCAGATGAAACATCAAAACACACTGTAATCTAAGGAAAATTCTTAATCTCCTCTGCGCACATTTTTGCGTTAATTTCTGAGCGGGTCAGACACAAAGATTTTCAAAGAAGTGTCAACTTAAGTAAGAGCCATCGATTTGTTGAAAAATAATTCCAATAAAAAACCTAAATCAGACATTAAATGCTTTATTTTAATTACATATCAGCACATTCCACCAGTTAATGACAATGCATTGGTTACATAACCCAAATCGTTGATTAAAACATAACATTAACACTGTGGTTAACATTCAGAACGGCTTAATGATATCCGCTTAATATAATTCCAATAATTAAACATCAACCTGGTTTACGATACTCCTTCCTTCTGCGTCAAAATGCTGTATTATGCAATTTATTGCGACATTTTGCAGGATTGCTGCCCATGCACAAAACCGCACGTCAACGCTATGTCCTTGATATTCTCAGTGAACAAGGTCAGGCCAGCATCACCGAGCTGGCAGAAAAGCTGCAGGTTTCGGCGGACACCGTTCGTCGGGATCTGACCGATCTGGAAAATCAGGGGCTTGCCCAGAAGAATCACGGCGGGGCTATTGCTCTGAATCTTTCGGCCATGAATCGTCAGGGCCGCAATACCCTGCTGCCGGAAACCAAGCAGCGCCTGGGGAAACAGGTTGCGCAGGCGGTTCCGCCGGGTTCCACCCTGTTTCTGGATGCCGGCAGTACGGTGATGGCCGTCGCCACTTTTCTGCAGGGGCCTCACACCGTGATCACTACCTCGCTGGATATCGCCCAGCATTTTAGCGACCGGGAAGACATTGAGCTTATTCTGCTCGGTGGAAAATGGGACCCGAAGCAGCGCCTGTTTGCCGGCAGCGCCACGTTGTCCCTGCTGTCACGCTATCGGGCCGATATCGCCATTCTCGGTGCGTGCGCCCTTCATGCCGAACTCGGTCTGAGTGCCGGTAAAGAAGCGGATGCCGAGGTGAAACGCGCGATGCTCGCCGCAAGCCATGCGCACTGGATTGTTGCCGATCACCTGAAAGTTAACCGCTGCGAGCCGTATCTGGTCTCCGGCTCACGATATTCATCAACTCTTTTAGATCGTCCCTGGCCTGAGCTTGGGGACCCTGGCGCATTACGGGTCACGGTGTGCGCGCAATAACGTGGAGAAGGTCATGAGTAAAGTTCAAACAATCAACATTGCGCTGATCGGGTATGGTTTTGTCGGTAAAACCTTCCATGCCCCGCTGATCCAGTCCGTGGACGGGCTCAAGCTGGCGGTGGTCTCTTCCCGTGATGAAGAGAAAGTGAAGCGCGATCTTTCGGATGTGCTGGTGGTAGCCACGCCCGATGAAGCCATTCAACATCCTGATGTCGACCTGGTGGTCATTGCCTCCCCTAACGCCACCCACGCGCCGCTGGCGACGCTGGCCCTGAACTCGGGAAAACACGTGGTCGTGGATAAGCCTTTCACCCTGGACATGCAGGAAGCCCGGGATCTGATTGCCCTGGCGGATGAAAAGCAGCTTCTGCTCTCCGTTTTCCACAACCGCCGCTGGGACAGCGATTTCCTCGGCATTAAGCAGATTATTGAGCAAGGCACGGTTGGCAAGGTTAAGCATCTGGAGTCGCATATTGACCGCTTCCGCCCGGAAGTGCGCGTGCGCTGGCGCGAGCAGAACGTCCCCGGCAGCGGTCTGTGGTTTGACCTGGGCCCTCACCTGATCGACCAGACGCTTCAGCTGTTTGGCCTGCCAGAGTCTGTTCAGGGAAATATCGCCACGCTGCGCGACGGCGCAGAGGTTAACGACTGGGCGCACGTGGTCCTCAATTACCCGGATCATAAGGTGGTTCTGCACGCCAGCATGCTGGTGGCTGGCGGTACGGCGCGCTTTACCGTTCACGGGGACAAAGGCAGCGTGGTGAAAGCCAGAATCGATCGCCAGGAAGCGCAGCTGCTGGCTGGCGTAATCCCCGGCAGCGACGCCTGGGGCGAAGACGACGACAGCATGGTGTTCTTCGGAGCTGATGGTGAACCCCAAACGATTGCCACGCCAAAGGGCGATCAGCGGCAGTACTACATCAACGTGCGGGATGCGATGCTCGGGAAGATCGCCAATCCCGTTCACCCTGTCGAGGCGTTAGCGGTCATGGCTGTTCTGGAAGCGGCGGTGAAATCGTCAGAGACGGGGTCAACGCAGACGCTGGCGTTAACTGATGAAGAGCGTGTTCTTCTGGGTTAAAAAACAAGCCGGGTGGCGCTGCGCCGCCCGGCACGAGTTAAAGACTACTGACGCTTATTCGGCATCATGCGCAAAAGAGTATTATCTTTCCAGAAATAGTGGTGCATCAGCGCCGCAAAGGCGTGAAGACCAATCACGAAATAGCCCAGGTTTGCCAGCGTAACGTGCCACTCCTTCAGCACATCCACCAGGTCAAAATTCCCCTCCGCCGCGTGAGGCATCGCCAGACCAAAGGCGAACCAGTCGTTTCCACGGTTATACATCATCACGATGCCAATCAGCGGCAGCGCAATAAACAGCAGATAGACGATCAGATGCCCAAGGTGGGACATCCCGGTAATCATCGCTTTGGGTTTAGGCTGAATGGGCGGTGCGGGAAACTTCAGGCGGATCAGCAACCTCGCCACCATCAGCACCAGAACCGAGATGCCGCAGGAGACGTGGATCATGTTAATAAGCGGTCGGTCGGAACGCGGGAAAAAGCCTCTGAATTCCATCGCGCAGTAGGCGACGACTATTAACAAAAACACCAGCCAGTGAATCGTGATTTGCAGGCTTGTATATTTAGTGCGCATGGGATTTCCTGAAAAAAAACAGTCACCGCGCCAACATAATCTCCTTTCCTAAAAATTCATTAACTTTTCTGTATGGTTTTCAAATACTTCCCCTCGCATGAAGCATCTTCAATTGCTGCCCTGCCCGTGATGGTCTAAGCCTGGATGAGTTCAAACTGTCGTATCGACACGTTCACAGGAGAACACCATGAGTAAAATTGGCATTAACGGATTTGGACGCATTGGACGCCTTGTGCTGCGCCGCCTTCTTGAAACCCAGGACAGTAATACCGTCGTCGCCATCAACGACCTCACCTCCCCGAAAGTCCTGGCCTACCTGCTCAGGCATGATTCCAACTACGGTGGCTTCCCCTGGAGCGTGGACTTCACCGAGGATGCGCTGATTGTCGACGGTAAAACCATCGCGGTGTACGCCGAAAAAGAGGCAAAGCACATTCCGTGGAAAGCCGCGGGCGTGGATATCGTCGTGGAGTGCACCGGCTTTTATACCTCAGAAGAAAAATCGCGGGCGCACCTGGACGCCGGTGCGAAGAAAGTGCTGATTCGGCGCCCGCGGGTGAGATGAAGACAATCGTCTATAGCGTGAATGACGATACCATTGACGCCAGTGATACCATTATTTCCGTCGCGTCCTGCACCACCAACTGCCTCGCCCCGCTGGCAAAAGCCCTGAACGACGCGTTTGAAATTAAAGTGGGCACCATGACCACCATTCATGCCTATACCGGCACCCAGGCGCTGGTGGATGGCCCGCGCGGGAAAGATCTGCGTGCCTCGCGGGCGGCGGCAGAAAATATTATTCCGCATACCACCGGTGCGGCGAAAGCCATCGGCCTGGTGATCCCCGCGCTCAGCGGCAAACTAAAGGGTCACGCCCAGCGCGTGCCGGTGAAAACCGGATCGGTAACCGAGCTGGTAGCGATTCTGGGTAAAAAGGTGACGGTCGAGGAGATCAACGCCGCGTTGAAAAAGGCGACCCAGGGGAATAAATCGTTCGGGTATACCGATGACGAGATTGTTTCTTCAGATGTGATTGGCTCGCACTATGGTTCGGTGTTTGACGCCACGCAGACGGAGGTGTCAGAAGCGGGAGACCTGCAGCTGGTGAAAGCCGTTGCCTGGTATGACAACGAGTATGGGTTTGTGACGCAGCTGGTGCGGACGCTGGATAAGTTTGCGGCGCTGTGATTCTCCCCTCACCCTAACCCTCTCCCCAATGGGGCGAGGGGATTGTTCCGTGCTCAGATGATTTTACGCGCCACCTTCAGGACTGGGTCCTGTTGAAGCTGTCTCCATGCGGCGGTGACGGTTTCAGGGAATTCAACGTGGGCGATAAAATCCCGCCCGGCCGGGCCATAGCCGTTGACGTCATCATACAGGCGCGGCAGTTCCCCCATAACCAGTGAAAGATAACGGTCAACGGGCCACAGCCCGGCGTTGCCCCCACTAAACTCTACGCCCTCAGTGCCGTTTTGCAGCGCTGGCGTAAACCCGGGATGGCTGATCCACTGCGGTGATGCGGGTTCATCGCGGCACACGCGGGCAAACGTCGCCATCGTGCGGCGCTGCATCGTTGGGTCCTGCACCACCAGCACGCGCCCGCTTGTCCGCTGACGCTCTTTCAGCATGTTCCAGCTAAAGCGCGCGTTTTCACCGCAGTTGGTGGAGCGATCTTCAACCCACACGCGCGCCTCGGGGATCTGCCAGAACGCCCGCGCAATATCGGCGAGAATGCTCGCTTCGGCCCGCCCTTCGACTTGTAAGGTGTGATAACGCGGATGATTGCCGATAGCTGAATATAAAAACGCGGTTGAATGACCAATACCGCCGCTAATCAGGAGCGGGATTTCTCGCTGCGCGGCAATACGGCAGGCTGCCTCAATGGTCGGGATCACCGCGTTCCCTGCCAGAATTACCGCATCGACGTCCGGGGGCTGGCGGCTGCCGCTCAGGTCATCCTGCGCCAGCCATTCACCGACAGTATTAATGGCCGCCAGTGTGGCATCCGGCAGGATGGGAAAATGGGTCTGTTCCATGATGAACTCCTTCTCGCTATCCCTGCAGGGTAGCGACTTCAGGTTCTCAACACAACGGCGACATCGTGCCGCTCTTTTTCCTTAAATTTCTCTCGTACATTTGATTAACATGCGCAAATCATATTCACTTGAATTATCATTTGCGGCAGACGTAGAATCGCTAGCCCGCTAATTATTCAATCATTTCTAAGGTAATGACGTTATGCGCCTGCCCGAACGCGACCCTTATGCTCCTCGCGAGTGGCAGCCCCATGAGAAACCCGCCCTGCTGGGTTCGCCTTCCACTCCCGAGCACAGTACGCCAAAACGCGTCGCCTATGGCGTCGTTGGGCTGCTGGTTTGCCTGACGGGGGCACTGGGCAATGCGGTGGTTACCGCCAACCTGCAAAACCTGCAGGGAACCTTCGGGGCCTGGTCGACCGAAATCGCCTGGCTGCCCGCAGTCTATGTGATGACCAACATCTCCATTAACCTGCTGCTGGTCAAATTTCGTCAACAGTACGGCCTGCGCGCCTTTAAGGAAGGTTTTCTGGTGCTGTACGTGCTGGTCACCTTTTTCCACCTGTTCGTTAACGACCTCAGTTCCGCGCTGATGGTACGCGCCGCGCACGGGATGGTGGCCGCAGCGCTCAGCTCGCTGGGGATTTACTACCAAATCCAGGCCTGGCCTGCGAAGCATCGCCTGAAGGCGCTTACCATCGGGATCACCGGATCGTCGCTCGCTATTCCGCTGGCGCGTCTGTTTTCCACTGAGCTTCTCCAGCTGGACGAGTGGCGCGGGCTCTATTTCTTTGAACTGGGGCTGGCGCTGATCTCCCTGGCCTGCGTAATCGCCTTAAAACTGCCGCCGGGTGACCGACGCAAGGTCTTCGAGAAGAAAGACTTTGTCACCTTCTTTTTACTGGCTCCCGGAATGGCCCTGCTCTGCGCCGTGCTCTCTTTAGGCCGTCTTGACTGGTGGTTCGAGGCGCCGTGGATCGGCTGGTCGCTGGCGCTATCGCTGGTGCTGATTGTTTCCGCCATCGTGTTTGAACATAACCGCGCCAACCCGCTGCTGAACACCCGCTGGCTGTCGAGCGGCAGCATCGTTCGCCTGGGGCTGATCATGCTGCTGATCCGCATCGTGCTGGCGGAGCAAAATACCGGCGTCATCGGCTGGCTGCAGTACGTGGGGTTACAGAATGAGCAGATGACCCATCTGGCGTGGTCTATTTTCGCCGGGATCGTCTGCGGGATCGTCACCAGTTGCCTCACCATCAAGCCCACAAAGCTGGCGTGGCCGATTATCACCTCTTTGGCGCTGATGATTGTTGCCTCGCTGCTGGACAGCCAGTCCAATAATCTGACCCGCCCGGATCAGCTGATGGTCAGCCAGTTCCTGCTGGGCTTCGGCAGCGCCTTCTTCCTGGCGCCCGCCATGCTGGCCGCCATTGGCGGGGTAATTGCCGACCCGCGTAACCTGGTCAGCTTTTCGGTCATGTTTGGCATGAGCCAGAACCTCGGCGGCCTGCTGGGATCGGCGATTCTCGGCACCTTCCAGACCTGGCGCGAGAAATACCACTCCAGCCTGCTGGCGGATCAGCTCACCACGCTTAACCCGCTGGTCAACGAGCGGATTCAGCTTTATACCCAGATGTATAAAAGCCTGATTGGCGACAGTACGCTGCTGGGAACGCAGGCCATTACCCAGCTACAGACGGTGACCAGCCTTGAGGCAAATATTCTGGCCTACAACGATACTTATCTGCTGACGGCAAGCATCGCTGCCGCCACGCTGGTCTGGATTTTATGGCGCTTGCTGCGCCTGCGCATTACTGCCCGTATGGCGCTGAAGAACGCCACCGGCAACAAATAATTGTAATATTTCTGGAGAGTTTATGAGTCAGCAGGATGCCGCTAAAGAGCAGGCCAACACCCGCAAAAATGTGCGCATTGTTTCCGTTTTCACCGCCGCTGCCATCGGTATTGTCGGCGTGCTGGTCATTCTTTACGCCTGGCAGCTGCCGCCGTTTACCCGCCACGCGCAGTTTACAGACAACGCCTACGTGCGCGGCCAGACGACGTTCATTAGCCCCCAGGTTAACGGCTATATCACCGAGGTGAAGGTGCAGGACTTTGTGCAGGTCAAAAAAGGCGATCTGCTGCTGCAGATCGATGACCGCATCTATCGCCAGCGCGTCCATCAGGCCGAGGCGCAGCTGGCGATGAAAATAGCCGCGCTGAATAACAACCTGCAGCAGCGGAAAAGCGCCGAAGCGACCATTGCCAAAAATGAAGCCGCGCTGAAAAATGCCCGCGCCCAGAGCCTGAAAACCCAGGCGGATTTAAAGCGCGTGAAGGATCTGACGGCGGATGGTTCGCTTTCCATTCGGGAGCGCGATGCCGCGCTGGCCAGTGCGGCTCAGGGCAGCGCAGATATCGACCAGGCGAAAGCCACGCTTGAGATGTCGCGTCAGGATCTGCAGACGGTGATTGTGAACCGCGGCGCTCTGGAGGCAGATGTTGAAAACGCCAAAGCAGCGCTGGAGCTGGCACAGATTGACCTGCAAAACACCCGCATTATCGCCCCGCGCGACGGCCAGCTCGGCCAGATTGCCGTGCGTCTCGGCGCGTACGTGACCGCCGGAACGCACCTCACTACGCTGGTACCGCCGCAGCACTGGGTGATTGCCAACATCAAAGAGACCCAGTTGGCGGAGCTGCGCGTCGGTCAGCCGGTGAAGTTTACCGTCGATGCCTTAAACAACAAAGCGTATCAGGGCCGCGTAGAGAGCATCTCGCCGGCGACCGGGGTTGAATTCAGCGCCATCACGCCGGACAACGCCACCGGCAACTTTGTCAAAATCGCCCAGCGTATTCCGGTGCGCATTGAGGTGCTCGGTAAGCCTGAAGAGTCTGCGCTGCTGCGTCCGGGTATGTCGGTCCAGGTGACGATTGATACGCGGGAGGCGAAGCCATGATCCTTCGCCCGATAGCCGCTCTGGTGCTGGCGGTTACGCTGGCCGGATGCCAGTCCGTTGACGTCAAGCCGGCGCAGCCGACCCTGCACATCCCCACCCAGTGGCGAGCTGACGTCGGCCCTGCCAGCCCAGCGGAGCAGCTCTGGTGGCGCAACTTCCATGACAACGACCTGAACCGCTACGTGGATCGGGCGCTTAAAAATAACAGCGATGTGCTGATTGCCCGCGAGCGGATAAACGAATATCAGGCGCGGGTCTTTGCCGCCGACGGCAGTCTGTTTCCTTCGCTCGACGCGGGCGTAACCGGGACGCGCGCCCGTTCTCAATCCGCCGCCACCGGGTTGCCGGTCTACGGCACGCTGTACAGAGGCAGCCTGACGGCGAGCTATGACGTTGATATCTGGGGCGTCAACCGCAGCACGTCCGATGCCGCCGAAGCCTCGCTGGAGGCGCAAAAAGCCGCCGCCGCAGCTGCGGATCTCACCGTCGCCTCGTCCGTTGCCTCCGGGTACGTCACCCTGCTCTCGCTTGATGAACAGCTGCGCGTGACCGAATCCACGCTGAAATCGCGCGAAGAGGCGTTTAATCTTGCCAAACGCCAGCTTGAGACGGGCTACAGTTCGCGCCTGGAGCTGATGCAGTCGGATTCCGAGCTTCGCTCAACGCGAGCGCAGGTGCCCGTGCTGCGGCATCAGATTGCGCAGCAGGAGAATGCCCTGAGCCTGCTGCTGGGAAGCAATCCCGGTGCGGTGGCGCGTAGCGAAAGCTTTGCGGCGCTGACGCCGCTCACGCTGCCGTCACAGCTGCCCTCCACGCTCCTGAATCGTCGGCCGGATATCGTGCAGGCCGAGCGACAGCTGGTCGCGGCTGATGCCTCGCTTGCCGCGTCACGCGCCAGCCTGCTGCCGTCGATCAACCTGACCGCAACCGGATCGATCCAGGATCGCACCCTTTCCGGCCTGCTGGATAACCCGCTCCAGCTCTGGAGCGCAGGCGGCAGCATTCTCGCCCCGCTGCTGAACCGCCAGGCGCTGAACGCGCAGGTGGATATTTCCCAGTCCCAGCGTAACCAGGCGCTGTATGCGTATGAAAAAACTGTGCGTAACGCGTTTGCCGAAGTGAACAACAGCCTTGATGCTATTACGCGCTATCAGGAACAGCTGACGGAGCTGCTTGCCCAGCAGGATGTGGCCCGGGAGACTCTGCGCATTGCGCAGAACCGCTATCGCAACGGTTATTCATCCTATCTTGACGTGCTGGACGCGCAGCGCACGCTGTACTCGGTCCAGACCAGCGTGGTGCAGGTCAAAAATAACCTGCTGCTGGCGCAGATTGATTTGTATAAAGCGCTGGGCGGAGGATGGGTCAGTGCCTGATAACCTGCCCGGTGGTGCTTTGCTTACCGGACCTGCATTTCGCACCCGGCAATCCCTCTTAAGGAGTCAGTCTATGCAACAACAATGGTCTGCAGTAGATAATTACATGATTTCTTCGCTTATCCCTGAGGATGAGGTTCTTCAGAAGGTTCTTGAAAACAACAAACGCGCCGGGCTACCCGAACACGATGTTGCGGCCAATCAGGGGCAGCTGCTGGCGCTGTTCGTGCGAATGACGCAGGCAAGACGCATTCTTGAGATCGGGACGCTGGGCGCCTATAGCTCAATCTGGATGGCGCGCGCCCTGCAGCCGGACGGAAAGCTGGTTACGCTCGAGGCTGACCCGACGCATGCCGATGTTGCCCGCCAGAATATTCGCCTCGCGGGGCTGAACGATCGTATTGAATTAATTGAAGGCCCGGCGCTGAACTCGCTGGAGAATTTCGGTGACGTTCCGCCGTTCGACCTGATCTTTATTGATGCCGATAAGCCAAACAATCCCGGCTATCTGGAGTGGGCACTGCACTATTCCCGTCCCGGCACGGTGATTATCGGCGATAACGTGGTCCGCGACGGCGAGGTCATTAACGGGCAAAGCGACGACGCGCGCGTGCTGGGCGTGCGGCGTTTTATCGAGATGACGGGGGATAACCCGCGCTTAACCGCCACCGCGCTGCAAACGGTGGGGGTTAAGGGATGGGATGGGTTTACGCTGGCGATTGTGAATGGGTGAAAAAAATGTGCGGGCTAATGCCCTCACCCCGACCCTCTCCCATGTACAGTCCGGGGACATGGTAGACAGGTGTTCGGGGACATGGTGAACACTTTTTAACATCCTTTACCCATGGTGATCGACTTTTTCTTCAGGTCGATCACCCCCACTTTCGTGCTGTACCACCACACTTCATAGCAGCCGTCATCCTGCGTCTCCCTCAGCCCGACCCGTTCTCCCCTGAACGCCTTGCCTGCGCTCAGACTGACAC
>OKVS01000336.1_pt1 | contig 17636 bp, 19 predicted proteins | sample 1606911 | NCBI WGS metagenome assembly OKVS01 (sample SAMN03281016, study PRJEB24777) | human gut metagenome | isolation source: fecal sample PR161 from 1 month old female Malay infant, caesarean... | reverse complement strand
CTCGACGGCAATGCTGGCATTCAGCTGTTGCAGCGTTTTTTCATCCAGCTTTTCGAAGACCGGTTTGAGCCATTCCGCAATATCCGGGTAGGCTTTCAGCACCGCCTCACGCACAACCGGGGTTGGAGCGTAAATCGGCTGAACGCCTTTTGGATCGGTCAGGGTTTGCAGGCCCAGCGCCGCGACCGGGCCGTCGGTGCCGTAGGCCATCGCCGCGTTAACGCCGGAGGTTTGCTGCGCCGCCGCCTTAATGGTTACCGCCGTATCTCCGCCCGCCAGCGAGAGCAGCTGCGCCTGGTCGAGCTTGAAGTCGTAGGCTTTTTCAAACGCCGGCAGCGCGTCAGGACGCTCGATAAACTCCGCGGACGCCGCGAGCTTGAAGTCGCCCTTCTCTTTCAGGTAGCGGCTGAGATCCGCAAGCGAGGTGAGCTTCCCTTTCTCCGCCACGTCCTTACGCACGGCGATAGTCCAGGTATTGTTGGCCGGGGCCGGGGTCAGCCAGACCAGCTTGTTCTGTTCCGCGTCGAGTTTTTTGACTTTTTCATAGCCAGCTTTGGCGTTTTTCCATGCCGGATCGTTCTCTTCTTTAAAGAAGAACGCGCCGTTGCCGGTATATTCAGGATAGATATCCAGCTCGCCGGAGGTAATCGCGCCGCGCACGACGGGCGTTGTGCCCAGCTGAACTTTATTGACGGTTTTCACGCCGTGGCTTTCCAGCACCTGGAGAATAATATTCCCGAGCAGCGCGCCCTCGGTATCGATCTTTGAGCCCACTTTTACCGGCTCCGCCGCCTGTAACGGCAGGCTTAGCGCCGCGAGTAGCGCCGCAGAAACTACCATCCCCGATTTAATCGTCATTCCGCTATCCTCATTTTTTTGCTGCCTTTTTCAGAGGCTTGAGAGAAAAGCGTAGCTTAAAACGGCGGATTTACCCGGCAAAATGCCTTTTTAGCATAAGGTAAGACGCATCCCCCGATGAACGGGGGATGCAAAGGAGGGAAAGGTTACAGCAGCTCGAACTCGCCTTTATTTACGCGGGCGGAATCCACCCCGATAAAGACGTTAAACTTGCCCGGTTCCGCATCATATTTCATCTGCTGGTTCCAGAACTTCAGCGCATCCACGTCAATCGGGAAGCTGATGGTTTTGGTTTCGCCAGGCTTGAGATTGACCTTCTCAAAGCCGCGCAGCTGCTTCACAGGACGGCTCATCGAGGCGGTGACATCCTGCACGTACATCTGAATCACCGTTGCCCCTTCACGCTTGCCGGTGTTTGTCACCTCGACGCTGGCGGTGACCTTGCCGTCACGCTTCAGGCTCGGCGCCGACATTTTCACCTCAGAGACCTTGAAGGTGGTGTAGCTCAGGCCATAACCAAACGGGTAGAGCGGGCCGTTAGCTTCGTCAAAGTAACGAGACGTGTATTTGTTCGGCTTGTCGGCGTTGTACGGGCGGCCGGTGTTCAGGTGGCTGTAGTAAACCGGGATCTGCCCGACGGAGCGCGGGAAGGACATCGGCAGCTTGCCCGACGGGTTGTAATCGCCAAACAATACGTCGGCGATGGCGTTACCGCCTTCGGTGCCGGCGAACCAGGTTTCCAGAATGGCGTCAGCCTGCTGGTCCTCTTTCACCAGCGCCAGCGGACGACCGTTCATCAGCACCAGCACCAGCGGCTTGCCGGTCGCTTTCAGGGCGGCGATCAAATCGCGCTGGCTCTGCGGGATGGTGATGTCGGTACGGCTGGAAGCTTCGTGCGCCATACCCTGCGCTTCCCCCACGACCGCGACAACGACGTCAGACTGCTTCGCCGCGTTGACCGCTTCGTCGATCATCTCCTTCGGCGTGCGTGGATCGACCTTCACCGCTTCCTCGTACTGGTTGAGGAAGGTGACGATGTCTTTATCGTCGGTGACGTTCGCCCCTTTGGCGTACACCACTTTGGCGTTTTCACCGACGGCGCTCTTGATGCCGGTCAGGACGGTAACGGACTGATCGGCCACGCCCGCGGCAGACCAGCTCCCCATCACGTCGCGCTTGCTGTCAGCCAGCGGGCCGACCACAGCAATAGTGCCGGATTTTTTCAGCGGCAGCGTGTCGAGGCGGTTCTTCAGCAGCACCAGGCTTTCGCGCGCCACTTCACGCGCTTCTTTGCGATGCAGGCGGCTTTCGGAGTTAGTATCCGCCGGATCAGAATCTTTCGGCCCCAGGTGGCTGTACGGATCGTTAAACAGCCCCATGTCATATTTCACGTTCAGCACGTGGCGCGCGGCATCGTCCAGCTCCGCCATCGTTACCTTGCCGCTCTTCACCAGCCCCGGCAGGTATTTGCTGTAGTACTCGTCGCTCATGCTCATGTTGATGCCGGACTTGAGCGCCACGCGCACCGCGTCTTCCGGATCGGACGCCGTGCCGTGCTTGATCAGCTCTTTAATCGCGCCGTGGTCGGAAACGGTGATGCCCTTAAAGCCCCACTGGTCGCGCAGCACGTCTTTCAGCAGCCAGGAATCGGAAGTCGCAGGCGTGCCGTTCAGCGAGTTCAGCGCCACCATCACCGCGCCGCTGCCCGCATCCAGCCCTGCCTTGTACGGCGGCATGTAGTCGTTAAACAGGCGCTGTGGGCTCATGTCGACGGTGTTGTACTCTTTACCGCCTTCCACGGCGCCGTAGGCCGCGAAGTGTTTAACGCTGGTCATCACCGAATAGCGGTCCGCCGGGCTCTTGCCCTGCATCGCTTCCACCATGGTTTTGCCCATCGTGGCCGTTAAATAGGTATCTTCACCGAAGCCTTCCGAGGCGCGGCCCCAGCGCGGATCGCGCGAGACGTCCACCATCGGTGCCCAGGTCATGTTCAGGCCGTCGTCCGCCGCCTCATAGGCCGACACGCGCCCGACGGTTTTCACCGCGTCGAGGTTAAACGAGGAGGCTAAGCCGAGGCTGATCGGGAAGACGGTGCGCTGGCCGTGCACCACGTCATAGGCGAAGAACAGCGGGATTTTCAGGCGGCTGAGCTGCATCACCTGATCCTGCATGGCGCGGATATCCTGGCGGGTGACGGTGTTAAAAATCGCGCCCACCTGGTTCTCTTTGGATCATCTCGCGGATCGCCTCTTTCGGGTTATCCGGGCCAACGCTTATCAGACGCAGCTGGCCGATTTTTTCATCGACCGTCATCTTCTTAAGCAACTCCGTGACAAACGCGTCGCGGGCTTCAGGCGTGAGCGGGTGATTACCAAACAAATCCTCTGCCAGCGCAGGTTGCAGCGCCAGGCTGACGGCGACACCTACAGAACATAGCCATTTCATGTTGTTATTCTCTCTCATCAATAACCGTGGGAAGCACCCGGCCAGACCGTGCGAAAAGCGCAGTGTGCCATAAACCCTCTGAACGTTGCAGGGTTATTCTCTGATTTTTCTCGTGAATACTCGACCGCTGAACAGTTAATCGCGCTATGCTTTACAGCGAGAAATTTGCCCCACCACAAGGAGTGGAAGATGACTTCTGTTCGAACTGACGATAACAAAACATTTATTAACGAACTGTCGCGCCTGGTTGGCTCCTCTCACCTGCTTACCGACCCGGCCAAAACCGCCCGCTACCGTAAGGGTTTCCGCTCCGGCCAGGGCGACGCGCTGGCGGTGGTCTTCCCCGGCACGCTGCTGGAGCTGTGGCGCGTGCTGAGCGCCTGCGTTGCGGCGGACAAGATTATTTTAATGCAGGCGGCCAACACCGGCCTGACCGAAGGTTCCACGCCGAACGGCAACGATTACGATCGCGATATCGTGATTATCAGCACCCTGCGCCTCGACAAGCTGCACCTGCTGGACAAAGGCGAGCAGGTGCTCGCGTTCCCGGGCACCACGCTCTACTCGCTGGAAAAAGCACTTAAGCCGCTGGGCCGCGAGCCGCACTCGGTGATCGGCTCCTCCTGCATTGGCGCCTCGGTGGTCGGTGGGATTTGCAATAACTCCGGCGGTTCGCTGGTCCAGCGCGGCCCGGCCTACACCGAAATGTCACTTTTTGCCCGCATCGATGAAAACGGCAAGCTGACGCTGGTGAACCACCTGGGCATCGATCTCGGCGTAACGCCGGAACAGATCCTCAGCAAGCTCGACGACGACCGCGTGAGGGACGAAGACGTGCAGCACGATGGTCGCCACGCGCACGACCACGATTACATCACCCGCGTACGCGATATCGAGGCCGATACCCCGGCGCGCTACAACGCCGATCCGGATCACCTGTTTGAATCGTCCGGCTGCGCGGGCAAGCTGGCGGTTTTTGCGGTGCGTCTCGACACCTTCCCGGCCGAGAAAAAGCAGCAGGTATTTTACATCGGCACCAATCAGCCTGAGGTCCTGACCGAAATTCGTCGCCATATTCTGGGCGAATTCACCCACCTGCCGGTGGCGGGCGAGTACATGCATCGGGATATTTACGACATCGCGGAGCGCTACGGGAAAGACACCTTCCTGATGATCGACAAGCTCGGCACCGACAAAATGCCGTTCTTCTTCACCATGAAGGGGCGCACCGACGCGATGCTGGAGAAAGTGCCGCTGTTCAAGCCCCACTTTACCGACCGCTTTATGCAGAAGCTGGGCAACGTGTTCCCTGCGCATCTGCCGGAGCGAATGAAAACCTGGCGTGATAAGTACGAACATCACCTGCTGCTGAAAATGGCCGGGGACGGGATCGCCGAAGCGCAGAGCTGGCTGACCGAGTTCTTCAGGACGGCTGAGGGTGATTTCTTTGCCTGCACGCCGGAAGAAGGCAGCAAAGCCTTCCTGCATCGCTTCGCCGCGGCGGGTGCCGCTATCCGTTACCAGGCGGTGCATTCCGAAGAAGTGGAAGATATTCTGGCGCTGGATATCGCCCTGCGACGCAACGACACCGAATGGTTTGAGCATCTGCCGCCGGAAATCGACAGCAAGCTGGTGCACAAGCTCTATTACGGCCATTTTATGTGCTACGTCTTCCATCAGGATTATATCGTCAAAAAAGGGGTAGATGCTCACGAACTGAAGGAGCAGATGCTCGCCCTGCTGCGCGAGCGTGGCGCACAATATCCTGCGGAACACAACGTCGGGCATCTTTATAAAGCCCCTGACGCCCTTAAGCAGTTTTATCGCGAGAATGACCCTACAAACAGCATGAACCCCGGAATCGGGAAAACAACGCGGAAGAAATACTGGAAAGAGAGTGCAGACGCGGAGCAGCGCATAACGCAAGCGTCTGATTAAACCCTACAGCCAAATTTGAGAGATTGTTTCGCGCGCCTTAATCGTAATAGAGTAGCGATCTGTCGCCGGAGAAATGTTTCTCCGGCATTCTATAACGAGGAGCAGGCGCATCATGTCGGCTGTTGATGTTTTATCCGAAACCGAACTGGAAGTGCGCGACGCCCTTCCCGATGATGTGCATGCCATCGCCGCCATCTATGCCTGGCATGTGCTTCACGGACGCGCGTCATTCGAAGAAGTCCCCCCTCACCATCGACGAAATGCGTCAGCGCATGAAAAGCGTGGCCGAGAACGGTTTACCGTGGCTAATCGCGCTCTATCGCGGCATCGTGGTGGGCTATTGTTACGCCACCCCTTACCGACCGCGTCAGGCCTATCGCTATACTCTGGAAGAGTCGATTTACGTGGATGCCAGCATCACCGGACGCGGTTTTGGCACCGCATTAATGAACGCGCTGATCGCGCGCTGCGAGCAGGGCCCGTGGCGGCAGATGATTGCCGTTGTGGGAGATGGTAATAATAATTCCGGCTCGTTACGGCTGCATAAAAAACACGGCTTTGAGATTGTCGGTCAGCTTCGCAGCGTGGGGTATAAGAAAGGCGACTGGCGGGATACGGTGATAATGCAGCGCCCGCTCAACGACGGTGACTGGACGCTGCCGGAATAAACGTAAAACGGTAACCTGGGTTACCGTTTTTAGTGTTTTCTCCCTCTCCCGTGGGAGAGGGTCGGGGTGAGGGCATCAACGCGCAGAGGGGAATTAATCGTTTTGCGCCGTCGCCATCTGCTCCGCTTTCTGCTTTTTATAGGTCAATGCTGCAGCCGGAACGGGCTGCACTTTCCCGGTCTCAATCCAGGTCCGCAGGCGGCTCGCATCCGCGAAGTGGGTATATTTCCCGAAGGCATCCATCACCACCAGCGCCACCGGCTTACCGTTAAACACGGTGCGCATCACCAGGCAGTGGCCTGCCGCATTGGTAAACCCGGTTTTGGTTAACTGAATATTCCAGTTCTCGCGGTACACCAGATGGTTCGTGTTGCGAAACGGCAGCGTGTAAGACGGATTCGAGAATGTCGCCATGTCCTCACGCGTGGTGCTGAGCTGGCCGAGCAGCGGGTACTGCTTGCTGGCAATCAGCAGTTTCGTCAGATCGCGGGCCGTGGAGACGTTGTTAATCGACAGACCCGTCGGTTCAACAAAATGAGTATTGCTCATCCCCAGCGCTTTGGCTTTGGCGTTCATCGCGCGGATAAAGGCATCGTAACCGCCAGGATAGTGGTGCGCCAGACTTGCCGCCGCACGGTTTTCGGACGACATCAGCGCCAGCAGCAGCATATTTTTACGGCTGATTTCACTGTTCAGGCGCACGCGAGAGTAGATCCCTTTCATCTCCGGCGTGTGGCTGATATCCACTTTCAGCTTTTCGTCCAGCGGCAGGCGAGCATCAAGCACCACCATCGCGGTCATTAATTTGGTTATTGAGGCGATCGGGCGCACCAGGTCCGGGTGGCTGGCGTAAATCACCTTATTGGTGTTGAGATCAACAATCATCGCGCTGCCGGACGCAATTTGCGGCTGGGCAGCAGCGGTGGTCACCGCGGGCGTTTTGGCGACGGCTGGCACGGCAGCGGACGCGCCCAGCAGCAGCGCCAGGCTAAGTAAGGAGACACGAAATTTCAGCATGGTGAGACTTCTGATAATTATTCACGCACGTAATGACGTACACCGCCTGCGTCGACGGATAAACACAGGCTGGCTTCGGCATCATAGCGGTCACCGTGCTTTGTCGCCAGCGGATAATCGTGAACAGATGCTGCATTGCTGGCATTTACGCCAGCAATGCAGTGAGCTTAGAAGAGACGGTATCCATAACCCCAGAGAATAACCGTCAGTGCCAGTAACACCTCCAGTACCAGCACCCCGATGGCAAGCGTGGAACCGGAGAAGCTCAGGCCCTCTTCTTTATTGATATTCAGGAAGGTTGGAACGCCCAGATACAGCAGATAACCGGTGTAAAAGAGCGCAACAGTACCGATCAGCGCGCACAGCCAGACCAGTGGATAGAGCGCAACAATACCGCTTAAGAACAGCGGGGTCGCGACGTATCCGGCGAAGACCATACAGTGTGCCAGCGATGGGCGCTGTGGGTAGTTACGCGCCATCCAGTGAATGACGCGCCCCATGACCGCCACCCCTGCCAGCATCAGGCCATAAAAGAGAATGGCCAGATAAAGCCCGGTAAACCAGGAGAGCTGAACCACGGTACCGTCACCGAAGTTCCAGCCGATTTGTGTTGTGCCAATAAACGCGCATATTACCGGCACCGCGGCCATCAGCAGCACATGGTGGGTGTAATGATGCGAGACCGTTTCGTTCTCACTTTTGATGACATGCATTTCACGATCGGGATGGGAGAAAAGTCCCCAGACATGGTTCATAGCGCCCCCTTGTTGTCGGCCCGTCAGCGATACCTTAAGTATAATGCAGGCTTTAGATTATTTTATGTACAGTGGGAAATTTCCGTTGATTGCCGCGCGGTTGATTCATGAGGTATATGATTAAACGAGGTACGCAGAGGGAGATAACCGTTACGTAATGGATATTAACGCACTCATTGAACAATATGGATATGCCGCGCTGGTCATCGGCAGCGTGGCGGAAGGTGAAACCATCACGCTGCTGGGCGGCGTCGCCGCGCATCAGGGCTTACTGAAGTTTCCGCTGGTCGTCGCTGCGGTCGCGCTGGGCGGCATGATTGGCGATCAGCTGCTCTACTTCCTGGGGCTACGCTTTGGCCCGGCGCTGCTCAAGCGTTTCGTTAAACACAAAAGAAAATCAACCGCGCGCAGCGCCTGATCCAGCGTCACCCTTATCTGTTCGTCATAGGCACCCGCTTTATGTACGGCTTCAGGATTATCGGACCGATACTGATTGGTGCCAGCCGCCTGCCGCCAAAAATTTTCCTGCCGCTGAATATTGTTGGCGCGATAGCCTGGGCGCTGATCTTCACCACGCTTGGTTACGTGGGTGGCGAGGTGATTGGCCCGTGGCTGCATAACCTTGACCAACACCTGAAGCACTGGGCGTGGTTGATTCTGGTGGTTGTGGCGGTGATTGGGGTCAGGCTGTGGATGCGGCACAGAGAGAAGAAGCGGGATGAGGAGTGAGTCAGCATGGTGCCCCTCACCCCTTTGGGGAGAGGGGAAACCTGTTACCCTTCCGGCTTAAACTGCGGGTTCGCCAGCATAAAGCCCCCGTCGACGATAAACGATTGCCCTGTGGTATAGCTGGCGTCGCTGTCACACAGCCACGCCACCAGGCTGGCGATTTCTTTGGTGTGGCCCGGCCTTGCCAGCGGGATTTCCGGCATTGACCCTTCCTTCACTTCGCTGTCGTCCATATCGTTCATCGGCGTGGCAATGGCCCCCGGCGCGACGGCGTTCACCAGAATCTTGTGCTTCACCAGCTCCATCGCCATCGATTTGGTTAAGCCGCCGAGCGCATGTTTCGCAGCCGTGTAAGCGCTGGCATCAGGCAGCGGCGTGTGCTCATGCACCGAGGTGATGTTCACAATCCGCCCCCCTTTCCCCTGCTTCACCATCTGCCGTGCCGCAATCTGCGAGCAGAGAAACGCGCCGTCCACGTCGACGGTAAAAATGTTCCGCCAGTCGTCAAACGCCATCTCAAGAAATGGCGCTTTGATCATCGCTCCGGCATTGTTAACCAGCACGTCCAGCCGGCCGAAACGTGCAATCAGCGTTTCAATGGCTTCAGCGCCGTCCGGGAGCGTGCTTAAATCAAGATGGATAGCCTCTGCACGCTGCCCACGCGCTTCAACTTCACGGCAGGTTTCCAGCGCCCCTTTTTCATCCGAATGCCAGGTGACGCCAATATCAAACCCGCGCTCTGCCAGCATCAGCGCCGTGGTTTTACCGATCCCGGAATCCGATGCGGTTACAATCGCTACTCTGTTCATACTCACCTCCTGAAAAACTGCAAAGAGGTAAGTATAGATAATGACCTTTTTTAGCCATGATGATAGCCGCCGCCCAGCGCTGACGTCAGCTGCAGCGTGGCGTCGAGATACTGGCCTTTCAACATGACGCCTTCAAGATGCTCTTTCAGTGCCGGGATTCTGGCTTCGCTGACCCGCGAACCGGCAATAATACCTGCACTAAAACGCGCCTGCGCCAGCGCCACCACGCGCGCCGCGTCTTTTTCGATCTGCTGCTGGTGACGATTTTTTGCCGTCAGGGTTTCAACTTCACTTGCCGTACGCGCCACCTGATTGACCGCCTCCACCACCGCTTTGTTGTAGTTCGCGACCGAGAGGTTATTCTGCGCCTGGGCGATATCCAGATTAGCGTTCAGCCTGCCGCTGTCGAAAATCGGCAGCGTCAGTCCGGCAGTCACGCCCATCTGCTGGGCTGAAGAGCGGAACAGATCGCTCAGGTGCAGGGCATCCTGCTGTAAGAACGCCATCAGGTTCACGTCAGGATAGAACGCCGCTCTGGCGGCTTCCACCTCGCTCATGGAGGCTTCGATATACCAGTTCGCTTCCTGCAGATCCGGTCGGCGAGCCAGCAGTTCATATCCCAGAGTTGACGGTAGCGAGGCTTCTGCTGCAGGCAACGGGTGGCGCGTAAGATGTGTCGCCGGGGTGCCGGTCAGCGCATCCAGACGCGCTTCAATGGCCTTCATTTTGCCCTTTACGTCGGCCAGCTGTTCATTAGTCTTACTGGCGTGTATATCGGTTTCGACGCCCTCCACCGAGGAGGTAATACCGTGCTGATACCGTTCGCGATCGGCGTCGATAATATTTTCCTGCTCCTGTTTAATCCGGGTAAGAACTTCCCCTGCTTCGGCCTGGGTCTGCCACGCCCAGTAAAGGCGCGCAACGCTGGTTGAAAGCAGCTGGCGGGTCTACTCCAGCTCCGCTTTTTGCGCATTCACTTTACCGATACGCGCTGCAATCCGGGCGCGGTTTTTTCCCCACAGATCGAGATCCCAGCCCGCCGTCAGGCCAAAGGTGCCGTTGGTATACCATGGTCCGGTGGTGCCCGCCGCCGGGTCGGTAAGGGCAAACGGCCCCATCAGCCCCTCTGCCGACATTTTTTGCCGTTCAACATCCGCTGAAAAATCCATTTGTGGGCCATCGGCTGCGATAGCGGCTCTGGCCTGCGCTTCGGCAAGCGTAATGCGCTGCCGGGCAATTTGCATATCGGGCGCATCCGCTATGGCTTTGGCAATAAGCGAATTTAACTGCGGGTCGTTATATTCTTTCCACCATTCATTTTTCGGCCAGTCCGCATGACGAAGTTGGGTATTAACGGACGCGGCTGTCGTTTGCGTTTGAATTGGCGACACCGTGGAATGTTCCGGTGCGCAGGCAGCCAGCATAAAAACAAGGGGAGCACTCAGAGATAAAATAAGAAAACGTTTCATTACGCCATGCACTCAAAAAAATAAAGGCGCAACTTACGCTTGATGACGCGCTATTTTTTAGTAACGCGTGGCAATCCGCAAATTGTCATACACTTACATACTCGGCAAAATATTCACCGAGTGAATTATTTATTTTTAAATATAAGTGCCGATTATTTTGACTGTATAACCCGCGCAATATCAGCCGACGTTTTCAGCGTGCGGATCTCCTGAAATAATCCCAGCGCTTCGCTGTACTCTTTGCGTAAATAACTCAGCCACTGCTTAATACGCGCGACGTGATACAAACCGGTGTCGCCCTGTTTCTCCAGACGGCTATATTTTTGCAGCAGCGTGACGACGTCTGCCCACGGCATCCGCGGCTCGTTATATTTCACCACCCGGCTGAGGTTCGGCACGTTCAGCGCACCGCGGCCAATCATCACCGCATCGCAGCCGGTGGCTTTCAGGCACGCCTGCGCGCTCTCGTAATCCCAGATTTCGCCATTGGCGATCACCGGAATAGTAAGTCGTTTGCGGATCTCACCAATCGCCTGCCAGTTAATGCGCTCGGCTTTGTAGCCGTCTTCTTTAGTGCGGCCATGCACCACCAGCTCGGTGGCCCCGGCCTGCTGCACCGCATCGGCAATTTCAAACTGTCGGGCGTCGCTGTCCCACCCCAGGCGCACCTTAACCGTCACCGGCAAATGCGAGGGCACGGCCTCACGCATGGCTTTCGCGCCGCGGTAAATCAGCTCAGGATCTTTCAGCAACGTCGCTCCGCCGCCGCTGCCGTTCACCAGCTTCGACGGGCAGCCGCAGTTCAGATCCACCCCGTAAGAGCCCAGCTCAACCGCGCGGGCGGCGTTTTCCGCCAGCCATTCAGGATACTGGCCGAGCAGCTGAATACGCACCAGCGTGCCGGAAGAGGTTCGGCTCTGGTTGTGCAGCTCGGGGCAGAGCCGGAAGAAGGATTTTACCGGCAACAGCATATCGACCACGCGCAAAAACTCCGTCACGCAGAGATCGTAATCGTTCACCTCGGTCAGAAGTTCGCGCACGAGGGAGTCGAGCACGCCTTCCATTGGGGCCAGTAAAACACGCATAACAGTACCTGTGAAAAAAAGACGCGCTATAGTAGCCGCTCTCTATATCGCTGGGAAGCGCTTCTGTTCAGGCAGAAAGTCACCCGGCGTTGCCCCAACAATGGCGCGAAACGCCGCCGCAAATGCCGCCGGGCCGGAAAACCCCAGCATCCAGGCCACCTGCTTAACCGGGTATCCGTTGGCGAGGAGATCCAGCGAGGCACAAATCCTTGCGCGCTGTCGCCAGGCCCGGAAGCTAAAGCCGGTATCGTTGATAAACGCACGTGAAAATGTGCGTTCTGACATCGCGGCCCGTTCCGCCAGCCTTTCCAGAGAGAGATCCCAGAGATTGTTGGCAATGATGTCACAGGCCACGCGATGTAAGCGCTCATCCACGGGCATCGGCAGTTCGGCAGAAATCTGCTGCGTTTCGCTGAGGATGTCGAGCAGCAAAACGGCCATGCTGCGCTGGCTTGCCGGCCGGTATTCCGCGCTGAACAGCCCGGCAATCAGCTCTTTGAACAACGCTGTGGCCATAATCACGTGAACCTCGTCTTTCCGCTTAAAAGGTTCGCATTGCGAAATCAGTGCCGGGCTAAACCAGACCGCGCGAAGCTCCGTTGCGGATAACACGCTGTAGGTATGCTCCTGTAAGGGAGGGATCCACAGCGCGCGCTGCGGCGGTATGACCCAGCGTTTGCTGCCGGTTTCAACCAGCATAACCCCCTTAATGGCAAACAAAAGTTGTCCCTGCGAATGCTGGTGAGGCGGATCGACTTCGCCGCGCGTATAGCGAATTGCCCCTCTTGACCATCCGATAGCATCGTCGTGAATTGGCGTTTTATCGATAACGGTTGGCATTTCACATTCCCCCCTTCCTCTTATGATGCTGCTTGTACACGTAACCAGAGAGAGACGCAATGCACATCCATTTTATTATTCATGAACATTTCGAGGCGCCAGGCGCTTATGAAATCTGGGGGAAAAGTCGCGGCTGCAGTCTGAGCTACACCAGAGTGTATCAGGGAGAACCTTTACCTGAGGAACTGGGGGGCACAGACCTGCTTATCATCATGGGAGGCCCGCAATCCCCCGCTACCACGCTTGAGGAATGCCCCTGGTTTGATGTGCAGGCGGAAAAGGCACTCATCAGCCGCGCGATAGAGGCAGGTAAAATGGTGATAGGCGTTTGTCTGGGCTCACAGCTTATCGGCGAAGCGCTGGGCGCAGCGTTTTGCCACAGCCCGGAAAAAGAGATCGGCAAATTTCCCGTCAGGCTCACAGATGCAGGCAAGGCGAACCCGCTGTTTGAGGACTTTGGCAGCGTGCTGAACATCGGTCACTGGCATAACGATATGCCTGGGTTGACGCCGCAGGCTAAGGTTCTGGCTTACAGCGAGGCCTGTCCCCGCCAGATCGTGCAATACAGCGAACGGGTTTACGGTTTCCAGTGCCATATGGAGCTGACGCCGGAGGTAGTAGAGTTGCTGATTGAGCATTCGCAGAATGACCTCCGCCGTGCGGGTGAATTCCGTTTTGTCGAAACGGCGGAAAAACTCCGCTCGCATGATTATCGCGAAATGAACCAGGTGCTGTTTTCTTTTCTCGATAAACTGACCGCCTGACGCTGATACCTTCTCTGGCGCGTGACTTCGCCAGCGCAATCCCTTTCCTCTAAACTGTAGCCTGCACCAGTAAGGTGATACCGGACGTTCCATTCCGGAATGTCTGGTATGCTCAAAATTCATGATGTGATCCGTGGCACATTTTTAGGTTTAATTGTATGATGAATGCGTTTCAGCAAGGACTATCACCATGAGCAAATCATTGAACATTATCTGGCAATATCTGCGCGCATTCGTCCTGATTTACGCCTGCCTGTATGCCGGCATTTTCATCGCGTCGCTGCTGCCCATCACCATTCCCGGCAGCATTATCGGTATGCTGATCCTCTTCGTTTTACTGGCGCTGCAAATTCTGCCTGCAAAGTGGGTCAATCCAGGCTGCTTCGTCCTCATTCGCTATATGGCGCTGCTTTTCGTGCCTATCGGCGTCGGGGTCATGCAGTATTTTGATTTGCTCAAGGCGCAGTTCGGCCCGATTGTCGTTTCCTGCGCGGTCAGCACGCTGGTGGTTTTCCTGGTGGTGAGCTGGAGTTCTCATCTGGTACATGGAGAACGTAACGTGGTCGGGGAGAAAACAAAAAAATGATGGCTAATATCTGGTGGTCACTGCCGTTAACCCTGCTGGTATTCTTCGCCGCGCGCAAGCTTGCCGCACGATTTAAAATGCCCTTGCTGAACCCCCTGCTGGTGGCGATGGTGGTGATTATTCCCTTCCTGCTGCTCACCGGCATTCCTTATGAGCGTTACTTTGCAGGCAGCAAAATTTTAAACGACCTCCTGCAGCCCGCCGTTGTCGCGCTTGCCTTTCCTTTATATGAGCAGCTGCACCAGATCCGCGCACGGTGGAAGTCCATCATTACTATCTGTTTTGTGGGAAGCCTGGTGGCGATGATCACCGGCACGTCGGTGGCGCTGTTGATGGGGGCCTCCCCGCAAATTGCCGCCTCTATCCTGCCTAAATCAGTGACCACGCCTATCGCGATGGCGGTAGGCGGCAGCCTCGGCGGTATTCCGGCCATCAGCGCGATGTGCGTGATTTTCGTCGGTATTCTCGGCGCGGTGTTTGGCCACACCCTGCTGAACGGGATGCGTATTCACACCAAAGCGGCGCGCGGGCTGTCGATGGGCACCGCCTCGCACGCGCTGGGTACCGCACGCTGCGCGGAGCTGGACTATCAGGAAGGGGCGTTTAGCTCGCTTGCGCTGGTGATCTGCGGGATTATCACCTCCCTGCTCGCCCCGTTCATTTTCCCGCTGATTATGGCGGTGATGGGCTAAAATTTGCGATGCGTCGCGCAAATTTCATTTTGATTTCATAAGTTGCATACATAATGAGAAGTGGATCACATATAAAGGTCTTACGGCTCCGTAAACTACCGATCCATTAACCTTTATGAGGCAAACGCCATGCACCCACGTTTTCAAGCTGCCTTCGCTCAGCTTGCAGAGAATTTGCAGTCAGCCCTCGCTCCCGTTCTGGCAGACGCACATTTCCCCGCCCTGCTGACGGCGGAGCAGGTCACGGTGCTTAAACAGGCAACCGGGCTGGATGAAGACGCGCTGGCTTTCGCACTGCTGCCCCTGGCTGCCGCCTGCGCCCGGGCCGATCTTTCCCACTTCAACGTCGGCGCCATCGCGCGCGGCGTCAGCGGAACCTGGTACTTCGGCGGGAACATGGAGTTCCTCGGCGCAACCATGCAGCAGACCGTTCACGCGGAGCAGAGCGCCATCAGCCACGCCTGGCTGCGCGGTGAGAAAGCCCTGAGCGCCATCACCGTAAACTACACCCCGTGCGGCCACTGCCGCCAGTTTATGAACGAGCTGAACAGCGGGCTGCAGCTGCGCATTAACCTGCCGGGCCGCGCGCCGCACACGCTGGGGGACTACCTGCCGGATGCCTTTGGCCCGAAAGATCTTGAGATTAAAACGCTGCTGATGGACGAGCAGGATCACGGTTTTGCCCTGTCCGGCGATGACCTGAACCAGGCGGCCATACGCGCGGCGAACAAGAGCCACACCCCGTACAGCAACTCCCCGAGCGGCGTGGCACTGCAGTGCCGCGATGGCCGTATCTTCACCGGCAGCTATGCGGAAAACGCCGCGTTTAACCCAACGCTGCCGCCGCTGCAGGGCGCACTCAACCTGCTGAGCCTGAACGGCTACGATTATCCGGACATTCAGCGTGCCGTTCTGGCCGAAAAGGCCGATGCGCCGCTGATTCAGTGGGATGCTACCGCCGCAACGCTCAAGGCGTTAGGCTGCACGACGATCGACCGCGTCCTGCTGGCGTAAACCTTCCGGCGGACAGAAATGTCCGCCACGTTGCTGAAAAACCCCTCAGTTGAGTCGCTGTTTCTTGCGCTAACCAGGCGGGTAAAGTAGCCTGAGTTAAATTTCATCCACGAACGAGCCATCTTCATGTTAAAGCGCGTTTTTTACAGCCTGTCTGTCCTGGTCGGCATACTGCTGTTGATCGTGCTGGGTCTCGACCGCTGGATGAGCTGGAAAACCGCGCCCTATATCTATGATGAACTGCAGGACCTGCCCTATCGCCAGGTGGGTGTGGTGCTCGGCACCGCAAAGTATTACCGCACCGGGGTGATCAACCAGTATTACCGCTACCGCATTCAGGGCGCGCTGAACGCCTACAACAGCGGCAAGGTAAACTACCTGCTGCTGAGCGGTGATAACGCGCTGCAAAGCTATAACGAGCCGGTGACGATGCGGAAGGATTTGATTGCCGCAGGCGTGGACCCTGCCGATATCGTGCTCGACTACGCCGGGTTCCGCACCCTCGACTCCATCGTGCGCACGCGCAAAGTCTTCGATACCAACGACTTCATCATCATCACCCAGCGCTTCCACTGCGAGCGCGCGCTGTTTATCGCCCTGCACATGGGCATTCAGGCCCAGTGCTACGCGGTGCCGTCGCCGAAAGATATGCTGAGCGTGCGCGTCCGCGAGTTTGGCGCGCGTTTTGGCGCCCTGGCCGATCTCTATATCTTCAAACGCGAACCGCGCTTTTTAGGCCCTCTGGTGCCGATCCCGGCAATGCACGAAGTGCCGGAAGACGCGCAGGGTTACCCGGCGGTGACGCCAGAGCAGCTGCTGGATATGCAGAAAAAAGAGAAAAAGTAGGCCTGCCTTTATACTTTCTTTACGCCGGTACTGACGCTTTTTATCCCCCCTTTACGCCAGCTCTTTTAACCTGAGTTCACTGCCGCTACGGCTTCATTGAAGAATGACTATGAACTCGATAATGAATGCGTTTTTCCTCAAAAGTCTTCGCCCGTATTTTAACTTCCCCGGTTTATCACTCCCCGGCGCACTTAATTCTGGTCTCTGGCTGGATGAAAAAATTGACGCCCTGCAGCACAATATTGCCGTGGAAGTGGCCGACTATCTTGAACGCTACCCGCAGACGAAACACGTTGACGTTTACCTTAACGATATCAACGGCACGATGCGCGGCAAGCGCCTCACGGTGGAGAGCATGCTGAGTCTGGAAAAAGGCTGTTATTTTCCGCTTTCCGTCTACTCCATGGATCAGAAGGGAAAAATCGCCGCCCCGGTTTATGATGAACCCGACCGGCTGTGCGTCCCGGTCGCCGGTTCTCTGCGTCCCTGTCCGCAGGATCCGGAGCATACCGCGCAGATCCTGCTGACGATGAAGGATAGCGACGGTAACCCCTGCCCGCTTGAGCCACGCGCGATACTGCAGAACGTCGTGGCCCGCTTCCACCAGCACGGCCTTTTCCCGGTCATTGCCCCGGAAATCGAGTTTTACCTGACGGGACAGGGCGAGCGCGAACCGCAAAATCAGGGCTGTTTTCACATGGACACCTCGTCGGCGCATGCGGCGCTTTTTGACGAGCTGGAACAGCTGGCGCACCTTCAGCGCATCCCGCTGTCAGGGGTGGTAGCGGAAGCCGAGTCCGGACAGTACGAATTAAACCTGAAGCACAGCCAGCGCGTCGTAGAGGTCTGTGATAACGTGCTGGCCCTGCGCCGCCTGACCCGCTATGTCGCTGAAAAGGCACGGTCTTCAGGCTAACTTTCATGGCTAAGCCTTTCAGCCAGCTCTCCGGCAGCGGTTTGCACATCCATTTCAGCCTTAACAACAGCCGTGGCGAGAACGTTTTTGCCTCGCCGGTGAACGCGCTGAGCAGCAATGATGCGCTGTGTATCGCGGGCCAGCTGGCACTGATGCCCGCCTCCGTCGCCATTCTTGCGCCGGGGGCTCAACGCGTTTCGTCGCC
>OKVS01000333.1_pt1 | contig 17721 bp, 18 predicted proteins | sample 1606911 | NCBI WGS metagenome assembly OKVS01 (sample SAMN03281016, study PRJEB24777) | human gut metagenome | isolation source: fecal sample PR161 from 1 month old female Malay infant, caesarean... | reverse complement strand
GCTGCCACTGCAGCTTTTGCACCTCTCTGGCGAGGGTGGTGGTTATGGCGGGCGGACGATAAAAGAGCTTTAGGCGGGTACGGACGACAAATTGCAGCGTATGCGTGCCGACGGCTGCGGGAGGCGTCTCCTGGATATTGACCCAGTACACGCTTTCCCGATCGCCGGGCAGCCCGCCGCCGAGATAGATAAAGCGCAGCTGGGCGGATTGTTGCGGCGATAAATAGACCTGCGGCGGCGTCGCCAGTATCGGCAGGCCAATGCGCGAGGTATTGAGTCCGGCGTCCAGCCAGATCTGCACTTTATAAGGCGTGCTGCTGCGATTGTGAATGTTCAGGCTGGCGACCTTTTCTTTCCCGGAATAGACCACCCGCGTGGCATTAATGGTGATCCCGGCGCAGGCCTGAAAGGTCACTGCGCAGAGCAGAACCGCCAGCTGTGTTTTCATGAGGACTCCCTTGAAGTTTCATCCCTGACCGGGAAGCTATTCCTGCATAATGGTAAATCGGGCCGTCGCATTGCCGTCGCCGGGATCGGCGTGGGCTTTATCCCAGGTGTAATAGAAGGCGTTCAGCCTGAAGGTTCCGGAGCCGCCGTCCACCGAGATCTCTATGCGAGGATCGTGTTGCGGATCAAGGCGTTCATCGAGGCTGAGTGGGGTGCCCGTGCGGTCCGTGAGCAGAATACCTACGTTGCTGGCCGGCTTGCCGCTGCCGTCGAGCGCCAGCACGCGGTTTTCAGGCGTGCCGGCAGGCGAGGGGCCGTCAACCACAATATAGTAAGTGCCTTTCTCACAATCTTTAACGCGAATGTCGATGCCGACCGCCGGCCCGGTCCCAGACTGACTGTTTTTCAGTCTCGACAGCGGAATAGCGCCCATACTGACGCCGATGACCCCGCTGTCGCTCACCCCTTCGAGCTTGCAGGAGGCGTTCACGACCTTGCCGATGAAATTCAGCTTGCCCTCTGCCGCGAGTGCAGAGCCGGCGGCCAGTCCGGCAAAGACCGTCGCCAGACACAGCGTGATTATTTTCATTTTCTTTCCTTCTCTATTGCCCGTAAAGCTGGCGCCAGGGCCGTTATTTTGATGAGTCTTATTTACGCCAGGTATGTTTTTTTATTTATTCATTTAACTGACTAATTTATTAATGCCTGGAAATAAACTGGCTTGTTATTTATTGGCTGCTTTTGTCAGGATAGTAGCGCGGGGGAATTGCGGCGTAAATAAGACGGTTATTGACGCGAGTTGAATGCCAAATAACTCTCAATAAAAAATTTTCTGTTTTATATCAGTGTGTTATAAATAGATTATTGCTCTTTTTTGCCAAGCGAATCGAACACGCTTCATTGTGTAAAATACGATCGTTCACGTAAGGCTATGCCCGGCGGATGAGGGATCATTCACCGGATGGGGTCTGTGTTTTAATCGCCAGATTTGCGATTGGCAACCGCGCCGTCGGGTTGTATGTCCCGGTGTTTAAAAATAGGATGAATGCCCTGGCTCGCACTGCGGATACTGTGACTGATGCGGCCGGTCACTCTGGCATGAAAAACGATAACTTTAAGGATGGCGAAATGAGACTGACGGTGGGGCTGGCGCTGACGCTGGCGATAATGACCTGCGGCGCCCAGGCGCGCGATATGCAATCCATCGAGCACAGCGGTGAACTGAAGGTGGGCGTGCCGGGCGATTACGCGCCGCTGGCGTTTCGCAATGCCGCCGGCGAACTGCAGGGCTATGACGTGGACATGGCCCGCGATCTCGGGCGCACGCTCGGCCTCAAGGTGAGCTTCGTCTACACCAGCTGGCCCGCGCTCGCCGCCGATCTGCAGGCGGACAAGTTTGATATTGCGATGGGTGGGGTTACCGAGACCCCGGCGCGGGCGCAAGCCTTCGCCCTCAGCCATCCGGTGGTGGCGAACGGAAAAATCGCCTTAGCCAACTGCCAGGCCGCCCCGCGGCTCGGTTCGCTGGAAAAAATTGACCGCCCGGACGTGAAAGTGGTCGTCAACCCTGGCGGCACAAACCAGAGCTTTGTCGATGAGCACATCAAGCAGGCGCAAATTATCCGCGTGCAGAACAATGTCGATAACCTGCAGGCGCTGCGGCAGAAAACGGCCGATATGATGGTGACCGATCTGATTGAAGGCGACTATTACCAGAGCAAAGAGCCCGGCGTGTTCTGCGTTGCCAACGAAACGCCATTCGCCGGCACCGCCAGCAACAAGGTGTATATGATGAGTAAAGATAACCCGGCGCTGCTGAAGAAAGTGAATCAGTGGCTGGATAGCCAGGACAAAGAGGTTCTCAAACGGAAGTGGAAAATTCGCGGTTAACCGCGGCGGCGCGCCACCACCGGCAGATATGTCCGGCGGTGGCTATCGTCCACGGTTAGCGCTGCGGCGACAGCGCCTGTCGCGCCAGACCGCGAAAGTAGCAGGCGTAGCCGAGGGTGGCGGTCAGACACAGCATATAGCCAAACGACTCGCTGCCTTCCTCGACCGTATTTTTTACCACCCGGGCGTAGTTCTCTTCCAGCACGGCGTACCACAGGCCGTGCATGCCAAACAGCCGCGAGAAGACCAGAATCGCCAGCAGGCCGCTAATCATCATCCCGTAATACGGGGTGCGGGTATACTCCGCCAGCTGCGACAGGGTCTGACGCAGATGGCGCAACGGCAACAGCAGCGACCCCGCGGTGGCCAGCAGGGCAAACCACACCCAGCTGCCGTGGGAGAGTAAATCAAACAGGCCATCCAGCTCACGGATCAGCATGGCGAGAAAGAAGCCGCCGATGAGGATATTGCTATAGCGCAAGTGGGCATATTTCCGCGCCAGCAGCAGATGAACCAGCACGATAACGGCCAGCACGCTCTCCTGGACCACTTCGGTGAGCGACACCTCCGGGATGTCGTTGCCAAACACCCGAATATCCACCCACAGGCAGAGTACCGCGAGGGCGGCCGCGACCGCCGCGCCGAAAAAGAAAAGCAAGCTTCGTAACAGAGACATTAACACCACAACTTATGCTTAAAACAAATATCATAAGTTCTGGGAATACATGTTCCTGTTCACTTTGTGCGACTTTGCGGCTGTTTTTTAACATTTTGCGCTTTTTAGCGCCCGGGAAGGCGGCAGGGGAGGGGGCTCCCCTGCATAAAGGGGATTCAGAGAATATCATCCACCACGCCGCCATCGACGCGCAGCGCGGCGCCGGAGGTGGCTGACGCCTGCGGCGAGCAGACGTAGACCACCATATTGGCGACCTCTGCCACCGAGGCCGCCCGCTGGATCACCGAGCTCGGACGATGGGTCATGACAAACGCTTTCGCCAGTTCCTCCAGCGACTGACCGGTTTTCGCCACTTCGTCTTTCAGCATTTCGGCAAAGCCGTCGGAAATCGTTGGCCCTGGCAGAACGCTGTTAACGGTCACTCCGCTGCCGGCGACATATTTCGCCAGGCCGCGGGCCAGCGAGAGCTGCGCGGTCTTGGTGACGCCATAGTGGATCATGTCCGCCGGGATATTGCGCGCCGATTCTGAGGAGATAAACACCACCCGCCCCCAGCCTTTACTGACCATCGCCGGGAGCAGCCCCCGCGACAGGCGTACGCCGGACATGACGTTGGTCTGCCAGTAGTTGTCCCAGGTCGCGTCGTCGGTGGCGTAGAAATCCTGCGGGCCATAGATCCCGGCGTTATTGACCAGAATATCGACGCCGGTCACGGCCCGCAGCAGCTGCGCTGCGCCGTCGGCGTCGCTGAGGTCGGCGATGGCGGGGCGCGCCTTCGCGCCCGGCACCTCATTTTGCAGCCGGGCGATCGCGGCGTTCACGCTCTGCTCGCTGCGCCCGTTAAGGATGACCTCTGCGCCGCTCTCCGCCAGGCCTTTGGCGATGGCGAAGCCAATACCCGCCGTGGAGGCGGTGACCAGCGCGACTTTCCCCGCTAAATCAATCTTCATGTTCCTGCCTTCTGGTTGTGGATCTCCTATTAAGCGTAGCAGCGGCGATATAGCCGGGGATCAGTAACCGGCGTGCTTATTGACCAGGTTCTTCAGCGGCAGCCCGCGGCGCTGGCGCTGAATGTTCTCCAGCAGCTGGCGGGCGATCACCTCGGCAGAGGCCGCAGAGGCCATATGTGGGGTGATGACCACCTGCGGATGGCGCCACAGCGGATCGTCCGCCGGCAATGGCTCCTGCGGGAAGACGTCGAGCACCGCCCCGGCGAGCTGGCCGCTCTCCAGCGCCGCCAGCACATCCTCATTGACCATATGCTCCCCGCGGCCGCAATTGATCAACACCGCCCCGGCGGGTAGCCGGTTGAACAGCGGCGCGGCGAGGATACCCCGGGTCTGCGCGGTGAGCGGCAGGAGGTTAATCAGCCCGTCAAGCGCCCCAAGAAAGTGGTCGAGCGCCTCCTCGCCGCGATAGCAGGTGACGCCAGCCAGCTGCTTTTCACTGCGCGACCAGCCGGAGACCCGATAGCCGAGGCGGGCCAGCTGGTCGGCGATATAGCCGCCAATTTCGCCGAGCCCCATAATGCCGATATGGAAGTCGGCGGCGGCGCGCTGGGGATAGAGCTTCCAGGTTTGGGTCCGCTGGTGGGCCAGCGCCCGGTCGAAATGGCGCTGAAACCACAGGACGCTCCACAGGGCATATTCGAACATGCCGTGGCGAAAATCTTCATCGATCACCCGGCACAGCGGGATCTCGCTGGCGAACAGCGCGGGCGGCAGATGATCGACCCCGGCGGACGCGGCCTGGATCAGCTTCAGCCCCGGCGAACGGGTCAACAGCTGCGGGTCCGGGAACCAGCAGCTGGCGTACTGGGCGTCGCGCGCCGCCTGGTGATGGGGCAGAAGCGCCGTGACGTCGGGAAACTGCTGCAGGGCGGCGCAGATATCGCGGGCGAAATCCGCGTCGTTACAATCCACCACGATAGTGATATCAGACATAGGCGTTAGTCTTTGTAAGAGGTATCGAGACGGTCAAGACGGCGCAGCCACGCCTGCCAGACCTGTTGACGTTCATGCTCCACGCCCATCAGCTGCTCGCAGGCGTGCTGGCTAAGGTGCGGGGCGATGGTGTGGATCGGGCTGAGGGCCGCCAGCTGGGCGGCGGCCATCTGGATCTCGCAGGCGCGGTTCAGGTAGTACATGATGTAAAACGCGTCAGCCACGGTGCGGCCCACCGACAGCAGGCCGTGGCTCTGCAGGATCATGGCGATATTATTCCCCAGCGAGCGCTGGATGCGCGCCCGTTCGTCGAGGTCAAAGGCCACCCCTTCATAGGGATGGTAGCCGACGCGCTGGTAAAATTCGGTGCTGATCTGGTTGAGCTGCAGCAGGCCGTCCTCGCAGGCGGCCACCGCCATTCCCGGCAGCGTATGGGTGTGGATCACGCAGTGGGCGTCTTCCCGGGCCATATGCACCGCGCTGTGGATGGTAAAGCCCGCCGAGTTAGCCGGCGCGTCGCCCGCTACGACCTTGCCCTGCATATCCACTACGATCAGGTTGCTGGCGGTGACTTCGTCAAACATCATGCCGAAGGGATTAATTAAAAAACGCGGCTCGCCGTCGCCGGGCAGGCGCACGGAGAAGTGGGTGTAGAGGGTATCCTCCCAGCCGAACAGCGCCGCCAGCCGGTAGGCGGCGGCCAGCTGCTGGCGCAGGTGTTGCTCAGTTGCCATTTAGCGTACTCCCATAAATTCACGGATTCGTTGCAGAGAAGGCGCCTCCAGCGGGCTGCGGATCACCTGCGGGGCGATATCGGCCTGCACCACGCCGTTCTCCATCAGCACCACGCGGTCGGAAATCGACAGGGCGAAGTCCATCTCGTGAGTGACAATCAGCATGGTCATGCCTTCGCGGGCCAGCGACTGAATGACCTTCAGCACTTCGCCTACCAGCTCGGGATCCAGCGCCGAGGTCGGTTCGTCAAACAGCATGATGTCCGGCTTCAGCGCCAGCGCCCGGGCGATCGCACGCGCTGCTGCTGGCCGCCGGAGAGCTGTCCGGGGTACTTGTGGGCATGGGCCAGCAGGCCGACGCGGTCGAGCAGCGCCAGGGCCTGCTCGCGGGCGACCGGCTGGTCCAGCAGCTGGTGATAGCGCGGGGCCAGCATCACGTTGTCGAGCACCGTGCGGTGGGGGAACAGGTTGAAGCTCTGGAAGACCATGCCGATGCGCCGTACCCCGGCGCGCATCTGGCGTTTGTCGACGATGGCTCCGCCCTTAAGATAGTCCTCGCCGTAGAGAATGATCTCCCCGCCATCAAGGCTTTCGAGGGCGTTGATGGTGCGGATCAGGGTGGTTTTGCCGGAGCCGGACGGGCCGATGATGCTGATCACCTCCCCGTTCTCCACCTGCAGATCGATGCCTTTCAGCACCTCATGCTGACCCCAGGATTTGCGAATGCCCCGCAGATCGAGCGCTGGCGGCGCGCCGTTGACGGCCGGCGTTTTGATCTCTTCCGTCAGCGCCGGCAGGCTCTGGCGCAGCGCCTGGCATTCCGCCTCGCTGAGGGTTTGCGGACGCTTACGCTGAATATCGAGACGATTTTCCAGCGCCCGGAACAGCCAGGTGAAGACGGTAACCACCATCACGTAGTACACCGCTACCGCCAGCAGGGTCTCCATCACAAGGAAATTCTGCGCATACAAGCGCTGGCCGGTGAGCAGCAGCTCGGGTAAGGAGACCACCGACAGAATCGAGCTCAGCTTAATGATGGTGATGTATTCATTGATCAGCGTCGGTAGCGAGATGCGAAACGCCTGAGGGATCACGATCAGCCGCTGGATGCCGATAAAGCTGAAGCTCAGCGCATGGCCTGCCTCGCTCTGCCCCTTGGCCACCGACAGCAGCCCGCCGCGGTGGATCTCCGCCATATAGGCCGCCTCGGTGACGGTCATCGACACCAGCCCGGCGATAAACGGCACCCCGAGCAGCGGCTGGGTCACCGGAAACAGCTGCGGCAGGTTGTAGACAAACACCAGCAGCACCATCAGCGGCACGCTGCGAAAAAACCAGATATAGAGTTCGACGGGGATCTTGACCCAGCGCGGCGCCGAGAGCTTCGCGCAGGCTAACAGAAAACCGACCACCAGGCCGATCCCCCAGGACAAGGTGCTGATTACGATGACAGTCACGCACGCCTGCCAGAATGCCCCAATGCTAAACAATGAAAAAAAGTATCCCCAATCGAACGCCATACTGACTCCTGTTGCGCAGTGCTTATTGTCTTAATCGATGCTTTCTAAGTTGTATTTTTTGATCAACGCGGCATATTGGCCGTTGGCCTTCAGCGTGGCCAGGGTGGCCTTGATCGCCTCCGCCAGCTCGGTGTTGCCTTTGGCGACGTAGATCCCCAGCGGCAGCGGGTAGACCAGGCGCGTAGAGCTTATCGCCAGGCGGCCGCGGCTCTTGTCGACGATGATCTGCGCTGCCGGGGCAATCTCAAGCTGGGCGCCGATGTTCTTCGACAGCAGCGCCTGCGAGGCTTCCGGCGCCGTCGGGAACTCCTGAATGGTGATGGCCGGTTTGCCGTTTTTCAGGCACCACTCATCGGAGTGTTTTTTCAGGCTGGTCACCCAGGTGGTGCCTGCCTGCAGGCCGACCTTCACGCCGCACAGCTCATCTTCGGTTTTCGGCTGCACCGCGCCGCCCTTCAGGGCGATGATCGACGCGCCGGAGAGGGCGTAAGGGATGGCGTCGGCCTGTTTCTGGCGCTCCGGCGTCACGTACATCCCGGAGATCACCGCGTCATATTTCTTGCCGATGCCGAGGATCAGGCTGGTGAACTTGGTGTCGATCAGCTGCGGTTTGGCCTGCAGATGTTGGGCGATCAGCGCGGCAAACTCCGGGTCGAGACCGACGATATTGTTATTGCTGTCATAGGACTCAAACGGCGGGTAGGTGACCTCCATTCCCACCTTAAAGACGCCCTCGGTCAGCAGTTCCGCCGCCTGGGTGACAGGGGAAAAACAGGCGCTGACGGCGAGGGTAAGCGCGACACGGCGCGAGATTTTTTTCAGGGTGCTAGTCATCATGGATCCTCACGGGTGGTTAGGGGTTTTTTTGCTGAGCCTGTTTTTTCAAATGGCCAAACGTATTGGTGCCGCGCGCGCGCTCCGGTAGCTGAAGTTCACCGCGATTGACCTTTTCGCGCAGGTAGCGATAGGTTTGCAGGGCCTGGCTCCACATATGCTCCCCGATGCTGAGCTCCTGATATTCACCGGCTTCGCCGGCGGCGAGAAAAGTCGGCAGCGGACGGATCAGCGTGTGGTAATCGCAGGCGAAAAACAGCGGGAAGGAGTACCGCTCCTGCGGCACTTTGCGCACCCGGTGGGCTGTAGCAACAAATGTGCCAGCGCTGAGCACTTCCAGCATGTCGCCGATATTGATCACGAACGCCTCTTCTCCGGCGGCGTTCTTGACGGGAGGTGCATCGATCCACACGCTTTCTTCATTGAGAACTTCAAGGCCGGGCTGGTCGGCGAGCAGCAGGGTGAAGCACTCATAGTCGGTGTGTGCACCAATTCCGGGAACATCTTCGACGCTGGCGTCGAACGGGTAATGGATCAACCGCAGCTTAGCCGGCGGGCAGGTCACCATCGGTTTGAAATACCCTTCCGGCAGGCCGAGCGCGAGGGCGAAAGCGTCGAACAGACGGTGGCCGAGGGCGAAAACCGCGTCGTAGTAGGCCAGCACCCGCGCGCGGAAATCCGGCAGATCGGGCCACTCGTTGGCGCCGATCAGCGGCGTACCGGCGAGCACCAGCGGATGGTCATCCGCTGCCTGGAAGCCGATATCGAAAGCCTCTTTATGGTCCGGCTTGCCGGAGCCGTAGATCTCTTCTCCTTCCGGAACGTAGCCCTTATGGCTTTTGGAGTGGCCGATGTAATAGTTCATCTTCTCCTCCATCGGCAGGGCGAAGATCTGCTTCGCCGCCTCGCGGACGCCGGCGATCAGCGCCGGGTCGATACCGTGGCCGGTGATGTAGAAAAAGCCCACCTCGCGCGCCGCGCGGCCGATGGCGTCGGCCACCGCCTGACGCCTGGCGAGGTCATCGCCGGCCAGATCGCGGATATCGATGGTCGGGAGTTCAGTAAAAGCGTGCTTCACGGCGGTCATGGCTGCGGTTCCTGTTCAGTGAGCGATAAAAACTGCTGAAAGTGGGCCTGCTGGCGCGTGGCCATCCAGGCGTTGAGCGACCAGAGATCGGCCACCGGAACGTTGGTGAACGGCAGATGGTGCAGATAGCCGTCGGCGCCAAACTCCGGGGTCAGCGTGGTCTGCGGGTAGCCGCGCTGGCGCTGCGAACGCCAGATTTGCTGCCAGAAGCGCTCGGCAAAGGCCAGCGCCGGCTGATACTCAGGCGCCGCCGGGTGCGGCACCTGCGGCCCCTGGTCGTAGCCCACCCGAGCCTGCACGTGATGCACGCGGTCGATAAAGGCGCTGAAGTCATCGCTGGGGTCATCCAGCAGGCGCTCGCTGACCACCACCCAGTGGCTGATGTCGGCGGTAAAGCGCAGCTGGGGGAGCTGCTGAATGATCTCCAGGGTGAGCCACGGGCTGTACAGCGAGGTGGCGCGATGGGTTTCAAAGCTGCAGGTCAAACCAAACCCGGCGGCCAGCTCATGCGCCTTGCCGAGAAAATCGACCTGCTGCGCCAGCGGCCAGCGATCGTTGCCCGCCAGCAAATTGACAAAGCGCGGGTTGAGGCCGCTGGCCTCGGCGAAGCGGGTCTGCAGGCGCGCCAGATGCTGCTCGGGCGTTTCATGCTGGGCGGGGAGCACCCCGCCGCCGCTGAAAAGAATGGCGATATACTCCAGCCCCGACGCCTGCAGGCGGTCGGCGAGCTGCCGCCGCTCGGCCACCGTTAACGGCACGCGGGCTTCGATACCGCAGCAGCCGACGCGCTGCAGTTCATCCAGCGTTTGCGGCCAGGGGGTCGTCACTCCCCAGAGGGTGCGAAAGCATTTCAGCTCCATGGCGGCTTCCTCAGGCGTACTTCACGCCGGGCAGGACGCAGAGCATCTCGTACAGCAGGTTGGCCGCCAGCTGGGAGGTATTACCGCTCACGTCGTAGGGGGGCGAGACCTCGACCAGATCGGCGCCAATCAGATTCAGGCCGCGGCAGCCGCGGACGATCTCCAGCGCCTGAATGGAGGTCAGACCGCCAACTTCCGGCGTCCCGGTTCCCGGAGCCCAGATGGGATCGAGGCTGTCGATATCAAAGCTGAGATACACCGGCCCGTCGCCCATCTGCTGGCGGACTTCGGCCATCAGCGGCGCCAGCGAGGTATGCCAGCACTGCTCCGCCTGCACCAGGCGAAAGCCCTGGTCAACGCCCCACTGGAAGTCGCCGGCGGCATAGCCCTGGGCGCGCTGGCCAATCTGCACCACCCGTTTGAGGTCGAGCAGTCCCTCCTCAACGGCGCGGCGGAAGGTGGTGCCGTGGGCGATTTTCTCTCCGAACATCTCATCATTGGTGTCGGTATGGGCGTCGACGTGGATGAGGCCCACCGGACCATGTTTTTTGGTCAGCGCCCGCAGGATCGGCAGGGTAATGGTGTGGTCCCCGCCGAGGGTCAGCGGGATCAGCGGATAACTATTCAAACCGGTGTAGTAATCTTCGATAATTTGCACCGATTTGAGCAGGCTGTAGGTATTGATCGGCACATCGCCGATGTCAGCCACCGACAGCGAGTCGAACGGCGCGGCGCCGGTCGCCATATTGTACGGACGGATCATCACCGATTCGGCGCGAATATAGCGTGGTCCGTAGCGCGTGCCCGAGCGCTGCGAGGTGCCGATATCCAGCGGAATGCCGACAAATGCCGCGTCAAGTCCCTGTAAATCTTCGATAAACGGCAGGCGCATCATTGTGGCGCGTCCGGCGAAGCGTGGCATCTCATTGCCACCCTGCGGTTGGTGAAAGAGGTTATCCATGTCTGCTCCTGAATCTGACGGATGAAACGTAACAGGAGAGATAGTGCGCAACCCGCGCTGGACTTTACATCGTCTGGCGTAAATACTCAGTTCATTTATTGGTGAACTAAATACGATGCATCACGACGCCAGCCTCAATATTCGCCAGCTGCAGGTTTTCGAGGCGGTGGCCCGCCTGGAGAGCTACAGCCGGGCCCAGCAGGAGCTGGGTATTTCGGTCTCCGCCATCAGCAATGCGATGTCGCAGCTGGAGGGACAGCTCGGCTTCACCCTCTGCCAGCGCGGGCGCGGCGGCTTTTCTCTGACCGAGAAAGGTCAGCAGTTTTTACAGCAGGCGATCCGCGTACTGAGCGAACTCAATGAGCTGGAGCGGCAGTCGGCGCTGCTCAAAGGGGAGCACAGCGGCACCCTGTGCATCTCGACGCTCGACTCCATCGAGACCGAAACGGCGCTCTCGCTGCCGGTGGTTCTGCGCAGCTTCAGCGACAAATTTCCCCATGTGCATATCAAACTGATTATCCGCACCCCGGCGGAGCAACTGAACGGCGTGCTGAACAACCATATCGACCTGGCTATCGGCAGCTACAACTCGCAGGTGCATAACATCATCAGCGAGCCGCTGTACCGTGAACAGCACTGGCTCTACTGCAGCGATCTGCACCCGATGTTCTTCAGCCGCCAGCTCGATAAAGAGCAGATCAGCCAGTGCCCGCTGGTGACCCGCAGCTACTGGAACACCAGCGATCTCCGCCGTCGGGGCTTCAGCAAAGGGAGCGCCACCGTCGAGACCGTCGACGCCCAGCTGCTGCTGATCCTCTCGGGGAAATATATTGGCTATCTGCCGGAGCATTACGCCTGGCCGTGGATCAAAGAGAACCGCCTGCGGGTGCTGCTGCCCAACGAGTTTGGCTTTCAGTCGCCGTTCTCGGCCATCTGTAAGCGCGGGCGCAGCAATGAGCCCTACCTGAAAGCGTTCCGCGACCTGCTGAAGAAAAATACGGTGGCGCGGCCGAAGTGGAATTATTAAGCGGGGCGGGCGCTTCCCTGCGCCGGGGTGGTGATTTTCGCGCTTAGCGCGCTGCCCGGCGGGGGAGTTTTCCCTGTTCAAAAAACGAACGGCAGCCGGTAGCCCGCCCGGGCTGCGGCTGCCAGGCAACTGCCTCCAGGTTATCCACAGGGTTAGGCGCCGCTGGTGTGGACAGGTCGCGGGGCGACAGGGCGCGGCTAGCGGAACAAAGGATGGCGTTTGCGTTAAATAAAACGGTACGAAGGGGAATCTGTGTTTGCCCCGCCTTTGCCCGTGAAATCAGAAAATTTACTTCGCAGGCTAACCGCAGATTGCTTCAAAAAAATTCCCGTATTTGTTATATTGTTGTTCATTGATTATTCACCTCTGCGGTGCCAAAAAGAACAAGATTCACCGCAACCCAGGACACTGCCATGTTAGATTACCGCTTCCCGACAGCTTTGCAGATGGTTCTCAGCGTAGCAATGGCGGAGCAGATGGGTGAACGTTCGACGAGTGCGATTCTGGCCTACGGCCTGGAAGCGAACCCGAGCTTTATCCGTAAACTAATGGTTCCGCTAACTCGTGACGGCATTATCGTCTCCACGCTTGGCCGCAACGGCTCAATTCATCTTGGCCGTCCGGCGGACAAGATCACCCTGCGTGATATCTATCTTTCGGTTATCGAAGATAAAAAACTGTGGGCGTCGCGTCCTGACGTCCCGGCCCGCTGCGTGGTCAGCGCCAACGCCTGCTGGTACTTCAAATCGGTTGCCGATGAAGCAGAGCAGGCTTCGTTAAACGTCCTCGCTCGCCATACCGTGGCCAGCGCGCTGGAGGCGGTCAAAAACGCCGATACCAGCGGCTGCGACCCGGTGCCGGAAATGATCGCCCGCTTTAAAAAAGCGCATTAATCATTTTCTGGTGACGAAAAAAAAAGCCGCCTTCAAATTGTAGAAGGCGGTTTTTTTGGTTATCTGCTGCAGGCTAGGCGGGCAGATCCTCCTGGACCGGCTTCCTGCGGGTCACCAGTTTCCGTAGCGTCACGTAAAACACCGGCGTCAGGAACAGACCGAAGAGCGTCACGCCCAGCATCCCGGAGAACACCGTGATCCCGGTGACGCCGCGGACTTCCGCCCCCGCGCCGTGGCCGAGGATCAGCGGAATGGTCCCGGCGATAAAGGCGATGGAGGTCATCACGATCGGGCGCAGACGCAGGCGGCATGCCTCCAGCGCCGCTTCCATGATGCCTTTCCCCTGGATCTCCAGCTCGCGGGCAAACTCGACGATCAGAATGGCGTTTTTACAGGCCAGGCCCATCAGGACCACCAGACCCACCTGCACGAAGACGTTGTTATCGCCCCCGGTCAGCCAGACGCCAAACAGCGCGGAGAGCATCGTCATCGGTACGATAAGGATCACCGCCAGCGGCAGGGTCCAGCTTTCATACAGCGCGGCCAGCACGAGGAACGCCAGCAGCACCGCCACCGGGAAGACGATCAGCGCCGTGTTGCCCTGGGTGGCCTGCTGGAAGCTGAGATCCGTCCACTCAATATTCATCCCATTCGGCAGGATCTGCTTCGACAGCTCCTCCAGATGCGTCATCGCCTGCGAAGAAGAGAGGACCCGCGGATCGGCATCGCCAATCAGGTCCGCCGCCGGATAACCGTTGTAGCGGATCACCGGATCCGGCCCGTAGGTGGTACTGATATTCACCATACTGCCGATCGGCACCATTTCGCCCTGATTATTGCGGGTGCGCAGATTGGCGATATCTTCCACGCTCTCGCGGAATGGCCCATCGGCCTGGGCCATCACGCGCCAGGTACGCCCGAACTGGTTAAAGTCATTGACATAAGACGAGCCGAGATAGGTCTGCAGCGTGCCGAACAGATCGGTTAGCGATACCCCCTGCGCTTTCGCCTTATCGCGATCGACCTGCACGTCCAGCTGCGGCACGTTAGCCTGGTAAGTCGAGATCGGGAAGTGCATCCCCGGCGTCTGCATAATCGCCCCGGACATCGCATTCACCGCGCTTTGCAGCGCGCCATAGCCCAGCCCTCCGCGATCCTGGATGTACAGGGAGTAGCCGGAACCCTGACCCAGTCCTAAAATCGGCGGCGGCAGGATGGAGAAGCCAAAGCCCTGCTGGATTTGCGCGATTTTGGCGTTGATCTCCGCGTTAATTTCCGCCGCCGTGTGTTTGCGCTGGTCGAACGGTTTCAGGCCAAAAAAGACCGTCCCGGTATTCGGCGTGTTGGTGAACTGCAGCGCGTTAAGCCCCGGGAAAGCGACCGCATAGTCGACCCCTTCGGTATTCATCCCGATCTCGCTCATTTTGCGGATCACCGCGTCGGTGCGCGCCAGCGACGACCCTTCCGGCATCTTCACGCCGCCAATGAGATACAGCTTATCCTGGGTGGGAATAAACCCGCCGGGGACGACTTTAAACATCACCCCAGCGGCGCAGAGCAGCAGCAGGTACACCGCAAACACTGCGCCACGGCGTCCAAGCGTTTTGCCTACCAGTCCCTGATAGCCGTTCGAGCTGCGCAGGAAAAAGCGGTTAAACGGACGGAAAATCCAGCCAAACAGGCGATCGATCAGCCGGGTAGGGAGGTCTTTCTTCGCGCCGTGCGGCTTTAACAGCAGGGCCGCCAGCGCCGGGGAGAGCGTCAGCGAGTTGATGGCCGAGATCACCGTCGAGATGGCGATGGTCACCGCGAACTGTTTGTAGAACTGGCCGGTGACCCCGGAGAGAAACGCCATCGGCACGAACACCGCACACAGCACCAGCGCAATGGCGATAATCGGCCCGGAGACCTCACGCATCGCCTGATGCGCCGCGGCAAGCGGCGCAAGCCCCTCTTCGATATTACGCTCGACGTTCTCCACCACCACGATGGCGTCGTCCACCACGATACCGATAGCCAGTACCAGCCCGAACAGGCTCAGGGTATTCAGCGAGAAGCCCAGCAGATAGAGAATGCTGAAGGTACCCACCACCGATACCGGCACCGCGATCAGCGGGATAATCGACGCGCGCCAGGTCTGCAGGAACAGGATCACTACCAGCACCACCAGCACTACCGCCTCCAGCAGCGTCTGCACCACCGCGCGGATGGAGTCGCGGACGAAAACCGTCGGGTCGTACGGCGCCGCCCATTGCATATCTTCCGGGAAGCGGGTGGCCAGCTCGGCCATTTTGGCGCGTACCGCGTTCGACAGATCGATGGCGTTAGCGCCGGGTGACTGGAAGATACCGATCCCGACCGCATCCTTATTGTTGAGCTGGGAGCGCAGCGCATAGCTACCGGAACCCATCTCGATGCGCGCCACGTCGCGCAGGCGGACCAGCGAGCCATCCTGCGCCGTTTTCAGAATGATATTGCCAAACTCTTCTTCGGTATGCAGACGGCCCTGGGCGTTAATGGAGATCAGGAAATCGCTCTCCTGCGGCAGCGGCTCGGCGCCAAGCTGTCCGGCAGACACCTGGACGTTTTGCTCCTGCATCGCCGTCACCACATCCGAAGCCGTCAGACCGCGGGCCGCGACCTTATTGGGATCCAGCCAGACGCGCATCGCATATTCACCGGAGCCAAAAATCTGGATCTGGCCGACGCCGGGCAGGCGCGCCAGCTCATCCTTCACTTTCAGCGTGGCGTAGTTGCGCATATACAGCGAGTCGTACTTCCCGTTTGGCGAAAACAGATGCACCACCAGGGTCAGCGTCGGAGACTGCTTCTGGGTGGTGATCCCCAGACGGCGTACATCCTCCGGCAGACGCGCTTCGGCCTGCGCGACGCGGTTCTGCACCTGAACCTGCGCCTGATCCGGGTCGGTACCCGGGCGGAAGGTGACGGTGGTGACCAGCACGCCGTCGGAGCCGGCGACCGATTTCATGTACATCATGTTCTCGACGCCGTTGATCGCCTCTTCCAGCGGCGTCGCCACGGTCTCGGCAATCACTTTCGGGTTGGCGCCGGGATACTCCGCGCGCACCTGCACGCTTGGCGGCACAACGTCAGGGTATTCGCTCACCGGCAGCAGCGGGATGGCGATTAACCCTGTGATAAAAATCAGAATCGACAGGACGGCAGCAAAGATCGGCCTGTCGATAAAAAAGCGGGAAAAGTCCATGGGTTGGATTCTCAGGTCAAGGGATCAGTTGAGGGCGGCGCTGGCGGTCATGGCAACGGTTTTGGCGTTAACCGGCATACCCGGCATAAACACTTTCTGTAAACCCTCGACGATGACTTTGTCGCCAGGGTTCAGCCCCTGCCGCACGATGCGTAAACCGTCTGCCAGACGACCCGGCGTAATGTCGCGACGCTGCGCTTTCCCCTCTTTATCGACGATATAGACGTATTTACGATCCTGATCGGTCAGCACCGCCTTGTCGTCGATAAGCGTGGCTTTGAACTCCGCGCTGCCCGGCAGGCGTACGCGGGCAAACAGTCCCGGCGTGAACTGACGCTGTGAGTTATCCAGCAGCGCGCGCATGCGGATGGTCCCGGTGCTCGGCGTGAGCTGGTTATCCAGGAAATCCACTTTGCCCTGATGGGGATAGCCCTCCTCGCCGTCAGGCCAATCTCAACCGGCCAGCGCCGTGTGATTGCTGGACGCCCCCTGCCCGCTGCGGGCCAGGTTTTGATAGTGAAGATAGGTTGACTCATCCACGTCAAAGTAGACGTAAACCGTTTTCTGCGACACCAGCGTGGTAAGGACGCTGGCGGTATCGCCCGCAGTCACCAGGTTCCCGCTGGTGATCAGCGCCCGGCTGGCGCGACCATCGATAGGCGCGGTCACTTGGTGAAGTCCAGGTTGAGCTGGGCTGCGTCAACCGCCGCCTGCGCGGCGCGAATGTCGGCCTGCGCCTGAACGGCAGCCGAGCGGCGCTGCTCCCACTCTTCCCGTGAGACCAGATGGGTATTGATCAGCTTATCGGTACGGTTAGCCTCACTTTGCGCCAGGCTGGCCTGCGTTTTAGCTCTCGCCAGGTTCGCCTGCGCCTGTTCCAGCGCGGCGCGATAGGTTCGGTCATCAATCGTGAACAGCACCTCACCCTTTTTCACCTCCTGGCCGTCGGTGTAATTCACCTTATCAATGTAGCCGGACACGCGCGGGCGCAGCTGAACGCTCTCCACCGCTTCAATCCGGCCGTTAAAGCTATCCCACTGGCTAATCGATTTCACCACCACGTCAGCGGCACTCACGGCAGGCGCAGGTGGCGCGGCATTTTGCGCGACGCTGTTATCGCATCCGACGAGCAGCACGGAGAGCAACATGGCCCCCAGCGCGCTCAGATGAGAATTACCCCAGGTTTTTTGCAGGCTCATTATTTTTCATTCCGATAATTGTCGCCACGGGCAAGACGCAGCAGGAGCACGCGCCACTTCCTTTGTCCGGGCTGGCTTAAGGCCATTTGTGTCGTTCATCGCCACAAAACTGTAACAGTTGCGAATACACTATTCGCGGCGATTGTAGGAAGGCGCTTAACTAAGTGCAAGAATAATTGTTGCACTTTATGTGCTATTTGAGGCGGCGTTAAAAGGCCCGTTTCGGGCAAGGATTTAAATGCACAATAAAACTTGCAATTACTGCAAAAACGCGCCACCTTTAAATGCAACAGACAAAGATACTTTTTCATCCGCTGCGTGGGGGTAAACCAGATGAACACTGGCGCATTTATGCATGATTTACTCGACTGGATCGACAACAACCTGGACAGCCGCCTGGACATTGAGACCGTCGCCAGGCGTT
>OKVS01000329.1_pt1 | contig 18269 bp, 26 predicted proteins | sample 1606911 | NCBI WGS metagenome assembly OKVS01 (sample SAMN03281016, study PRJEB24777) | human gut metagenome | isolation source: fecal sample PR161 from 1 month old female Malay infant, caesarean... | reverse complement strand
TTCCGATACGAAAGATTATTACGCACAAATTCAAACATTTAAAGATGGAACAACAGGTCCCAACTATGTTCAGGTAACGGATAAACGTGGGACACAAGAAGGCTGGACGTTAAGCGCTGTACAAAATGCGCAATTCAAAACAGCCCAAAATGAAGAATTAGTGGGGGCCGCTTTATCGATTGCCAATGCAGGTGTGACATCGATTGTTGATGCCGCATACGCGCCAACACCAACAGCAGCACATACCTTTGTTCCTGGAACAGAAGTAGAATTAGTCAAAGCAGAAGATGGCAAAGGAATGGGGACTTGGGTCTATCGTTTTGGGAAAGATGCGACAGAAGGTGCTACTGCCGTGAAATTAAATGTCCCAGGTAAAGCGATTAAATTAGCAAAAGAATATCGTACGACCTTAACATGGACATTGAAATCTGTACCAACGAATGTTGGAGGCTAAGTAAATGAAAAAAACAGTCGTCTACTCCTTGTTATTCGGAACAATGTTGCTTGGCGCCACTGTTCCTGCTGAAGCGGCGACGGTCGTTTTTGATAGCGAACAGTCGATTGTTTTTACCCCAAGCACAGATGGGACGGATCCAGTAAATCCAGAAAATCCCGATCCAGAAAAACCAGTTCGACCAGTCGATCCAACGAATCCTGATGGACCTAATCCAGGCACACCTGGGCCACTTTCCATCGATTATGCCTCAAGTTTGGATTTTGGGAGTAATGAGATATCGAATAAGGATCAAACGTATTTTGCCAGAGCGCAAACCTATAAAAATCCAGATGGTTCAGCAAGTGAATTGGCAACTGCTAATTATGTACAAGTAAGTGATTTACGGGGAACCAATGCTGGCTGGGTTTTAAAAGTGAAACAAAATGGTCAATTTCGTAATGCAGAAACATTACACAAAGAATTAACAGGCGCCACCGTCGCCTTTACTGAGCCCAGTGTTCGCTCAAATGCGACGGACGTATTGCCGCCAACTGCTACCGCAAACATTCAATTAGATGCTGCGGGCGCAGAAACTGTTGTCATGCAAGCCCCAGAAAAGACCGGCGCCGGAACGTGGATCACGCTGTGGGGGCAAGCAGAAAAAGTGACCGAAAAAAATTCAACAAGGACAGCAAGTAAATGCCACAATCACACGGGCAATCTCACTAACTGTTCCTGGGAAAACCCCTAAGGATGCAGTACAATATAAAACAACATTGACTTGGCTACTTTCAGATGTACCAGTAAATAATGGAGGGAAATAAATGAAAAAGACAAAAGTAATGACATTGATGGCAACCACAACTTTAGGCGCATTGGCACTTGTACCAATGAGTGCATTAGCAGTTGACGGTGGTGAATACCAAACAAACGGAGCGATTCAATTTGCACCAAATACGAACCCAACGAATCCAGTTGATCCGACGAATCCAGATCCGGATAAAACCAATTACGCCAGTTGATCCAACTGATCCGACAGGACCTAAGCCAGGGACAGCAGGTCCGTTATCCATTGACTATGCATCTAGTTTATCTTTTGGGGAACAAACGATTACCTCAAAAAATTATGACCTACTATGCAGAAACACAAAAATTACAAAGATAATGCTGGTGCCGACCAAGAAGGCCCGAACTTTGTTCAAGTCTCAGATAATCGTGGGACTGAAACAGGTTGGACGCTAAAAGTAAAACAAAATGGTCAATTCAAAACTGAAGCCAACCAAGAACTAACAGCGGCCAAAGTAACTTTAAGCAACGGACGCGTGGTTTCAGCTTCACAATCTGCAAAACCAACGACAGCGCCAGCTACGATTGAATTAAACCCAACTGGGGCTGAATCAGTGGTCATGGCTGCTGGCGATAAAGAAGGTGCGGGTACGTACTTAATGAGCTGGGGCGATAGTGTAGATACCGCTAAAACAAGTATTTCCTTAGAAGTACCTGGTTCAACCACAAAATATGCGAAAAAATACACGACAACTTTTACTTGGACTTTGACAGATACACCTGCTAACACAGGAAACTAAGAACGACAGCATACACGCAAGATCGGGATATAAGTCAAAAATTTTTGGCTTATCTTTCGGTCTTTTGGTGCTTATAATACAACAAAGAATGACAGACATAGGAGAATGAATATGAACAGATGGAAAGTATATGCAACGGTAATCGCTTGTATGTTATTTGGCTGGATTGGCGTGGAGGCGCACGCTTCTGAATTTAATTTTGCGGTCACACCAACAATTCCCGAAAATCAAGTGGATAAATCAAAAACCTACTTTGACTTAAAAATGGCGCCTGGTGCCAAACAAACCGTAGAAATTCAGTTACGCAATGATACAGATGAAGACATTACCATTGAAAACACGGTGAACTCAGCGACAACGAATTTAAATGGCGTAGTAGAATATGGCCAAAACGGGATCAAACCTGACAAAACTTTACGCTTTAACTTAAAAGATTATGTGGAAGCACCGAAAGAAATCATCTTGCCGAAGCATTCCCAAAAGACCTTACCTTTAACCATCACAATGCCTAAAGATTCATTTTGATGGCGTGAATGGCTGGCGGTATAACACTCAAAGAGAAAAAAGAAAGAAACCACGCTTCTGCGGATCAATCAAAAGGGTTAGCTATTAATAATGAATACTCCTATGTTGTGGCTATTATTCTTCAGCAAAATGAGACAAAGGTTCAACCAGATTTGAAAATTACTGGGGGTTAAACCAGGCCAAGTCAACGCGCGAAACGTCATCAATGTTTCTTTACAAAACCCACAAGCGGCCTATTTAAACCAATTACATTTAATCAACACTGTTTCAAAAGGAGGCGAAACGCTTTACCAATCCGATACTGAGGATATGCAAGTGGCGCCAAACTCTAACTTTAGTTACCCAATTTCTTTAAAAGGGGAACGATTAACGCCAGGGAAATATGTCTTGAAATCAACGGCCTATGGTGTAAAAGATGAAAAGGGCACCTATCAAGTCAAAGGCGCCAATGGTGAAGAACGGTACCTGTACAAATGGGAATTTACAAAAGAATTTACTATTTCTGGGGACGTCGCTAAAGAATTAAATGAAAAAGACGTAACCATTAAAGGAACCAATTGGTGGTTGTATCTACTGATTGCATTAATCATTCTAGCGCTGCTCTTATTGATTTTCTTCTTGTATCGTAAAAAGAAAAAAGAGGAAGAACAACAATCTGAGTAATAAAAAGGGCTATCTATTGACAAAAAGGGTTTTCCTTGTAAAAGTAAAGGTACTTTTAACAAGGAATTGCTTCCCATAAAGTAGAGGTAGAGAGAGTGAGAAGCCATGAGAAAAAAGTATCTTTTTTATTTAGTTCTTTGCTAAATTTTTACGGCTGTCGAAATAGAACCAATTCAAACATTGGCGACACCTATTTATAATCCCTTAGAACCAACGGAAGAAATTCAACCAAAACCAGAATCAATCACCCCTCAGGAAAAGTCAGAACCGGAACAACCTGCGCCGACCCCTCCGGAAGATCAAAAAACTACGGTTCCTTCTGAAGAAAAAAAGCCTTCACCCAAGAAAAAAGACAAACCTGTGGAGAAACCGGCAATGTCAAAAGAAAAAAAGAAACAAACAAAAGAAACAACGGCTCATCCCTTACAAGTGAATAAAGACTTTGTCTTTCCTAACGGACTTGGTGCAGGCGGCGATGAAGAATCTGAAAGCTATTTAGCAGCGGTTGGGTACTTTCTTTCAGGAAATGGATTGTATGGGAAAAAAATGGATGTGAGAGAAGTCTATGATATTGATGATGTTTTTAAATAAAGTGGATAAAAGAAAAATCGCCTTATTTCAGTTACTGGAAAATGCACCGATGTTAACAGAGTCAAAAGAAACCGTAATGCAGGAGTTAGAATTATCTGAATTTATCGTGAACAAAACGGTCGCTGAATTAAATGCCGATTTTATTGAATTTGGTTTATCAGAGGATTTTCAAATTGTGAGCGATGGTATTTTCTTAACTCTTAATGAATCAGGAACGGAAACTTCCGCTACTTTGATTGATTGCTATATTAAAGAGTTCGTTTACGTTTTGCTATGTTTCAAGATTTCTTTTTTCAGCGTTTTGATTCTGTGAATGAGTTTGCTTTAGAACACTTTGTTAGTCACACATTGGCTTATAAGGAGTTCAAGGAATTAAAGAAAATGCTGGAAAATTATCAAATTACAATTAATAAAGAATTTCACTTGGTGGGAAAATGAAACCAATTTTACGCGAAGTAACAACACTGGTTTTTTTACAATTATACCAACGTGATTTTTCATTGTACGGTAAAAAAGTTTTAGAGCAGATTCGGAACTTTGAGCTATTTTTTTCTGAGAAGGTTCATCTTAATCAGCGTGCGGGCTATGCACAAGCTAAATGTTTTCAATTTTTTGGCGGTTTCTTTAGTACGAACGCAGCAACAGTTTTATGTAGAGAAAAAAGTAGATTCGCAAGTGTTAAAACAATTAGCCGGTGACAATCAGCAGAATGTTTTCGATTGGTTAGAGAGTCTTCAAATCCCAGAACCACAACGAACAAACGAAGGCAATTATTTACTCTTATTTTTAATTGCTGAAGAGTGGCTTCAAGTAGCTTCAGCAGCACTTTGCCAAAGATTTGCAGAAATTCAACAATTGAATCGTGACTTGTTAAGCTATTTAAAAATACAATTTCAGCTTTCTGAGGAAGTCCTGCAAGGTTTTGAACAAAAAGTAACAATCGTACATTTTAAATTGTTCCATTTTCCAATAGAAGCAAACTATAGTTATCGCAAAATGGATATAACCTACTTTGCAGAAACGTATACAGAGTATTTTTCTGCTAGTCGACAATTTATTCAAGAACAAAAAACGAATCCCGCTGTTTGGGATGCCAGACAGTTTTATTTTATCGGTATCTGTTGTTAATGGTGGATGCGTTACCATTGAAAAAAGTTTTGGCTCCGATTACATTGTGTGTCGACTTTTCCTTTGGTGAAGCCTATAATCGTATGATACAAAAAAATATTGAAAAAATTACGGAATGGAATATCATTTTCAAAGCACATGTAGATGAAAGTGTACAATTAATTTTATCGGATATTCATTTTGTCGATTGGCCTGAGATTACTCAAATTATTTGGCTAGCGCCACCACGTCCTGTTGATTGGTCGCATTTTATTAAAACGCTGAGTGCACTAAGACCGCACTCGGGAGAAGAAAACAAGGTCGGGACAGCACCGCTTAGCTCCGAGAAATAAGAAGAAATTTCCGAAAATTGTTCTTTAATTTTTGGAGAATTTCGGCTTATTTCCGAAGGAGCTGGTTCTGTTCCCGCCGTTTATCAGATTTTGAGCGTGAAGCAAAAATCCAAAGTGATTTTTGTACCACGCTTTTTCTTTTAGAATATAAAAATTAAAAATAATAAAAAAGTTGAAACTTTTTATGCTTGTGATTCGTCTATATAAGTGTACAGGAAAGGAGGTTCCAGAAATCGATGGTTTTCGATGGTTGGAAAAGAAAAAAACAAATTCGCGCGTTAGAAACGCTTGTGGATACCAAATATGAAAAAATGTATCGCATTGCCTTTAACTATACACATTCGAAAGAAGATGCCTTGGATGTGATTCAAGAAAGCTTTGAAAAGGCACTGAAGGCCATCCAAAAAGGACCCGATATTAAGGATTTTGAAGCGTGGTTCTTTCGAATTCTGCTTTCTGTAGCGACAGATTATTGGCGTAAAAAGAAACGAGAAGCTGTTACATATTGAAAAAGATGAAACATGTGTTAGCCCTTTTAAATAATCCCCAACGCAGTTTTTTAGAAATTGAAGAAATTATTAATCAATTAGATAGTCCCAATCGTGAAATTATTCTATTAAAATTTTTTGAAGGATTTACGCTAAAATGAAATCGCCTTGATCCTGGATATTAACGAAAATACGATTAAAACGAAGATGTACCGCAGTTTGAATGAACTCCGAAGTCTATTGAATTAGTAAAAGAAAGGAAGCGAAAAAATATGGAAGATTTTGTAAAAAGCAGTTGTTAAAAACTTTTCAAAAGAATACCGCCAAACAACCGTTGCCAAACGGATCTACAAGCGGAAGTCAAAGCGCGTTTTTCATAAAGAGAAAAAGCGGTACACTTGGCTTCGTTTTAGAAACCGCTCACTGCAAAGTAGTTTAGTGGTGGCTTGTGGCTTTGTCTTATCAGTCAATTTGTTTCCAGGTTTTAGTGAAGCAGCCCGCAACATTCCTGTGTTAGATAAAATTGTTCAATTAGTCACCATCAAAACGTTGACAGCGAAAAAACAGGAAAGTGAAGTAAACATCGATGTCCCTAAAATCCAAACATCCCAAGAATCTTCAGTAGCCGACACGCTCAACAAAAAATACTTGAAAGAAGCCCAAACAGAATTTCAACAAGTCAAAGGGCAATTGTTTGATGGTTCTCGTGTTTCAGTCACTGGAGATTATGAAAAAGTCGTGGACGACCGTCGCTTCCTAGTGGTCAAACGAACCTTCACAGAAATTAAAGGCAGCTCTGCGACGACAACAAAATATGACAACATCGATAAACGAGCCAATGTTGTCGTTTCACTCCCCTTAATTTTTAAAAAATGATTTTTACATTGATGTCATTAGTAGTGAAATTAAACAACAAATATCAGACCAAATGAAGAACGATAGCAATAAAATATACTGGTCCGAAAAAGAGGATGCCCCCAGTGATGTTCAACCCTTCAAAAAAATTAAAAAGGACCAACCTTTCTATATCAATGAAAAACACCAATTAGTGATTGTGTTTCCTCAAGGAGAGATTGCGCCTTACTATATGGGCACCCCTGAATTTGTGATTCCTAATCAAGTCATTGAGAATGAATTGGCAGCGCCTAATTATTTAAAATAAACTCAGCAAAAAACACGCGACAGTTTTAAGAAATGTCGCGTGTTTTTTACTGACCTAACCAAGTCAGTTGCGGTTTTACTGAGAGAAGCGTACACTAGAATTAAGCATAACAAGAAAGGGCGAATGGCAATGGAAAAATCAGAAAAAATTAGTATTTTACAAGATGTGGTTAAAATTAAATCTGTAAATGGAAACGAAGAAGAAGTGGCAATCTATTTACAAAATCTTTTGAAGAAATATGAGATCCCTTCTGAACTTGTTTCTTATGCACCAAATCGTAGTAGTTTGGTTGCTTATTTAGGTGAAAACCGAGAAAAAGTCTTAGGGTTTAGTGGCCACATGGACGTGGTTTCTAAGGGGACGAAAGTCAATGGACTTTCCCGCCATTTGCGGCCCATATTGAACGAAATAAATTGTATGGCCGTGGCGCAACGGACATGAAAAGCGGCTTAGTCGCAATGGTTTTAGCAATGATTGAATTAAAAGAAAAGGAAGTTCCTTAAATGGAGCGGTTAAATTTTTAGGTACAGTTGGTGAAGAAGTCGGTGAGCTAGGTGCTGGCCAATTAACTGAAAAAGGCTATGCGGATGATTTAAGTGCCTTAGTCATTGGAGAACCAACCAATTATAACTTGATGTATGCGCACATGGGTTCAATTAACTATTCTGTTGTGTCACACGGAAAAGAAGCCCACAGTTCGATGCCGGAAGAAGGCATTAATGCAATTAATAATTTGAACGAATTTATTACAGAAGCAAACCAACAAATGGCGGAAGTCACAGCAAACTATGAAAATCCTGAATTAGGTCGAACGATTCACAATGTAACCGTCATTAAAGGTGGCACACAAGTGAACAGTATTCCAGGTCAAGCAGCCTTGCAAGGGAATATCCGTTCAATTCCAGAATTCAGCAACGACCAAGTCATTGCATTATTACAAAAAATTGTCGATGAATTGAACAAAAAAGAAAAACATCAGTTAGAATTAACGATTGATTACAATAAAATTCCTGTAAAAGCTGAGAAAGATTCTGCATTAATTCAAGCCATTCAAGCCCAATTTGATCAACCATTACCATTAGTGACAAGCGCTGGGACCACAGACTTAGCTGAATTTACTAAATCAGACAATACATTTGATTGCGTTGTCTTTGGACCAGGTGTGACCACTACTGCACACCAAGTCGACGAATATGTCGAAATTGATAATTATTTAGATATGATTGATAAGTATCAAGCGATAGCAAAAAGTTATTTAAATTAAAAAAATGTCGCGCCTGAATCATAAAAATCAGGTGCGACATTTTTTATAAGGTTTATTCCACCACAGTCCATTCATTTAAGGTTTTGCCGTTCTCATCAACTAGCTCTAACCAGCTGTTTGTTCCAGCAAAATAGAGAAACAAGCCGACTTCATTAACGCTTTTTAAGACGATATCTTCCGTTGTGACAAAGTCTTTAAATTGGCCCTTGCGTTCATCACGAAGTTTTTCACCAAATCTAGCGGAGAAACCGACAGACCCGTCTTTATTTAAAGGGGCTTCTGGCATCATTGTCGCGCCAGCTTTAATAAGCATTTCATTGCGCTTTTGCCAAAAAACAGTTGCTTTGCTTTGTCGAGTATCAATATAAAAGGAATTTGGCTAACTTCTTTTGTCCATTTGTGGCGTGCTTTGGCTGGTCTGGCTTTCTTCGGCGCCGGTTTTTTAAACAGAGAGTAGCCAAAACGTTCCAAGATAAAGGTGACTGTTTCTTTATAGTTAGTCACTGTCGCTACCGCACTTTTCGGAATTTTGACTGTCGTTGGGGTTGCTTCCAATGTTAAACCACTTTCTTTCGCATCATCTAGGAAAGCTTGCGCTAAATAGGCAAGTTCTGTGTCCCAAGTCGGTTTCAATAAAATCGAGTGATCAAAAGAAACTTCTTTATATGTAGCTTTTTCTTCAGCAAGTCCTAAAGCAACTAGTTTGGTTATCTCTTTAGCAAGAAAAGAATCGCTGCCTCATTTTTTCGGTAATTTAGTTGTTTGTTCAATGATTAAGTGGGCCTGATCGGCTTAAATCAATGAGTGTCTTTGGTTTTTTTTAGATCAACGGTTAAATGTAAGTCCATGAAGTCTGCTCCTTTATCGTTAGTTTCTTCATTGTATCATGAAACAGCGTCTTCGTCTTTTAACGAGTCAGCGACCTTACAATATTGTTTGAAACAAAAAGAAGCTTTCGTGGTATACTTACTCACATACATAATTTTTAATGAGGAAAGTAGAGGAACAAGAATGAAAACACTGGGCAATATTTTATGGTTCATCTTTGGCGGCTTTTTTGGTGGCTTATCTTGGCTATTCGCAGGCGTGATTTGGTGTATTACAATTATCGGTATTCCGATTGGTTTACAATGTTTTAAATTAGCGGGGTTGAGCTTTTGGCCGTTTAAAAAGCGAGTCGTGTATAGTGATAGCGGCGTATCTTTGGTGGTAAATATTATTTGGCTGATTATCAGTGGACTACCATTAGCAATTGGGCATTGTATTAGTGGCTTGTTGCTTTGTCTGACAATCATCGGTATTCCGTTTGGGCAACAATCCTTTAAATTGGCGAAATTAGCGTTAATGCCGTTTGGGGCCCGTGTTGTTTCAACAAATGATTTTTATTTTGAATAGTCAGAGGTTTCTCATTGACAAATAAAACGAAACAGCGTATTCTGTAAATGTAACAAATAACGTTACATTTAGTTTGGAGTGATTAGACATGGCCATGTCAACGAAATTAAGTGTTGCGATTCATATTTTAAGTTTGATTGAAACAGGTCCTCAAGAACAAGTGACTTCTGAATACATTGCTTCGAGCGTGAATACGAATCCAGTCGTTGTTCGACGACTAATGAGTCAGTTAAAAAAAGCCGGCTTGATTCATTCCATGCGTGGAGCCAATAAAAATACCTTATTAAAGAAACCAGAAGAGATCTCACTGTATGAAATTTATACAGCGGTTGAATTGGAACGAGATATTTTCAATATCCATCAAAATCCTAATCCAAACTGTTCCGTTGGGGCAAATATCCAATCGGTACTAGAAACTGAATTTACTAAAGTGCAACAAAAAATGGAAGAAGAATTGAAAAGCATCACCTTAGCAGATGTGATTCATGAAATAGAAGTTAAGAGAGATAAGTAATCTCTCTACTTTTAAAGTATTAAATGTAACTATTTTAGTTCTATTTAAAAATGAAAGGATGATTTACATGAAAGTAGCAGTATTAGGAGCAACAGGAAAAGAAGGACAATTACTTTTAGCAGAAGCTAAACGTCGCGGGAATGGACGTGACAGCCATCGTTCGTAATGCCTCAAAAATAACAGATGGCACACCGACCATTGAAAAAGATGTTTATCAATTAACAACAGAAGATATTCAAGCGTTTGATGTATTAATTAGTGCCTTAGGATTCCCTGATGTGCAAGATTTCCCAAATCTACCCAGCATTTGTTGAGATTTTAACCAATCGAAAAAACGCGCTTGTTTGTCGTTGGGGGCGCTGGAACCTTGTATGTGGACCCAGAACACACAACTCAATTAAAAGATACACCATCATTCCCAGCAGAAATTCAGCCATTAGCTTCGGCGATGGGCGAAGCTCTAAACTTATTGAAAGAAGCTCAAAACATCCACTGGACCTATATTAGTCCTGCAGCCATGTTTGATGCTGAAGGTCCTGCGACAGGCCATTATGAAGTCGCTGGCGAAGAATTAACAACCAATAGTCAAGGTGACAGCTACATTAGTTACGCAGACTACGCCGTTGCCATGTTAGATGAAGTGGAAAGTAATGCACACCCAAATCAACGAATTAGTGTGTATCAATAAAAGAAACAAGAAAAATGGGGCCTCCGTTAAAACAACGGAGGCCCCATTTTCTTGTTTGATTAATTATTGCTAATGTATTTACTGTTTGGGTGCTCGGTATCCTGCTGCTTCTGCTTCTTCAACAGTAGAGAACCAAGCTACTGGATTCGTAGTTCTATTATAATATCTACTTCCAGGTACATGATAAATTCCATTACGTGACCCTTTAATTAAGGCGTTACCGCTTGGTGCTTCCGCAGCAGCCGTCTCGACTTCTGCCGGCGCCTGTGCGGCTTGTTGCGCCTCTGCTTCAGCTTGCGCTTTTGCTGCCGCTTCGGCTTGTTCTTTTTGCGCTTTTTCAGCGGCTAGTTTCTGAGCTTCTGCTTCTTTTCGTTGTTTTTCTTTGTGGGCATCTAATTGAGTTTTAACAACGGCTACCCGTTTTGTTAAAGCTTGATTTGGGGAGTTTAAAGCGTCAATTTGTTTGATCGCTTCATTATAGTAATAAGCTTCATTAGTTGGTTCTTGTTCAGCTTTTTCAACAGCGGCAGTTGCACTGGCGACTAATTGTTCATTTTTTTCTTTTTCAGCGATAGCGGTTTGAACAGTCGTTAACCGTTGTTGAAATCCTTCTTTGCCAACTGGGGCAGCAGCTACTAATTTTTCAGCTGCTTGATAATCGCTTTTACTTTTAGATTTTTCAGCAGTTGTAACTGCTTCATCAACAGGTACTGCTTCTTTGATTTTTTCAAGGCGATCATTGTATTCCTCGTATTCTTGACTTAATGAAGATACTAAGGTTGCGGCTTCATCATAGTTTTTCTGAGAAGGTTGTTTTTCAGCGTAAGCTAAGGCTTTTTCTGTTTTGGCCAATTCTTGCTCAGAATCTGTGATGCTCGCAATAAATTCTTTTGATGGTGTGACTTCGACTGATTTTTCAACTTTGGTATCTTTCTTCTCAGCCACAAAGGTGATTTTTTGCGTTTTTCATCGGACAGTTTTACTTTGTAAGCAAACGTTTTGTCTTTCGTTTTTACTTCCTTGCCATTGGCCGTTAGTTTGCTGTTGCCGTCGTATTCGCCTTTGATGGTGGCTGAGCCATTGGCATCGGTTTCAATACTCTCTGCATCAAGTGAAAGCGTTGGGGAAGAATCTGTCGTGGCAACCCCACCAATAAATAGAGCGGCACTTGCTAATGCGGCATAGCCATATTGTTTTTTCGGTTGTTTCTTAATTAATGCTTTGATAGTCAGTCCCCCGCTGACAAGTACCCTAATAGACCCAAAAGTCCTAATACTACACTCATTCATTTCTCTCCTTTCGATATAACGTTATTATACATGTATGTGAGAAATGAACATTTTTTTCGTATAATTAATAAATTTCCTGATAAAAAAATTATTTCCTGAAGCTCAAATTCTTTTGTAAAAAATTTTGTTGTGCTAAAAATGGAAAGTGAGTTTAACTACGTATGTTATTAGAGAAGGGGAAATCAATGAAAGCAGAAATCATTGCAGTCGGAACAGAATTATTACTGGGACAAGTAGTGAATACCAACGCCACCTTTTTATCAGAAGAGTTAGCTGCGCTAGGCATCGATGTTTACTATCAGACCGTTGTTGGCGATAACGGCGGCCGCTTAGAAACGCTACTAACAGAAGCAGAACAAAGAAGTGATTTAATTGTCCTTTGTGGAGGGCTAGGACCTACAGAAGACGATTTAACCAAGCAAGTTGTCGCACAACATCTCCATAAATCATTAGTAGAAGATCAAGAAGGATTGAACCGCTTGCACCAGTTTTTCCAACAGTCTAAGCGGCCAATGACGGAAAATAATCTACGACAAGTGTTAGCCATTGAAGGTGGACAAGTTCTTCAAAACCCGACAGGATTAGCGGTTGGTTCTTTCGTAACAGAAGGCACAACAAGCTATTTGCTCTTACCAGGACCACCCAATGAATTAATTCCGATGTTCCAACAAGCGGCACGACCTTTATTGATTGATGCGTTTCCACAAGAAGAACAATTGATTTCAAGAGTCTTGCGTTTTTATGGGATTGGTGAATCACAGCTGGTGACCGAGATTCAATCGTTGATTGCGCACCAAACGAATCCAACCATTGCGCCTTATGCTAAGCCTAATGAAGTGACACTTCGTTTAACAGTTAAAACAAAAGACTTAGTAGCTGGCGAAGAATTATTAACAGCGACGGAAGAAAAGGTTTTAGCTAAAGTGGGAGACTATTTTATGGGTATGGGGATGACAATAGTTTAGCCAAGGTAACAGTGGATTTGTTATTACAAAACGGACAAACCGTCACGGCTGCTGAGAGCCTCACTGCTGGCCTATTCCAAAGTACACTGGGGGAAATTGCGGGTGCTTCGAAGATTTTTAAGGGAGGCTTCGTGACGTATTCGCAAGAAACAAAAGAGAACTTTTTAGGAATTTCTCATGAACTTTTAGAAGAGCATGGCACGGTAAGTGAAGCGTGTGCCAAAGAAATGGCAGAGAAAGCGCGTCAGTTAGCTAAATCTAACTATGGTTTATCATTTACTGGGGTCGCTGGTGACCCACTCGAAGGTCAACCGACAGGCACTGTTTGGATTGGGCTGGCGGAAGAAGGCCAACCAACCGTTGCAGAATGTTTCCATTTTAACCGTGACCGAAATTATATTAGACAGAGTGCGGTTATGCGAGGATTAGATCTTTTGCGGCGCCGAATCATTAATAAAAATAAATATGCGAATGTTTGTTCGGTTTTTCTTGCTTTTTGGTACAAAAGAGATATGATAGACCTACTAACAGGAAATGAAAAATAAGTTTATATAAATTAAAGGAGGATTATCCATTGGCAGATGATCGTAAAGTGGCTTTAGATGCCGCACTGAAAAAAATTTGAAAAGAACTTTGGGAAAGGTTCTATTATGAAATTAGGCGAAAAAGGCTGATCAAAAAATTTCAACTATCCCTAGTGGTTCTTTAGCGTTAGATGTTGCATTGGGCGTAGGTGGGTATCCACGTGGCCGAATTATTGAAGTATATGGTCCTGAGAGTTCAGGTAAAACAACTGTTTCTTTACACGCAATTGCAGAAGTGCAACGAAATGGTGGAACAGCCGCTTTTATCGATGCTGAGCATGCATTGGATCCTCAATATGCGGAGAAACTAGGCGTTAACATCGATGAATTACTTTTATCTCAACCAGATACGGGCGAGCAAGGCTTAGAGATTGCCGATGCCTTAGTTTCAAGTGGTGCGATTGACATCGTTGTCATCGACTCGGTTGCTGCGTTAGTTCCTCGTGCAGAGATTGATGGTGAGATGGGAGCGAGCCATGTCGGCTTACAAGCTCGACTAATGTCTCAAGCACTACGTAAATTATCAGGCTCAATTAATAAGACAAAAACAATTGCTATTTTCATTAACCAAATTCGTGAAAAAGTTGGCGTGATGTTCGGAAATCCTGAAACAACTCCTGGTGGACGTGCATTGAAATTCTACGCAACGGTTCGTCTAGAAGTCCGTCGTGCAGAACAGTTAAAACAAGGAACAGACATCGTCGGTAACCGCACAAAAATTAAAGTCGTTAAAAACAAAGTGGCGCCACCATTTAAAGTGGCAGAAGTTGATATCATGTATGGCCAAGGGATTTCCCAAGAAGGCGAATTACTAGATATGGCTGTGGAAAAAGACCTTATCAGCAAAAGTGGTGCTTGGTATGGCTACAAAGAAGAACGAATTGGCCAAGGCCGTGAAAATGCCAAACAATACATGGCGGATCATCCTGAAATGATGGCAGAAGTGTCTAAATTGGTCCGTGATGCATACGGCATCGGTGACGGTTCAACCATTACAGAAGAAGCAGAAGGTCAAGAAGAATTACCCTTAGATGAATAAATAACAAGTGAATACGACTCGTTAAGAAGAAAGACAACACTTACTGAACAGGACAGGTGTTGTCTTTTTTTGTTTAGAACTAAATTGTTAAATAGACTGTTGTCCATGTCCGAGCCCATCCACATCAAGCAGCTTAGTCAAACAGCAGACTATGCGGCATTTGTTCTAAAATTTAAACAATTCGTGACGGCGGAAACCTAAAAATGTGACGTTGTCTAATATTTGCTGCCCTTTCCAAAAGAAAGGGCTTTTTTAAGTTGACACCTTTCGCGACAAACATTAGAATAAAATTGTGTGTATGCACAAATATGCAAGTAGGCATATTGATAATTGATTTTAGTTTATCAAAAAACTACAAGATATGAATTAACAAAAGATAGTATGGAGGTGGAAATATGGTTTTAAATATTCTCCTCGCTATCGTCGGTTTGATTGTCGGTCTTGGTTTAGGATTTGTTATTGCAAAGTCACGTCATGATAAAGCAATAAATGGTGCAAAAATTTCAGCGTCGAGTATTCTCGAGAACGCTCGGAAAGAATCAGAAACACTGAAAAAAGAAGCATTGCTAGAAGCTAAGGAAGAGAACCAGAAGTATCGTTCAGAAATTGAAAGTGAGTTGAAAGAAAGCAGATTAGAACTTAAATCTCAAGAAAATCGTTTAATTCAACGGGAACAAACGTTGGATCGTAAAGATGACTCTCTTGAAAAACGTGAAGGCTCACTGGAAGAAAAAGAAGAGAAACTTGGTGCTAGACAGCAATTAATTGATGAGCGAGAAAAAGAAGTAGAAAACTTAATTAATCAGCAACATCAAGAATTAGAACGAATTGCTTCCCTTTCAAAAGAAGAAGCAAAATCGATTATTATGAAGTCAACAGAAGAAGAGTTGAATCATGAACTAACCTTGATGGTCAAGGAGTCAGAACAACGTGCCAAAGAAGAATCTGATCGCAAAGCGAAGAACTTGCTTTCCCTAGCAATTCAACGTTGCGCCGCCGATTCTGTTTCTGAAACAACTGTTTCCGTGGTCACTTTACCAAATGATGAGATGAAAGGTCGCATTATTGGTCGTGAAGGACGTAATATTCGTACATTGGAAACATTAACAGGGATTGACTTAATCATTGATGATACGCCAGAAGCGGTTGTGTTATCCGGATTTGATCCAATCAGACGAGAAATCGCTCGAATGACCTTGGAAAAATTAATCCAAGATGGTCGGATTCATCCCGCTCGTATCGAAGAAATGGTAGAAAAATCACGTAAAGAAATGGATGAACGGATTCGTGAATACGGAGAACAAGCAGCCTTTGAAGTAGGTGCTCATACGTTACATCCTGATTTAATTAAAATTTTAGGCCGTTTACGTTTCAGAACAAGTTATGGTCAAAATGTCTTGAACCACTCAATCGAAGTAGCAAAACTGGCTGGCGTTTTAGCCGCCGAATTAGGCGAAGATGTTCAATTAGCCAAACGTGCAGGTTTACTACATGATATTGGGAAAGCATTGGATCATGAAATTGAAGGTTCTCACGTTGAGATTGGCGCAGAATTAGCTGCGAAATATAAAGAAAATTCAGTAGTTATTAATGCCATTGCCTCGCATCATGGTGATGTGGAAGCAACCTCAGTTATTTCTGTTTTAGTGGCAGCCGCAGATGCGTTATCTGCAGCCCGTCCAGGTGCACGTAGTGAATCGTTAGAAAACTACATTCGCCGCTTAGAAAACTTAGAAAATATTTCTAATAGTTTTGAAGGCGTTGATTCAAGTTTTGCTGTTCAAGCAGGACGTGAAGTTCGTGTCATGGTGAAACCAGAAGAAATTTCTGATTTAGAATCTGTTCGTTTAGTTCGAGACATTCGGAAGAAAATTGAAGATGACTTGGATTATCCAGGACATATCAAAGTAACGGTTATCCGTGAAACACGTGCCGTTGACTATGCGAAATAAAATAAAAAGCGAATAAGTATCGCGTGTAGTGTCTCAACGAACAATTGCAAGGATTGTTCGTTGAGACACTTTTTTTAATCTTTTAAAACCAAAACTTTCTTTTCAAAGCGAAAACAACTATAATAAACAAGAGATGTTAAAAAGAGAAGAGGAACCTTTTTGCGTATATTATTTATAGGAGATGTTGTCGGTTCTTTAGGAAGAGAAGCCTTAGCAACGTATGTCCCTAAATTAAAGAAAAAATATCGTCCACAAGTGACCATTGCCAATGGTGAAAATGCGGCATCTGGTCGGGGAATTACTGGCAAGATTTATAAGAAATTTTTGCAAGATGGTGTCGATGTTGTTACGATGGGTAACCATACGTGGGACAACAAGGATATCTTTGAATTCATTGATGATGCGAAGAAAATGGTTCGTCCAGCGAACTTTCCAGAAGATGTGCCTGGTCAAGGAATGGTTTTTGTGAAAGTCAATCAATTGGAATAGCGGTGATTAATTTACAGGCCCGCACATTTATGGTGCCATTGGAAGACCCTTTCAAGAAAGCCGCCGAGCTAGTGGCTATCGCTCGCAAACGGACACCGCTCATTTTTGTGGATTTTCATGGCGAAACGACAAGCGAAAAACAAGCCATGAGCTGGTTTTTAGATGGCCAAGTTTCAGCCGTTGTTGGAACACATACGCATGTTCAAACAAATGACGCTCGGATTTTACCGAAAGGGACAGCCTTCTTAAGTGATGTCGGTATGACCGGACCTTATGATGGGATTCTAGGAATGAAGCGTGAACCGATTATTGAGAAGTTTATGACAGCATTGCCGAAGCGCTTTGAGGTAGTCGAAACAGGGCGGACAATTTTATCTGCCTGTATTTTAGAGATTGATGACCAAACGGGCCAAGCGAAGATGATTGAGCCGATTCAGATTAGTGAAGATCGCCCGTTTCAAGAATAATAGAAGAAAAGTTAATCTCGGATCATTAAGAGGTTAACTTTTTCTGCTCTTATAGAAAAAGTGCCGGTGAAAGATGAAGGTGAAAAAAATGGAGCCGTTGAATTTAGATGCACAAAGTAATAAAGAATTAGAAAAATTGTTACATTTAATTGGACAAGATGAAGTCATTCAGCGCTACCAAGCGATTGAAGAAAAGGTAAAGAAAAACAAAAAGCTGACAGAATTAGTGGAAGAAATTAAAGCTGCGCAAAAAGATGCGGTTCAATTTGCTCACTATGGCAAACCAACTGCTGAAAAAGAAGCCATTCAACGAGCTGATGCGAAAACAAAAGAATTTGATGAGCACCCACTCGTTGTAGCCTACCGCGAACAACTGATCGAAGCCAATGACTTAGTCCAACATGTCACGGCGCTCATTCAATACCGCGTGAACGAAGAGCTAGAGAAGGAAGGGAATTAAATGCCACAAAAGACAAAAAATACACCCATGATGGAACAATATTTATCCATTAAGGCCCAATACAAGGATGCGTTTTTATTTTATCGCTTAGGTGATTTTTATGAGTTATTTTATGAAGATGCTATCAATGCAGCGCAAATCTTAGAATTGACGTTAACCAGTCGTAACCGCAATGCGGATGATCCGATTCCTATGTGTGGCGTTCCTTATCATGCCGCGCAAGGCTACATTGATACGTTGATTGAGCAAGGC
>OKVS01000328.1_pt1 | contig 18270 bp, 20 predicted proteins | sample 1606911 | NCBI WGS metagenome assembly OKVS01 (sample SAMN03281016, study PRJEB24777) | human gut metagenome | isolation source: fecal sample PR161 from 1 month old female Malay infant, caesarean... | reverse complement strand
TGCTGCTGCGTGGAGCAGAGCGCTGAAATCAGCAGCCCAAACCCCACCAGAGAAGCCCGTAAATCACCATCGTGAAGTTAAAACCAGCGCCAGACGATTCCGGCGAACGGGGATGCTCGTAGGCCCAAATTCCCACTCCCAGCACGATGGATGGCCTGAGGTGGCGACGATCAGCGCCGGCACCGCTTTTGCCGACGAAAATCTGCCAGGTGGCGAGCGGGGAAACCAGCAGCTCGATCCAGCGTGCCCTGTTCGCGCTCGCGGGCCACGGACAGGGAGGTCACGATCATCACCCCGATGGTGGTGATCATGGCGATCAGCGACGGCACCACAAACCACTTGTAATCCAGATTCGGGTTGTACCAGTTGCGCACCACCAGCTCGCTGTTATTGGGCTTCGGTTTGCCCTCCATCAGCTCCTGCTGATACTCCTTCACTATCTGCTGCAGGTAGTTGGCCGCTATCTGGGCGCTGTTGGAGTTGCGCCCGTCGAGGATCAGCTGCATCGGCGCGGTCTGGAAGGTGTCCAGATTGCGGGAGAAATCCGCCGGGAAACGCACCAGCAGCAGCGCTTTTTGCGTGTCGATAGTGGGCTGGATCTCCTGCGGGCTTTTCAGCAGCAGGATGTGGGTAAAGGCCTTCGCCCGAGCAAAACGCTGCGTCAGCTCGACGGCGTGTTTGCCGTTGTCTTCATTATAAATGGCAATGGTGGCGTTAGTTACCTCAAGGGTGGCGGCAAACGGGAACAATAAAACCTGAAGCAGCACCGGCAGCACCAGAATGGCGCGGGTTTGCGGCTCGCGCAGCAGGGACTGCAGCTCTTTGCGGATCAATGTCCATAAGCGGTGAAACATGTGCGCTCCTTAATCCAGTCGCCGTTTGGTTTTCAGCCACGTCAACCCGATAAACATCACCGCCGACGCCAGCAAAAACAGGGTATTGATAATCAGCACCACCGGGATATTCCCCGCCAGGAACAGGCTTTGCAGCGTGCTCACGAAGTAGCGTGCCGGAATGATGTAGGTCACAGCGCGGATCACCGCCGGCATGCTGTCTATCTGGAAGATAAACCCGGAGAGCATAATCGATGGCAGGAAAGCGGCGTTGAGCGCCACCTGCGCGGCGTTAAACTGGTTGCGGGTGATGGTGGAGATGAGCAGTCCCATGCCCAGCGTGCTGAGTAAAAACAGGCTGGTGATAAAGAACAGTACCACCAGCGAGCCGCGATACGGCACGCCAAGAATAAAGACCGCGACCAGCATGCAGAGCAGCATCGCCAGCATGCCGAGGAAGTAGTAGGGGATGAGCTTGCACAGCAGCAGCTCAACCCGCGTCACCTCGGTGGAGAGCAGCGCCTCCATAGTGCCGCGTTCCCACTCGCGGGCGATGACCAGCGAGGTGAGGATCGCGCCAATCACCGTCATAATGATGGTCACCGCCCCCGGAATAATAAAGTGCTGGCTGATGGCGGCGGGGTTAAACCAGTAGCGCGTCTGCACATCGATGAGCGGTTCAAACGTCTCGCCCCGGTCTTCGGCGCGCTGCATCTGCCAGAGCTGCCAGATCCCCTCCGCATAGCCCTGTACGAAGTTGGCGGTGTTCGGCTCGCTGCCGTCGGTAATCACCTGAATCGGCGCATCGGCACCCGGGCGCGCCATGTTGGCGGCGAAATTCACCGGGATGACGATCAGGCCGCGAATTTTCCCGGCCTGCATTTTCTGGATCAGTTCCTGCCGGTTGTCGCTGACGGTGGCGTCAATGTAGGGTGAGCCGGTCATGGCGTGGGTGAAGTCCAGCGCCTCTTCGCTCTGCTGCTCCAGCAAAATACCGACCCGCAGCTTGCTGGAGTCGAGGTTAATGCCGTAGCCAAAAATAAACAGCAGCAGCAGGGGGATCACCACCGCAATCAGCCAGCTGCTGGGATCGCGCACGATCTGCCGCGTCTCTTTGATGCACAGGGCGCGCACCCGGCGCCAGGAAAGGGCGTTACTGCGCATGAGCATTCTCCTTATCCCAGTCGTGGATGAGGGTGATAAACGCCTGCTCCATGGTCGGATCTGGCTGTGCGTCGTCGGCGGCCTGCGCTTTCAGGTCGTCCGGCGTGCCGTGGGCAATCAGCTTGCCGCGATACACCAGCCCGATGCGGTCGCAGTATTCCGCCTCATCCATAAAGTGGGTGGTGACCATCACGGTCACGCCTTTTTCCACCATGCTGTTGATGTGCAGCCAGAACTCGCGGCGGGTGAGGGGATCGACGCCTGACGTGGGTTCATCAAGAAACAGGATATCCGGCTCGTGCATCAGCGAGCAGGCCAGCGCCAGCCGCTGCTTAAAGCCGAGCGGCAGCTCGTCGGTGGCGTGGGACGCAATATTCGTTAACCCGAAGGCGTCGCTCATGCGGCGGATTTTTTCATTCTGCGCCCGCCCGCGCAGGCCGTACACCCCAGAGAAAAAGCGCAGATTCTGCTCGACCGTCAGGTTGCCGTACAGGGAGAACTTCTGCGCCATATAGCCGAGATGCTGGCGCGCTTTGCCGGAACTGACCTTGAGATCCATGTCCAGCACCAGCGCCTTGCCGGACGTCGGGACCAGCAGGCCGCACATCATCTTAAAGGTGGTCGATTTTCCCGCGCCGTTCGGCCCGAGCAGGCCAAATATCTCGCCGCGCTTCACCGCAAAGTTGACGTTGTCGGTGGCGGCGAAGTCCCCGAATTTTTTGGTGAGCGATTTTGCTTCGTATCACCGTTTCGCCCGGCGTGCCTTCCACCGTGTGCAGGATCGCGCCAAGGGGCGATTCCGACGTGCCTGCACCGCCCAGCAGGTCGATAAACGCATCTTCGAAAGCGCGGGGCGGTCTCGTCCATTTCAATTTCAGGCATGCCCGGCGCACGGCGAATATCGTCGACGGTGGCCTCTTTTTTTGAGGATCACGCGTACCGAGCGGCCCTGAATCATCCCGTCGCTCACCTGCGGCAGCTTCAGCACCCGCTGCAGCAGCCTGCGGTTGGACTCCTGCGGGCTGTGCAGCAGAAAACTGCGCCCGGCCATGGTGTGCGTCAGCTCGGTCGGTTCGCCCTGATAGAGCAGTTCGCCCTCGTTCATCAGCAGCACGTCACGGCACTGCTCCGCTTCGTCGAGGTAGGAGGTGCTCCAAAGGATCAGCATCCCGTCGCCCGCCAGCTCGTGCACCATCTGCCACAGCTCGCGGCGGGAGATCGGGTCCACGCCGACGCCGGGCTCATCGAGCAACAGCACTTTTGGTTCGCCCACCAGCGTACAGGCCAGCCCCAGCTTCTGCTTCATCCCGCCGGAAAGCTTGCCCGCCAGCCGGTCGGTGAACGGGCCGAGGGAGGTAAATTCGAGCAGTCGGGCGAAGGTTTTCTGCCGGGTTTCACCGGTGACGCTGCGCAGGTCGGCGTACAGATTGAGGTTCTCCATCACCGTCAGATCTTCGTACAGGCCAAACTTCTGCGGCATATAGCCGAGCATGGCGTGGAGCGCGCCGTCGTCTTTTATCGGGTCAAGGCCAAGCACGCTGGCCGAGCCTTCATCCGGCTTCAGCAGCCCCGCCAGCATCCGCATCAGCGTGGTTTTGCCCGCGCCGTCCGGGCCCACCAGTCCGGTCACGTAGCCTTTCTGAATGGTGCAGTTCAGCGGCGCGACCGCCGGTTTATCCATTCCGGGGAAGCGTTTGACCAGATTGTTGAGCTGGATAACCGCATCATTCATGTCGTTCCCCGTCGTTTAAGGTCACGGTAACAGGCATGCCCTGACGCAGCGCGTCGTCCGCGTCGGTGACGATGATGCGCAGGCGGTACACGAGGTCGGTACGCAGATCCGGCGTTTCTACCGTTTTCGGGGTGAATTCGGCGGTAGGGGAGACAAAGCCCACTTTGCCGTGATACGGCTTGTCCGGGCGACCGTCGGTATAGAGCAGCAGCTCGCGGCCCGGCTGCATCTGGCCGAGATTCGGCTCATCAATGTAGGCCCGCACCCATACCGGACGGGTTAAGGACAGCGTCAAGACGGTGCTGCCCGCGCTGAGCATGCTGCCCGGCTCTACCGCGCGGGTCATCAGCGTGCCGTCAGACGGGGCGGTTAAGATAGTGTCGTGCAGATCCAGCTCCGCCTGAGCCAGCTGCGCCTGCGCCTGCTCGAGGCTGGCCTTCGCCTGGGCGATGTCCTGCTCGCGGTTACCGGAGCGGTACTGGCTTAATTTATCCTGCGCGGATTTCAGCGTCGCCTGCGCCTGGTCGCGGGATGACCGCGCGTTTTCCAGATCGTTGGCGGAAATGGTGCGGCTTTTCCACAGCCCCTGCTGGCGGTTATAGAAGTTCTGCGCGTAGTCGTAGGCGGCTTTGGCCTGCTTAACGGCGGCAGCGGCCTGGGCAATCTCCTCATCGCGATAGCCTGCCAGCATCAGGTCATACTGCGCCTGGGCGACGGAAACGCCGGCTTTTGCCTGCATCAGCGCGTTCTCAAAGGGGGCTTTATCCAGCACGCCCAGCGTCTGCCCGGCTTTGATGGCATCGCCTTCGTCAACGCTCAGCGAGGCGAGACGTCCGCCGACGCGGAAGCTCATATTCACGGTACGAATATCCACGTTACCGTACAGCGTCAGGCCCCGATCCTGCTGGCTCTGATACCACAGCCAGCCACCGATTCCCGCGGCAAGCAAAACAACAACCACCAGAACGATGGCGACAGGTTTTTTCATCACTTCAGGCTCCTTTGCGTTAAGCCTTGCAGGATCAGATCGAGATGACAGGTGATGACCTGGCTAATCTGCGCGGCTTTATCCTCATCGAATTGTGCCCAGCCCGTGCGTAACAGGATGGTTTCACGCCCCAGACGGAAGGCGAGAATTTCGCCCAGCAGGGCGTGGGTATGCAAAATGGTGTCGGTATCGCTGGCGTCCCGCCCGGTATAGGCGGCAATCAGCCGGGTCAGATGGGTGTGCATCGGGGCAATCACCTGATCGTGTACCAGCTGATAAGCTGCAGTGGGGGAGAGCTGCTCGCGGGAGATAAATTTGCTCAGGTTGAGCGTATCGTCGTGCGTCAGCAGGCGGATCATATTGTGGCAGGCATTGAGGATAAGTTGCCTGATAGCGGTACGATCCGGCGTCGGCTGGCTCAGCAGCGCGGTGGCCTCCTCAACGTGCGGGCGAAAATTGTTGCCAATAAAATCGGCAATCCACTGGGCGCAGGCGAGGTATAAATCCTCTTTTGAGCCAAAATAGTAGGTAATGGCCGCGATGTTTTGCCCGGCCTGGGCGGCGATATCCCGCGTGGTGGCATGCAGGCCATACTCGCCAAACTGCGCCAGCGCGGCGGCGATAAGCTGGCTTTTGGCCTGTTCACCTTTGGTTGTCGTCGGTGTCGTATTCATATCGGCATTAAAAAGTTAATCAATCGATTGATTAAAATTATACCTGAATCGCTAAATCGTCGAGGGATATGACAGGGATATTTTATGCGCTACGTCACAAAAGCTGCTACACTCCGCACCTTCGCGACATTGTGGTTTTTGTCCTTCTATTCGTGATATCTCCCTGAAAACTACACCTGTGATGGTCGGGGCGGTTCGGAGTTTTTATGTCTTTTGATTCCCTTGGCCTGAACCCGGAAATTCTGCGCGCGATCGCAGAGCAGGGCTACGTTGAGCCAACCCCTATCCAGCAGCAGGCTATTCCGGCCGTGCTTCAGGGCCGTGACCTGATGGCCAGCGCCCAGACCGGCACCGGTAAAACCGCGGGCTTTACCCTGCCGCTGTTAGAGCTGCTGGTAAAAAACCAGCCGCACGCCAAAGGCCGTCGTCCGGTGCGCGCGCTGATCCTCACCCCAACCCGCGAGCTGGCAGCCCAGATTGGCGAGAACGTGCGTGAGTACAGCCGCTATCTCAACATTCGCTCGCTGGTGGTTTTCGGTGGCGTGAGCATTAACCCGCAGATGATGAAGCTGCGCGGCGGCGTGGACGTGCTGGTGGCAACGCCGGGCCGTCTGCTGGATCTGGAACACCAGAACGCGGTGAAGCTCGACAGCATTGAAATTCTGGTGCTGGACGAAGCCGACCGCATGCTCGATATGGGCTTCATTCATGATATTCGTCGCGTGCTGGCGAAGCTGCCGCCGCGTCGCCAGAACCTGCTCTTCTCCGCGACCTTCTCTGATGAGATCAAGGCGCTGGCGGAAAAACTGCTGCATAACCCGCTGGAAGTCGAAGTGGCGCGCCGCAACACTGCTTCCGAGCAGGTGACGCAGCACGTTCACTTTGTGGATAAAAAGCGCAAGCGGGAGCTGCTCTCCCAGATGATCGGTCAGGGCAACTGGCAGCAGGTGCTGGTCTTTACCCGCACCAAGCACGGCGCCAACCACCTGGCGGAACAGCTGAACAAAGACGGCATCCGCAGCGCGGCGATCCACGGTAACAAGAGCCAGGGCGCGCGTACCCGCGCGCTGGCGGACTTCAAGTCCGGCGACATCCGCGTGCTGGTGGCGACCGACATCGCTGCCCGTGGCCTCGATATTGAAGAGCTGCCGCACGTGGTGAACTACGAGCTGCCAAACGTCCCGGAAGACTACGTTCACCGTATCGGTCGTACCGGCCGTGCGGCAGCAACAGGTGAGGCGCTCTCTCTGGTCTGCGTGGACGAGCACAAGCTGCTGCGCGACATCGAACGCCTGCTGAAGAAAGAGATCCCGCGCATCGAAACCCCGGGCTATGAAGTGGACCCGTCCATCAAAGCCGAGCCGATTCAGAACGGTCGTCAGGGTGGTGGTCGCGGTCAGGGCGGCGGCGGTCGCGGCCAGCAGCCGCGTCGTGCTGAAGGTGGCGCGCCGAAGTCATCCGGCAAACCGCCGCGTCGTAATAACGACGGCAAGCCGGCGGGTGAAAGCCCGTGGCGCAGCGGCGAAGGGAAACCGGCAGGCGAGGGGCAGCGCCGACGCCGCCCGCGCAAGCCTGCTAACCCGCAGTAATCTGGAAGCCCGGTCGTAAAGCCGGGCTTTTCTTTTTGCGACGGCGAAGAGAAAGTGCCACAATAGTGGCTGTTTATACAGTATTTCAGGTTTTCCAATGGCTTTAACCGCGGCGCTGAAAGCGCAAATAGGCGCCTGGTATAAGGCGCTTCAGCAGCAGATCCCCGACTTTATCCCCCGAGCGCCGCAGCGGCAGATGATTGCCGACGTGGCAAAAACGCTCGCCGGGGACGACGGGCGACATCTGGCGATTGAAGCCCCGACCGGCGTTGGGAAAACCCTGTCGTATCTCATTCCCGGCATCGCTATTGCGCGGGAAGAGGACAAAACGCTGGTGGTCAGCACTGCGAACGTGGCCTTGCAGGACCAGATCTTCAGCAAAGATTTGCCGCTGCTGCGCAAAATCATCCCCGATCTCCGCTTCACCGCCGCCTTTGGGCGCGGGCGCTACGTCTGTCCGCGTAACCTGGCGGCGCTGGCCAGCAGCGAGCCCTCGCAGCAGGATCTGCTCGCCTTTCTGGATGACGAGCTGACGCCAAACAACAAAGCCGAGCAGGAGCAGTGCGCAAAGCTGAAAGCCGAGCTCGACGGCTATAAGTGGGACGGCCTGCGGGATCACACCAGCCTGGCGATTAGCGACGACCTGTGGCGCAGGCTCAGTACCGATAAAGCAAGCTGCCTGAACCGCAACTGTCACTACTACCGGGAATGCCCGTTCTTCGTCGCCCGGCGCGAGATCCAGGAGGCGGAGGTGGTTGTCGCCAACCACGCGCTGGTGATGGCGGCGCTGGAGAGCGAAGCGGTGCTGCCGGAGCCGAAAAATCTGCTGCTGGTGCTCGACGAAGGCCACCACCTGCCTGACGTGGCGCGGGACGCGCTGGAGATGAGCGCGGAAATCACCGCGCCCTGGTTCCGACTTCAGCTGGATCTGTTCTGCAAACTGGTGGCGACCTGCATGGAGCAGTTTCGCCCGAAAACCACGCCGCCGCTGGCGGTCCCCGAGCGTCTGAGCGACCACTGCGAAGAGGTTTACAGCCTTATCTCGTCTCTGAACAACATCCTCAATCTTTATCTTCCGGCAGCCCAGGAGGCAGAACACCGCTTCGCGATGGGCGAGTTGCCGGACGAGGTGATGGAGATCTGCCAGCAGCTGGCGAAGCATCTGGAAAAGCTGCGCGGGCTGGCGGAGATGTTCCTGAACGACCTCAGCGAGAAAACTGGCTCGCACGACGTGGTGCGGCTGCACCGCATCCTGCTGCAGATGAACCGCGCGCTGGGGATGTTTGAGGCGCAGAGCAAGCTCTGGCGGCTGGCCTCGATGGCGCAGGCGTCGGGCGCGCCGGTCACCAAATGGGCCACCCGCGAAGTGCGCGACGGGCAGGTGCACCTCTTTTTCCACTGCGTGGGCATCCGCGTGGCCGATCAGCTGGAAAAGCTGATCTGGCGCAGCGTGCCGCACGTGGTCGTTACCTCTGCGACGCTGCGCTCTCTGAACAGCTTTTCACGGTTGCAGGAGATGAGCGGCCTGAAGGAGAAAGCGGGCGATCGTTTCGTGGCGCTGGACTCGCCGTTCAACCACTGCGAGCAGGGCAAGCTGGTCATTCCACGCATGAAATACGAGCCGCTTATCGACAACGAAGAGCAGCACATTGCGGAGATGGCGGCCTACTTCCGCGAGCAGGTCGAAAGTAAAAAATATCCCGGCATGCTGGTGCTGTTTGCCAGCGGGCGGGCGATGCAGCGCTTCCTGGAGCACGTCACCGACCTGCGTTTACTCCTGCTGGTGCAGGGCGACCAGCCCCGTTACCGGCTGGTGGAAACGCACCGCAAACGTATTGATAACGGCGAGCGCAGCGTGCTGGTGGGGCTACAGTCCTTTGCCGAAGGGCTGGATTTGAAGGGGGATTACCTGACGCAGGTGCATATCCATAAGATCGCCTTTCCGCCCATCGACAGCCCGGTGGTGATCACCGAGGGCGAGTGGCTGAAAAGCCTCAACCGCTATCCGTTTGAGGTGCAGAGTTTACCCGCAGCGTCGTTTAATCTGATTCAGCAGGTCGGGCGTCTGATTCGTAGCCACGGCTGCTGGGGAGAGGTGGTGATCTATGATAAACGTCTGCTCACCAAAAATTACGGCCAGCGGCTGCTGAACGCGCTGCCGATCTTCCCGATCGAACAGCCGGAGGTGCCGGAGGTAAAAAAACGCCCGGCAAAACTGGCCGCCGGGCGCAGGAAAAGCATCCGTGCTAAGGGGCGCGGTCCTACTGGTAAGTAAAGGTCACCTGCACCACGCTGCTGAACGTGCCTGCGGAGACGGGCATAGACGTGGCGTAATAGCGGGCGGAGAGCGGAAACGTGGCCGTGTGGTCAGCCGGGTTAATCGGCACGTTAAACGCCGCCTGCGGGGCGATCAGGATCTTGTCCTGTCGGTCGGCCAGCTCCAGCGCCAGCCCCTTCGCGCTGCCGGTGTTGGCGAATTTTGTGGGGTGTACGCTATCTGCCTGGCCGTAGAAATAGGCTGTGGCAAGTGCCAGCGTGGCGGGACAGTGCGACACCGAGAGCGAAAAATCTTTCCACTCGCCGGTATCCCCTACATCTTTAAAATTACCTGATACCGCCTGGCCTAAATCCACCGTCAGGTTGCGGCTGGCGCTGTCAATGACGCAGGTGTTGGCGTAAATATTCCCTGTCATCTGGATCTCAATATCATCGGCGTGGGCCTGGGCTATCAGGCCCAGCGCCAGCATCAGAGCTGTTTTTTTCATGAGCGTCACTTATAAGCGAGGGTAACGATGGCGACGGTATTGGCGGGGCCTGGCGTCACGACATCACTGGTTTGTTCGTAGCGAACCTCAAACGGGATCGCCAGCGTCTGGTTGGCGATGGCCTGGCTTTGGGTGTTCACGTAGGTATCAAAGGTGGCAGGATGGTTGTCAAACAGCATTCTGACCCCGACGCCGGTAGCCATGCCCGGCTGCTGGGTGAGTTTGATCACCCCATCTGACCCCGGTTCATAACCATTTGAACTGGTGATCTTCACTTCAGGCTGCACGTTGCTGTTGCAGTTCACCGTCACGTCAAAGTTTTGCGCCGGGCTGGATAGCATCCCCACGCTGACAAAATCGCTGACCGGGAAGTTGCCCAGATTAATGGTCAGGTTTTTTGGGGAGACGGAGCAGGTGACGTTCTGGAAGTTAACGTTTCCTGCGTAGGCGATAACATTGGGTGAACCAATGCCGTCGTAGCCATATACGCCAATACCGAACTCTGTTTGCGCCTGAAGCAGCGTGCCAGACTGGACCACATCACTGGTTTTAACCAGCTCAAGCGTGACGTTAAAATCAAACGACAGGTATCCATCGGTCGAGACATAGCCGATGGGCGTACTGCGGGAATCGCAGGCGACCTTTCCCCCACCTGAAATGCGCTGTCCCTGGTCGTTTTTTAAGGCAATGCCGACTCCAGGCACGCCTGTGTCATAAACGCCGGTCAACCCGGGGATCTCCGAACCACTTCCGTAATAGCAGGAGATGATTTCCAGCCCGCTCTCGTAAGGAGAGTTGCAGTTACCCGCGACGTGTACAGTCTGCTCCGTCCCGGGAATGGTAGCGCCTACTGCCAGCGTCGTCGGGACCGAAATGGTGGCAACGTTGATCATTTTCGGCATATCGGGCGTAGTGCAGCCAGCCTTCGCATGCGGCATAAATAACGCCGCGGTGCCCAGAATCAGTAAGAAAAAGCACTGTTTTATCATTTGCATAGTCGTTAGCCTGAAGGGTGAATCAATGACACTGCGCGGCAGCGTTAATGATGCTGGTTTTCTCTTTCTCATCCGTTAGCGCATAGTCAGCGATGCAGTGCTCGCTCGCGTCCTGTCCCCAGGAAACGGCGAGATGCCCCTGCTGCGGCAGACCCGAGAGATAGGTCTGGCCGTCATTACCCACAATAAACTCGCTGTCCTTATCCTCGGTGGTAACCGTCGCGCCGAACGGCAGCGGTTTGCCGTTGTGCGTCAGCGTCATCAGCACGCGGTTGCCCACGCGGGTGTTAAAGCTGGCGCGCACCACGGCCCCGCGGGTTGGGGTGACGATCTGCGCGGCGTGGGTGACGTCGGCATTGTCCGGCAGCGTTTCGGTATCCAGCGCAATGGTGTTGTGGCGATACGCGGTCACAAACGGGACGACGGTGTAGCCGCGGAAGTCGGTTTCAACGCCGGTCTGGTTAGTGATGTGCGTTCCGTGCGTGCCCGGCGCTTTCACCAGCGCGATGGTCTCACCGAGCGGCTGGCTCAGGGTGATGCCGTTCGCATGGGCAACCACGCCGCCCTGCAGGCCGACGTTCACGGTCTGCTGATATTTGTCCTGGCTGACGCCGCCGCTCAGTTCGCCGTACGTTGCTTTGTAATCGGCATTGAGGCTGGTGGAGTTGCCGCTGCCGGTACTGCTCACCCCCTCCTGAATATTCCAGTTGAGGTTATCTTCTTTCAGCGCCGTGCCGTTCAGACCGATATTCTGCGTGGTGCCATCTTTGGTGTTGTTCAGGTTGTAGGTGGCCCAGGTGTTATGCATCCAGTGGTCCAGCGGCACCGAGACGCTCAGCGCGAACTGGTTGTCGTTCGTCACCTCATTGCCGTCTTCGTCGCTGTCGCGGGTGTTTTTATTCATGCTGTAGCTGAGGCTGTAGCTCACGCCGTGCCAGCTGTTGTTGTAGCTGACGCTCACCGAGGTCATGTCCTGGCTCTGGGTCCAGTAGGTCTCTTTCACCAGGCTCAGGGTTACGGAACCCCAGCCTTCCGGCAGCGTCTGGTCGACGGTGGCTTCGGTACGGGCGCGGCGCTGCTGCGGTTCAGACCAGTCGTCAGAGCGGGTATACGACTCCATGGTGTCTTCCAGGGTGTAAAACCCTTTGCTGTTATAGCGGTAGCCGGCCAGCGAGAAGTTGGTGCCTGACTGGGCGATATCTTTGCTGTAGCGCACGCGCCACGACTGGCCTTTGCTGGCCGCTGTTTTTTCAGCAGGGACTTTGGCGCGCAGTGACGTCAATGGAGAAGGCGCCTAAATCGCCCATGTTTTTTCCGACGCCCACCGCCTGAGACTGATAATGGCTGCTCTGCTGAACGCCACCGTAGGCGGTGATACCGTAAGGTAAACCGTAGATAGCGCTGCCCTGGGCAAACGGAGTCTTTTCGACATCGTTGTCATAGGAACGATAACGCCCGGCGGTTCACGCTGTAGCGCAGGTTTTTTTCACGCTGCAATACCGGCACGGAGGCAAACGGTACGACAAAATGGCTTTCGCTGCCGTCGGTCTCTTTCACGGTAACCTGCAGGTCGCCGCTGCTGCCGGTGGGGTAGAGATCGTTAATTTCGAAGGCACCCGGCGCGACCGTGTTCTGATAAATGACGTAGCCGTTCTGGCGAACCACCACCAGCGCGTTGCTGTGTGCCGTGCCGCGGATAATCGGCGCGTAGCCTTTCTCGCTGTCCGGCAGCATGTCGCTGTCGGATTTCAGCTCCACCCCGGTGTAGGGAACGCTGTCAAACACGTCGGCAGGGGATGAGCTCTGGCCGACGGTGATGTCGCTTTTCATTGCCACGATATCGCGTTGCGCATAGGTATAAACGGAGGTGAATTTCTGCTCCTTCTCATGGCCCGTGGTGCTGCGATTCCAGGTGGAATAGTTGCGAATGCGCCATGCGCCAACGTTCAGGCCTGGGCGCAGGTTCACGTACTGGCTGCTGTTATCCTGCTCACCGTGCTGTCGCGCGCGGCTGTGGCTGGCATTGGCGCTGTAATTAAGCAGGCCCGCAGTGATCCCTTCGTCAAACTCTTTCGGGTCAATGTAACCGCGAGGCACCTGGCCCAGCGCCGTTTGAGGGATGCTCATCAGCAGTTGCTGGTTGCGAACGCGAAAGGTGGCGAATGCCGCAGGAATGACATGTAAATCAGCACACTGGCCTTTGGCCATCAGCTGCGGAAACTTTTTGGTCTTGATGCCGAGGCTTTTTAATTCCTCAAGGCTAAAGCAAGGCTGCAGCGTGCTGTTGCCCTGCGAATCTTTCTGAAGCGTAAAGGTCACGTTGCGGGTATCAATTTTATTATTATTGATAAATACCGCGACCTCATATTTCCCCGGCGCCTGACCTGGCCCTTTTTCATAGATGGACAGATCGGTTTTACCCTGCTGGGGATTATCAATATCCAGCAGGGCAGGGTTAAAATAATCATCAGCCATAACCTGCTGCGCAAAGATCGCCATTGCCAGGCCACAGAGAATGACCAGCAATGAAGACAATCGGCAGGTGAACGGCTTTTATGGCTGTACATAATTATTTTATTACCGGGGAAAAAATTAATGAACGGATTTCGACCAGGTATGGCTGATGCTGCCGTAGTCGGTAATAATGGAATACGTCACGTCCGCGCCCCCGACATTACCCGGTAAGGCAAAATGCGTTTCCGTTTTCGGAACAGCCCAGGTGGCTTTCGCGACTTTATGACCATTCAGCGTGACGGTCTGGAAATTCATATAGAATGGCGTGGGGTTATTCACCACGAGGTCGTTCCCTTCGCGGCGCCATTCAAGCTTATCCGCCACATCTTCTGGACGGCCTTTTACCGCAGACGGGCGATAGAGCAATTTAATGCGGGTATTGATAGCAATTTGCAGCGTATTCACCCCCTCAACGTGCTTTGAGGAAGGGATCGCTTTAATGTTCAGCCAGTACAGGGATTCCCGGTCTTCCGGTAAATTTCCGCCCGTACGCACCACGCGCAGAACGTTATCTTCGTGCGCATCCAGACGGGAAAAAGCGGCGGGGTGATCAGGAACGGGGCTTTGGCCAGGTTTTTACCGCCGGAATCAACCCAGGACTGCACCAGATAATCCGTCGCATCTGGATTTGAAAGACCAAGAGAAGATTCCTTTTTATCTCCCTGATAGACCAGTCGGGTGCCGTTAATAATGACCCCAGCATGTGAAGCAGTTGCTACCAGTAAAAGCGTGCTCAGTAAATAACCGTGGCGCATAAAGATTTCTCAATGAATAGAGAAGATATTAATGCTCGCGAAAGCATTAATATCTCCGGATTGATAAGATCAGTTATAAATAACGGTGAAGGTTGAAACGGAGTTAGCGGGGCCAGCGGTAATTGCCGGGCCGGTTTGGATATAGCGTGCGCCGAACTCCAGATCGTTAACCGCCGTGCCGGAGGTTAACTGATACTGCTGAGACGGCGTATACAGGCTGACAGGCTGCTGCGAGGCATCCACCAGCTGAATCGCCACCCCTGTCGCCGCATCGGTATCTGGCGTTAAGGCAAGCGTTGAATTGTTATTCGCATCCGGTGTTCCGCCGAAGTTAATGGCGGCGGAGGTGACCGTGTCAGGACAATTCGTTAACTGAATATCAAACTTCGTTAAGGTGCTGGTAGAGCCTGCACCGGTAAATACCGTTTTAGACACTTTCCCCAGCTGTACATTTAATGGATTACTTAATCCATTTACGACCTGACAAGCAGAATCGATAATTTCGCCGGTGAAGTTTATTTGCCCTTCACCGTTCGTTGCCGCAAACGTGGATGCAGAACATCCCACCGCTGCGGCGATGATTAAACCTAAAGCAACCTTGTTCATAGCAAATCCTGATATGTTTCGGGTGAGAGCGTTGCCTGGACGTTTTCACCGTTGACCCTTAATGACTTTCCGCTGGTTATTTAATCAAAAAATGTATGAATACGAATCTGCTATAGAAATCACAAATAATTGAAAAAAAGCTTGTGTTTATTTTTTGCTATTAAAACAGAAGGTTGTCTTAAGGGATAAAAAACTAACGGCCAGCCATTCATCAGGGCTATAGTGTTAACAAGATAGGCTGTCAGGAGGAATGTCGTGGATTATCGCAAAATTATCAAAGAGGTAGGACGTGGGAAAAACCACGCCCGCGACCTGGACCATGAAACCGCTCGCGCGCTTTACACCCGTATGCTCAACGGCGAGGTACCGGACCTGGAGATGGGCGGCATCCTGATTGCGCTGCGTATCAAAGGCGAAGGCGAAGCGGAGATGCGTGGTTTCTACGAGGCGATGCAGGCGCAAACGCTGCGCTTAACGCCGCCGGTGGCAAAACCGATGCCGATTGTGATCCCGAGCTATAACGGGGCGCGCAAGCAGGCAAACCTGACGCCGCTGCTGGCGATATTGTTACATAAGCTGGGGTTCCCCGGTGGTGGTTCATGGGGTCAGCGAAGATCCCACGCGCGTACTGACAGAAACCATCTTTGAACTGCTGGGCATTGAACCGACTCTCCATGCCGGCCAGGCGCAGGCAAAGCTGGAGGGGAACCAGCCGGTCTATATTCCCGTTCGTGCGCTCTGCCCGCCTTTGGAAAAGCAGCTGGACATGCGCTGGCGCATGGGCGTGCGTAACAGTGCGCACACCCTGGCGAAGCTGGCAACGCCGTTTGCTGAGGATGCCGCACTGCGCCTTTCCAGTGTTTCTCATCCGGAGTACGTGACGCGCGTCGGTCAGTTCTTTGCCGAAATCGGTGGACGCGCACTGCTGATGCACGGAACAGAAGGGGAGGTGTACGCCAATCCGCAGCGTTGCCCACAGCTGATGCTGATCGATTCTGCCGGTACGCGCGTTGTGCTTGAACGCGGGGAAGAAAACAGCGATGTGATTCTGCCGGAGTCAAAAGATCCGCAGGTTACCGCGCACTGGATTACGCAGTGCCTGGCCGGAAATGTGCCGGTCCCACAGTCGATCAAATTGCAAATGGCCTGCTGCTTGCTGGCGACAGGGGAGGTAGAGACGGTGGAAGCGGGGTTACAGCGGGTGGCACAGTCGTTTTAAGCAAAAAAAAGCCCGTCCAGTGGCGGACGGGCAAGCAAGGGTAACAAACAACAGGGTCAATGAGGGTTGGAGCAGCTCACCAGAGGGTTTGGCGAGGGTACAGCATTCATTTCAGGCGATTATTTGTAGATAACCGCAGTACCGCTCAGCTTGTTATTGGTGTTAGCGGAGGTGATGGTGTATCCGCTTGCACCGGCAGCAGCGGCTTTCTCAGCCAGCTTGGCTTCCAGGCCGTCCAGCGTGGTCGCGCCTTCTGCACTTACCACACCGATTTTATTCATGCTCTGGGCCTGAGTGGATGAAACAGGCTCTACGGCGAATGCGCCGAAAGACAGAGCGGACAGGGCAACAGCAGCTACAGCATATTTGATGGTTTTCATAATTAATCTCTCGCAGGTGTTTTCTGTTAAGGGGACGATGTTCCGTCGATGTGATAAGTATCACGTTTTTTCCTGAGGGATAAAATCGAAGAGAATTGACGTGGTCAGTCAAAAAAATTGAATGACAAATAACTTATTGAATATTAATAAATTCAAACCAGCGCTTTACACTTCTTGTGGATGCGCTTTACAGAAGAAAGATGAAGGGCACATTTTGCTACGCGGTTCGCTAAAAACCGTGAGCGTAAAGGTAAGTGCAGGCAGGGTTAACTTAGGTAAAGGAGAGTCAGCGTAACTGGCTATCTTTCGATCCTCTGCGATTATAACCTGAATGTGAGGCATTTTTTGAATCTTTATCCTGCTGGCAGGTAATGCATAACCTTACGCCTGGAATGGCTTTACGCCGCGCCTCCGGGATCGGCTCTCCGCATTCTTCGCACTCCTTCAAACTTTCGCCGCGCGGAATCTCACCGCGAGCGCGCGCAACCGCATCTTCAATGGTACTGTTGATCTGTTCGTTAACGGCGTCGTCATTCGCCCAACCGGAAGCCATGGCATCCTCCTGAAATCGGTTTATACCCTGCTTTTAATATTGGGTTAAAAAATGAACAATCAAGATAAAGCGGAAATGAACTGCATCCGGCAGGCAGATGCAGTCTGGTTGTGGAGGAAAAAAATTATTTATAGATGGTTGCTGTGCCGTACATATGGTTATCTCCGCCAGCGGAGTTCACGACAAAGCCTTTCGCACCTTCCTGGCGGGCTTTTTCGGCCAGTTTATTCTGCAGATCGTCCAGGTTACTTGCGCGACTTACCGAGACGGTGCCCGCCGGACGCAGCTGGCTAGTATCGGTACTTTCATTCAGTGACTGAACGGCCATCGCAGAAAATGAAGCCGTTGCCAGGGCGCCGGCGATAACAGCAAGGGTCAGGTACTTTTTCATAATCACATCCTCATGAGGAAACAACAGGTGATTCCCTTTAAGTTTAGAAGCCTGACGAGTGTGACTTAGCGCAAATATTTGATGATGATCTGCTTATTTTTTGAACGATAAAAACTGACAATTCGCTGACAGATCATAGACGTAGAGGTGTTTGATTTACGGTGTTTTTTTAAGCGCCGCAGAGAAAGATTTACCGCTGGGCCAGCACAGGGTATCTTACGCCGCTGTTTAAAGGAGAACGCCATGACTTCCCAAAAGCCGGGATTGCACCCACGAAACCGCCACCGCAGCCGCTACGACATGAATGCGTTATGCCTGAGCTGCCCGCCGTTAAAGGACTATATTGTCCAGACCCCCGCGGGTGAACCTTCGGTCAACTTTGCTGACCCCCAGGCGGTTAAAATGTTGAACAAAGCGCTGCTCGCACATTACTACGGTGTGGCGAACTGGGATATTCCGGAAGGCTTTCTCTGTCCACCCGTTCCGGGCCGCGCGGATTACCTTCATCACCTTGCCGATCTTCTGGCTGAAGACCGTGATGGCATTATTCCTCAGCAGGCGACCGTGCTGGATATCGGCACCGGGGCGAACCTGATTTACCCGCTGATCGGCGCGCATGAGTATCACTGGCGCTTTACCGGAAGCGAAATCGGTGCCGAGGCCTTCGCCAGCGCCCAGGCGATTATCAACGCGAACCCGGGATTAAGCCGCGCCATTCGCCTGCGTCGTCAGAAAGAGGCCGCCTCAATCTTCAACGGCATTATTCATAAAAATGAAACCTATGACGCCACGATGTGCAACCCGCCGTTCCACGATTCGGCGGCAGCAGCCCGCGCGGGCAGCGAGCGCAAGCGCCGCAACCTGGGTCAGGCTGAAGACGCCGCGCTGAACTTCGGCGGTCAGCAGCAGGAGCTGTGGTGTGAAGGCGGCGAGGTGGCCTTTATCCTGCGCATGATTGCGGAAAGCAAACAGTTTGGCCGTCAGGTGAAGTGGTTTACGACGCTGGTTTCCCGCGGAGATAACCTGCCGCCACTTTACCGCGCGCTCACCGAAGCGGGCGCGGTGAAAGTAGTGAAAAAAGAGATGGCGCAGGGCCAGAAGCAAAGCCGCTT
>OKVS01000326.1_pt1 | contig 18446 bp, 19 predicted proteins | sample 1606911 | NCBI WGS metagenome assembly OKVS01 (sample SAMN03281016, study PRJEB24777) | human gut metagenome | isolation source: fecal sample PR161 from 1 month old female Malay infant, caesarean... | reverse complement strand
ATCGCGGCCGCCAGCGCATCCATCATTCGCCTGTTACCCGCTGGCTGCGGCACACGCCCGCGCGGCTTCGCGCCTTTAGCGGCAGGGCGCTGCTGCTCACTGGCCACCGCCGTTACTGCCGCGGCGCGCGTTGGTTTCACCTGGCTGCTCGTCCAGACGCATGGTCAGCGCGATTCGCTTGCGCTGCAGGTCCACTTCCAGCACTTTCACCTTCCACTGATATCGCCCGCTTTGACCACCGTATGCGGATCTTCAACGAACTTGTCGGCGAGCGATGAGATATGCACCAGGCCATCCTGATGCACGCCGATATCGACAAACGCGCCAAAGTTGGTGACGTTGGTGACCGCACCTTCCAGAATCATCCCCGGCAGCAGGTCGTTCATGGTCTCGATGCCGTCTGCAAAGGTCGCGGTTTTGAACTCAGGACGCGGATCGCGGCCCGGTTTTTCCAGCTCTTTGATGATGTCGGTCACGGTCGGCACGCCGAATTGCTCGTCGGTGAAATCGACCGCTTTCAGGTTGCGCAGCGCGTTGCTGTCGCCCATCAGGTCTTTGAGTGCCTGCTGGGTCGCTGCCAGTATGCGCTCAACCACCGGGTAGGCTTCCGGGTGAACGGTAGAGGCATCCAGCGGGTTATCGCCGTGGTTGATGCGCAGGAAGCCCGCGCACTGCTCAAACGCTTTCGGCCCCAGACGGCTGACTTTCAGCAGCTGCTGGCGGTTCTGGAACTGACCGTTCTCATCGCGCCAGGCAACGATGTTTTGCGCCATCATGCGGGTTAAGCCTGCAACGCGGGTCAGCAGAGGAACGGAGGCGGTGTTCAGGTCCACGCCGACGGCGTTTACGCAATCTTCCACCACCGCATCCAGCTTACGCGCCAGCTGCGTCTGGCTCACGTCGTGCTGATACTGGCCCACACCGATGGATTTCGGGTCGATCTTCACCAGTTCCGCCAGCGGATCCTGCAGACGACGGGCGATAGAGACCGCACCGCGCAGGGAGACGTCCACGGTCCGGGAACTCCTGGGCCGCCAGCTCTGACGCAGAATAGACGGACGCCCCGGCCTCGCTGACGATCACTTTCTGCGCCGTCACTTTCGGGAACTGTTTCTGCACGTCGAGGTAGAAACGTTCGGTTTCGCGGGAGGCCGTACCGTTGCCGATAGCCACCAGCTCAACGTTATATTTCTCGCACAGCGCGGCCACCACTACAGCGGCCTTCGCCGCCTGACCGGTATGCGGGTAAATGGTGTCGGTTGCCACCAGCTTGCCGGTACCGTCAACCACCGCCACTTTTACGCCGGTACGCAGACCCGGATCGAGACCCATGGTCGCACGCAGGCCAGCAGGTGCGGCCATCAGCAGATCATGCAGATTACGGGCAAAGACGTTGATTGCTTCGTCTTCCGCACGCTCGCGCACGGTGCCCATCAGTTCGGTTTCGAGGTGCATCAGCACCTTAATGCGCCACGTCCAGCTCACCACGCCTTTACGCCAGCTGTCCGCCGGGGCGTTATTCAGGCGCAGGCCGAGGTGATCGGTGATGATCTGCTCGCAGTGGCTCTCTTTTGGCGGCTCATCAAACTGCGGGTCGGCGTTGAGAGAGAGCTGCAGCACGCCTTCATTACGGCCGCGGAACATGGCCAGCGCACGGTGAGAAGGCACAGTTGAAATCGGTTCGTGGTGATCGAAGTAGTCGCGGAATTTCGCGCCTTCCTCTTCTTTGCCTGCCACCACGGTAGAGACGATGTGGGCGTTCTTCCACAGATAATCACGCACACGGGAGAGCAGGGCGGCATCCTCGGAGAAGCGCTCCATCAGAATGTAGCGTGCGCCATCAAGGGCCGCTTTGGTGTCTGCCACGCCTTTGTCAGCGTCGATAAATTTGGCCGCTTCGGTTTCCGGGTCGTGTGACGGTTCGTTCCACAGCAGCTCGGCCAGCGGCTCCAGACCTGCTTCAATTGCAATCTGCCCGCGCGTACGGCGCTTCGGTTTGTAGGGCAGATAGAGGTCTTCGAGTTCAGTTTTGCTCAGGGTGCCGTTAATGGCCTTTTCCAGATCGCTGGTCAGTTTGCCCTGTTCGCCGATGGATTTGAGGATTGCCTGACGGCGGTCTTCCAGTTCACGGAGGTAGCCCAGACGGGTCTCCAGGTTACGCAGCTGCGTGTCATCCAGACCGCCGGTGACTTCCTTACGATAACGTGCAATAAACGGCACGGTGTTCCCTTCATCAAGCAGGCGAACGGCAGCTTCTACCTGTTCGGCTCTGGCCTGAAGTTCACCCGCAATAATGCGGCAGAGCGAATCTTTCATCATGGCTTTATCATCTTGTGGGTCAAAAATCAGGGGATAGTTATACGGGCTGACACGGCAAAATGCCAGCCGGGGAGGGCGCTCTCGGACTATTTTACGTAGGTGATCTCATTGACGTACCAGCTCGCTTCTCCGGCAGGCGTCTGGACGACGGCTAAATCACCCACCTCCTTTTTCAGCAGCGCGCGGGCCATCGGCGAGTCGATGGAGATGTAATCCTTACGGCCAAAAATTTCGTCGTACCCGACAATGCGAAAGCGCAGGGTATTGCCATCATCATTCTCGATCTCAACCCACGCGCCGAAGAAGACTTTGCCCTCCTGCTGCGGTGAATAATCGACAATTTTAAGATTCTCGAGACATTTGGTCAGATAGCGTACCCGACGGTCGATCTCACGCAGCCGCTTTTTGTTGTACTGGTAGTCAGCATTTTCGCTGCGGTCGCCCAGGCTTGCCGCCCAGGTGACTTTTTTGGTCACTTCCGGACGCTCTTCGCGCCACAGATAATCCATCTCTTTTTTGAGTTTTTCGTACCCTTCGCGGGTGATCAGGGGCGTTTTCATACTGTGACCTTCAGACTCGACTTCATTGCAAACATTGCGCACATTACGTATCACGTAGTCTATCAGACAGCGTTAATAATCATTTATGTGATGAATTGTGCAGATAAGCTGCTGTTAAATATGCTTTGTAACAATTTCGACTAGAATTTATACCAGAATTCGCTGGTCGAACCCGTGCACTTTTTTAGAATACGCTGTTATTAGACTATCCGAACCTTTGGGAGTACACACAATGCAAGAGAACTACAAAATTCTGGTCGTGGATGACGACATGCGCCTGCGTGCGCTGCTGGAACGTTATCTGACCGAGCAGGGCTTCCAGGTTCGTAGCGTCGCGAACGCTGAGCAGATGGACCGCCTGCTGACCCGTGAATCCTTCCACCTGATGGTGCTGGATCTGATGCTGCCGGGCGAAGACGGGCTCTCTATCTGTCGCCGTCTGCGCAGCCAGAGCAACCCGATGCCGATCATTATGGTGACGGCGAAAGGGGAAGAGGTCGACCGTATCGTGGGCCTCGAAATTGGCGCTGACGACTACATTCCTAAACCGTTTAACCCGCGTGAACTGCTGGCGCGTATTCGTGCCGTGCTGCGCCGTCAGGCGAACGAACTGCCAGGCGCACCGTCGCAGGAAGAAGCGGTGATTGCGTTCGGGAAGTTCAAGCTGAACCTCGGTACGCGTGAGATGTTCCGTGAAGACGAGCCAATGCCGCTCACCAGCGGTGAGTTCGCGGTACTGAAAGCGCTGGTCAGCCACCCGCGTGAGCCGCTCTCCCGTGACAAGCTGATGAACCTGGCGCGCGGCCGTGAATACTCGGCAATGGAACGTTCCATCGACGTGCAGATCTCTCGTCTGCGCCGCATGGTGGAAGAAGATCCGGCGCATCCTCGTTATATTCAGACCGTATGGGGTCTGGGCTACGTGTTCGTCCCGGACGGCGCTAAAGCATGAGGCGAATGCGCTTCTCACCGCGAAGCTCGTTTGCCCGTACCCTGCTTTTGATTGTCACCCTGCTGTTTGTCAGCCTGGTGACAACCTACCTGGTGGTGCTGAACTTTGCGATCCTGCCGAGCCTTCAGCAGTTTAATAAGGTCCTGGCGTACGAAGTACGTATGCTGATGACCGATAAACTGCAGCTGGAGGACGGCACGCAGTTAGTGGTTCCTCCGGCGTTTCGCCGTGAAATCTACCGTGAACTGGGCATTTCGCTCTATTCGAATGAAGCGGCGGAAGACGCAGGCCTGCGCTGGGCGCAGCACTATGAATTCCTCAGCCAGCAGATGGCGCAGCAGCTGGGGGCCCGACGGAGGTGCGTGTTGAGGGTCAACAAAAGCTCGCCGGTTGTCTGGCTGAAAACCTGGCTGTCGCCCAATATCTGGGTGCGCGTTCCGCTGACCGAAATCCACCAGGGCGACTTCTCGCCGCTGTTCCGCTACACCCTTGCCATCATGCTGTTAGCGATAGGCGGCGCGTGGCTGTTTATCCGCATACAGAACCGACCGCTGGTCGACCTGGAACACGCTGCGCTCCAGGTCGGTAAAGGGATTATTCCGCCGCCGCTGCGTGAATATGGCGCATCGGAGGTGCGTTCGGTGACGCGCGCGTTTAATCATATGGCGGCTGGTGTCAAACAGCTGGCGGATGACCGTACGCTGCTGATGGCGGGCGTCAGTCATGATCTGCGTACGCCACTCACGCGTATCCGACTGGCGACGGAGATGATGGGTGAAGAGGACGGTTATCTCGCCGAGTCCATCAACAAGGATATCGAAGAATGTAATGCCATCATTGAGCAGTTCATTGACTACCTGCGTACCGGGCAGGAGATGCCGATGGAGATGGCTGACCTGAACGCGGTGCTGGGCGAAGTGGTGGCGGCTGAAAGCGGCTACGAGCGTGAGATCGATACCGACCTTCAGGCCGGTGAAATTCAGGTTCGCATGCACCCGCTCTCCATCAAGCGCGCGGTGGCAAACATGGTGGTGAATGCGGCCCGCTACGGTAATGGCTGGATTAAAGTCAGCAGCGGATCGGAACTCAACCGCGCCTGGTTCCAGGTGGAAGATGACGGTCCGGGTATCAAGCCCGAGCAGCGAAAGCATCTGTTCCAGCCGTTTGTGCGCGGCGACAGCGCGCGCAGCACCAGCGGAACCGGTTTAGGCCTGGCGATTGTGCAGCGTATCGTGGATAACCATAACGGGTTGCTGGAGATTGGTACCAGCGAGCGGGGTGGGTTGAGCATTCGCGCCTGGTTGCCGGTGCCGGTGACGCGGGGGCAGGTGAAAGAGGGGTAATCGGGGTGTGGCCTGATGCCCTCACCCCGGCCCTCTCCCACGGGGAGAGGGAGAAACCATTAAAAAAAGGCAACTTTCGTTGCCTTTTTGCTTTTACCTACAGCTTCGGTCCCGCACTCACCAGCGCTTCACCCGCCGGGGTATCGGTATACTTTCTCGAAGTTCTCAATAAACAGTTTCGCCAGCGTTTCGGCTTTTTCCTGCCACTGCTTCCGGGGAACCGTAGGTGTTACGCGGGTCAAGGATATGCGTATCCACGCCCGGCAGCGCCGTTGGAATAGCCAGATCAAACATCGGCAGGGTGAAGGTTTCAGCGTTATCCAGAGAACCATCCAGAATGGCGTCGATAATGGCGCGGGTATCTTTGATGGAGATACGCTTGCCGGTACCGTTCCAGCCGGTATTCACCAGGTAGGCCTGCGCGCCGGATGCCTGCATGCGTTTCACCAGCACCTCAGCGTATTGCGTCGGGTGCAGCGACAGGAATGCCGCGCCGAAGCAGGCGGAGAAGGTTGGGGTTGGCTCCGTGACGCCACGCTCGGTACCCGCCAGCTTGGCGGTAAAGCCAGAGAGGAAGTGGTACTGCGTCTGGCTGGCGGTCAGGCGGGAAACCGGTGGCAGCACGCCGAACGCATCCGCCGTCAGGAAAATCACCTTCGTGGCATGGCCCGCTTTTGACACCGGCTTCACGATGTTGTCGATGTGGTAGATCGGGTAAGAGACGCGGGTGTTTTCGGTTTTTGACGCATCGTCGAAGTCGATAGAGCCGTCGGCACGCACGGTGACGTTTTCCAGCAGCGCGTCGCGGCGGATCGCGTGGAAGATATCCGGCTCGGCCTCTTCAGACAGGCGAATGGTCTTCGCGTAGCAACCGCCTTCGAAGTTAAACACGCCGTCATCGTCCCAGCCGTGTTCGTCATCGCCGATCAGACGACGTTTTGGATCGGTAGACAGGGTGGTTTTGCCGGTGCCGGACAGCCCGAAGAACACCGCGACGTCGCCTTTCTCGCCGACGTTCGCCGAGCAGTGCATAGAGGCAATACCGCGCAGCGGCAGCAGGTAGTTCATGACCGAGAACATCCCTTTCTTCATTTCGCCGCCGTACCAGGTACCGCCGATCAGCTGAATACGTTCGGTCAGGTTGAAGGCAATGAAGTTTTCGGAGTTCAGACCCTGCTCTTTCCACTGTGGGTTAGTGCATTTCGCACCGTTCATCACGATGAAGTCAGGTGTGAAGTCCTGCAGCTCTTCGTCGGTCGGACGAATAAACATATTCTTAACGAAATGCGCCTGCCAGGCCACTTCGGTAATGAAACGCACGGAAAGGCGGGTGTCGGCGTTAGCGCCGCAGAAAGCGTCGACAATGAACAGACGCTTGCCGGAAAGTTGATGGGTGACGAGCCCTTTCAGATGCTGCCAGGTTTCCGGGGAGAGCGGTTTGTTGTCGTTCTTCCCTTTGCCCTTGTCAGCCCACCACAGCGTATCGCGGGTAGTTTCGTCTCGGACGATATACTTATCTTTCGGCGAACGACCGGTAAAGATACCGGTATCGACGGCGATAGCACCAAGGTTCGTCAACACACCGCGCTCGTATCCTTCCAGTGCTGGATTGAGCTCTTCCTGATACAGCGTATCGTAATCGGGGTTGTAGACCACTTCCTGGACGTCGTGAATACCATAAGCCTTGAGATCTTGCGGGGTTAAACCAGTAACACGCATATCACTGCTCCTTAGCCAATATGTACTGCCTGAAATTGTAGGGTTTTTCTGGGGATGTTAACCGCGACGGGGCTCATAGATTTGTGCATCTGGATAAAACCCTTACTAACGGAAAACGCTGCGACTCCAGTCACAGTGCAGGCGGATTATCGCAGGAATCGCTTTTTGGTTGGGGAAAATGTTCCGAAAAGGTTAAGAGGTGGTGATTTTATCGGAAAGAATGTGAATGTAATCGCATACATGTAAGAAAATTACGTAAGAGTTACACAGGGAAAACGATTCAGCTTTTGGGAGATTTTTGCCCCTCACCCTAACCCTCTCCGCAAAGGGAAAAGGGCAGGGTGAGGGGTAGCGTATTAATGAACCTGCGGATCTGCCGGAGAGGCATTATTGCGGATTTCAGCGATATCCATTGAATTGAACACGTAGTGCGTACCGCAGTAGTCACAGTGCATATCAATTTCGCCGTCTTCAGCCATGATGCTGTCGATCTCTTCATCCGGCAGAGTTTTCAGTGCGCCAGCGCAGCGCTCGCGCGAGCAGGTACACTTAAACTCCACGGACTGCGGATCGTACACGGTCACTTCTTCTTCGTGGTACAGACGCCACAGCACGTCAGTCGCCGACAGGTTGAACAGTTCTTCCGCCTTGATGGTTTCGGTCAGCGTCGCCAGATGCTCAAAGTCATTGGTCTGCGCGTCCTGCGCTGGCAGAACCTGCAGCAGCATGCCGCCCGCAGCAGGTTGGCCGTCCACTTCACCGGTACGGATGAACAGACGCGTCGGCAGCTGTTCGGAGCGCATGAAGTAATCTTCCAGGCAGGCTGCCAGGGTATCGCCTTCCAGACCGACCACGCCCTGATAGCGTTCACCTTCCTCCGGGGAGATGGTGATCACCAGGTAGCCATTGCCCACCAGCGTTTTGAGATCCGCATTTTCAGGAACGTCGCCCTGAACGCGCGCTACGCCGCGCATCTGCTGCTGGTTATTGCCGTTGATCACCGCCAGCGTCATCGGGCCGTCACCCTGCAGCTGCACGGTGATATCACCGGCAAACTTCAGCGTTGCGGTCAGCAGGCTGGTGGCAACCAGCAGTTCGCCCAACAGGGTCTTCACCGGCAGCGGGTAGTTGTGGTTTTCCAGAATCTGTTTCCAGGTTTCGGATACGGTGACCAGCTCGCCGCGCACGGCGAATTGTTCAAACAGATAGCGGTGTAATTGGTCGTGTTGGGCCATTTTCATCTCTCGTGCGGGTGAGGGTTACTCGCTCTCACCGTGTTTAAATTTCATCAGATCGCGGCGCTCTTTTTTATCCGGTCGCCGGTCCGGGTGGGGCATGGTCAGCGCATTCATTTTGCGCGCCAGCGCGGTCTTCTCGCGCTTTTCAACGCTTTCAGCCGTCTCTTCGTAAAGCAGTACGGCTTCCGATGCGGGCCGCCGCTGTTCGGTAATGGCTTTAATCACTACCGTACGTTCGTCGTTGCCCTGGCGCAGCGTTAAGGTGGCGTTCAGCTCAACCAGCTTGCTCGGCTTGCTGCGCTGGCCGTTGTAATGCACTTTACCGCCGTCAACCATTTCACGGGCAAGGGCGCGCGTTTTATAAAAACGGGCTGCCCACAGCCATTTATCCAGTCTTACCCCATCTGAGGGCTTTTCTTTCATGGCGTCTCCTTCACGGTCAGTGAGGGGATCATCTGGCGGTAGTCGTTCAGTCCCGGATGGCGCAGATAGCTTTTTTCAGCCAGGCCAGAGTCAGGATTAGTGACGCCCAGACAGTAGCGAATGCCAAACGTTGCCGCAGAATCCAGAATAGGCTCGCTGTCGTCAATGAACAGCGTGCGCTCCGGCTGCAGGCCGGTCTCTTCCTTCACCGCATGCCACAACCGCTGATCCTCTTTCGGATAACCAAATGTGTGGGTGGAAAGTAATAAATCAAGGTGCGACGCCAGTCCCGTATGCTCCAGCTTCACGGCCAGGTTATGTGGATGCGCGTTAGTCAGCAAAATACGGCGCTTGCCGCTTGCTTTCAGCGCGTCCAGGAACGGAACCGTATCTTCGCGCAGCACGGCGCGTGGTCCCTGGGTAGTGGTCATGGCACAAATATCCAAACCGAGGCGCTCGCTCCAGTAGTCCAGACAGTACCAGTTTAGCGTATGTTGCACCGCGCTATATTGCGAACGAATGAACGCCTGCGCTTCTGCCGGGGAGATACCCTGCTGCTCACCATAGGTTTCCGGCACCAGCTTTTGCCAGAAATAGTTATCAAAGGCGAGATCGAGCAACGTGCCGTCCATATCCAGCAGAACGGTGTCGACCTGCTGCCAGTCGATATCAAGATGCATAGGGGGGAACTCCAGCCAGAAGAAACGTGCGCGACAGGGTAGCACATCTTGTCGCGCAACGACGTTATCAGATCACGCTCTCAGAGGAGGGGATCAGCTTAGGATTGAGGCAATTCTCATAATATTGTTGGATCTCAGCCAGACGCGTGCGGGAGCGCTGGTAGCGGCGCAGGGCCATAAAACCGTTCCAGAAAATGGCGATCAGCATGGCGATCATCAGCAGAGAGGTGCCAATGTAACGCCACAATCCTGCGCTGTCCGGCATCCGGTGCAGGCCGATATGGCGCGTGCCGTTGGCGTCGGTGTAGATGCTTGTGACAATCCCTTCGGCACTGAACGGCGTTTGCATCAGCATCTGCGCCAGACGCTGGAACTGGCTCCACTGCTCCTGGGCCGGGTAGTCATAAAGCGCTACCTGCGGGTAAGGCTGATCGACCAGGTCGCTGCCTTCATCGCTGGCAATCACAAAGCCGCCTGGTGCCGGACTGTTGAGCGCCTGAGCCGCCCGGGTGGTTTCGCGCATCATAAACGGCGATGTCGAGGTGGCGACCAGGTTATCAAGCGATTCCGCGCTGACCGGACGCAGCAGCACGTTGACGCCATCCAGTCGTCCCGCCTCGGCGCGTTTCACCAGCGAGTCCCAGTCTTTACTGTTCCCGAGGTTAACCAGCGCGTTCTTGAGGCGTATGCACTCATCCTGCGATGAGCACAAGTCCTGGGTTTTCAGGACAATGTCGCCAAAATCATCCAGCAGAATCATGCCTGATTTCTGAATGGCGGAACGCAGCGCGGGGCTGACGCGTGAATCATCGTCCGGTTTCGGGTGCAGCTGGCGGTTGACCGTCTGGGTCAGCGCCGTGGCTTTATTCACCACTTCGGATTCTGGTAGCGGCAGCGGCGGGGCGTCGTTCCAGATAATTTGCGAACAGTCGAACGGCGTGAACGGTGAATTCTGGCGCGTGTTCCACGCCCCCGGAGTATGGATATTACACATTCCGGTGCCTTTCAGGCGCAGCGTATCGCCCACCCGTACACCCGCTTCATCGAGCTGGTTGACGCTGGTCGCCTCGATGGTCTGCGCGCCTTTGATCCACGACAGGGTAAATTTGATGGGCATATCCAGCGGCACGAAAAGCAGCAGCATGATAAACACCAGCCCGGCGCCGGCGGCGATGACCGTGCTGCGGAGCCAGTGCTGAAGCGGGAAATTTTTTACTTCATCATGCAGGGATAAGAAGCGCCCCTGTCGCACAACGTGGCGGTCAAGATAGATATCAATATCGGTTTTCTGCCCTAAATCCTGCGCAATCCACGGTTGCCAGTGGCGCGGGTAGATCAGGTCGATAATCCCGAGTGAGATATTGTTGAGATGCTCCTGATCGTTCTCACCGAACAGGCCCCAGCGCTTTGGCGTGCCGCGCAGGCAGTGGATCTCCCGCAGCGAGGTTTTGGCCGGCGGGGCAAAGAGCCCCCACAGCCCGGCCGCAAGAAGCAACACCGCGCCACCCGCCAGCCATGGGACAAAGACGTCCGGCGTCAGCAGGCAGACAAAAAAGAGCAGGAAAGCGGCAACGATCAGGATGGCTTCACGAATACCGTCCGGACGGCTCAGGGCGTACTCTTCATGCGTCTCCTGACGAATATTCAGCAGCTCAATCTGCTCGGTCTCTTCACCACGAATAGAGGCCTGCGTTGAACTCGCGCGTTCCAGCGCAAAGCGCGGGGCTTCATGAAGATAGTCATTCAGGGTATGGCCGTTGAGCGAGATTACCAGCGGCAGCGAATCGGTGTGAATCAGCTCAACGCTGTTTTCGTCGTTAATGTACTGCTCCCAGGACGGAGGCAGATGCACCTCAACCGAATCCAGGTAGTAGCGCCACTTGTTGGGGTCGTCAGTCGTAATGCCGTAGCGCGTGATGGAGCGCGTCACGCAGAGCACGGTGTCACTTTGCGCGTTAAGCTTAAGCGCCACAGGTGCAGTCGTGGCTCCCGTCGGCCCAGGCGTTAACTGAGAACGGTTCAGCGTTTCGAGATAGTTTTCAACTGCATCGCGCTCGTCTTGCGTGAGTTTACGCGTTGTCGCACCCGCGAAGGCATTTAAAAAGGGCAGCCGGTAACGGCGCTGTATGCGTCGCCTGTACAGCCACCCTGCAATCAATGCGCTGACCAGCATAGCAGCGAGAACAATCAAAATGGTGCTCATGCTTTCCCCATCTTACTTATCTTACAGGTGTAGTCAGTAGCACCTTTACATTGAATGAGAGTCTGTGGCTGGCTATCGGCAAGTATGGAGTCGAACTTGAGCATTCTAAAGCGCATCCCAGTGACCGGTGATGATAGCAAAGCCTGTCATGGCGCGATATCAGCAAATTCCTGGAAACATTTCAACCTCTTGACATTTGTTTTGAATTGAGGATTGATCCCTGCTGCGTTGCATAAATGTAAATAAAGAACAATTGACATTGCCGAAACCGTGCGGCATATCGCACAATAACGCCAGTTCACACTGCTAAGACCCCATCAAGATGAGCAAACCACTACAAAAACCCACCATTCTGCACGTTGAAACTGTCGCCAAATCGCGCCTGTTTAACGTCGAGAGTGTGGATCTGGAGTTCAGCAACGGTGTGCGTCGTGTTTATGAGCGTATGCGCCCCTCTTCGCGCGAAGCGGTGATGATTGTCCCTATCGTCGACGATCATCTGATTTTGATCCGCGAATACGCCGTGGGGACGGAATCTTACGAGCTTGGGTTCTCGAAAGGGCTCATCGATCCGGGTGAAACGGTCTTTGAAGCAGCAAACCGCGAGCTGAAAGAAGAGGTGGGTTTTGGCGCGAACGAACTGTCGTTCCTGAAAAAGCTGAGCATGGCGCCGTCCTATTTTTCCAGCAAAATGAACATTGTGGTGGCTGAAGATCTCTATCCTGAATCGCTGGAGGGAGATGAACCAGAGCCGCTGCCGCAGGTTCGCTGGCCGCTGGCGCATCTGATGGATCTGCTTGAAGACCCTGACTTTAACGAGGCTCGCAACGTGAGCGCACTGTTCCTGGTTCGCGAGTGGCTGAAAGGGCAAGGGCGGCTGTAGGCCATAAAAAAGCCGGGTGGCGGCTTCGCCTTACCCGGCCTGCAATTCTTTGCCCGGTTTTTACCGGGCATTTTTATGCTTAAAACAGTTCGTGCGTCTCGCCGTTATCAATAATCTCTGTACCCACCTCATGTACCGCCTGCGTGGTTGGCTGCGTACCTTCGATGAAATACTCGGCACGGCTATTACCGCCGTTAGCGAGCTGGCCGGTGCTGCGGTCAATATTGACCGTCACCACGCCCGGTGGCGGCGTCAGCGGCTGCTCCGGCACGCCTTCAAGAACGGATTTCATGTAGGCATCCCAGGCCGGCTGCGCGCTTTTGGCGCCGCCTTCGTAGCCGGAAATCTGATCTTTAATCGCGCCGGATGCCGTGGTACGGCCTAAATCACGGCGATGATCGTCGAAACCGATCCAGACTGACGTCACCACACCCGGCCCATAGCCGGAGAACCACGCATCCTTCGAGCTGTTAGTTGTCCCGGTTTTACCGCCGATATCATGGCGCTGCAGATCGCGCCCTGCTCGCCAGCCGGTACCCTGCCAGCCGGGTTCACCGAAGATGTTGGTGTTCAGCGCGCTCTTGATCAGGAACGCCAGCGGCGTGTTGATCACGTGCGGGGCATACTCCTGCGCGCCGGTCTGCGCCACCAGCGACTGGTTAGCCTGCTCCAGCTGCGGCTGCGGCAAGACGATATTTGGCTGCTCCTGAGAAACGGCAGGGTCTTCCATGTCCTTGTTTTCGAGCACCTCGGATTTCGGCGTATTGCCGTAAATGACTGGAATATCACATTCAGGGCAGGCAATTTTCGGCTTCGCTTCAAACAGCACGCCGCCCTGGTCGTTCTCGATTTTGCTGATGAAGTACGGGTCAACCAGGAAGCCGCCGTTGGCCATCACCGAGTATCCGCGGGCGACCTGAAGCGGCGTAAAGGAGGCTGAGCCCAGCGCCAGCGACTCGGTGCGAACGATGTTCTGCGCCGGGAAGCCGAAGCGCTGCAGGTACTCTGCCGCATAGTCGACGCCCATCGCGCGCATGGCACGCACCATCACCACGTTTTTCGACTGCCCCAGACCCTGGCGAAGACGAATAGGACCGGCATACTCCGCAGGAGAGTTCTTCGGCTGCCAGTCGGAACCGGCACCGGCATCCCAGCGGGAGATCGGCACGTCGTTTAGGATGCTGGCAAGCGTTAGTCCCTTATCCATCGCAGCCGTGTAGAGGAACGGTTTGATGTTGGAACCCACCTGACGCAGTGCCTGGGTGGCGCGGTTAAATTTGCTCTGGTTGAAATCGAACCCGCCGACCAGCGCCATTACCGCCCCGTTCTGTGGGTTGATGGAGACCAGAGCCGAGTTCACATCTGGTACCTGCGCCAGCCACCAGGCACCGCCTGACTTGCGCACCCAAATCTGCTGCCCGGCCTGTACCACGTCGGTCACCTTGCGCGGCGTTGGCCCCTGCAGGGTGTCCGAACGGTATGGACGCGCCCAACGAATACCGTCCATGCGCAGGGAGACGGACGTGCCGTCCGCCAGCGTCGCAACGGCTTCCTGAGGATCGGCCTGCGTCACTACGGCTGGAAGGAGCGGACCATAGGTTGGGAGCGCTTTCAGCGTGCTGGTGAATTTTTTTGCTGTCCCATGCGCTTCCGCCCACTTTCCAGAGCACGTTCGACGGTCCGCGATAGCCGTGACGCATATCGTAATCCATCACGTTATTGCGCACCGCGTCCTGAGCCGCCTGCTGCACTTTACGGGTAACGGTGGTGTACACGCGATAGCCATCTTCATAGGCCTTGTCGCCATAACGACTCACCATCTCCTGGCGCACCATTTCGGTCAAATAAGGGGCAGAGAAGGCGATCTCAGGGGCGTGATAATTGGCGTCAATGACGTCGTTACGCGCCTGGTCGTACTCGCTCTGGCTGATATAGCCTTCGCTCAGCATACGTGACAGGACGACATTACGACGTGAGGTAGCGCGATCGAGCGAGTAAAGCGGGTTAAACGTGGACGGCGCTTTTGGCAGACCGGCAATGGTTGCCATTTCGCTTAGGGTGAGCTGTTCAACAGGCTTACCGAAGTACACCTGCGCGGCTGCCCCCACGCCATAGGCACGGTAGCCCAGATAGATTTTATTGAGGTACAGCTCAAGGATCTCGTCCTTGTTCAGCAGTTGCTCAATACGGATCGCCAGGAACACCTCTTTGATCTTACGCGTCAGCGTCTTTTCAGGGCTGAGGAAGAAGTTACGCGCCAGCTGTTGCGTAATGGTGCTCGCCCCCTGGGAGGCGTGACCGGAGAACAACGCAATGCTTGCAGCACGGAAAATCCCGACCGGATCGACACCGTGGTGCTCGTAGAAACGGCTGTCCTCCGTGGCGATAAAAGCTTTCACCATCACGGGGGGAATTTGGTTTAAGGTCAGCGGGATACGACGCTTCTCGCCATACTGCGCCATCAGCTCGCCATCGGCGCTATAGACCTGCATTGGGATCTGGAGACGCACATCGCGGAGCGTGGCGACATCAGGTAGCTGTGGCTCAATATATTTGTACAAACCGTAAATCGAGCCTGCTCCCAGCAGAATGCAACAGACTGCAAGGATGAATAAATACTTTACGAACTTCACCGGAGATTTCCCATTTGGTTTCACTTGGGCAGTTTCTAAACAATCGCGCGGTAGTATAAAGGCAAGCCTGATTCATTGATATAGCCGTCAAGGCGACGGGCGATAAGGAGATCGTGAAGCATGGCTTTCAAAACATGGCAAACGGGCGTTCATATTCAACAGGATAAGGTCCTGATTACGGCACTGGTCCGGGAGAGAGGCGGCTGGTGCTTACGCCGCTGGTGGGCCATTTCTCTGGCCGAAGGCATCATTCGTGACGGCAAAATTTGTCAGCCAGAAGCGCTGGCCGATGCCTTACGCGACTGGCGAAAAGCGCTCCCGCACTACCACCGGATATTTCTCTCCTTTCCTGCTGCACGGACTCTGCAAAAAACGTTGCCCCGACCGGCTCTTGCATTGCGCGACAGCGAGCAGCTCTCGTGGATGGGGGCGGCGCTTTCGCGCGAACTGGAGATGTCGACAGAGTCCCTCTGTTTCGACTACACCCAGGACACGTTCAGCAATACGTTTCACGTGACTGCCGCACAAAACAAAGAGGTTGAAACGCTTCTTGACCTGGCGAAAACGCTACGTTTGCGGCTGGCGACCATCACCCCGGATGCCAGCGCGCTGACGAACCTGCTGCCTGCGTTAGCGCCGACGCAGTGCGTCGCCTGGCGGGATGCGCATCACTGGCTGTGGGCTATGCGCCATAAGTGGGGGCGTCGTTATACCACTGAAGCAGAAAAACGTCACTGAGCTGGCGGCGCTGCTGGCCCTCAACCAGAATGACATCGCGTTCTTTGATGCCGAACGGTCCCCATGGGAAACGCTGCAGCGCTGGCATGCGCCTCTTCCCGAATGCGGGGCTGACTATACCGTCGCGCTGGCGCTGGCCATGAGCGAGGTGCCTGAATGAACGTGACCAACTTCCTGCCCTGGCGTCAGCAGCGGCGCGCGCGATGCCTGCGTTTCTGGGGCGGCGTATTTGTCGGCGCACTGCTGCTCATGCTGATGGCCGTTTTTAGCATAAGGATGAATCATCTGGTAACGCTGCGCGCGCTGCAGGCTCAACTGGCGGGTACGCAGTCCGTGCAGCGTGGTCTTTTGTCTCGCCAGCGACCCACCGCAGAGGTGCAGAACCCTGCGGGCACGCCGCCGCGCCGCGCATGGCAACGGGTGCTGGAGTCACTTTCTGAGTCCATGCCTGCGCAGGTATGGCTGACAGAGCTGCGTTATCAGCCTCCTGCTCTGATGTTGATCGGATATGCCACTACCCTGCAGGCGCTTTCTGCCTTGCGTAATGGGCTGGAGCACATAGACGGCTTTACGCCCGGTTCTGAGGGGGAACTCCGGCAGGATAGCCAGGGGCGCTGGATGTTCACTTTGCACCTGAAAAGCGAGGGGTAATGCGTGGAGACCTTGCTAGAACGCTGGTGTGAAAGTCGTCCCTGGTGTCGGCTGGTCTGTGGGGGGCTGGGTATTCTCCTGATGGGCCTGACTGCATGGGGTGTATTGCTCCGGCCAGCAGAGAGGCAGTGTGCGGATCAGCGGCAGCAGTTGAGCCAGGCGGCGAGGACTAACGCGTCGCTGTGGCCCACCGCCAGTCAGGTGCCGTTTAGCCCGCAAACCCGGACGGCACTGGAGATAAAGCCCTTTTCACCGCTCGATTTTCAGGGAGAGGGCACAAGGCTTCTTCACTGGAAGCCGTTGAAAAACGGCGGTGAACTGGCGCTGGAGGCGGAGTGGCAGGCGATCCCGCCTCTTTTTTCCCGGCTGGCGCAGCGGGATGTGCGGGTCGCTGCTTTCACGCTTGCGCCACAAAGTACGGCGTTACGCCTGAGGCTGGAGCTGGAACATGCGAAATAGCGCGAGATACCTGCTGGTTTGCTCGGCGCTGCTGTTGACCGGCATGCGCGATCCGTTTCGCCCGCCGGACGACCCCTGCGCCACAGCCGAACTGGCACAGTGGCACTACCGCGGAATGGTGGGAGGGCAGCAGCGCGTTGGTATTTTGCTGGATGGGCAACGGCGCTGGCATCGTCTGAAAGAGCACGATCGTTTCCCGGCGGGCTGGCGGATAACGGCCATCAATGAAACGGAACTGGTTGTTGATGTGGGTGACACATGCGATCCCGAAGAATGGGCGTGGCAACGAGAAGGAAAGGATAAAAATGAAGTTAAGGATAGTGCTGTTGCTGCTGGCGTTCAGCCGCCCGCTGTGGGCAGTCGCGCCAAAGCCGGTCACGCTGGTGGTGGATGACGTGCCGGTGGTTCAGGTGCTACAGGCGCTGGTTGCGCAGGAGAACCGTAATCTGGTGGTATCGCCGGATGTCGGCGGCACGCTCTCGCTTAACCTGACGCGCGTTCCCTGGCGGCAGGCGTTACAGACGGTAGTCACCAGCGCCGGACTCGTTTTACGAGAGGAGGGCGGTATTTATTATGTCCATACCGCGGCCTGGCAGCGTGAACAGCGGGAACGTTTAGAGCAGGAGCGAGCGCGTCGACAGCTTGATGCTCCGCTGGTCTCGCACAGCATCCCATTTTCTTATGCGGATGCCGGAGAACTGCAAAAAGCGGCTGAAAAGCTCCTGAGCCCAAAGGGGAGTTTATCTGTCGACAAACGCACCAACCGTCTACTCATCAGGGATAACCAGGTGGTACTGGAGGCGCTGCAGCAGTGGGCGGCTCAGATGGATATTCCCGTCGAGCAGGTCGAACTGGCGGCGCACATTGTCACCATTAATGAAAAAAGCCTGCGGGAGTTGGGGGTGAAGTGGAATCTTGCCGAGGCCACTGAGGCGGGCAAGGTTGGACAGCTCACGACGCTTGGCAGCGATCTTTCCGTGGCCAGTGCTACCACGCATGCGGGGTTTAACATCGGGCGGATTAACGGCAGGCTGCTGGATCTGGAGCTCTCTGCGCTGGAGCAAAAACAGCAGGTCGATATTATCGCCAGCCCGCGGCTGTTGGCCTCGCATATGCAACCTGCCAGCATTAAGCAGGGCAGCGAAATTCCGTATCAGGTCTCAAGCGGGGAAAGCGGCGCCACCTCCGTTGAGTTTAAAGAGGCGGTACTCGGAATGGAGGTCACACCGGTAGTATTGCCGGGGGGACGCGTGCGCCTGAAATTACACATCAGCGAAAATATGCCGGGACAGGTTCTGCAGCAGGCCGATGGCGAAACGCTGGCTATCGATAAGCAGGAGATCGAAACCCAGGTGGAGGTAAAAAGTGGAGAAACGCTGGCGTTGGGCGGAATATTTTCCCAGAAGAACAAAACCGGCACTGACAGCGTACCGGGGCTTGGGAGCATCCCGTGGATTGGGTCGCTTTTCCGCCATGACGGGAAAGACAACGAACGGCGTGAATTAGTGGTGTTTATTACACCACGTCTGGTCGGTATTCGCTGACGGGTAACGATCCCCGCAATGATTTTGCATTCAGTTTGTTGCAGATGTTTGACGTGGGGCATGAATTAGCATACAAGGAGTACCGATTTGAGTTGGACTTA
>OKVS01000325.1_pt1 | contig 18559 bp, 18 predicted proteins | sample 1606911 | NCBI WGS metagenome assembly OKVS01 (sample SAMN03281016, study PRJEB24777) | human gut metagenome | isolation source: fecal sample PR161 from 1 month old female Malay infant, caesarean... | reverse complement strand
TATTGTTCAAAGATGACTTGAAATTATGGGAAGATAAGATGAATCTTATTTTAACTGTTGATAAAGCACACGAAGGATATGCTGGAAATACAGGACTTGTTACAACATTTATTCCAGAACTTGAAATTAAAGATATAAACAATACTGCATTCATAGTAGTTGGACCTCCAATGATGATGAAATTTACAGTACTTGAAATATTAAAAAGAGGAGTTCCAGAAGAAAATATATGGATTTCTCATGAAAGAAAAATGTGTTGTGGATTAGGTAAATGCGGACACTGTAAGATAGATGACACATACATATGCTTAGATGGACCAGTATTCAACTACACTAAGGGTAAAAACTTAGTTGATTAATTAGGAGGATTTGACCATGGATATTAATACAAAGAAACTTAAGAAAAATGCCTTTAGAGTTTCTAAGGTAAGAGGTATTGGAGCTTCAAGAATCAGAGTACCAGGCGGCCTTTTAAAATCTGAAGTTCTAGGAATGGTTCAGGAAATAGCTGATAAGTATGGAAATGGATTAATACATTTAACTACAAGACAGGGTTTTGAAATTGAAGGTATAAAATATGAGCATATGGATGAAGTAACAAAAATGCTTCAACCTATAATAGAAAGTCTTGAAATAAATTTAAATGAAACTGATAAGGGGTATACTGCATCAGGAACAAGAAATATAAGTGCATGTATAGGTAATAAGGTATGTCCTTTTGCTAACTATGATACTGCAGAATTTGCTAAGAGAATAGAAAAGGCAGTATTCCCAAATGACCTTCATTTCAAAATAGCATTAACAGGATGTTCAAATGATTGTGCAAAAGCTAGAATGCATGATTTTGGAATAATCGGGATGACAGAACCACAGTATGATATGAATAGATGTGTAAGTTGTGGAGCTTGTGTTAAAGCATGTAAAAGTCTTTCTGTTGGAGCATTATCTGTTGAAAATTACAGAGTTGTAAGAAATAAAGAAAAATGCATTGGATGCGGAGTATGTGTTACTAAATGTCCTACAAGAGCATTTACAAGAAGCAAGGATAAATACTACAAGTTAACTATAATGGGTAGAACAGGTAAGAAAAATCCAAGGCTTGGAGAAGATTTCTTAATTTGGGTTGATGAAGAAAGTATAAGAAATAATATTAATACTTATAAGTTTGTTGATAAGTATATTGATCCAAATGCACCAGCAAGAAAAGAACATATTGGTTATATAATTGATAGAGTTGGATTTGAAGAATATAAGAAATGGGCTCTTGATGGAGTTGAACTTGGACCAATACAATAATGAAACATTGTGTACATTGGAGTGGAATAAACTTTAATTCAATTGATAACTAAATCAGCTGATAGTTGATGTTGAAATCTCCATAAGGAGATTTCAACAATGATATATCTAGATTATATTCCTTTGGAGTATAATCTTTGAAGATTAATTAGAGGATAAATATTTTTTATAAAAGATTATTAATTTTTAACAAACTTTGTTAAAAAAGAACAATGTAGAATGTGAAATTTATTTTTATAAAAGAGACTAAATAACAGGTAATAAAGCTTATAAATATGTTTAAACTAATAAACATATAAATAGCTATATTTATATATATCTTAAGAAGAAATGAGGAATACTTATGAAAAGAGTTCAATCGACTTGTAATTTTTGTGCTCTGGACTGCAACATAGATTTCTATGTTGAAGACAACAAAATAGTAAAGGTTGTACCCACTAAAGGATATCCTGTAAATGATGGATTTTCGTGTATTAAAGGACTTTCGCTAGATAAGCAACAGACTGTAGTAAAAGGATCAAAACTTCCAAAAGTAAGACAAAAAGATGGTTCTTTTAAAACTATGGAATGGGATGATACTTTTAAATATGTTGCAGATAAATTCATTGAAATCAAAGAGAAATATGGAAGTGAAAGTATTGCAGGTATTAGTACAGGGCAGCTTACTTTAGAAGAGTTTGCATTACTTGGACATGTAATGAGAAATCATTTAAAAGCTAATCTTGACGGAAATACAAGACTTTGTATGGCAACTGCCGTTGTAGCTCATAAGCAGAGTTATGGTTTTGATTCTCCACCATACACATTAAATGATGTTGAACTTTCAGATACAGTAATTTTAATAGGTGCAAATCCAGTTGTTGCGCATCCTATATTATGGGACAGAATAAGAAGTAACAAGAATAAAAAACTTATAGTAATAGATCCAAGAAAATCAGAAACAGCACAACATGCTGACTATTGGTATGGATTAAAAGGTAAAAGTGATTTGGCTTTATTTTATACAGTAGCAAATATTCTTATTGAAAAGGGATATGTAAATAAAGAATATATAGAAAATTATACTGAAGGATATGAAGATTTTAAAGAATTTGCTAAGGCATATACATTGGAAAAAGGTTCAGAAATTACAGGATTAAAAGAAGAACAAATTTTAGAACTTGTAGAGTTAATTCATGAAGGAAAAAGAGTTTCATTCTGGTGGACAATGGGTGTTAATCAAGGGTATGAAGCTGTTAGAACAGCTCAAGCTATAATAAATTTAGCACTTATGACTGGAAATATTGGAAGACCAGGAACAGGAGCAAATTCACTTACAGGACAGTGTAATGCTATGGGCTCTCGTGCATATAGCAACACAGCAGGACTTTATGGTGGTGGAGACTTTGATAATCCCGTAAGAAGAAAAATGGTTGCAGAGGTTTTAGGCGTAGACGAAAGCGTATTAGCCCAGAAGCCAACAGCACCATACAATGTAATAGTTGAAAAGATAATTTCAGGTGAAATAAAAGCTTTATGGGTAGTATGTACAAATCCAAGACATTCATGGACTAATAATAAGACATTTATGAAAGCTGTAGAAAACTTAGAGTTATTTGTAGTTCAAGACATATATGATGATACGGATAGTGCTAAGATCTGTGATGTTTATTTACCTGTAGTTCCAGGAATTAAAAAGAAGGATCATATATAAATACTGAAAGACGTATTTCAGCAATGAGACCAGCGCTTGAAAAATGAAGAAAATGAAAAGACTGATTATGAGGTAATGCTTGGAATAGGTAAAGCATTAGGAATGGGAGATTTACTTGATAAGTGGCAAACACCAAGAGATGCTTTTAATCTTATGAAAGAATGTTCAAGAAACATGCCATGTGATATGACAGGTGTTGACTACGATGGGTTAGTAGATTCAAACGGAATACAATGGCCGTTTAGAGAAGGAGAAGAATTGAAAGAAGATCAAAGACGTTTATTTGAAGATAATCTTTCTATACTCCATCTAATGAAAGCTAAATTCATATTTGAAGATGTTAAGGAAAATCCGTTACCTACAAGTGAAGAATTCCTTTAATATTAATACAGGAAGAGGAACAGTAGGACAATGGCATACTCAAACTAGAACAAGAGAAGTAAGATTTATTGAGGATGTAAGCATAGATACAGCATATATATTTATGAACACTAAACTTGCTGAAGAAAAAAATATAAAAGAAAATGATATGATAAGAGTTAATTCTATAAATGGTGAATCTGCAGATTTTATGGTTAAAATTACAGATAATCAAAGATATGAAGAACTTTATGCTCCAATGCATTATTTAGAATGTAATAAGTTAACTCCATCAATATATGATCCATATTCAAAAGAACCATCATATAAAACTACACCGATTAATATAGAGAAACTTTAGGAGGAAAATCTTCATGAAGAGAATAAAAATAGACAGAAGTAAGTGTATCGGATGTTTAACTTGTGTTACAGCATGTGTAGTAAGTCATGAAAGCTGTGATTCAAGAAACAGAGTAACAATTGACAGTAAGACTAAAGCAGCTCCTATTTTCTGCCGTCACTGTGATAGACCTGAGTGTGTATACACATGTATGACAGGAGCAATGCATAAAATAATGAAAATGGCTTTGTTGAATATGACAAAGACAGATGTGCAAGTTGTTATATGTGTATAATGGCATGTCCTTATGGCGTTCTTAAGGCAGATAGATTAAAGCAGAAGGAAATAATGAAATGTGACATGTGCACTAGTTGTAGTGAAAAAGATGGAAGCAAACCAATGTGTGTTGAAAAATGCCCAATGGGTGCTATAACTTTACAGGAGGTTTAGTTTATGAAATACGTTGTACTTGGAGCTTCAGCAGCTGGAATAAGCGGAGCGAGGCAATTAAGAGCTTTAGATAAAGATGCAGATATAACTTTAGTTTCAAAGGATGATAAAATTTATTCAAGATGCATTCTTCATCACTATATGGATGGCATAAGAGATGTAAAGAAGCTTGAATTTGTTGAAGATAACTTCATAGAAAAAATAATATTAACTGGATTAAAGGTGTTTCAGCTACAGGTGTTGATGTAAACAAGAAATATGTAACTCTTGAAAATGGTAATAGTATAGAATATGATAAGCTTCTTATTGCAACGGGAGCACATACATTCTTTCCACCAATACCTCATTTAAAAACTGCAAAAAATTCAATTGGATTCCGTAACTTTGATGATTGTGAAAAAATTATGGAGATGTCTAAAACTGTAAGAACATAGTTGTTATGGGAGCAGGTCTTGTTGGAATAGATGTTATTTCAGGTCTTTTACATACTGATTGCAATGTTTCTTTAGTAGAAATGCAGGATAGAATGCTTTCAATTCAGCTTGATAAAAAAGCTGCATCTGTTTATGAAGAAGCATATAGTACAAAGGGTGTAAAACAGTATTATGAAAAAGGTGTAAAAGAACTTATTGTTGATGAGGATGGAAATATAAAAGAAATTTTATTAACAAGCGGAGAAACTATTCCTTGTGATTTATTAATATGTGCAGCTGGTGTAAGAGCTAATGTAGAATTTTTACAAAATAGCGAAATAGAATGTGACAAGTTTGGATTAGTAATAGATACACAAGGAAAGACTAATGCTAAAGATGTTTTCGGAGCAGGAGATGTAACAGGTAGAAACCCAATATGGCCAACTGCTGTTAAAGAAGGTATAATAGCTGCAAATAATATGTGTGGTATAAATTCAGAAATGACAGATTTCTTTGCAAGTAAGTCAACAATGAATTTCTTAGGTATTCCAACAATGTCACTTGGAATAAATACTCCTCCAGATGAAACTTATCAGATTGAAATTGAAAGTGATGATGATGGAAAACTACAAGAAGATAATTCATAAGGATGGGAAGATTTATGGAGCTATTCTTCAAGGTGATTTATCATATTCAGGCGTATTAACTCAGCTTATAAAGAGAAAAATAGATGTATCTAAAATAGAAAAACCATTGTTTAAAATAGATTATTCTGATTTCTTTAATGAAAAATCAAATTTTGAATTCTATTATGAAGAAGTTTAAATCAGTTGAAGTTAATAATTTACAATTTGAGGATGAATTCTATTAAGTTGTATGTTTAAAAATATATAAAGATATTCTGAAATAATATCAACCACAACTTTTAACTGATAAATATAAAAATATTAAAAAGGGGAATGAACACCAATGAATAAAACTTTCTTTCAAAAGTTAGAAAATTTACCTGTTGCAATTCTGCCGACGATGGTAGGTGCAGCAACACTTGGAACTGTATATGCAAATTTAGGATTTACATGGATTAAGCATATAACAATATTTGCAGTTGCAGTAATAATGATTGCTTATACTGCAAAAATATTTGGCCATAATAAGACTGTATTTAAAGAATATAGTAATACAGTACCGGCGAGTTTATATGCTGGGTTCACAATGCTTACAATGATACTTGGTTCTTATATATTTGATTTTAATGCTACAATTGGTAAAGCTGTATGGTTTATAGGATTAATCCTTCATGCTATCCAGCGAGATAATCAGCAGGTCGATTTCCGGCATGCTCTCCGCGCGCCACGGATACTCTCCCGCAAACGCTTTATTGAGGAACGAGAACGGCGCGGCGTAGTTGCCGAGGACCGGGTCGATCAGAATGCGTTTTCCCGCCAGCTGCATATACCACGAGGAGTGGCCGAGCCACACCAGCGTATCCTCCTCCAGAGGCAGGCTCGCCAGATCGGTTTTCACCAGCGGCAGCGGCTGCGCCGGACGAGCGTTTTCGGTTTTACGGGTCAGGAACTGCCACCACGCCACCAGCATGTTTTGCTGCCCGGTAAAGCCAGGCGTCGGGAGCGCGTTGTGAAACTTCCCGTCGCGATAGTGCGGAGAAGCCTCCACTTCCGTGAGCTGCGCACCCTGCGGCGGCTGGCCAAATCCGGCATTCAGAACAAACGGTAAACTCGCAGCTGAAGCAATAATCATGAGGAACACCACGCAGATGAAGAGAGGCTTTTTCATATCCTGACCCGAAAACGCGCGCCATCCGATGGTTTACGCGGGGGGAAACTTGATTATGAGTGAGTAAGCACTCATTATAGATATGATGATAAAGTCGTCAAGACGTTTTCGATCTTTGACATTCCGCGTTGCAGCGTGTCAAAGCACGTGTTTCAATCAGGGTTTTTATAATTGAAAGGGGGAAAAATTTAGTGGCACGTCCGAAAAGTGAAGATAAAAAACAGGCCTTACTGGAAGCCGCGACGGTGGCATTTGCACAGTCAGGTATTGCCGCCTCAACGGCGTTAATTGCCCGTAATGCGGGCGTCGCTGAAGGCACGCTGTTTCGCTACTTTGCTACAAAAGACGATCTGCTGAATGCCCTTTACCTGCACCTCAAGCAGGATCTCTGCCAGACCATGCTGGCGAACCTCGATCGCACCCTCACGCTTCCTAAAGAGCATACCCGCAATATCTGGAACAGCTACGTGGACTGGGGGATTCGTAACCCCGTGGCGCATGCGGCGATCCGCCAGATTGGCGTGAGTGAAAAGCTGAGCGCTGAAACGGAACAGGCGGTGAAAGAGATGTTTCCGGAACTTCACGAGCTATGCCGCCGTTCGGTGCGCCCGGTGTTTATGTCCGATGAATTCAAAACGTTTGGCGATGCGCTTTTCTTATCGCTGGCGGAAACCACCATGGAGTTTGCCACCCGCGATCCGTCCCGCGCCACCGATTTTAAAGCGCTGGGTTTCGAAGCCATGTGGCGCGGGCTGGCTCAGGAGGATAACGATGGACAGTAAATCCCTGCAGGCGCACGCAAAACGCGTCGCGCTGGAGATGCCTTTCACCGAACACTGCTGGCCGTTTGGCCCCGAGTACGACGTGTTTAAGGTGGGCGGGAAAATTTTTATGCTGATGGCCACCGCGCACGGACGCCCCCACGTTAGCCTGAAATCCGACCCGGAAAAATCCCTGTTAAATCAGCAGATTTATCGTGGCGTTGAGCCGGGCTACCACCTCAATAAAAAACACTGGATTTCGCTCTACGGCACCGAGGACATCACGCCAGAACTGGTCGCCGACCTGATCGCGGATTCGTGGAACCTGGTCGTCGATAAGCTGCCGAAAAAAGACCAGAAATGGATACGCCCTGCCTGATTGTTCGTCTGTGCCGAACAGTATAACCGCTCGAATCGCACTTATCTTTTGCCGCTTCGCGCGGTAATCTGCTCTCCTTTCGCGCCCGCGCACGGGCGAATTTCATTACCAGGAGTAGTCATGGATATCATTTCTGTCGCCCTGAAACGCCACTCTACCAAGGCGTTCGACCCAACCAAAAAACTGACCGCTGAAGAAGCAGAGAAAATCAAAACCCTGCTGCAGTACAGCCCTTCCAGCACCAACTCCCAGCCGTGGCACTTCATTGTGGCCAGCACCGAGGAAGGAAAAGCCCGCGTGGCAAAATCCGCCGCAGGCACTTACGTGTTCAACGAACGCAAAATGCTGGACGCCTCTCACGTGGTGGTGTTCTGCGCGAAAACCGCGATGGACGACGCCTGGCTGGAACGCGTTGTCGACCAGGAAGAGGCCGATGGCCGTTTCAACACGCCGGAAGCTAAAGCCGCGAACCATAAGGGCCGCACCTACTTCGCCGACATGCACCGCGTGGATCTGAAAGATGACGACCAGTGGATGGCGAAACAGGTTTACCTGAACGTCGGTAACTTCCTGCTGGGCGTGGGCGCGATGGGTCTGGACGCGGTGCCGATTGAAGGCTTTGACGCGGCGATTCTGGATGAAGAGTTTGGCCTGAAAGAGAAAGGCTTCACCAGCCTGGTGGTGGTGCCGGTTGGGCATCACAGCGTGGAAGATTTCAACGCCACGCTGCCGAAGTCTCGTCTGCCGCTGAGCACGATTGTGACCGAGTGCTAATCCCTTCTGGCACGCTGGGTTCCGGCGTGCCTGTTTCAATAAAGCGTAATCTGAGGGTGTTTCACCCCGCACACCATCGCATAACGCGTTAATGTATCGAGACTCGCCCGGGTAATATTCGCTTCCATTCTTGATACCGTTGGTGCGCTGACGCCCATCCGCTCCGCCACCTGGGCGCGCGTCAGGCCAGCATGATTGCGCCATTGAGCCAGCATCTCCCGCAAACGCTCCTTGCGCTCTTCTGCATCAAAGGAAGCCTGAACCTCTGAATCGCTTAACAGTTCAGCCCTGAGTTCATCCCAGTCAATAATCTTCTTGCTCATCCAACATCTCCTGTTGTCGCTTCAGTGCCAGACGAAGTTCAGCAGAGGGCGTTTTTTGCGTCTTCTTAACAAACACGCGCAAGAGAAAAATCGTGTTTTCCCGCTGGTAAACATAGATACCTCGGGTATGGATCAGCCCAACGGTCCATATTTCAAACAGGCCATGCGGCAATGGTTTGCTGTCAGGTTCCCGAAGAACCGTCGGGTTTAAACGCAATTTATCAAGCTGGCGAATCAGCTTCGCCTTCACCCCAGCAGGTAGTAAGAGAATCTCTTCCCTTACCGCCTCATGAACGATAAGTCTGAACACAATATTTCATCCCTGATGATATTAGCATATAAGGCAATTTGCATTAAAGGCTAATTTAGCTTTTCGTGTCCCACCTTACCCATTTTTAACAGGAAGAACCGGAGCCGCTTTGATTACCTGAAAGCGCCTCGCAAAAAACTTACTTCCCCTGCGCCGCCAGCCATTCCATCGCCCTTTCCCCCGCCTCATCCACCGGGAGATACACCAGTAGCCGCGATCCGTTTCGCGGCGCGGAGTACCAGTACATCTGCTGCAGCGTAAAATCTCCCAGTTCTGGATGGGTAAACAGCTTGAGCTGGTTCTCCACGCCGCGCACGTCGTTGCGCTGGTGCCACAGGGTTTTGAACTCTTCGGACACCGCGAAGAAGCGCGCCAGTTTGGCTTCCCACAGCGGGTCGCCCCGGTGCTCGGCCATCGCCGCGCGGAAATAGGAGACGAAAATCGGCAGCACGTCGTCGCGTCTGCCGAGACGCGCGCGCCACGCCGGATGGGTAAGGAACAGGTAAATACAGTTGCGGTCTTCCGGCGGGATATCATTGAAATCAACGCCCATCAGGTGCCCGAAGCTGTCATTCCACGCGACGATGTCGAAGTTGGGCTTCTGAATGCTGGCGGGTTTAGGCATCAGGGTATCGAGCAGGCGGCGCGTGCCTTCGCTGATACCCTCGCAGCAGACCGCCTGCGGGGCTTCACCCGGCGGCAAGCCGGCGAGCACGAAAAGATGCCGGGCCTCGGTCGGGGTGCACTGCAGCGCTTTTGCGATGGCGGCCATCACTGCGCTGGAGGGGTTGACGTCCCTGCCCTGCTCAAGCCAGGTGTACCAGGTCACGCCTACGTCAGCGAGCATCGCCACCTCCTCCCGGCGCAGGCCCGGCGTGCGCCGTCGACCGCTGCGCGGCAGGCCGAGACGCTGGGGATCGAGGCTTTCCCGCCGGGCACGTAAAAATGCCCCCAGCTGTTTTCGGGTGTCATCCTGAAGTGAGGTGACGGGTTCAGACATCAAGGCCATAAATCCCCCTGCATGGTAGTGCCAGTACCAGTATAAGCAAGAACTGGTACCCGTTTATCAGATGGTTGATGCTACGACCATCTGATGAATGACGCAATGGAGTTACCATGAATACGTCAGTTGTTTCACCGGGTCGCGCAGGCCTGATATTGCTGTTAACCGGCCAGATGCTGCCGATGATTGATACCTCAATCACCAACGTGGCGCTGGACGCCATCACCCACTCGCTGCATGCCACCGCCACCGAGCTGGAGCTCATTGTCGCTCTCTACGGCGTGGCCTTTGCCGTCTGCCTTGCGCTCGGCAGCAAGCTGGGGGATAACCTTGGCCGCCGTCGCCTGTTTATGTGGGGCGTGGCAGTTTTTGGGCTGGCCTCGCTGCTGTGCGGGATGGCGGGAAATATTGAACAACTGCTGGCCGCACGCATCGTTCAGGGCGCGGGGGCAGCGCTCATCATGCCGCAGATCCTCGCCACGCTGCACGTCACGCTAAAAGGTAGCGCCCACGCGAAAGCCATTAGCCTGTTTGGCGGCATTGGCGGGATTGCGTTTATCGTCGGGCAGATGGGCGGCGGCTGGCTGGTGTCGGCGGATATCGCCGGGCTGGGCTGGCGTAACGCCTTCTTTATCAACGTGCCGATTTGTCTGGTGGTGCTGGCGTTAAGCCGCCGCTACGTGCCGGAAACCCGTCGTGAAACACCGTCGCGCATCGACTGGACAGGCACCGTGCTGCTGGCCCTCATTCTTTGCTGCCTGCTGTTCCCGATGGCGCTCGGTCCCCAGTGGCACTGGCCGTGGTCGCTGAAGGTTATGCTTCTTGCCATTATTCCGCTGGCCTGGCTGATGGCGCGGAACGCGCGCAAAAAGGAGAGAGAGAATGCCCATCCGCTGATCCCGCCACGCCTGCTTCAGCTTCGCAGCGTTCGCTTTGGCATCGTGATTGCGCTGCTCTTTTTCAGCGTCTGGTCCGGGTTTATGTTCTGTATGGCGCTGACCATGCAGACCGGTCTGGGGATGGCGCCATGGCAGTCCGGGAACAGCTTTATCGCCCTGGGCGTGACCTATTTTATCTCTGCCTGGTTCGCGCCACGGTTGATTGCCCGCTACAGTACCAGCACGATTCTGCTGACGGGTCTGGCAATTCAGATAATCGGCCTGCTGGCGCTCATCGCGACGTTCCGGATTTGGGGCGTAAACAACACCGCGCTGACGCTGGCCCCTGCCACCGGGCTGGTGGGCTACGGCCAGGCGCTGATTGTAAACAGCTTCTACCGCATCGGGATGCGCGACATCCAGCCTGACGACGCAGGGGCCGCAAGCGCCATTCTCAGCACGCTGCAGCAGGCCGCGCTGGGTCTGGGACCGGCCATTTTCGGGGCGATTTTGCTGCACGGGCTGCAGCATTACCACGGGGATTACGCGCAGGCGATTACCCTTTTCCTGGCGGTGGAAACCGGCCTGATGGTTATCCTGGCGTTGGCGACGCTGCGCATGCGTCATCGTCTCTGCCTGCCGGTAGTGAAGGTCTGTGAGGCCGCCAAATAACCCTGTGAATTTGCATAATAGATCCGCAGCCGCCATTATGGGGCTGCAACAATACAGGAGACGTTATGCAGGAATTAATTGCTCAGGTTGAAGAGTTAGGGATTGAAATTAATCACACCACCTCTTTAGTGATTATCTTTGGTATTATTTTTCTCACCGCCATCATTGTTCATTTTATTTTGCACAAACTGGTGCTGCGCGCATTCGAGAAACGCGCGCAGGCCAGTAGCCATTTATGGCTGCAAATCATTACCCAGAATAAATTATTTCACCGTCTGGCCTTTACCCTGCAGGGGATAATCGTCAACGTTCAGGCGGTACTGTGGTTGCAAAAAGGCAGCGAAGCGGCGGAAATACTCACCACCTGCGCGAAGCTGTGGGTGATGGTGTATGCCCTGCTCTCCTTCTTCTCGCTGCTGGACGTGATATTTAATCTGTCGCAAAAGATGGCGACCGCCTCCCAGCTGCCTCTGAAGGGGATCTTCCAGGGCATCAAGCTGGTGAGCGCTATCCTGGTGGGGATATTGATTATCTCCCTGCTGATCGGCCAGTCCCCGGCGATTCTGATCAGCGGTCTGGGTGCGATGGCCGCCGTCCTGATGCTGGTGTTTAAAGACCCGATACTCGGCCTTGTGGCGGGTATTCAGCTTTCCGCCAACGACATGCTCAAGCTCGGCGACTGGCTGGAGATGCCGAAGTACGGCGCTAATGGTACGGTGACGGACATCGGCCTGACGACCGTTAAAGTACGCAACTTCGATAACACCATCACCACCATTCCGACGTGGGCGCTGGTCTCCGACGCCTTTATCAACTGGAGCGGGATGTCCGCCTCCGGCGGGCGACGCATCAAGCGCAGCCTGAATATCGATACCACCAGCATTCATTTTCTCGACGAGCAGGAGCAGCAGAAGCTGATTCAGGCGAAACTGCTGAAGCCTTATCTGGCCGCGCGGCATGAGGAAATTAGCCTGTGGAATCAGCAGAACGGCGAAGGGGAATCGGTATTAAACCTGCGCAAGATGACCAATATCGGCACCTTCCGCGCTTACCTGAATGAATATCTGCGTAACCATCCGCGTATTCGTAAAGATATGACGCTGATGGTGCGCCAGCTGGCGCCGGATGCCAACGGGCTGCCGATTGAAATATATGCCTTTACCAATACGGTAATCTGGGCGGAATACGAAGATATTCAGGCCGATATCTTCGACCATATTTTCGCGGTAGTGGGTGAGTTTGGCCTGCGTATTCACCAGTCGCCGACCGGGAACGATATTCGCTCCCTGGCAGGCGTTATTGCCAGATAATCAGGTGCTGGCGCGGGAAATAAAGCGCCAGTCCATCATCACCCTTTCCGTGGGCGCATCCGGGTTGTCGATTTTGTTTAAGAGAAGATTGACCGCCTTGCGCCCGATATCCCGCGACGGCTGTTCGATGGTGGTAAGTGAAATCATGTCCGCCAGCTCCGTACCGTCAAAGCCGACCACGGCAATATCCTCTGGCACCCGCAGACCTGCCTGCTGAATGGCGCGCAACGCGCCCGCCGCCAGCGTATCGGAAACGGCAAATACCGCATCCGGCGGATTATCTTTTAACAGGTTTTGCATCGCCGCCATGCCCGCCCCCGAGCTGAGATCGCTGGCATACTCCACCGCCTGATAGTCCAGATCCCGCAGGTGGATCACGCTCTTGTAGCCGCGTTCGCGCAGGCGGGCATATTTGTAGCTGAGATCGTGGTTGATCATCGCGATACGCTTGCGGCCGCCGTCGGCCAGCTGGCTGACGGCATGCTGTGAAGCGTCCACATCATTGATGCCGACGCAGGAGACCGCGCCCGCATCGGCGTATTCGGCGCACTGCACCCACGGTGCAGAACCAATCAGCGCAGCAAGTTCCGGCAGCTTCGAGAAGGCGTCCATGGTGATAATGCCGTCGACGATTTTGCCTGAAAGCAGGCTCAAGCCCGAGCGGGAGCGCTCGATGTCCGAGCCGGAGTTGCACAGCAGAATGCGGTAGCCGTTTTTCTCCGCCTCGGCTTCGATGCCCTTCACCACTTCGGCGCAGAACGGGTTGGCGATGTTGGACACCATCACCAGGATCATATAGCTGCGGGCGGTGCGCAGCTGACGGGCGAGCAGGTTTGGCTGGTAGTTGCTCTCCTGAATCGCCTGCAGTACGCGCTCGCGGTTTTTCGCCTTCACGGTGTCGCTGTTATTCAGCACGCGGGAGACCGTCGCCACGGAGACCCCGGCCAGCTGAGCGATTTTCTGAATTGACATAGCGACGATACATCCTGCGGTTAGCGTTTTGTGCAGGCTACCATAAATTTGTTGCCCGGCGAACCGGGCAATGCGTCAGCATTCCACGCGCACCCAGCGCTGCTGCTGATGGCTTTTCACAATGGCATCAATGATATACATCACGTTTGCGCCATCGTGAAACGTCGCAAACTGCGGCGTCTCCGGCATTGCGCCCGCCTGCACGGCGCGGTAGAACTGCGCCATCATATTTTTGAAGGCATCCGGCCAGCCTTCAATATGCCCGCCAGGGAAGTGGGCGCTGTCGGCTACGTCAGGGTTCATCAGGCCTGGATCGTCGGTGAGTGTCTGGTTGGCCTGCGCACGATGGCCGATCCACAGCTGCTGCGGCACCTCCTGGTCCCACGCCAGCGAGCGCTCGCTGCCGTTGATCTCAAACGTCAGGCGGTTTTTACGCCCGGCGCTCACCTGCGAGACGCTAAAGCAGCCCTTGCTGCCGTCGTCAAAGCGGAACAGCACCGAGCCGAAGTCTTCGGTCGTGACTGGTTTGTCTTCATACTCCGCCTGTTCGTCATGGGAGAAGGTTTGATTCCCGCCCTTGCTGGCCCTGCGCGTCGGCCAGACGATGGATAAATCAGCCATCACCTCGGTAATGCGCCGCCCGGTGACGAATTGCACCGTGTCGCACCAGTGGGAGCCGATATCCGCCACCGCGCGCGATGCGCCGCCGAGCGCGGCATCCACCCGCCAGTTGTAGTCGGTTTCCAGCAGCATCCAGTCCTGTAGGTAGCTGCCGTGTGAGGCAAAAATCCGCCCGAGGCTGCTTGCGCGCAGCATGCTCGCCGCCTGACGCACCATCGCAAACTGGCGATAGACGAAGCTCACGCCGTGCACCACGCCCGCCTGCTCCGCCAGCGCCACCAGCTCGCGCGCCTCCTCAGACGTCATGCACAACGGCTTTTCGGAAAACACGTGCTTGCCCGCGCGCAGGATCTGGCGGTTAATCTGTGCGTGCAGGTGGTTCGGCGTGCAGTTGTGCACCACGTACAAATCAGGGTGCGCGAGAAGCTCCTCAACGCTGCCGTACGCGTGCGGTACGTTTAGCAGGCGCGCCTTTTCCTGCGCCTTAACGAGCGAGCCGTCACACAGCGCGACCACCTGAACAAACCCGAGGCGCCTGAGCGCCTCGATATGTGCCGGGCCAATAAACCCGCTGCCGACGATCCCGACGTTAATCATGACTGCCCCCTGCGGCGAAATCATCAAACGCCCGTCCGGAAACGGGAATGATATGGCGGCGGATAAATTCGCTGCCTTCGCGCGCGCCGGTATCGCCGTCCTTCAGGCAGCACTCCCACTCCAGCACCGCCCAGCCGTCGTAGTCGTACTGGGTCAGCTTGCTGAAAATGCCCTTAAAGTCGATCTGCCCGTCGCCGGGCGAGCGGAAGCGTCCGGCGCGGTTGATCCACGGCTGGTAGCCGCCGTACACGCCGCTGCGCCCGCTGGAGCGGAACTCGGCATCCTTCACGTGGAACGCCTTGATGCGCGCATGGAAGATGTCGATAAAGGCCAGATAGTCCATCTGCTGGAGCAGCATATGGCTCGGATCAAAGAGGATGTTGCAGCGCGGATGGTTATCCACCAGCGCCAGAAAACGCTCGAAGGTCACGCCGTCGTGCAGATCTTCCCCCGGATGCAGCTCAAAGCAGACGTCCACCCCCTGCTCGCCAAAGCTATCCAGAATTGGCCGCCAGCGGGTTGCCAGCTCCTCGAACGCTTCCTGAAAACGCTGCTCGTTATGCGGCGGCCACGGATAGAAAAACGGCCACGCCAGCGAGCCGGAGAAGGTGGCGTGCGCTTTCAGACCTAATCTTGCCGAGGCGACCGCCGCCTGCTTCAGCTTCTCCGTGGCCCACGCCCGACGCGCAGCATCGTTACCGCGCACGGACGCGGGCGCGAAGTGGTCAAACGCGTCGCTGTAGGCGGGGTTCACCGCCACGAGCTGCCCTTCCAGATGGGTCGACAGTTCGCTGATAACCAGCCCGTGTGCGGCCAGCTTTGCGGTGATGTCGTCGCAGTAGGCCTGGCTCTCCGCCGCTTTCTCGACGTCAAAGATGTGCGGATGGTTGCAGGGGATCTGCACCGCCTTATAACCTTTACCTGCCGCCCATTCAGCCAGCCCGTCGAGCGAATTAAACGGCGCTTCTGCGCCAATAAACTGAGACAGAAAAATGCCGGGTCCTTTCATCGTCCTCATACCACCTCCTGAACGTTACGCCTTGTCATCGTCATACTTAAACGTGAGAAGGAAAATCAGCGCGATCGCCGCGGCCGCTACCGCCGGGATCCACCAGAATGTCACCCACGCCTGCGGCACGGTCTGCCCTGCCACCAGGCGGTTATAGAGCGCGCCGGAAATCTGCGAGCCGAGCAGCATGCCGATGCCGTAGGTGAACATCACGATCATGCTCTGGGCCTGGCCTTTCACCTTTTCGCCTGCCACCCGGTCGGTGTAGATAAAGCCGACGACAAAGAAGAAATCGTAGCAGACGCCGTGGAGCAGAATGCCGAGATACAGCAGAATGCGCCCCTCCTCGCTGACGCCCAGCGCGAACATGGCGTAGCGCACGAACCACGCCAGCATGCCGATCAGTAGCATGACCTTCACGCCCAGACGGCGGAATAGCAGCGGAATGACCAGCATGAAGAAGATCTCGGACATCTGCCCGAAGGACATGGCGGTGCTGACGTCGGCAATTCCTGCATCCGCCAGATACGAGGCGGTGTAGGCGTAATAGGTGCCGAGCGGGACGGAGATCAGCATCGCGCAGACGGAGAAGACGAAAAAGTGGCGGGTTTTGAGCAGCGCAAAGGCATCCGCGCAGAAGAGATCGCGCACCTTCACCGGCAGGCCTTTCGCGGGCGCAGGCGTGTGCGGCAGCGTCAGGCTGTAAAGCGCCAGCAGCACGGAGCTGGCCGCCGCTACCTGAAAGATGGTAACGCTGGACGCCACGCCGGTGATGCCGATGAAAATGCCCGCCACGATCCAGCCGATGGTGCCGAACACGCGCACCACCGGGAAGGTTTTATCCACGTTCGCCAGGCTATGGAACGCGATGTTGTTGGTCAGCGCCAGCGTCGGCATGTAGCAGAGCGTGTAGCCAAACAGCAGGCCAATCAGCAGCGCGCCGTTCTCGGCAATCAGCGCCCCCGGCACGAACCAGAGGATCGCCGCGCCCGCGAGGTGCATCACCGCCATCACCTTCTGCGAGGCGAAGAAGCGGTCCACCAGCATCCCGAGCACGAACGGCGAAAGAATCGAGGCGATGGGCCCGGCGGAGAAGGCATCGCCAATCAGCAGAGACATGTTGTGCTGGGTCATCACCAGGCCAAGCGTGACCGACCAGCTACCCCAGATAAAAAATTGCAGAAACATCATCAGCGACAGCCGCGGCACCAGTAGCCGGTGCTGCACTATCGCCTTTTCACTACTTTCAGTTGACACCATGATAAGCCTCACCCGGAAAAAGTAATCGATTACAAAACAGTGCAAATGAAAAGTAATCGATTACAAAATAAAGATCCTGTGGATCGTAGAAGATTTGGGAGGGGGGTCACGATAAAGATGAAGCAGTGTTTTGTAGGCCCGGTAAGCGCAGCGCCACCGGGCGTGAAGGAAGGGCGGTCTGGTTTGGTGCGGTCTGTTGCCCTCACCCCGGCCCTCTCCCACAGGGAGAGGGAGAAAAACGGGCTACTTTTTGCGTGAGAGCTTAAACGCGATAAACAGGAACACCACCCACACCGGCAGCAGCATGGCGGACAGGCGCATGTCGTCGATGGTGCACATCAGCACCAGGATCAACGCCAGGAAGGCGATACAGAGGTAGTTCCCCGCCGGATAGAGCAGCGCTTTGAACTGCGTCTCACGTCCCTTACGGCGCATCGCCGCGCGGAAACGCAGGTGCGCGAGGCAGATCATGATCCAGTTCAGCAGCAGCGTGGCGACAACCAGCGCCATCAACAGGCCGAAGGCCTGTTTCGGCAGCAGGTAGTTAATTAGCACTACCAGAGACGTAATCGCGCCGGAAAGGAATAGCGAATTCACCGGCACGCCGCGGCGGCTGACGCGGGTGAGGAACTTTGGCGCGTTGCCCTGTACGGAGAGGCCAAACAGCATACGGCTGTTGGAGTAGACCCCGCTGTTGTACACCGACAAAGAGGCTACCAGAATGACAAAGTTCAGTGCCGAAGCGACCACGTTGCTGTTGAGATCGTGGAAAATCATCACGAACGGGCTGCTGTCGGACTTCACTTCCACCCACGGGTAAAGCGCCAGCAGCACCACCAGCGAGCCGATATAGAACAGCAGAATACGGTATACCACCTGGTTGACCGCTTTCGGAATGCTTTTGTGCGGATCGCGCGCTTCGGCCGCGGTAATGCCAATCAGCTCCAGACCGCCGAAGGAGAACATAATCACCGCCAACGAGAGGATGAGCCCTTTCCAGCCGGTCGCCAGGAAGCCGCCGTGCTGCCACAGGTTGTCGATAGTGGCCCGCTCGCCGCCGTGGCCGGAGAACAGCAGCCACAGGCCAAAGCCGATCATGCCGATAATCGCCAGCACCTTGATCAGCGCGAACCAGAACTCGGTTTCACCATACAGGCGCACGTTGACGAGGTTAACGGCGTTGATGATAATAAAGAAGGCCGCAGCCCGAGGACCCCACGTTGGCACCTGGGGCAGCCAGTACTGCATATAGATGCCTGCGGCGGTCAGTTCGGCCATTCCCACTAGCACAAACATCACCCCAGTAGTTCCAGCCGGAGAGGAAGCCTGCGAACGGGCCCCCAG
>OKVS01000324.1_pt1 | contig 18587 bp, 24 predicted proteins | sample 1606911 | NCBI WGS metagenome assembly OKVS01 (sample SAMN03281016, study PRJEB24777) | human gut metagenome | isolation source: fecal sample PR161 from 1 month old female Malay infant, caesarean... | reverse complement strand
GATGCAGGCTCATGCCCGACCCGATAGCCTGAAGGAATAAGCTGAGGGCACCGCGAAGCGGCGATTTACCGCCGGGAGCCCGGGTCGCCAGGGCGGCGGCGATTGAGCCGCCCTGGCACGTTCACAGGTATTGTCGTTACAGAGTAGCAAGGAGCATAAAGTGAACGGAATGACCACGAGTGTAGTATGTTCCCCCTCACCCAGCCCTCTCCCTCAAGGGAGAGGGGTTGTCCGTGCAGGCATTATTTGTAGGAAACCGACCGTATCACTTCGCACGCCGCGCAATAATCTCATCCGCAACATTCCGCGGTGCCTCCGCAAAATGGTGGAACTCCATCGTGTACGTCGCGCGTCCCTGGGACATCGAACGCAGCGTCGTGGCGTAGCCAAACATCTCGGCCAGCGGCACATCGGCGCGGATAATCTGGCTTCCGTACTGCTCTGCCATTCCCTGCACCATGCCGCGGCGGGAAGAGAGATCGCCCATGATGTTCCCGGCGTACTCTTCCGGGGTTTCCACTTCCACGTGCATGATCGGCTCAAGGATCACCGGATCCGCCCTGCGAGCGCCCTCCTTGAAGCCGAGGATCGCCGCCATGCGGAACGCCATCTCCGAGGAGTCGACGTCGTGATACGAGCCAAACGTCAGCGTCGCCTTAACATCTACGACCGGATAGCCCGCCAGCACGCCGCTGTTCATCGCTTCCCGCAGCCCTTTCTCTACGGACGGGATATACTCGCGCGGTACCACGCCGCCCTTGGTGGCATCTTCAAATACAAAACCACTTCCGGGCTCCAGCGGCTCCAGGCTCAGGACCACATGACCGTACTGCCCTTTCCCGCCGGACTGTCGGACAAATTTCCCTTCAATATCCTTCACCGCCTTGCGCAGGGTTTCCCGGTAGGTTACCTGCGGACGACCAATGTTCGCCTCGACGCCAAACTCACGCTTCATGCGGTCGACGATGATCTCGAGGTGTAGCTCACCCATCCCGGAGATAATGGTCTGACCGGACTCCTCGTCAGTGTGCAGGCGGAAAGACGGGTCTTCCGCCGCCAGACGCTGCAGCGCAATGCCCATTTTCTCCTGATCGCCCTTGGTTTTCGGCTCAATCGCCAGCGAGATCACCGGATCCGGGAACTCCATGCGCTCAAGCGTGATCACGGCGTTCGGATCGGTGAGCGTGTCGCCGGTGGTCACGTCTTTTAACCCGACACAGGCCGCGATATCACCCGCGCGCAGTTCGTCCACCTCATGGCGATCGTTGGCATGCATCAGCACGATGCGCCCGATGCGCTCTTTCTTCTCTTTCACCGGGTTATAGACCGCATCGCCTTTGCGCAGCACGCCAGAGTAGACCCGGATAAAGGTCAGCTGCCCGACGTACGGGTCGCTCATCAGCTTGAACGCCAGCGCCGAGAACGGCTCATCATCACTCGGATGACGCTCCGCGTGCTGCCCTTTTTCATCAACGCCGTCAATGGCCGGCACGTCCAGCGGGGACGGCATCAGCTCAATCACCGCATCCAGCATGCGCTGCACACCTTTGTTTTTAAAGGCGCTGCCGCACAGCATCGGCTGGATTTCGCCCGAGATGGTGCGAATGCGCAGCCCCTGGATAATTTCCGCCTCCGTCAGGTCGCCCGTTTCCAGGTATTTGTCCATCAGTTCATCGCTGGCTTCCGCCGCCGCGGAGACCATTTTTTTCCCGCCACTCCTGGGCGGTACTGACTAAATCGTCCGGCACGGGGGCATAGGTAAACACCATACCCTGCGTCGCATCGTCCCACAGAATGGTGCGCATCTTGATGAGATCCACCACGCCGGTGAAATGATCTTCGGCCCCCACCGGGATGACAATCGGCACCGGATTGGCCTTCAGGCGTTCCTGCATCATCCGCACGACGCGGAAGAAATCGGCACCCGGACGGTCCATTTTGTTGACGAAGGCCAGACGCGGTACGTGATATTTATTGGCCTGACGCCAGACGGTTTCCGACTGCGGCTGCACGCCGCCCACGGAGTCATATACCATCACGGCACCGTCGAGGACGCGCATGGAACGTTCCACCTCAATGGTGAAATCCACGTGCCCCGGGGTGTCGATGATGTTAATCCGGTGCGGCTCATAGCCTCTGTCCATGCCTGGCCAGAAGCAGCTGACCGCCGCGGAGGTAATGGTGATCCCGCGCTCTTGCTCCTGCGCCATCCAGTCGGTGGTTGCCGCGCCATCGTGTACTTCACCCAACTTGTGGCTCATCCCGGTATAAAACAGGATGCGCTCGGTGGTGGTGGTTTTACCGGCATCGATATGCGCGGAGATACCGATGTTGCGATAACGTTCGAGAGGAATGGGTCGGGGCATGATATTTCCTTAGTCACTATGACGTGTTTGTGACGACCGGGATGGTCGTGCATTGGTTCGTTTGCTATAATAGTCCTATTGTACGAGTATTATCGAACTATTTTTTAAGGGTTGACCTATTGTTGATATAGCTCAATCTGACATCACGCGCAGGAAAACGATGATCCCTAACCACCCTGAAACTGAACAAATACTGCTGGAAAATGTGCTGTTTGCCCTCGGCAACCCGCTCCGGCTATCGATTATTCGCCGGCTCGCCGATGGCAGCGAACTCAGCTGTAACGCACTGCGCCCGGAAGATGTGGTGAAGTCCACGATGACCCACCACTGGCGCGTGTTACGCGACAGTGGGGTCATCTGGCAGCGTCCGCAGGGACGAGAAAATATGATTTCACTGCGTCGGGAGGATCTGGATGCCCGTTTTCCCGGGCTGATGGAAATACTGCTAAAGGCCAAAAGCGCTGCCGGAAACTAGCTCCAGCAGCCTTTTGCGTGGCGTTTTAGTGCTGCATGCCCGACTGCTGCGAGAATTCATCGTCGGTTAAGCCAGCCCGAGGGGGCGCGGAGATTTTTTTCAGGGGCATATCTGTCCGGCACGCCCTCAGGACGCGTCTTGAAGCGACGGTGCAGCCACATATACTGCTCCGGCGCCATCAGCACCGCGCGCTCGATCGCCCGGTTCATCTGGGTTGCGACAGACTCTTTATCCGCACCCTGCAATGACGCGCTGATATCTTCAAGAATAATCAGCTCGTACCCTGTACCGTCCTCTCTGCGGCGCGGCACAAACGGAATAACGGCAGGCTTAGCGCTTTTGACCAGCATATAGCTGCCCGCCGTCGTGGCGGCATCCGGGACGGCGAAGAATGGCGCAAATCACGCTGTTGGCCTTTGCCATAGTCATGATCCGGCGCGTACCAGAGAATTTCATTCTGCTTCAGGGCACGGATCATGCCTTTTAAATCATGACGATCCAGCATGGTTTTATTCGAACGCAGACGACCGCGCGTTTGTAGCCAATCCAGGAGCGCATTATTGTTGGGACGATAAACCCCAATACCGGGGTTAAGCATGCCAAATATCCGCGCGCCCAGCTCAAGCGTCAGAAAATGCATGCCAACCAGCACCACGCCCTTTCCCCTGCGCCCTGGCCTGCTCCATATGTTCGTAACCGCGCACGGTAAAGCATTTACGCACCCGCCATTCAGGCCAGAACCACGCCATGCCGGTTTCGATTACCCCCATTCCCACGGATTCAAAATTTCGCTGCAGCAAAGATTCACGCGCTTCTGCTTCCATCTGCGGAAAGCAAAGCTCCAGGTTGCGGCGGGCAATCTCGACACGGCGCGGTAGAAGGCGCATGGCTAACCGGCCCAGAACGTGGCCGAGTCTGAACAACAGCGAGTAAGGCAGCAGCATGATAAGCCACAGGGCGGCGATGCCTGTCCAGCTTAGCCAGTATCGCGGGTGGAAAAAAGCAGGTGAAAACCGGGGTAATTTTGTCATGAGAAAATTATCCTTTAATGTGACTGTCCTTAATTGATTCTGTTGTCGATCTTTCCTAAGGATTGATTAAATGTCGGTCGTGAACGTTAAGTGTAACGGATCAGATAAAACTTATTTTTATCGTTTTTTGCGAAAAGAAGGCGTAAGCGGCAGGAGAAACCGGGTAAGACGATGACCTCACCCGGCGAAAGATTACATTGAATACCCGGGCTTTTTAATCAACTCGTCCAGCTTCGGTCCGATATCGGTATCCCAGACCTGTGCCTTCCAGTCTTCCGGGTTTACCTGGTTCAACGCCACCGATACTGAACCGTCTTTGCTGTTGAAATGGCGAATTATCACCTCGGCGATATCTGCCGCCAGCGCGTTTTTTTGCTCGTCGTTAAGATCGCGGGGAAAACATTTGATATCTACGTGTGGCATATGCAGGCTTCCTGTTATGTGTGAGCAATCCACGTTATCAGATAATGTTGTTTGCCTTTAACACCTTGTGCAGTTCCGGCAGCTGACACACGGTATCCGCAATCGCCGTAAGCTTCGGCGTATTTGTCGCAAACCACTCATGGCGAGGCCCCCAGGTGCGCGCCACCGCAATATACACATCCAGCAGCGTCAGCCGTTCACCCAGCGCAAACGGCGCGGCCTTAAGCTGATTTTCAAACCACAGATAGAGGGATTTCCGGTACTCAATGCAGTTTTTCTGCAGCTGTTCCGGCGCATCGGGCACCCAGCGTTCGGGATAATCGGCATAGGTAAAGGTGGGATAGATGTTCGCCACGAACCAGATAAGCAGACGCTGAAACTGCTGACGCTCGGCCTGCCCCACGGGCGGGGCGAGATCGGGACAGCGGTCGAGCACCATCAGGGCAATCGCCGCCGTTTCGGTCATGATGGCGCCATTTTCCAGCTCCAGCGTGGGCACCTGGCACAGCGGGTTGAGTTTTTGCAGCAGTTCACGCTGCGGGCCGGGCTGGTCAAACCCGTCAACGTTCACAAATTGATAAGGGATATCAGCCAGGGTCAGCATCACTTCACTGATTGCCGAGCCCCAGCCGGGTACGCCATAGAGTTTCATCATGTTGCCCCCTCAGGAGTGAAAATCCTAAGTGTAGAGCACCATTAGTAGGTTATCCCAGGCGGGTTGACCTCCGATTGCGCCACCGTTTCGCCCTGCTCCCCCAGCGCGCCAGCACCTTCTGGTAATCACCGCGCTCAATCGCCCCGTTCAGCGCGGCCTGCAGCGCGTATACCAGCCCATTGCCTTTTTTGGTCGTGGTGGCGACATAAGCTTTTTTCGGACCTAAACCGACCACGCGGGTTTTGCCGGTGAGCGCCGCTTTGTAAGCTGAAACCGACTGAGGGCCAAAGAACACGTCCGCCCTGCCGGACTGGATATAGAGATTGCCCGAGGCATCGTCGTGGAGATAGACCGGCAGCGCAGGCGCTCGCCCCGCCTTTTTATTCTCTTCGTTCCAGCCCAGCAGGATGCGCTCCTGATTGGTGCCCGAGCCGACAATCACCTTTTTCCCGGCCAGATCTTCCGCGCTTTTGATTGATTGAATCTCGCTGGTGGACTTAACTGAAAACGCCAGCGAATCGACGCGGTAGGTCGCAAAATCAAACTTCTCTTTACGCTGTTCGGTCACCGCAATGTTCACCAGCGCCACGTCGTAGCGCCCGGAAGCGATGCCCAGCGGCCAGTCTTCCCACGCCGTTGGCACCAGCTTTAGCTTCAGCCCCAGGCTGCCCGCCAGCAGGCGGGCGATATCCGGGTCGCTGCCAATCCGCATGCGGTTATCGCTGGCCAGCAGCGCCAGCGGCGGGGAGTTCAGCATCGAGACGGCGACCGTCAGCGTACCCGGCTCAACGAATTTATAACCGGCGGGGATCTTCGCCACGGCCTGCCGATCCACCGTCACCGGCAGCGGCTGCTCGTTGGCTTTCAGATCGATGCTGGCGTGGCTTGCCGTTGTGAAGACCAGCCCCGCCAGAAGTCCGTATTTCATCTGCGCTCCTTACAGCACTTTTGACAGGAACTGGCGCGTTCGCGCGTGCGACGGACGGTTCAATACCGCGTCGCTGCTGCCCTGCTCCACGATTTTCCCGTCGACCATAAACACCACCTGATCCGCCACCTCGCGGGCAAAACCGATCTCGTGGGTGACCACCACCAGCGTAGTGCCGGACCGGGCCAGTTTTTTTGATCACGTCCAGCACCTCTCCCACCAGCTCCGGATCCAGCGCGGAAGTCGGCTCATCAAATAGCATCACGCGGGGGCGTAGCGCCAGCGCGCGGGCAATCGCCACGCGCTGCTGCTGCCCGCCGGAGAGATGGCGAGACCAGGCATCGGCCTTATCCCGCAGCCCGACCACATCCAGCAGGCTGTATGCCCTTTCCACCGCCTCTTTTTTGCTGAGCTTCTTATGCGCGATGGGCGCCTCAATCAGGTTTTCCAGCACCGTGAGGTGAGGAAAGAGATTGAAGTTCTGAAACACATAGCCCACGTTGACGCGCTGCCTGAGGATCTCTTTCTCCTTCAGCTCATAGAGCTTGTCGCCCTGACGACGGTAGCCAATGTAGTCCCCGTCGATCTGAATAAAGCCTTCGTCGACGCGCTCCAGATGGTTAATGGTGCGCAGCAGCGTCGATTTACCCGAGCCTGAGGGTCCGAGAATGACCGTCACGGAACCGGGCGGGATCTCAAGCGAAACGTTGTCGAGCGCCTTATGGCGACCAAAAAACTTGCTGACGCCGGTAATCGAGATATGTCCTTCAGGAGAGGCTTGCATGGATAGACTCCTGTGCTGGCGTGGTGGTGACGGAACGGGTGCGACGGGCGGCACGGTTCTGATTAACCGCAGAGCGGCGTTCGCTGCGGGCGAGTGCGCGTTCAACACCGTACTGGATAGCGGACAAGACGGTGGTAATCACCAGGTACCAGGCGGCACCGACCATCAGCAGCGGGATCACCTCCTGCGTGCGGTTGTAGATCATCTGGATGGTATAGAACAGCTCCGGCATTGCCAGGACGTAGACCATCGCCGTTCCCTTGGCGAGGCTGATAATTTCATTGAACCCGGACGGCAGAATGGTGCGCAACGCCTGAGGCAGGATTATCCGCACCGTACGTCGCCAGGCCGGCAGGCCAAGCGCGGCGGCGGCCTCATACTGCCCGTGATCGACGCCGAGGAATCCACCGCGAATGATCTCGGCGGTATAGGCGCTCTGCACCAGCGTTAGCCCCACCACGGCAGTGGAGAACTGCCCGAGCACGTTAATGGTTTCAAAGCTGCCCCAGCTAATGCTGGTGAACGGCACGCCGAGGGAGAGCGTGTCGTAGAGATAGGAAAAGTTGTAGAGAATGATCAGCACCACGATCAGCGGCAGCGAGCGAAACAGCCAGATATAGCCCCACGCCAGGCTGCTCAGCAGCCATGACGAGGAGAGTCTCGCCAGCGCCAGCATGCCGCCCAACACCACGCTCAGCGCGGTACCGATCAGGGTAAGCAGCAGAGTCTGCCCTACACCTTCGAGAATAACCGGGTCGAAGAACCAGCGGGCAAACACCGCCCACTCCCAGCGCGGGTTGAAAGCGACGGACTGGATCACGATCGCCAGGACAAACAGCGCCACCGCGGCGCCGACGGTCCGCAGCGGATAACGCGCCGGGACCACCTTAATGGTTTCAACGTTGCTCATCGTCGTTCCTCATGCGGTTTTACTGAACGCTTCGCGTACCAGCGTTTTAGTGAAGCGCAGCCGACCGTCAAACGGCGGCTGGCTGTACTCTTCCGGATCCCGGTTCAGATCAAACTGTGGCTGGTAGCCCTGGCTGAGATAGAGCCTGACCGCTTCCGGCTGGCGAAAACCGGTTGTCAGGTAGATTTGGCTGTAACCTGCCAGCACCGCCCTGCGCTCCAGCTCCTGCACTACGCGTCCGGCAAGCCCCTGCTGACGCAGGGTTTTGTCCGTCCAGATGCGCTTGATTTCCGCGGTGCGTTCGTCGAAGAGTTTGTACGCACCGGTGGCGATGATTTTTCCGTCACGCTCCAGAACGATAAACAGCCCCTGCGGCGCTAAATACCACTCGGTGAGTTCTACTTCCGCGTCTTTAGAGAAGTAGTCACCGTAGCGGGCGGCATATTCACCGAACAGCCCCTCGATAATGGGCTGAAGTTCGGCATCTTCCGGTGAAACGTCACGAAATTGTTCACGCATAGCGCCTCCTTAATCACCCAGGCCATCAGGATTCACTTCTGACTGCGGAATACGCTCAACGCCTTCCCCCCAGCGGTTCAGCACTTTGTCGTAATCGCCGTTTTTGATGACGCCGTTCAGCGCGGTTTGCACCGGCTCAACCAGCCCGCTGCCTTTCTTCAGCGTCACCGCAATGTGCGCCGCCTTCGGCCAGCCGCCGTCGACGCTGCCCACCAGTTTGGTTTTGCCGGTCAGCGCCGCCTTCCACGCGCCAATCACGTTCGGGCCAAAGTAGGCATCCGCGCGCCCGGACTGGAGCGCCAGCGTTTGTGCCGCATCATCTTTGGTGTAGACCGGGGTAAACGGTTTCAGCCCCTTCTTCAGGTTTTCGGCATTCCATGCCAGTAGGATGGCCTCCTGATTGGTCCCGGAACCAACGATAATCCGCAGCCCGGCGATGTCCTCAGCCTTCTGAAGCGATTCGATCGGGCTGGTCGATTTCACGTAGAAGCCGAGGGAGTCCTTACGGTAGGTGGCGAAATCAAACTTCTCTTTGCGCGCTTTGGTAACGGTAATGTTGCTGATGGCGGCATCGTATTTTCCGGACGCCACGCCCAGCGGCCAGTCCTCCCAGGAGGTGGGCACCACGTTCAGCTCCAGCCCGAGGCTGTCGGCGACCAGACGGGCGACGTCAACTTCGCTTCCCAGCAGCGTTTTGTTGTCGTCGGAAAATACCGTCAGCGGCGGTTGATTGAGGCCCGCCACCGCCACGGTAAATTTCCCCGGCACGGCGAAGCGATAATCTTTCGGCATGCTGCGCTACTGCATCGCTGTTTTGGCGGTATTGATCGGCGTTTTATTGGCCTCGATGCTCACGCCGGTGCCGTTAATGTTCACATTCTCTGCCCAGACGGCAGGGGTAAAGGCCAGCGCGAGCGCCAGAATAAGCGATGTTTTCTGCATAGCGGAGTTCTCTTTTATGTTGTGTGAACTGGTTTTTCGGTTGGTCTAAGCCAAGGCTTTCGCGCAGCGTGGTTCCCGGGTAGTCGGTGCGGAACAGGCCGCGGGCCTGTAAAACGGGCACCACCTGGTCAACAAAGCGCGGAAAGGTATCCGGCGTACCGCCCTGGATGATGAAGCCGTCTGCGGCATAGCCTTCAAACCAGGCCTGCAGACCGTCGGCGACCTCCTCCGGCGTGCCGGAAAAGCGCGGGCGCGGCGATGCGGCCTCAAGCGCCACCTGGCGCAGGGTTAAGTTGCGCTCGCGGGCATTTCGCTTAATTTCATCGGTGGTGCTGCGGAAGCTGTTTTTGCCTAAGTCACCGATATCCGGGAACGGCTCGTCGAGCGGGTATTGGCTGAAATCGTGATGTTCAAAATAGCGCCCGAGGTAATTGAGGGCATCGGTAACCGACACCAGCGCCGCCGTGGTTTGATACTGGTTTTCCACGTCATCGGCGTCTTTACCGACAATCACGCTGACGCCCTGGAAGATATGTAAATCTGACGCGCGGCGGCCGTTTGTTTCCAGCTGCTGCTTCACGTCGCGGTAAAACGCTTTTGCCTCGTCGAGCGTTTCGTGATGCGTGAAGATGGCGTCGGCATGTTTTGCCGCCAGCTTTTTCCCGTCGTCCGACGCGCCCGCCTGAAAAAACAATCGGACGCCCTTGCGGGGTGCGACCAATATTCAGCGGACCGGCGACCTGGAAGAAGTCACCGTGGTGATCGAGGGTATGCAGCCTGGCCGGGTCAAAAAACTGACCGCTCTCTTTGTTGCGAATAAACGCGTCGCCTTCCCAGGAGTCCCACAGCCCTTTCACCACGTCGAGATACTCATCCGCAATGCGATAGCGCAGCGCATGCTCGGGGTGTTTTTCGCGAGAGAAGTTCTTTGCCGACCCTTCCAGCGGCGAAGTCACCACGTTCCAGCCCGCACGTCCGTTGCTCAGATGATCGAGGCTGGCGAACTGGCGCGCCGTGGTAAAGGGTTCGCTGTAGGAGGTGGATAACGTTCCCACCAGCCCCAGACGCGTGGTGATGCTTGCCAGCGCGGATAATACCGTTAACGGCTCAAAGCGGTTTAAGAAATGCGGAATGGATTTCTCATTTATATAAAGACCGTCGGCAACGAATAAAAAATCGAGTTTGCCCTCCTCCGCTTTTAACGCCGTCTCTTTTACAAATTCAAAATTAATGCTGGCATCCGCGACCGCCGCCGGATGACGCCAGGCGGACATATTGCCCGATGCACCATGCAAAATGGTCCCAAGCCGCAGTTGACGATGTGCAGACATATTTACCTCTCCAGAATTAAACGTGTTGCAGGGCTTTTTCCGCCAGCTGTGCAAAATAGCGGGCTGCGGGCTCAATCAGGGCTTCGTCAGGATTAAACGCCGGGTGGTGTAAACCATACGGGCTATTGCTGCCGATGCTGACAAACGCGCCGGGAACAGACTGCAGGTAGACCGCAAAATCTTCCCCGCCCATATGCAGTTCCGCGTGCCGGGTTTCATAACCGGCCTCACGCGCGACCGAGGTGGCGAAGTCGGCCCAGCGCTCGTCGTTCACCAGCGCGGTGGGCCCGGCATACCAGGTGATGTCGATCTGCGCGCTGAAGGCGCTGGCAAACCCGGCGGCGATTTCGCCCACGCGAGCCTTCACGTTCTGCTGAACCTCCGTGCGGTGGGTGCGAAGCGTGCCCTCCAGCTCGACGCTTTCCGGCAGCACGTTCCAGGTGTTACCCCCTGCGATGCGCGTCACGCTCAGCACCACCGAATCCAGCGTGTTGACGTTGCGGCTGGCGACGCTTTGCAGCGCCGTCACCAGCTGGCTCGCCAGCACAATGGCGTCGTTGCCTTCGTGCGGGCGGGCCGCATGTGCGCCCTTGCCGGTGATGCGGATCACGAAGCGATCGACGTTGGCATAAAACGGTCCGCCGCGGGTGGCGAACTCACCGACCGGCAGGCCGGGCTCGTTATGCATGCCGAAGATGGCGCTGACGTCACGCAGGGCACCGGCACGCACCATGCTCTTCGCACCGCCAAAGTTCTCTTCGGCAGGTTGAAACAGGATACGCACCCGGCCGTTAAGTGAGGCTTCCCGCTCTTTGAGCTTTAACGCGGCGCCGAGGATCACGCTGGTGTGGATATCGTGTCCGCAGGCGTGCATCACGCCTGCATGCTGCGAGCTAAACGGCACGCCGCTGCGCTCTTCAATTGGCAGGGCATCAATGTCTGCCCGCAGCGCAATCAGCTTGCTACCGGTTCCGATTTCCGCCACCAGCCCGGTCGGCAGATCGTAAGGCTGCGGGGGAATACCGGCATTCGTCAGCCACTGGCGCAGGCGAGCGGTGGTCTCCACTTCCTGGCCGGACAGCTCCGGGTTCCGGTGCAGCTCACGACGCCAGGCAATCAGTTGTTCGCCGAAGCTCATACGGTGACCTCCCTGTTAAGACGCGCCTCGGCCAGCAGACGCAGAGACGCGACGCGCGTTGCCCCCTCCGCGACCGGCGTGTCGATGATAAATTCGTCAATGCCCCACTGTTCGTGCAGCGCGTTAAGCTGTTCCAGCACTGACTCAGCTGTGCCCGCCAGCAGCGACTGGGCCCGACGGGCAATGCGCACCGGCTCGCTCCCCGCCTGACGGGCAAAGGCGTAGGCCTGCTCCTCGCTGGCGACGGTTACGCGCTGGCCGTTTGCCAGCTCAACGCCCCACACTTCAACCTTCTGCGCCAGCGCGTCCGCTTCGGCCTGGGTCGGCGCGACAATCGCCTGCACCGCCACAATCACCTCCCGCGCGCTGTTCTTCCGCCAGATCGATACCACCTCGCGCAGCAGCTCCGGATCGCCGTTCAGGTGCGCGGCAAAGACGAAGTGCCAGTCGAGCGATGCGGCGAGCAACGCGCTTTCGGGGCTGGCCCCCAGCAGGAAACCTTGTGCAGGGACCGGCGGCAACGGCGTGGCGCGAACGGCCTCTTCCGCCGACTGGTTTTCAGGACGGATCCAGCGGTCGAGCTGGTCCAGCTGTTCGGCAAAGCTGCCCTTTTCCTGCTGATTCAGGCCCTGCTGAAGCGCGCGGGTTGAGAGCGGCAAACCGCCGGGGGCTTTCCCGACGCCCAGATCCACGCGACCGGGCGCCAGCGCGGCCAGCACGTTGAAGTTCTCGGCGACTTTATAAGGGCTGTAGTGTTGAAGCATTACGCCGCCGGATCCGACGCGAATGCGCGTGGTTTGCCCGAGGATCCAGGCAATCAGCAGCTCCGGCGAAGGGCTAGCAAGATGGGGAGTGTTGTGGTGTTCGGCAATCCAGAAGCGGTGATAGCCCAGATTTTCTGCCTGTTGCGCCAGCGCTAACGTCCGCGCCAGCGCATCGGCAGCCGTTTCATTTTCAGCGATGGGGCTTTTATCCAGAATGCTGATTCGCCATGACATGTTGCGTTCTCGTTTGACTTAACATGTCGACATTATTAAAGGCGTATTTCACCACTGAGAAACAATTAATTTACATTTGGTTTGCCGGAAATCAGATATATAAAACCCTACTAAGAATAAGATTTTAAGGCGGCAATCAGCGTTTCCGCCTGCCCGCGGCGGGTAATATGGACGAAGCGGATATGCCCATATTGCGGGTTTTGCAGATCGGCTTCATAACGCGTGCGGTTGTTACGCCACGTTTTCATCGTCCAGATGAGAATCGACTCTTTACTGAAGAACGCGCGCCGGAAACTCTCTTTGTTCCCGGTTCCGGGCCAAAGCTCGTGTTTATGCCAGGCCCGTTTGATTGCCCTGTTGACGGCCTGCCAGAGGGTGCGGACAAACCCATAATCCACCCACACGACAACGTCTACATTACGCCATTTAACGGGCCGCGTGCGGTTATAGTTGCCGTCGAGTACCCAGTCTGGCGACGCCTGTAGCACCTGCTCAAGCTTTTCCTGAAACTCATCGTCCGGCGTTCCCTGCCATTCGGGTCGCCAGTAGAGTCTGTCCATCTCGATATAGGGAATAGCCAGTTCGGTCGCAATCTGCTTCGCCAGCGTGCTTTTTCCACTTCCGCTGGTCCGATGACGTTAATTTTCACCTCAGCCTCCCTGTATTTACGAAAATGAGACCGAATCATAACGTTTTCATTCTGTTAACGAAATGCTTCCTGGTATTACCGCGGCGGTGTTACTCTCCTGTCTGGCAGTCTATTTATTCCCTGAGAAACGTCTGCAGCTGGCCAGTCTGGTGCTGCTGTTTGATCAACCGCGCCTGCAGCAGGCGATTGCCGTTTTTGGCGGTTAGCCGTTCGGGTACTGTTCGTCGGTCACTTTTTCCAGCCACGTTACCGGGCTGCCGTTTACCGCTTCGGCGATGGCGATATGCGTCATCGCCGTTTGCGCACTTGCGCCGTGCCAGTGCTTCACGCCGGGTGGGATCCAGGCGATATCGCCCTGATTCAGGATTTCCGCCTCTTCGCCCCACGCCTGTAACCAGCCGCGCCCCTGCGTCACAATCAGCGTTTGTCCCAGGGGATGCGTATGCCAGGCCGTGCGCGCCCCCGGCTCAAAGGTCACGGTTGCCCCGCCGACGCTGGCAGGTTCGCTCGCCTGAAAGGGCGCGTCAATGCGAACAGCGCCGGTAAACCAGGCCTCCGGGCCTGTTGCTGAAGGTAATGAACCGCTGCGGATAATTTTCATCTTTTGCTCCTTGTTGACTGTTGCGTTAACAGTAGCGCAAAGCATTCTGGAGCATTAGGGTACATAATGAGATAGAACACATGACTGAAATTCATAAATAGAACCGCAATGCTAAAAGATAATTTCAACGACCTGCTCTCCTTTATGGTAGTGGCCCGCGAGCGCAGCTTTACGCGCGCAGCGGCGCAGCTGGGCGTCTCGCAATCGGCACTGAGTCATGCGATGCGCAAGCTTGAAGCGCGATTAGACGTTCGCCTGTTAACCCGCACAACCCGCAGCGTGGTTCCGACACCGCGGGTGAGCAGTTCTTTTTCCGCGCCTCAGCCCGCATCTGCAGGAGATCGAACAGGAACTCACGGCGCTTTGCAGCACCCGCGACAAACCCGCAGGCGCTATCCGCATCGTCGCCGGCGAGCACGCGATGGACGCCGTGCTCTGGCCGGCACTGAAGGCTTTTATGCTGCAGTATCCTGAAATCAACGTCGAAGTGACGGTCGACAACGGCCTGACAGATATCGTCGATGGCCGCTTCGACGCGGGGGTACGCCTGGGTGAACAGGTGGCAAAAGATATGATTGCGGTGCGGATAGCGCCGGACATGCGCATGGCGGTCGTCGGCTCCCCGGATTACCTGGCTCGTTTTGGCGTGCCGCTCGTGCCGGAGCAGCTGGGTGAACACCGCTGTATCAATCTCCGCCTGCCCACCCGAGGGGCAGTGTATGACTGGGAGTTTGAGCGCGACGGGCGCGAGCTTCGGGTGCGGGTTGAAGGACAGCTTACACTGAGTAATCTGTCGCAGCGCATCGACGCGGCGGAGAGTGGCCTCGGATTAGCCTACGTGCCCGAGTCCTCGGTCCTGGACGCCCTTCAGTACGGACGGCTCGTCAGGGTCCTTGAGTCCTGGTGCCCCACGTTTGAAGGATATCACCTCTATTATCCAAGCCGTCGACAGCACACAACCGCGTTCAGGTTGCTTCTCGATGCCCTGCGGCAGTAAAAATTTATACCATCTGGTAATAATTAAGGGAATCTGATGATTAAATAAACAACGTCGCGATTGTTTTGACTAAAAACTCATCACGATTCAGCGTGTTGTGATCCTCCTCTGCTCTGACCACACGATTTCCTTCGACGTGCATCACTTTCGGCACGGTTATATTTTGCGTCGCTTATGAATTGCAGGTAGGATGCCTCGCCATGTTTCGCCTTATCCATACGCAGAATGACTGGGAAGGCGACATGTGTTTGCGCAGAAGCAATCGTTTGCATTGCGCTCTGCCAGGCAGGACTATCACGATAATGGTTCAGACAGGCAAACAGGTAACTCAATGAAAACAAGCAATAAAAGCGCAGCCGATCATCACGCTGCGAAACGTCGCTGGTTGAACTCCCACGAAGAGGGCTACCACAAAGCGATGGGCAACCGTCAGGTTCAAATGATCGCCATCGGCGGCGCTATCGGAACGGGTCTATTTTTAGGTGCTGGCGCGCGTCTGCAGATGGCGGGTCCGGCTCTCGCCCTGGTCTATCTGGTATGCGGGATCTTCTCTTTCTTCATTCTTCGCGCGCTGGGTGAACTGGTACTGCATCGCCCTTCCAGCGGAAGCTTCGTCTCTTACGCCCGAGAATTCCTCGGTGAAAAAGCCGCCTATGTGGCAGGCTGGATGTACTTCGTCAACTGGGCGATGACCGGTATCGTCGATATCACCGCCGTTGCGCTGTATATGCACTACTGGGGCGCGTTCGGTGATGTGCCGCAGTGGGTCTTTGCCCTTGGCGCGCTGGCGATCGTCGGCACCATGAACATGATCGGCGTGAAGTGGTTCGCCGAGATGGAGTTCTGGTTTGCACTGGTAAAAGTGCTGGCGATTGTGATTTTCCTGGTCGTCGGTACCGTCTTCCTTGGCAGCGGTAAGCCGCTGGACGGCAATGCAACCGGCTTCCATCTGATAACCGATAACGGCGGCTTCTTCCCGCACGGTCTGCTGCCGGCGCTGGTTCTGGTGCAGGGCGTGGTGTTCGCCTTTGCCTCTATCGAGCTGGTGGGTACGGCGGCGGGCGAATGTAAAGACCCGCAGACCATGGTGCCAAAAGCCATTAACAGCGTGATCTGGCGTATCGGTCTGTTCTATGTGGGTTCTGTGGTGCTGCTGGTTCTGCTGCTGCCATGGAACGCCTACCAGGCGGGTCAGAGCCCGTTTGTGACCTTCTTCTCTAAGCTCGGCGTACCATACGTGGGCAGTATCATGAACATCGTGGTGCTGACCGCGGCGCTCTCCAGCCTCAACTCTGGCCTCTATTCTACCGGCCGTATTCTGCGCTCCATGTCGATGGGCGGCTCTGCGCCGAAGTTTATGTCGAAGATGAGCAAGCAGCAGGTGCCATATGCCGGTATCCTGGCGACGCTGGTGGTCTACGTGTTTGGCGTGTTCCTGAACTACCTGGTGCCGTCCCGCGTGTTCGAAATCGTGCTGAACGTGGCCGCGCTGGGGGATTATCGCCTCCTGGGCCTTTATCGTGGTCTGCCAGATGCGTCTGCGCAAAGCCATTAAAGAGGGCAAAGCGGCTGACGTGAGCTTCAAGATGCCGGGTGCTCCGGTGACCTCATGGCTTACCCTGCTGTTCCTGTTCAGCGTGCTGGTGCTGATGGCGTTCGACTACCCGAACGGCACCTATACCATCGCCACCATTCCGCTGCTGGCCGTTCTGCTGATTGCCGGCTGGTTTGGCGTGCGTAAGCGCGTGCATGAAATCCACAGCACCGCGCCGGTTCATCCAGACGATGAAAAACACGACGCGCCGCTGGTGGAAGAGACCTCGCGTTAATAAAAAAAGCCGGGTGGCGGCTTCGCCTTACCCGGCCTACATTTCAGGGTTTTGTAGGCCCGGTAAGCGCAGCGCCTCCGGGCAATGCCCACATTAGAGCGCGATACGTACCACATCGTCAGGCTGGGTCGCTTCCTGCTGACGGGTGGATTTCTGTTTCACCGTCACGTACAGCGTTTTGCCATCGGCAGAGAGCGCCAGGCTGTTTGGATAGACCGGCGTGTCGAAGGTTTTCGTCACTTTGTAGGTTTTGGTGTCAATCACGCTCACCTTTCCGGCTTCACGATGCGTCACGTACGCTTCGTTGCGCGTCGGGTTAAAGAGCACCGCCAGCGACTCTGGCGTCGCGATCTTCTCAATCACGCTGCCATCTTTCAGGCTCACCGCCAGCACTTCCGGCTGTTTTGAATCGGTCAGGAAGGCACGCTGCCCGGCCGTATCCAGACTCAGGTTCAGATAGAAGTGCTCTTTACCATCATCCTGCACCTTTTTGCGGCTGATGATTTTGTTGCTGGCGGTATCAATTGTCACCAGTTCGCCGTCGGCGTTGGTGGTATAGAGGCGTTTCGCCTGCGCATCCAGCGCCAGGCCGGTGCCGTAAGTGCCGGTATTGGCGATGGTATCCTTCAGCTTCAGCGTTGTGCCATCCACCACCCAGATCACGCTCTCTTTACCGACCCCGGTGATGTACACGGTGTGGGTGGCATCATCCGCCACCAGCTGGCGTGGCTGCAGCGGTTTGACCGTGTCACTGCGTTTGCGGTCGTCCAGAACCAGGCGCCCTTTCACCTCGCCCGTTTTGGCATCAATGGCGGTCACGGCACCGTTGATGGTGTTGCCCAACCACAGCGTCTGGGAGGCCGAATCCAGGGTGGCGCCAAACGGTTTAAGATCGTTATGAATAACTTGCGTCACGTCCAGTGTGACCGGATCGAGGCGATACACAATCCCGCCTTTATCCATTTTACGGCTTTGTGATGTCGCAACCCACAGCGCATTCTCCTGCTGGCTCACGGCCATTTCATACGCGCCTTTGCCTACCGCTTTGCGCAACATCTCTTCGCCAGCATGCACCTGGAAGGTACCGGCAAGCAGTAAAGCGCTACACAACAGAGAACGACGCAGACGCGGCGAGCACAGATGACGTAAAGACATAACAATTCCTTTTTCACAAGAGGGGGTGTACTGCTGACATCACTTCCGGTCGGCAACGTCATGGCATTGGCCGTTTTGTTAATGAGAATAGTAATCATTAATCAGCAAAATGTGGAGTTTTTCTTTTCCGTTTCGCCTTTCCTTAACGCAATGTGCGGTTATAGTTTTCAAAGCATTTACAAAAGTTTTAACATATATGCACATGTTCCATTTGGTACGTTTCTTATCCTTAACCGGTTTATTTCATGAAAATCATTTCTGCCCATAGGGCTACGCTTCCACTGCTGCTGGCTCCTGTTATCTTTTCGCCCCTCACCGCAATGGGCGCGGATGAACAGACCCTGATCGTCAGCGCCACCCCCACAAACGGTATCGGAGCTTGATACCCCGGCGGCGGTCAGCGTCGTGAACGGCGATGATATGCGTCACGCCGCGCCACGCATTAACCTCTCGGAATCGCTTGGTAGCGTCCCCGGCCTGCAAATTCAGAACCGCCAGAACTACGCCCAGGATCTGCAGCTGTCGATGCGTGGGTTTGGTGCACGCTCCACCTTCGGGGTGCGCGGTATTCGAATGTACGTGGACGGGATCCCGGCGACCATGCCAGACGGCCAGGGCCAGACCTCTGAACATCGATCTCTCCAGCGTTGAGAGCGTGGAAGTGCTGCGCGGCCCCTTCTCTGCCCTGTATGGCAACGCCTCCGGCGGCGTGATCAACATCAACACCCAGACCGGTCAACAGCCGCCGACCATTGAGGCCAGCAGCTATTACGGCTAGTTACGGCTACCTGGACGTTACGGGATGAACGCCGACCGGCGCGATGGCGACGGCACACACGCGGGCGATGTGGATTAC
>OKVS01000323.1_pt1 | contig 18738 bp, 19 predicted proteins | sample 1606911 | NCBI WGS metagenome assembly OKVS01 (sample SAMN03281016, study PRJEB24777) | human gut metagenome | isolation source: fecal sample PR161 from 1 month old female Malay infant, caesarean... | reverse complement strand
TTAATGCTAGGCGATGATAGAGCTAGAAAGTTAAATTGTATAGCAAGTTTTCTTATGAAAATAAACAATGAGATTGAATTCTTTGAAGCTTATCGCTTTGATGAAGTAAAAGCAATTGATTAAAGTAGAAGGTGTATTTATAGGCAAAGAACCAACATTTTAAAATTGATTTTGAAAATGATATAAATAATTCACTTCCAGGAACTTTAGGAGATGGTAAAAAACTTTATAGTTAAAGGGTGCGATGAAAATGAAAAATAGTGTAATAGAAAAATTTTGAAAAGGCATTAGCAGATCTTTGTCGTTCTGCAAGAAAAGAAAAATTTAAATGTAAATCTTGATATTTACAAAGATAAAGAAAAGAAAAAGAATTACTATGGCATAGTAATTAAAGATAGGAGTGAGGATTGTGTTTAGAAAGAATAAAGAAAATACTAAACCGAAAAAAGAGAAGAAAGAAAAAAAGTCTTTCTTCAGAAAAAAAGATAAATCTAACATGGATCTTGAGGATTCAGTTGCTAATTTAGATAAGCAGGTTAATGGGGTTAAGGAGAAAAAATTAGTAAGTGTAATTCCTTTTAGAATAGCAAGAGCTTTTATATGGGTTCTTATAGGTATTCTTTGTTTTAGAGGTGGGGTTTCAGTATTTAAAGGTAATCAATCTGAAGCTTTGAAAAAAGAAAATGAAAAGATATTAAATAATATGGAGAAACAAAGCTCACTTGAAACTCAAGCCTTTTCTTTTGCTGAAGAATTTGCTTGGGATTATTTTTCTAGATATCCAAGTAATACTCAAGATTTTGTAAATAGAATAACAAAGTACACTACAGAGCAACTAGCAAATGAGATGAATAATGGAACTTATTCAGATGTCATTTATACTAGTGCTTTTTATTTTGAAAAATATTCTGAAAATCAGGTTAATGTTAGTGTTAAAGCTAGAGTTAGAGTTTATACTCCTAAAGCTGGCCAAGAAGAAACTCCAAAGGACCAGTTGCAGTATGATACTAATTTAGTTGATTACTACTTAGAAGTTCCTATAGTTTTCGATAAAAATATGAATATGGCCGTAGATGCATTACCAGTAATGACAGCTCCACCAGAGAAAGCTTACTTCAAAAATAAAGAATTCTCCGGAACTAGCGAAAATGATACTGATAAAACTAAAAAGATTACAGATAGCGTATCTCAATTCTTTAAAGCATATTATGAGCAAAATCAAACTCAAATAGATTATTTCTTAGTTGATGGAGCAGATATTAAGGGAGCAGGTCAAAAGTTCTCTTTCAATAAAATCGATAGAATAAATATTTACAAGCTTAATGATAAAGAGTTCTTGGCAATTGTAGACCTAAATATAGATTCCTTTGGAAATGCAATAAAACAAGGAGTTAACCTTACTGTAGTTCAAGAAGGAGATAAGTTCTTAGTTAAAACTTTAGAGCCTAGAACTTCAAATATAGATTTAAATAGTAGCAATAATTAGGAGGATTTATTATGAAAAATTTTAAAAATTTAAAAGAGAAAGTAGCAGAGAAAGTAAAATTACACAAGTTAAGAATACAAGGATTTTTTGTAGCATTATTATCCTTTATTACAACTTATAGCACTTATGCTTATGCAGATATAAATGGAGAGAGTATAAAAACTAATCTTATAAACAATATCTTATTACCTATATCTTTTGTAGTAGTTGGATTCCTATTAATAAAAAGAGCTTGCAAAAAAAGAGTATAGCAGGAGTTTTAGTAGTATTGATTGTAGGTGGTTTTGTAATTATAATGATTGCTCAACCAGAATTGATGAAGTCTTTTGGTAACTTTGTTAAAAGTATATTAGGTTTATAGGGAGGAAGTTTTATGGAGGAAGAAAATAAAGTATTAAGAAGTTATAATAAGCTTAAAAACTTTGAAATTAAAATTTATAGATTAGGAAATACTACAATACCATTTCCAGTTCCTATAACAACTACAGTTTATTTTGTTGTAGCATTAATAATAATTGCTATTATAGATGCTACAATTGGGATACACATAAATTTTATATATAAATATGTGGCACTACCTTTAGGTATAGCTTATATAGCCAAAAATAAGAAAATAGATGGTAAACCAATGCATAAGTATTTATTAAGACTTATACAGTTTCAAAATATAAAAAAATCTAAAATAGAAAGATTTGAGATTCGAGAAAACTTAGAAAGTTTTAGATTTATAGAAAGATCTTAGATTGACGAAAAAACCATAAAAATTTATATTGAAAATATATAATTTTGAGGTGGTTTTATGGAAAATAAATTTAAAGATTTTTTTGATGATGAAATTATTACAATAAGTAAATCGGAAGCTATTCATAGATTATCTAAAAGATTTAAAATTGATAAATTAGAAGCAGAACAAATCTATGAGCAATGGAGAAGGTGTTGGTGTGACATAACCAAAAAAGGAGAGTTAGCATAAGCTAACTCTCTTTATTTTATTCTAAGTTGGAAAGGAGTATTCTTATGAAGAAAAATAATAAATTTGATTTTCCTATAAACTTTGTTAAGGAAAATTTGATTTTTAATAATAAAGCCTGTTATGCAGGATTTAAACTTAATGGATTTGAATATAGTTCTTGTAATAATAGCGAAAAAGTTAGGATATTAGATAGTTTAACCGAACTTATAAAAGAAATACCTAGTGAAGCTCAAATTTTATTAATTCCAAGAGAAGTTGATTGTGAGAGATCCATAAGACCTATGATAAATAAAATCCAAGAAGATGATCCATTGAAAGAAGTTTCAACAATTTTGGCTGAGAAAACTATAGAAATTTTGGAAGAAAGAGCAGAAGATAGGTATGTATTTAACTCTATTACTGAAGAAAATGAATTTATTGCCGGAGATAAAACATTAGAATATGACACATATATATTTATTTCCCTTCTAAAAGGCGACGACAAGGATTTTATTTCTAAGGGAGGGGAAATGTTCGAATACATGATAAAAAGCCCTAAAAAGGCTTTAAATGAGTTTTTAGGGGTGTCTCCAAAAACTATATCTGAAAGGGACTTTAGAATTTATAAGAAAAAGTCTACAGAATTTTTAGAAATACAATCTATGAGATTTGATATACGCCCTTTAAGAAAAAGTGAAATAGATAGTTTATGTGCCAGGGTTACTAAACGTGGGCATCAATCAGCGGATGAGCTTGTTAAGTGGAGTGATAATTGCTTAGAAATAGAACAAGATGAGGAAAAAGTTATTATTCCTTTAAGAAATGCCTATAAAAATAGAGTTACTGGACTTATAGAGCAAGGGGATAAAATATTAAAGATACAAAATGATGGTTTTACAAGTTATCAAACCTTTTTGGCCATAAACAACATTCCAAGTATGGAGTTTCCCGGGGTTGAGTATATAAAGTTAATCCAGGATATGAACATAGGTGCAGAGATCTGCATCCACATAAAGAAGTTTTCTGCGGAAGAAAGTAAAAGTAAGATAAAAAATAAAGCGGCTAAGATAAATGCACAGGTAAATGAAGCACTGCAAGGAGGACATATACCATCTGATGAGGAATATGAAGCGAAGGCGGCCGCAGAGTCACTAGAAAAAGAAGTAAAAAGAAATAAACATATAATAGAAACAAGTATAAGTATTTGTTTAGCTTCCACAAAGGAGAAGATAGTTAGAAATAACACTAAAGTCCTTATGGAATATTTCAATAAATCATTAAAATTCGAGCTTATAAATCCATATACAGACCAATATAGAATTTTCTTAGATTTTATACCTGCTAACTCTAATTATAATAGAGACTTCATACAGCTAGTTCCAATGGAAACATTAGCGGGTGGAGTATTTGGATCTAGTGACCATTTAGGAGATAGCGTAGGAGCCTATATAGGCTACACAGTAAATGGCAATAGAAAAGTTTATTTATATATGGGAAGAGCTACAAAGTTAAATAAATCACCAGCTATGGGTATATACGGTAACTTAGGTGGAGGAAAATCTTTTAATGCTAATCTAATTGTAGTTTTACACGTGCTTTTCGGTAGCTCCGCATTAATCTTCGACCCTAAAAGTGAAAGATCACATTGGGCTGCTAAACTAGATTTTATGGGTGATTTAATAAGCATCGTTAGATTAACACCTAACGATGAAGATAAGGGAAAACTAGATCCATTTAATCTTTACAATGATAATATAGACGAAGCTTGTGATTTAGCTTTTAATATAATAGTTGAGATTGCAAACACAAATGAAGAAGAAAAGATAATTTTAAAAGAAACTTTAAATAAAATGAAGGATGAAAAAAGACCTTCAATGAAGCGATTAATTGAAATGATTAATGATGTATCAGATAGTGATGCTTATAAAAAAGAAGCAGAGCGTTTGGTAAGAAAACTAAATGCATCAAAGGATGTTGGTTTATCAAAGCTTATTTTTGGAGATGGTACTGAAAAAGCCATTAATCTAGACAATAGACTAAAATATTCTTCAGATAGATAATCTAACAATTCCAGATCAAGGTACAAAGAAAGAAGAATACTCTGAAGAAGAAAAACTAAGCTCTTGCTTAATGATGCTTATGGGAAGTTTTACGAAGAAATTTGCCATGAAAAAAAGAAATACATTCGACTTAATACTCTTTGATGAAAGTTGGTTTTGTGCGAGACGTTCATAGTTGAAAAGACTATGCACATTCTGAATATAAGAGAATGGAGAACTCTTAACTTGAAAAGTGGAATGATAGGGTAACGCCTTGAAACGCTTTCTCTAATACTCCGACATGCAGTAACTTTGTGTGAAAGTTATTGTGTGAAGCTCGGTGAAGTCGGCAGAAAATTACCGTAGCAGATAATAAAATGTTATCTAACGAAAGTGTTCTAGAGGTAGAATATGTAGTTGATATGCCGGGAGTCGTTAAAAACAGAATATGGTGAGAATGTTCCAATAGGAACTGACGAACTGGCGAAGGTACGCTCCAAAGCGATAAGTATAGAAATGTATGTTAATTGGTTTGAGGATGAGTAAAAATGGAACCCATGAAAATCCTTGATATGTTATAGGCATATGATAAGCCAATGGGGTAAAGTCAGCACCTAAGTTCTAGTATTGATAAAGTTAAGGGAACGTCGAAAGCTGAAGACGTGGAGGATACACACCTATGAAGCGAAGAAAGGGAATACATAACCTTTCATAATCTTTAGTGAGAGTAGTGGCACGACTGATGAAGATTTTGTAATGAAATTGGAGGAATAGCCACAAGTCAATTATTTATTGAAAGAAACTTAATCACTACCATGGATTCTAGTAAGACTCAAAAGGTCACGAATCTTATGAGAGGAGTGATAAACCATGAAAAAAATTGTTAGAGAAGAAATTTTATTAAAAGATAACAAATTACGTTATGCAGAATACTATGGAATGACAGAAATATTTGATGAACTATATGCAAAAAGTAAAGCAGGAAATTGCTTTAAAAATTTAATGGATATTATCACATCAACAGATAATATTAACCTTGCATATAGAACAATTAAGCGAAATAGTGGAGGTATTACCCCGGGTATAGATGGTGTAACTATTAAAAAAATAGAAAATCTACCCCAAGATATATTCATAAATATTGTTAGGAAAAGATTCAAGCGATACAAACCTAGAAAGGTAAAGCGTGTGGATATTCCTAAAAATGACGGAAAAACAAGACCATTAGGTATCCCTTCTATGTGGGATAGGATTGTGCAACAATGTATATTGCAAGTATTAGAACCAATTTGTGAAGCGAAATTTTATAAACATAGTTATGGATTCAGACCAATAAGGTCATGTGAAAATGCGATTGCAATGTGTATGTATAGAATGAATCAAAGCCACATGTCTTATGTAGTAGATATTGATATAAAAGGATTCTTTGATAATGTAAACCACGTCAAATTAATGAGGCAGTTATGGTCAATAGGAATAAGAGATAAAGCTCTATTGGTTATTATAAGAAGAATGTTAAAAGCACCTATTGTGATGAGTAATGGGGATATTAGAATACCAACCAAAGGAACTCCACAAGGTGGAATACTTAGTCCATTATTGGCAAATGTAGTACTAAATGAGTTTGATTGGTGGATAGCCAAACAGTGGGAAGAACGAACTTGTCGAGAGATGAAACCTTCATATAACAAAAAAGGTTATCTCGATAAAAGCAATAGCTTTAATAAGTTACGAAAAAATCGAAATTAAAAGAAATGTATATAGTTAGATATTGCGATGATTTTAAAGTGTTTTGTAAGAATAAACGAGATGCCACGAAAATATTTTATGGAATTAAAATGTGGCTATTGGAAAGATTAAAACTACAAATTTCTGAAGAAAAATCAAAAATTACAAATTTAGAAAAAGAAAATAGTGAATTTTTAGGATTCACACTTAGACTAGTAAAAAAAGGCAAGAAAAAGGTTTGTTATTCTCATGTTACTCAAAAAGCAAAAAAAGAAAATAAAAAATAACCTTAAAGAGCAAATAAAACGGATTCGTAACGCCGACAATAAGATAAAAGCAATTGTAGAAATTCAAAAATACAATAGTATGATAATAGGAATTCACAACTACTACAATAAAGCGACGCATGTAAACAATGACTTTAAACCTATCAATTATCAAGTAATGCTAAGTTTTTATAATTACTTTAAGAACAAAGGCTTGACTAAGATAGGAGTTTACAAAGGTAATGATAAAGGAATCAAAAAGTATATTAAATCAAAACAGATAAGATATTTATTTGATTACCCCATATTACCATTAGGATATATTAGAATATGGAAACCAAAACTTAAGCAACACTGCAAAAATAAATATACACCGGAAGGTAGAATTTATTTACATAAGGAACAAGAAGTTGTTCCAGAATGGAAATTGCAATGGTTACGAGAACATCCAGTAATAAATGAGCGAGCAAGTGTAGAATATAATGATAATCGTATATCATTATTCGTATCACAAAAAGGTAAATGTGCAATAACGGGAGTTGAAATGTTTCTTGATGATATGCATTGTCATCATAAACGATTATGGTCTATAACTAAAGATGATTCATATAAGAATCTAATTTTAGTAACTAAAAATATTCATGAATTAATTCACATGACTGATTTGTGCAAGATTAAAGAAAAAATCATCAAATTATCATTGTCAAATAAACAACTAAAAAAAAGTTAATGAATTAAGGAAATTAATAAACAATTTCCAGATTTCAATTAAAAATGATTATAACTATAATCAACTAAGTTTTTTCTAACAAGAATAAGATTAAGAAAAATGAATTCAATATATAATTGATGGAACGCCGTATGCGGTGAAAGTCGCACGTACGGTGTGGAGCGGGGGAAAAATTGGAGATAACATCAAAGATTTACCTATCGCTATTAAAAAATTCTGCTGCAGGGAGAAAATTATATGACTTTTTAGCAAGACAGGGAAGATCCTTAAATGTTGGATGTATATTTAACGGGCATTCAGTCCTTGACATTCCAACAGAAGAAATTAAAAATACTATAACATACAAGTTATGCTTTAAAACAAATAATAGAGATGAAGCAAAGAGAATGCTTGAATTTATGAATAAAAGCATTACTGAAGAAAATATTAAAATGCTTATGGAATTAGAAAATAGGCAAGCTGTTTTCCAAGACTTAGACGGAAGGGTTGGAGTAATAGAATTTGATGCTGTTTTTGAACAGTTTATAGAGTGTTTTAGCACAACACCAGAAGATACTTTAAACTATGAGGATGTTTCTTAATGAAAAAGCTTTTTATATGGAGTGGAATAATATCTTTGATATTTCCACTTCTATTTTTTTTCTTAATTATAGGGGGAAGTGGCGAGCAGCCAACTCCAGTAAATCCTAATCCTAATTTAACGGAAGAGCAGCTTAATTTTATAAGTCAGATTGTTTCCGGAGCGAAGCAATCCTATGAAGAAACAGGAATATTTCCATCAATAACCCTGGCACAAGCTATATTAGAAAGTGGTTGGGGAAGATCTGGGTTGGCCATAAAAGCTAATAATTTATTTGGTATAAAAGCTGACTCCGGATGGAAGGGGAAAGTCTTAGAAATGCCAACTCAGGAGCATGTTAATGGTGGAATAATAACTATTATAGCAAGGTGGAGAGTTTACGAAAGCTGGAATGAATCTGTAATAGATCATGGTAAATTCTTTGTAGAAAATTCTAGGTATAAAGAAAATGGAGTCCTGGATGCAAAAAATTATGTAGAGCAAGCTCAGTGCATACAAAAAGCGGGTTATGCAACAGATCCAAACTATGCAAACCAATTAATCCAGGTAATAAATGATTTTGGACTAAATCTTTACGACATGAACGGAGATGTTGTAGGGAATGATGTTATAGAAAAAGCAATAGAAGCTGGAATGAAATGGGTTGGCAAATCTCCATATGTTTGGGGAGGAGGTCGTAACCAAGCTGACGTTGATGCAGGACGATTTGATTGTAGTTCTCTAGTGCATTATTGTTATGCATCTGCAGGAATACAGTTAGGGCCAAGAGAAAGTGTAACAACATGGTCCTTAATAAACATGGGTAAACCTGTACCTGCAAGTGAAATGAAGCGTGGAGACTTAATATTCTTCGATACTGCTGGAAGGAACGGCCATATTGGAATCTACCTTGGAAATGGAAAATTCTTGAATGACAGTTCTACCCAAGGAGTAAGTATTGGAGACCTAAATAGTGCTTATTGGAGCAGATATTTTAACGGAAATGTAAGAAGAGTCGTAGAATAAAAATTCGACTTTAAGAAGAAAAGTACCTAGATGTTTTTAAAAATATTGATAATTATCCAGGTACTTTTTTATAAATTTACGAACATTAATCGGAGGTGTGAAATGGAGAGTGTGAAGATTAATATATATAGTAAATTTCTATATTTGAAAAATAAATTAACTTATAAAAATATATTAAAAGCAATAGTTATAATTGCAACTATCGTTATAGCTTACAACTGTTTAACTAAAATAGCTTATGCAGATGGATTTTTAAGCTATGGTAATAGTGATGATCCTTATAAAAACATTCCTGAGGGATGGGGAATGTTTATTTCTGAAAAGTACAGAAATAACTATGCCTTAGATATTATAGATACTCATGGTTGGGAGCTTATAGATAAGGCTATAACAGGACTAACTAATATAGTATTTAGCGGAATAGTAATGATTAGTTGGTTTGGAGTAAATATATTTAGATTTTGCTTCACAAATGATATAGCTGCAGGCTTTGCAAATCAATTAAATAGTGTGTTAGGCTCTCTAAATAATGGAATTTTCAACAATTTCTTTATGATAGTATTTATGATTTCATTGTTTTCAATAGTTTATAATCTATATAAAAAGAATTTTAGTGCAATAGGATCACAAATACTTGCAGTAGCCATAATATATGCAACTACAGCTTTTTTAAGCAATGGAGCAGTTGGCTTCTTATCTAAAACAACGGAGTTCTCTAAGACTATAGGAACTAGTGCCATAGTTGCTATAAATGGTAAAGATAATAATGAGGGTTCCTTAGAAGATTATTCTAAAACTGTTGTAGGAACCTTATGGGGAAATTTCGTTCAACAACCTTGGGTAATGCTAGAATTCGATGGAAAGGTTCCCTTAAATGATGAAAATATGACAACTAAAAATTCTATAAATGAAGAAGCGTTAAATTACTCGAAAGATATACTATCAGAGCCTTATGGTAGTGATGAAAGAGAAAAAGCTTTAGAGTCAATAAATGAAAAATTTAATAAGGAGTTGTTTTCAAAGAATGGCATAAATACTAAGTTGGTATCCGTATGTGTATTATTCGTAATAACTCTAATAAAAATGATTATTTTAATAGCTGTAGGAATGATACAAATAGGATTTCAGCTTATGTCAATTCTTTTAATATTGTTACTTCCATTTATCATGCTTATTGCCATAGTGCCTTTCTTTGGTGGTACAAATATTATAAAAGGAATAGCAAGAAAGTATTTAGGAACTCAGCTCGGTATAATTGTTAGTAGCTTTGTATTAGCCTTACTGGTTCTTGTAGATACTGTTACACTTACAATGTTTCAAGCTTGGGGAGCTAACTTAATAATAGCTCTTTTAATGCAGTGTACTTGTTGGATCATGGTTATTGCCTTTAGAAAACAGTTAATGAACGGGTTAATAAACCTTCAAAATAGAATTGCTCCAGGAACAGCAGGAGCATTTAGGTTTGGAGCTAAACCACTAGATAAAGGTGCTGATATTGCAAAGGAATATGCAGTAAATCCAGCTATGGATAGAGCGTATGACATAGGAGATAATTTAATAACTAAAGCTCAATATGCTAAAGAATATACAAAGGGAAATTTAAGTCTTTACAAAGACAGAAAAGTAGCACAAGCTATAGATTTCTTAGGTTCTAAATACGATAATTTAAAAAATAATAAGCCTGAAGATATAGAGAATGCTAATAATCCAAAGAAAATATAAGACGGGGTTAAAGAGTACAAAAAATAAAGATTAATCATCAAAATTGAAAAAATATTCAATAAAAAAACCTGTAAGAAAAATTTGATTTAAATGGAGTTAAGGCCACTAAACCTAGTAATATAACTTCTGAAAATATTCCTAATAAGAATATTAATGGCGAAAATAAACCTAATATTGATGAAGACGCAGTTACTAAAAATGATATAAAAGATCCTATAGAAAATAAGGATATAGCTCCTAAAACTATAGATGAAAACATTAAAAATAATGGAAATGATAATGGAACTATCCAGGATAAAAGTCCAGGAAGTAAAGAAAATAAAACTATTTCTGAAGATGAGGAAATAACTACAAAACCAGAAGAAATAAAAACTCCTGAAAAGACTATAAATAAAGAAAATCTAAATGAACTAAAAAATGAAAATACATCTGCAGATAAGAAAAATAATGATAGTAATAGTAGTAATATAAGTGTTACTGAAATTCCTGAAGATTTAGTGGAGGAAAAATCTGTTGAAGCTATAAATAAAGCCAAAAATGATGTTAAAGCAAATAAAGAAAAAATAAATAATAATATAAATTCTAAGAATACTGAAATCAATCCAAAAGCAAAAGAAAATATAGAAGTAGCTTCATCACCAGAAGTTACAGAAATTAAGAAAAAATCTACTAAAAAAGTTGAAAATATCAAAAATAATGGACAACCAAAAGAAAAATCTCCAGATAAAAACAAATTAAAGAAGTATCAACTAAGGAAAGGGTTGAGAGAGTAAAATCATTTATGGGAGTAAGTAATAAGGATATAAAATCTAAAGAAAAGCATTTAGAAAATAAATTAAAATACATTAAGAAAGGAAATAGCAAAAACTTTAAGAAGAAGGGGAGCTGATTATGCTATATAAAACACATTTATCAACATCACTAAATGTTGCAATACCAGCTTTATATTTAAGCAATGAGCTATCACTTTTAACATTAACGGGAGTAGGCTTAGGGAGCCTGCTTCCAGATCTAGATACTCCAAATAGTTTTATTGGAAGAAGATTAAAGATAATCTCCTATCCTTTAAGTACAATATTTAAGCATAGGGGATTTCTTCATTCAATAACTCCTGTAATATTAATATTTATTTTAGGCATATTTTTAAAATCACTATTTATAAAATCTATCGCTTTAGGTTATTTACTTCATTTAGTAGGAGATACCTTCTCAGAAAGCGGCATAAAGTGGTTTTTACCTTTCTATACCAAAGATATTAAAATGCCTTTAGGTATTCTAAGATATAGAACCGGTGGCCTAAAAGAATATGTTATACTAGGAATAAGCATTGTAATATTAATGCTAGAAATACAAAAATTTCATTTAATAAACTTATTTTCAATATAGGAGGTAACATGAAGAAGAAATTAGTATTTTTAGGTCTAATATGTTTAAGTTTATTTGCTTTTGTAGGTTGCGGAACTGAAAAACTAGATATAAGTAACTGCATAGATGTACGCTATGGAGAATTTAATGGTTCAGCCAAAATATATGAAAGTAGTTTAGATTTAGGAAAGTTACAAGATATTCCTAAGTTAAAGGGACTTACTCCTGATATGCTAAAAGGAGACTATAAAATAACTTTAGTAGGAGATAAAACTGATTTAAAAAATGGAGATAAAGTTAAACTTCACCTAGAGTATAACAAAGAACTATATAAAAGAGACTTTAATGTAGAATTTAAATTTGAACCAACTGAAGTAACTATAGAAGGTCTGCCAGATAAGTTAACAGATATAAATCAAATTTCTAAAGAGCAATGGGATAAAATATATGCTGAAGTTAATAAAAAAGCTGAAATTAAAGCTAAAGATAATAAATATTCTGACTTAAAATTAGAAAAAGTTTTAGAATTTAATAAAAAAAAATCTTCCGGTGGAATTACAATAGAGTTTATTTATTCATATAAAAATAAACTTAATGAAACTAGATATATAAGTTTTTATCATTTATTTAAATTCGATAAAGAAAATACTTTTTCTAATATAGAATTTTTAGAATCATCTATTTGGAATGATAAATTTTCAATTAACTATAGCAATACATTAAATGAAATATTAAAACAGGTATATCCTGATAATAATTATAAAGTTTTATGGAGTGCAGAAAATTAATTTTTTAATTGTAGATTATAAAATAACGATGATAAAATTATATTATCATCGTTATTTTTATAAAAAATTTTGGTAATATATTGTCTAATTTTAGGAAATATTGTATAATTAATTTACTCAAGGAAAAAGATAAAAAATACTATAAGAAATTAATAATAAGTTATATACTCGTTTAAATTACATATATAAATTTTTCATAGTTTAAAAATTTTGATTTTTACTATGTTTATTTGTTATGTAATTTAAGCGAGTTCTAAAGTCCAAGCTCAAGGAATTTGAGTTTGGGCTTTTTTATATGCTTTTTTAGAGTATAGACTACAAATCTATACAGTTGCCTATAACTTAAATAGGAGCATGGTAAAGCCGTTGTGATAACGTAAATATTTACCGGAGTGAGCAGATACACTATAAACTAATCTTAGCGAAAGCTAACAAGGGTTTGATTGAGCCAAGGAAGAAAGTTGATCCGGCTATTCTCATATTACACATATATGAGGGTATAACGTAAGTCTTATTGAAACTCTGATGAAGATGTTTAGTCTAAGTAGCTCTATAAGAGCTATATGACAAAATTCAGCGGTTACGTGGAGTACCTGCAGCTTAAAAATAAGCTGCAACGAAAGGAACGTATAGAGCAGTAGAAATACTGGACAGGTAGGGGTACAATTCCTGTTTTGATGTACGGATTAGGTGAAATACTAATCACTAATGTGTTGTTACCGGGACCATAGGTTAATGTGGCGAGGCTCTGCATAGGGATCTTAATTCGGTGACATAGTTATCCTGTTCTTTTTTAATTAAATCGGACAGGATAACTATGTACATTTTGAGGGTACTCGGGATCTAATCATTAAAAACTTAAAAAGTCAATATATAAATTAAATGTAAATTTGAATTTATTTAGATATTAATAGATTTTATAAGAAGTAAAGTGATGGTGAAGTAAGATGAATAAGAGAAAGTGTACCTTATGTAAGAATTTTGATAAATATAAAGAATTCAATTGTTTGTATTTTAAGATAAAGATAGAAGATCCTGAAGTAGCAACAAAATGTACTAACTTTATTCCAAAGAGAAAGGAAAGTAGAAAGCCTTGTAAGGATTGTATATATTACGTACGTAATCCAAAGGTAATTCAAGTTAAGAAGAATAAAGTTGTTTTTGATAAAAGATTTTATTATTGTCTACGCCTTAATAAGCGAGGGACTTATTTTAGAAAGGTTAATTGTAAATACTTTTCAGAAGAATTATAAAGGAGGAAGAGTTTATGAAGGTATTAAGTTTATTTAGTGGAATAGGAGCTTTTGAAAGAGCTATTGAGAATAAAAATATTGAACATGAGATAGTTAATTATTGTGAAAAGGATAGGTATGCAAGTTATGCCTATAGTAAACTTTTTAATTTATCTGAAGCTAAGAATTTATGGGATGTTAATTGGGTTGATGGAACACAATTTAAAGATATAGATCTTGTAACTTATGGCTTCCCATGCACCGATATAAGCCTAGCGGGAAGCTGCAAAGGAATAATTAAAGGTGAAACAAAATCTGGGTTGCTATTTGAAGCACTAAGAATTATAGAAGAAGCTAGACCTAAGGTTGCCATAGCCGAAAATGTTAGAAATTTAGTAAGTAAAATGTTTATTTCTGATTTTCATAATTTAATTAATGAATTAGATAGGTTAGGATATAACTCCTACTGGAAAATACTAAGTGGAATTAACTATAATTCGGCCCATTCTAGAGAAAGAGTATTCATAGTCAGCATCAGGAAAGATATAGACAACGGGAGCTTTGAGTTTAAAGAAGGAAATAATAATTTAGTTACCCTAGAAAGCATTACTGAAAGCTTTGTAGATGAAAAATATTATTGTAAAGATAATTCTTATTTAAAAAGCTTCTTAAATAAGGTTAATAAAAGAGTTTGCAAGGATAAAGAGCCTAGTAAATTCGGATTAATGAGAGTTGGAACAATTAAAAATCCACATATGTTACAAATGAATAGAAGAGTTTTCTCAGAGCTAGGAGCTAGCCCAACCCTTGTAACTGGATCTGATAGTATTCCTAAGATTATTCAATGCAAGGTTAGAAAACTTACTCCTTTAGAGTGCTGGAGACTTGTGGGATTTTCGTCTGAAGATTACTGGCTAGTTAGAAAAGCTCTTGAAGAACAATTTTATAACGGGAAAGACTGTACTGATACGCAAATGTATAAGATGGCTGGGAATAGTATTGTAATCCAGGTAGCAGAAAGTATAATTGAAAGCTTAAAAGGAATATTATATTAAAAATTGAGGTGAGAATATGGGTGAAATATTATTAGAATTTCTAAAAGAAACTCGTATTATAAATAGACAAGCTAAATTATTAATAGAAGATAAGAATAGTTTATCTTCTTCAGATAAAGAAATGTTGAATAAAATTATATTAAACACATCTAAATCTTTAAGTAAGTTAGGTTCAGAAATTAATTTATGATTAGTTTATGTGGCAGAGATTGTAATAGCTGTGTTATGAAAAAAGAAAAGATGTGTAATGGATGTTCCATGTGTGATGTTTCTTTTTGTAAATGTGGTGAAAAAAGAAAGCGTTGTATGGTTGTTTGTCCTAATAAATTCGGTTCTTTTACTTTAGTAAAAAATACTATAGTAAAGGAACCCTTAATAGGAAATAAACCTTTAGATTTACCAATTTATATACCTGTAATGCCTGATAAAATCAAAGAAAGTTTTAACTTTAAGGCCAATAAAAATATAATTGCTGTTCATGGAGAGTTCTTTTTAAATGCTGCTGGAAGCAAAATAACGGGAGCATATAATCCAGGATTCAGAGCTGCATTAAATTTAAAAGAAGATTTATCCGGAATATTAGAATTTTATATAAAAGATAGGACCTTAGAAGGCTTTTGGGATAATCGAAAATCTATTTATAAGGAATTAAAACACCAGGACTTTTTAGGAATAATAGCTCCTAATTTTTCTGTCTATGAAGATGCTCCACGCCTGGAACATATATATAATATTCAACGTTCTAAAACTGTTTATAATGAAATGAGAAGTGAGGGCCTTCCGGCTATTCCGGATGTATCTTGGTACTCAAAAGAAGATTTAACCTTTTGGATAAGAGAAATTAAGGCCAATAATATAAAAACTATAGCTTTTAGTTTCATGAATGTAGATACTAAACTTAAAGCAAGTAACTCATGGAAACATTACTTGCTAGGATTTAAAATTTTAAATTTTAAAATACCTTTAGATGTAGAAATAGTGGTTGCAGGTATTTCTTCAGTCCAAAGAATTGAGGAAATCCTTAAAATAAGTAAAAGTAGAAAAATATCTTTTATGCATCAAGCTGCTTGGGTTAATAGTAGAAATGGAGTATCTGTAAAAGATAAAAAACAACTAGATAAATCTATTTCTAAAGATGATATTTTCAAAAATAATCTAGAATTTTATACTAGTGAGTACAATAAATTATATGAAAAGTACAGTAAATAACTGTACTTCTTTTTTTATTGCTCCTAGGACCAATAAAAATAATAGATAAGTAAAGAAGTGTGTTAAATAATCTTATGAAAGGGGAGATTAATTTATGCCTAAAAGAAGAAGCAATACTATTGCAAATACAACGGAAGGATTAATTGGTGGCTCAGGATCTAATCTTTCTGAAGGAATAATAGAAGATTTAGTTAATGCTGTTAATGGTAGATTAGATAATATTGTAACTGTACAAGGATTATCTAGGACCAGAAACAGAATTGAAGATATAAATATAGTTTCTTTAGGTAATAATCGATATGAAGTAAGTTCAACTGAAGGAGGAACTTACATTGTTGATATGAATGAAAATAGCTGTGAATGTGGCCAATATGTTTATAGAAATGAATGCTGCAGACACTTAATAGCGGTCAGAGAAGCTTTAGGCGAAGTTGCAGAAGTAGATACTATAAACAATGTAGAAGCTACTAGAAGAGCTAGAGATATAAGAGATGAAATAAATAGAAATATTAGAGGAGAAGAACAAGACGATAATCACTTTTATACAGACAATGAAGCTGATTTCGATAATGATTTTGCAGAAATTAATGACGATTCTATAGAATATGAGTACGAAAACGTACTAAATGGTAACAATAGTACATTCGGAGTTGAACTTGAATTTGTTGGTGGTGATGCTAATGCTATAGCACGAGAACTTTATGAGCTAGGTATAGTAAGCGCTCCTAGAAGATTAGGATATCACTCAAGAACTGAGCCAGGCAAATGGAAGCTTGAGAGAGATGGTTCCGTATCCGATGGAGATGCCGGTGGAGAAATAGTTTCTCCTATTCTTAAAGATACTCCAGAGACTTGGGAACAAATAAAAGTAATATGTGATGTTGCTAAAAGACATGGGGCTAGAGTTGACCAAAGGTGTGGTGGCCATGTTCATATAAACATGAAAAAACTAGATACTGCAAGACAAAGATGGAGAAGATTTTTTAAGACTATAGAAGTATATGAGGATTGTATTTATAGAGCTGCAGGTGGAGATTTAGGAAGAGTAAGAAGTAATGCTAGGCATTATGCCACTCCATTTAGTCCTAGGGCCGATGAAAGTAAATATATAAGATTTAATATGGATAATGATGAAGATGTAAGAAGAATGGCAGCAGAAGTTTCAAAAGGAAATAGATATTATGGTATTAACTTAACTAATATAGCAAGAGATAGAGCTCCTACAGTTGAATTTAGGCATTTTAACGGTTCATTAAATGAGAAGCAAATCCAGGCTAATATAAAAATGGCTGCCGGTATAATAAATGCTTCAGAAAAAGCTAGATTTAGAGATACTGAAGATGAAATTTTCAAAAAGAGAGGAAATATTCTAAAGAATACTTCAAGGCTAGATGGAACACAAACTAAAAAGAAAATGATGGAGTTTTTAGACTTAACATTTCCACGTAGAAAAGATAAAAATGCAATACTAAATGTTTTTAAGAAAAATGAATGGAGATAATATACTTTTATAGAAAATAATATTATAATATTTACAAGTATTACAATAAATAATCATTTCTCTTTTTATTAAACTAAAATAACGAAAGAGCTCTACTTAGTAAATCTAAGCAGAGCTCTTTCAATGACTTTTATTGTGATACAAAATGAATATATTATAATTATAAAAAATTTATAATTATAAATAAAGAAAAAATTAAACGTTTTCTTATTTTAAAAATTTCTTAACATAATAGCCTAAATTTATATTATAATAATTTTAAGCTTTTACTATGTAAATAGCCATTTTTCCTTACGTAATTTAAGAAAACAAAGAAAGTCCTACTTAAAAATAAGTAGGACTTTCTTTGTTTAACTTAGGCACTTATACATAAAGTCTTTTAAATATTTTAACTTAAATTTCAAGAAAAATAAAGAGTAATATATTGTTTATTTATTAAGTTTAAAGTTATAATTAAGGTGTATCTTTTAAGAGTTTTTATATCATAATTATAGCTTTTCACATTTCAACTTATAACTAAGAAAGTATCTATTTTTAGATACTTTCTTTTTACTATAATAAGTATAATATTTTAGGAGAGTGATTATATGAAATGGTCAAAAGAAAAGATTAATGATAAAAAGGAATACTTTTTAAGCCAAAGAAAAAATCCTACTGGAAAATTTACAGAAATGGTTGTTAGAACATATTTTTAATTTATAAACAATGTTCTCTAAATGACAATTTTTGTCCTAGTAATAAGATAAATTCCAGGATTTTAGTCAGCGATGTGTATGAAAATTTTTATGATAATAAAACATCAAACCATGTTCCTAGTGTGGTTGATGACTGTGTAAATCATTTGAATAAAATAGGATATATAAAATTTGTTAAAACTAATTCATCATCAGAGTGGATGGTGAAAATTGAAAAAAGTTTAGATTTTATTTTAGATGGTTAAGAAGATTTTTACTTCAAAAATACAATATAACTCAAAAATAGTATAAAATATGTCTATAAATTAAAATTTAAATTTATAAAAAGAAAGTATTATTGATAATACTTCTTTTTGTTTTTAACATATAGGAAGTGATGATCCTT
>OKVS01000315.1_pt1 | contig 19268 bp, 19 predicted proteins | sample 1606911 | NCBI WGS metagenome assembly OKVS01 (sample SAMN03281016, study PRJEB24777) | human gut metagenome | isolation source: fecal sample PR161 from 1 month old female Malay infant, caesarean... | reverse complement strand
CGGTTTCTCCGTGAAGGATCTCCACGAAGCGATTCTGGTTCTGTTCGAACAGGAACTGTAATGCGCCCTCCCCGTAGCGCCGCTGCGGGGATCATTCTGCTCTCGCATCATTTCCCCCTTTATTTCACTGCCCTTGCTTTGACGATTAGTGCTTTTTACCACTCATTAACATTCATCCAGTGAATAGCAATCCCGCAAATCGCACAAAAAATCAAAAAGCATTATCCCTATGATTTTCTTATGAATACCAACACAAATTGCTCATAAAACACCCAGAATTATGCAATTTGGTTATAAAAAAAAGCGTGTTTAACACGTAATAACAAGGGAAACCATTAGTCTGGTATTAATTTTTTCCGTTATTAGTGTATACTTGATTTTGTGATGAGGGTCACGAAACAAGACCCCACTAAAAAATTCGACGAGGTAAGAATCATGAAAATCAAATCAACTGTAGCGGCGCTGAGCGTCCTGTCTGTCCTGTCATTCGGTGCCTTCGCGGCTGACGCTATCAATGCTGACCAGGCGCAATCCCGCCAGGCCATCGGTACGGTTTCTGTCGGCGCGGTCGGCACATCGCCAATGGACATGCATGAGATGCTGAACAAAAAAGCGGAAGAAAAGGGTGCGTCATCCTATCGCATCATCGAAGCGCGCTCTGGTGCACACTGGCACGCCACCGCTGAGCTGTACAAATAAGTTTTAGTGATAACTGAACACGTAAATCTCCACTCAACGGCACCAGGCATAAAAATAGCGGTTCAACCCTTCTCGCCGTTGAGCAAAAACCCTATTCAGGAGTAAAGACTATGAAAACCAAATTGATCATCGCAACCCTCGGTCTGGCATCTGTTCTCTCTTTCGGCGCAAGCGCAGCCGTACAGCAGGTGAATGCCGACCAGGCACAAAATCTGCAGCCTATGGGCAGCATCTCCGTGACGTCTGTTACCGGCTCTCCGATGGATATCCGTCACGAACTGGCTGCCAAAGCTGAAAAAGCAGGTGCCAGCAGCTATCGCGTCACCGAACTGAATCAGGGTGACCACTGGCATGCAACTGCAGAACTGTATAAATAAACCCTCGTCGTATCTCATCATACGACTTGCCCCTGGCCTGATGGTCAGGGGCTTTTTTCATTCAGTGCCGCACGTTAAAACGCAGCTGCCCTTCCAGCTCTTCTTCCGCTTCATCGAACAGTAATATCAGTGCGCCAAAACGTCTGCGCAGCTTATCGGGCAGATGGATAAACTCAATCTCCAGCGGTAGCGGCAGCAGGCTACCGGTCACCACGTCCCACAGCGTATCCAGATTGGTCACGCTTTCCCGTTCAAGATCAAACGCCCGGATAAATTCCCGATAAAAGTCTTCCTGACTGTCGATCTCGTCAAAATCAAAGGTATAGGTTTTCATTGCCAGCCACCCAGTCCAGGCGGGCGGCAGATGCCGCCCAGTCTATTATAATCCCCCGATATGCAGGGTTTTAACTTCCAGATACTCTTCCAGCCCCAGCACGGATCCCTCACGTCCAAGACCGGACTCTTTTACGCCGCCGAAAGGCCCCAGCTCGGTGGAAACGGCGCACTCGTTAATGCCAATCATCCCGCTCTCGATGGCCTGTGAAACGCGGAAAACCCGGGAAAGGTTTTGGGTGTAGAAATAAGCGGCCAGCCCGTAAGGCGTGTTATTCGCACGCTGGATAACTTCATCTTCCGAGGTGAAGCGGAAACACGCCGCAACCGGACCAAACGTCTCTTCTTCTGCCAGCTTCATGCCTTCGTGACAGTCGCCCAGCACGGTTGGCATCCAGAAATTACCGCCCAGCGGATGGGGTTTGCCGCCCGCCAGCACGGTCGCCCCTCGTGCGACAGCATCTTCAACATGCTCACGGACCTTGTCGACCGCGGCGGATTCAATCAGCGGCCCGACGACGACGCCGTCCTCAAGGCCATTCCCCACCTTAAGGGCATTAACCGCATCTGCGAGCTTATTCACAAACTTGTCGTAGACGGTTTCCTGGATGTAGAAGCGGTTCACGCTGACGCAGACCTGCCCGGCATTGCGGAATTTATTGGCAATTGCGCCTTTTACCGCAGCCTCGATGTCGGCATCCTCAAAGACGATATACGGCGCATTTCCCCCCAGCTCCATCGAGACTTTTTTCATGGTTTCTGCGGCGTTGCGCACCAGCGTTTTGCCGACGGAGGTCGAACCGGTAAAGGAGATTTTACGCACGTCGTGGCTGGCCATGATCGCATCGCTGATTTCATGGGTATTTCCGGCCACCGCGTTGAGCACACCGTCGGGCACGCCCGCCTGTTTTGCCAGCGTCAGCAGCGCAAAGGCGCTGAGCGGCGTGTTATTGGCCGGTTTGATGACACCGGTACACCCGGCTGCCAGCGCCGGGCCTAGCTTGCGGGTGAGCATCGCCATCGGGAAGTTCCACGGCGTGATGGCCGCGACCACGCCGATGGGTTCACGGGTCGCCAGAATGCGCGAGCCGGGCTTGATTGGCGGAATAATCTCACCGTTCGCGCGCTTGGCCTCTTCAGCAAACCACTGGATAAAGCTGGCGGCATACTCCACTTCTCCTTCCGCCTCTTTCAGGGGCTTGCCCTGCTCGGTGGTCATTAGCCGCCCGAGCCAGCTTTTATTTTCAATAATCAGTTCGTACCAGCGGTACAGAATCGCCGAACGCTCTTTCGCGGTTTTGGCACGCCATGCCGGGAAGGCTTTTGGTGGCCGCTGCGATCGCTTCTTCGGTTTGCGCTTTACCCGCTTTCGCAACTTTAGCGATGACCTCACCGGTCGCGGGGTTCAGCACATCAAACGTTGTGTCCAGCGTTTTCCAGATGCCGTCGACCAGATAGCCGGTCTGAAAAAGGGTGTTGTCCTGAAGCGCCTGAGTCGTCATGTGTCCTCCCTTCCTGAATGTAAGTACGTGCTGGAATAAGTATAGCCACAAAAAAACCGGCGCTTTTTGGCGTCGGTTTTTTTACTTCAGTCAGTTATCCGTGAGGGCATTCTGGTAGCGATGCAGCATAAACACCAGCCGCCCTACCGGCTCGGTCACCTGTGGCGGCGCTTGCCAGTGCTTGAGCTTTTCCTGATAAATATCCAGTTCTTCAAGCAGTTGGGTAAAGTAACGACGGCGTTTGTCGTCACTGCTGGCGGAAAGCACATGGTCGGCGGTACGACGCAGCTGACGGTGGAAGGCCGAGAGATCGTCGTTGATCGGCACCGGCGCGTTGCGCAGACGCTGGTGCGCGATGATCATGGTTAACGCCAGGCGGAACTTCGCTATGTCGCCCGGGAACTTGTTAAGCAGTAAAAACAGCTGCTGGTAGAGCGCGGGCAGGTGGTTCTCTTTACGACGCGCGGTATTGGTAGTCATCGACGACACGGCAGCCGATACAAACTGGTTCAGCAATACGCGCCCCGTCCGCGCCTGCGAGTTATCCCGAACCAGCAGAATCACCATCATCGCCAGGAAGCAGCCCACCAGCTGACCCAGCGCGCTGTCGAGGAACTGGCTGAAGTGGAAGGTCATCGGGTTATCCAGCACGATGATGTTAATCGTACTCGCCAGCGCCCCCAGCGATCCCAGGCGGCGCTTTTGCACTTCAATGCCGATAAAGAACGCCATCACCGCCAGGCTAATACAGAGCAGCAGCATGCTCTGCTGCGTCGACGGGATGATGACCAGGAAATAGAGCGCGCCTATCGGCAGCGCGGCGATGGTGCCGTAGAGGAAATCAATGGCGACCATGCGCGGGTTAGGCAGACGCATCGCCAGGGCGGTCACGACGGCAATCATCACCATCGCGCCGCTGCCGGACGTCCAGCCCGTCCACAGCCAGAACAGCGTGCCGAGCATACAGGCAAGCGTGGTACGCCAGAAGTTGACCATCGCGTGATGGCGCTCGGCAGACTCCGCCTTGATCACCACTTCGCCCTGGAGCACCTCTTCTTCCGCCGCGCTGATTTTGGTGTTACCGATCACGCCGCGCTTAAGCAGCAGATAGCGCGTTGCGGCCCCAACCCAGGTGTAGATCGTCACCGGCGTCTCGCGCTCCCCGGTCCAGGCAATCACCCGGCGCATGCGCTTAAGTTGCTTATGCACGTCCTGCACGGTCTCTACCGGCTCGGCAAACAGTTCGCGGAACGTATCGGTGACCGCTTCCGGGCGGGTGTTCTGGATGAGATAGGTTTCGCACGCCTGGGTAATCAGCGTTAAGGAGACGGTATTCAGGGCTTTAAGGCGACGATTCGCCCGCGCCCAGCGAGACGACTCCATATTGAGGTTGCTGCGCATCCCTTCCAGCGCCTGCGTACGACGAACCAGCCCGCTCCAGGCTTTATCCACCTCTTCGCTGTCGCCGTGTTTAATACACAGCTGCATCAGCTGGTACTGGGCAACGATCAGCGCGTCCAGCTCGCGATCCACCTCTTGCTTGATCGAGCGCGGGGAGAAAAGCAGGTCAGCCACGATCGCGCAGACAATACCAATCACAATCTCGCTGCAGCGCTCCACGGCAAACTGCGGCGCGAGAAGCGGTTCGCTTTGGATGGTGATGACAATGATCAGCGCGGTATAGCCCGCCAGCCCCCAGGCGTAGGAGTTCTCGACTTTTACCAGAGACGAGACCCAGGTGCAGAAGCCCGCCCAGATGCAGCAGACCATTAGCATCAGCAGCGGCGTGCGGATCATCAGAATAATAATGGTCAGCGCCGCGAAACAGCCGATAAACGTCCCAATGATACGTAGCATCCCGCGATAGCGGATCGCACCAGAGTAGGGTTCTCCACCCGCGGCGAAGGCAGGGCCCGCAGCGACAATCGCGGCGGTCAGCACCGCCCAGCGAGGGGTTTCAAGCTGGAAGTGGAAGCCAACGAACAGCGCCAGCACGATGGCGCACGCCAGCTTCACGGCGAAGCGAATGTGCTGACTGGCGATGGAAAAGATACCCATGGCGATTAACCAAACTCGCGCAGGCGATGGGCAATTTTACGGAAGAGGGAGTCCTGGCTGGCATCCCGATCTTTTTCTCCGGTGATCACCACCGTCGCCGTGGTACCCGCTGGCCACAGGTTGCCCTGCTGCTCATCCAGATGAATACGTACCGGCACGCGCTGCGCCAGACGCACCCACTCCAGGTTAGAATCTACCGTCGCCATCCCTTTGGCATCGTTAGAGCTGCTGGAGTTGGTTACCCCTGCGGCGACGCTGTCGACGGTACCTTTAAAGACGCGGTTGCTGCCAAGCGGCGTGACTTCTGCGCGATATCCCGGACGAACGCCCTCCAGCTTGGTCTCTTCCATATAGGCGAGCACGTAGAAGGAATTCTGTTTAACCAGCGCCACGGCGGTTGAGCCACGGGTGATAAACTCCCCGGCATAGACGTTCAGGTTGGTCACCCAGCCATCGGCCGGCGCGCGGATCACGGTACGCTCCAGGTCGAGCTTCGCCAGATCGCGCGTTGCCTGCGCTTTCGCTAACTGGTGCAGCACGGTTTGCAGCACGTTGTTGGACTGGTCAATCTCTTCGCGGGACATGGCCTGAACGCCAAGCTGGTTACGACGGCCTGCCTCACGGCGTTTCTCTGCGGCCAGCGCCTGGTAATAGGCCACGTCTGCTTCTGCTTCCTCCAGCGCCTTCTGGTAACGAGGCTGGTCGATGGTGAACAGGACCTGATCTTTCTTCACCAGCTGGTTATCGTGAACGTTAACCGCCGTGATAAGGCCAGCCACGTCGGGGGCAATTGCCACCACATCGGCGCTAAAGCGCGCGTCACGCGTCCACGGTGATTCGGTGTAATAAACCCAGGCGCGAAAAATAGCGATGAACGCGAGGATAACCAGCGCCATGGTAATGGCGGTGCGGGAGATTTTTCTTGTTAGCGTTTTCACATCAACCTCAGACAAACATGCGCGATATCAGGTAAAACAGGCAGCAATACAGCGCGGTATTGAACAATGCAGGGTGCCAGACGAAATCGTAGATCCCGGTCGGGACCAGCACCTTACGCACCAGCCAGAAGATCGCCAGTGATAAAAGAAGCTCGAAAAATATCGGTGGGAACGACAGACCGAACACCACGATAACGGGAAACAGACTCATGTTGACCTTGATAAGAGAGAGTGCAGGCTTCAGAATTTTTAGCGCACGCCACCGCGGGAGAGCAAGAAACGCCGGGCGAGAATGGCGCAGCCGTTATGTAATTAATAATATATTAACGTAACTGTTATGCTGTTATCTATATTATGTGATCTAAATCACTTTTAAGCCAGAGTGAACAATGGAACGTTTAAAACGCATGTCCGTCTTCGCCAAAGTGGTTGAACTCGGCTCATTTACCGCCGCTGCGCGCCAGCTTCAGATGAGCGTCTCATCCATCAGCCAGACGGTGTCCAAACTGGAAGATGAGCTTCAGGTTAAGCTGCTCAACCGCAGCACCCGCAGCATCGGGTTGACGGAAGCCGGTAAAATTTACTATCAGGGCTGTCGCCGCATGCTGCATGAAGTGCAGGATGTTCACGAACAACTCTATGCCTTTAACAACACGCCCATCGGCACGCTGCGCATCGGGTGTTCTTCAACTATGGCACAAAATGTTCTCGCTGCCATGACGGCGGACATGCTGAAAGAGTACCCTGGGCTTACCGTCAATCTGGTGACGGGCATCCCTGCCCCAGACCTGATCGCCGATGGATTAGACGTGGTGATCCGCGTTGGCGCGTTGCAGGACTCCAGCCTGTTCTCACGTCGCCTCGGAAGCATGCCGATGGTGGTCTGTGCCTCGAAGAGCTATCTGGCGCAGTACGGAGTGCCCGAGAAACCTGCCGATCTCGCTAACCACTCCTGGCTGGAGTACAGCGTCCGCCCCGATAATGAATTTGAGCTGATTGCTCCGGAAGGGATCTCCACCAGGCTGCTGCCGGAAGGCCGGTTCGTCACCAACGATCCGATGACCATTTCGCGCTGGCTGGTGGCCGGCGCCGGGATCGCCTACGTGCCGCTGATGTGGGTGATCAATGAGATCAACAGCGGCGTGCTGGAGATCCTCTTCCCGCGCTATCAGTCCGATCCACGCCCGGTCTACGCCCTCTATACCGAAAAGGACAAGCTGCCCCTCAAAGTACAGGTGTGTATTAACTATCTGACCGACTATTTTGTCGACGTAGCAGAGCTGTTTCAGGGAATGCGCGGAAGAAGAAAGGAATAAGTAATTAATTTCTGAAATATCCGCGCCATTAATATTTCAGGATGAAGCCGGCTTTCATCCAGGAATATTCTTTAGCTTCTATCAGGAATAGCGAATTGACACTGCCGCCGCCTGCCCTTTACCTTATAAACAGTCTGGCATTCAGACTGTTATTATTTTGTTGCTGATTTGAATAATAAAATGTATTCCGCAGGATGACGTTAAACAAGGAAATGAAATGAATCTATTTGAACAAACACCGCCGTCACGCAGGCGCTACGGACTTGCCGCGTTCATTGGCTTAATTGCAGGAATTGTCTCCGCGTTTGTCAAATGGGGAGCCGAGGTACCACTCCCGCCACGCAGCCCCGCCGATTTATTTACCGGCGCATGTGGCCCTGAGCAATTAATAAGAGCCGCAGGTCAGATTGACTGCTCCCGCAATTTTTTAAACCCTCCCTATGTATTTTTACGCGACTGGCTGGGCGTTGTTGACCCTAACGCGGCAGTTTATACATTTGCCGGACATATATTTAACTGGGTCGGCGTGACGCATATTATTTTCTCTATCGTCTTCGCTGTTGGTTATTGTGTCGTTGCTGAAGTCTTCCCGAAAATTAAACTCTGGCAGGGTTTGCTGGCAGGTGCGTTAGCTCAGCTCTTTGTGCATATGATCTCCTTCCCGCTGATGGGGCTGACGCCGCCGCTGTTTGAGCTGCCGTGGTATGAACATGTTTCAGAGATCGTGGGCCATCTGGTCTGGTTCTGGTCGATCGAAATCATTCGTCGTGACTTGCGTAACCGCATTACTCACGAGCCGGATCCGGAGATCCCGCTGGGTAACTTACGTTAAAAAAATGGCGCTACATCTGTAGCGCCATTTTTTATGTTTGCTCAGGTCAGGCCGTGCCGCCCACCGTCAGGTTGTCCACTTTCAGGGTTGGCTGGCCCACGCCCACCGGCAGGCTCTGGCCCTCTTTACCGCAGACGCCCACGCCGTTATCCAGCTTCAGATCGTTACCAACCATGGAGATCTGCTGCATGGCTTCAATACCGGAGCCGATCAGCGTCGCACCTTTCACCGCTTTGGTCACTTTGCCCTTCTCGATCAGATACGCTTCTGAGGTAGAGAAGACAAACTTACCGGAGGTGATATCCACCTGGCCGCCGCCAAAGTTTGGCGCAAAGATACCGTAATCCACGGATTCGATAATCTCCTGCGGCGTGGATTTGCCCGGCAGCATATAGGTGTTGGTCATGCGCGGCATCGGCAGGTGCGCGTAAGATTCACGGCGTCCGTTACCCGTCGGCGCAACGCCCATCAGGCGCGCGTTGAGTTTGTCCTGCATGTAGCCTTTCAGCACGCCGTTTTCAATCAGCACGTTGTACTGGCCTGGCGTACCTTCATCGTCGATAGAAATCGAGCCGCGGCGGTCAAGCATGGTGCCATCATCCACTACGGTGCAAAGCTCAGAGGAGACGAGCTGTCCGATCTGGCCGCTGAACACGGACGTCCCGCGACGGTTAAAATCGCCTTCCAGACCGTGGCCCACCGCTTCGTGCAGCAGCACGCCCGGCCAGCCTGCGCCCAGCACCACCGGGAATGTCCCGGCCGGCGCCGCAACAGCATTAAGATTCACTAGCGCCATGCGCACGGCTTCTTTAGCCCACGCGTCAGCGCGCGCTTCGCCGTCAACATCACCCAGGAACCAGTCATAGCCGAAACGACCGCCGCCGCCGCTTGAGCCGCGCTCGCGTTTGCCGTTGTCATCGACCTGCACGCTGATGGAGAGACGCACCAGCGGACGCACATCGGCCGCAAGCGTACCGTCCGTTGCCGCCACCAGAATCAGTTCATACACACCGCTCAGGCTGGCGGAGACTTCCTGAACACGTTTGTCGGCAGCGCGCGCCACTTTATCCACGCGGCGCAGGATGTCCAGCTTCTCTTCGCGGCTCATGCTCTGCAGCGGGTCGATGCTGGTATAAAGCGCGGAGTGCTGCACTTCACCCAGGGTTTTTACGCGACCGTCGCCGGTATCGCGCACAATGGTACGCGCGGCCTGAGCGCTCTGCTCAAGCGCGGCCAGGCTAATCTGGTCGGCATAGGCAAAACCGGTTTTTTCGCCGCTGATGGCGCGCACGCCGACGCCCTGGTCAATGTTATATGAGCCATCTTTGATGATGCTGTCTTCTAAAACCCAGGATTCGTGATAGCTCGACTGGAAATAGAGATCGCCGTAGTCGAGACGGCGTTCGGTCAGTTGACCAAGAATGGAGAACAGGTCCTGATGGCTCAGGCCGTTCGCTGCAAGCAAATGTTCACTTACCAGGTTCAGACTCATCGTATTGCTACTCGTTCGTTGCCGCCCGTGGCGGTATAAAGATCGTATTTATTGAGAGTGAGGCAATTACCAGCCCACGTCAAATCATTGCTGTGCATCTTTGCGCGGCTGGCGCAGCACCTCGTTAATCTGCGGTTTATCCACCGGACCGGTAATGCGGTAGCGCAGAATGGAGACCTTGCTCCACAGCGGCCCCAGCACTTTACTGGCGGCAAACACCGCCGCACCGACAATCGGGTTAACCACAAAGGCCGCCGCCACGCCCACGCTGGCGGAAATTTCCGGCGCCACCACGGCTTCCATATCCAGCTCGCGACGCACGAGGTTGACCGAGCCTTTCATGGCGATGTCCGCTTCCAGGCCATCCACCAGCGTGTCGTCCGTGTGCAGAACGCCGTCCTTGATCCACGCCGTACTGCGGATGGAATCGTAATAGAAACCTTCGCTGAAGGTGTCGCTGAAATCGAAGCGCAGCTTACGCAGCAGCGCATCAAAACTCAGCAGGCGCAGGATCTGCCCGGCACGCCCCGTGCTCACATCGGCGATTTCACCTTTGCCAAAGTGTGTTTTCAGAATACCGTTCAGTGACGCTTCGTCCGGTGTCCACGGCGCGGCACGCCAGTGAAGATCGTAATTAACGTTAAACGAGGAGCCGCGCAGCGGCGTGCTGATGCCAAAGAAGTTGGCTGCCGCATCCAGCTTGTTGCCTTTAATGTCGCCCTTCAGGGACGTGCGCTGCTCGCCCGGGTTATTCACCCACTCTCCACCCGCCGTCATGCGGCCAAAGCCGGTGTCGATCAATCCGCCGGAGAGCTTGAGCGTATTCCCCTGGATGGCAAAATCACCGTCGATACGGCCATATTTTTGCCCCCACAGCCAGCACTCCGCGCAGCGCAGCTGCAGATCGGGCCAGCCGCTAAAATCGACGCGGGTAGTATTACTCAGCGGCGATGTATTCGCCGGTTTATCTTTACTCGCGGCAGCCGGATTGTAGTAGAGATAGCGGATCGCTGCCTGCCACGGCGCGTTATTGCGCATGGTCAGCGTGCCGTTGATTTCCCGGCCCTGCGCCTCCACTTTTGAGCCGTTAGCGGTTGGCTGGGAGACAATGCTCAGATTGTTCCACTGCTGTCCGCCCAGCATCAGCGACGGCGTGCGTACGGTAATGGTCTGCGGGAACTGGGCGGCCTCATCAACGTTTTGCCCAACGCCTTTCTGAAACAGCGCCAGCCACTCCGCGCCGTCCATCGGCGGGAGATTCAGCTCAACGCCCGCATGCTCAGGCAACGGCGGCGTGGTTTTGCTGTCCGTCGTCCAGATGGCTTTGTCGAGGGTAAGCTTGCGGTTAAGCAGCCAGCGGCTGTTAAAGTGGTTTGTTCCGCCCGCGCTTCCGGTCAGCGCGAAGCTGTCCAGATTGCCATCCACGTTAAGCTTCACCGGCAGCGGCTGTCCGGCCTGTTTATCCAGCGGCGCAGGCAGCTGACTTTGAAGATTCTTCAGGTCACCCGTAATGTCGACCTTATAGTGTGCGCCCGCGTGATAAGGCAGGTCGATTGCCACTTTGCCCTGCCAGGCGACCGCGCCCGCTACTGACGCCTCAATCGGCTTCGGCAGGACGTCCATACGCGACGGCTGCCAGTTGCCGTCCAGATTAACGGCCACCTGATAAGCCTTTTGCCCCTCGGCTGTTGAGAAGTCGATATTCACCGGCTGATTAAACCAGCTGGCGGTCAGCGGCTCGCTTTTCAAATTACCGTTCACAAAGCTGAACTGTCCGCTGAGGTCTTTCAGGGTGCTATCAAGCGGTTTAATGTACAGGCTGTTGTTCTTCAGACGGACGTCACCTTTGGCGGTGGTCATTTCACCGTCCAGCGGGATATCCAGATGTAAGCGAGCATTCACATCGCCATCGAGCTGGAGCTGCTGAAGGGTCGCCGCCAGCGACTCTTTGAGTGGCGTCTCCTCAAGTACGGCCCCACCGCTTTCCCCGGGCCGTTGATGTCGGATCAATCAGCAGCTTCTCTTTTGAGTAGTCCGGGATGTTGGCCGTCAGGTTGCTAGCCGTTACGCCTCCCCAGCGCAACGCTGTCCGCCTTCATCCATAATCCGTCGTTGAGGAAGTTAAGCTCGATATCCAGGTTTTTCAGCGCGGGCCAGCCCGGCTGGAACGCGAAGGTGGCGTCGTGCAGCGGCACCAGCACCTGGAACTGCCCCTCATTATGTTTGTACGGGAAAAGATGCGGGTTACCGCCGTAGACCAGCGTGGCGTTTTCCGCCTGACCGCCCTGAATTGCGCCGCTCAGATAGTCGACCAGCGCTTTACCCATCAGATTTTCCGGGAAATAGCGCCAGGCCTGAGAACCGTCATCGGTACTGATCCCGGCCAGAATGCCCAGCCACGGTTCGTCACCCTGCGGCTGTAAATAGCGGAAGTCACCCCGCGCGTGTACCGCTTTGGCTTTGACGTCGATATGGCGACCATCAAGCTGGAAGCCCTTATCGTTACGGAGCCAGTTAAGCACCGCGCTGCCCTGTTCAATTTCCAGCGGCGCGCGGAAGACCGTCTCGTAAGGCATTTTAGCGTTGTGCATATCGGCCGTGAGCCTGCCGTTCTCCACGCTGCCTTCCAGCTTGCCGCTGAAATGCTCCGCGCCCGGCAGCATCTTCCACTGCTTCCAGGCAAGATCTTTCCATGTTGCCTGGAAACGGGTTTTTTCCGTCGCCTGAAGCGGGATATCCAGCGCCAGAGAATCAATTTTTCCGCTCGGCTGCGTTGCCAGCCAGATCTCGCCCAGGTCTGGAGAGAGCTTTGCCGCCATGGAGCGCAGGCCTTCAATGGCCGCCAGATCCAGGTTACTGGCGCGGATGCGCAGCTCATCGCTGCGTTTACTCGCCGCGCCGCCCACGTCCTGCTCCGGCATCCAGGCCAGCGTCAGCGCACCGCGCGGCCACGGCTTGCCGTCCATCGTGATGCGCGTATCCGGGATGGCGAATTGCCAGCCCTCTTTCTCCTGCGTCACGTGGGCGGTGAGGTTATCGACGGAAAGCTGATGCTGCTGTCTTTCACCCTTCCAGCTCGCGCCCCCTTGCTTCAGCCAGATATCGCCGCTGGCAAATTTCCCTTTCGTCAGGGTCATCCAGCCCTCAAGGCTGAAACGGGCGGTTTCCAGCTGCATGTTTTGCTGCAGCCAGTCGCCGAGCCAGGGCTTTACATCCACATCGTCGGCCTGCAGCCAGACTTTGCCGTTGTTTAACAGGCCGTCATCGTCACGCAAGTCCATACGCACCTGCATGACGCCGTGCTGGCCGTTCAGGCTGGAAAGATTGACCTGCCCTTCGGCGCGGTGTCGATCCTTGCCGTTAAGCCAGGTCAGCTGCGGGATCGCCAGTTCGGCGCGCTGGCCAGAAAGGGTAATAAAGCTCACTTCGCTGTCGCGCAGATCGAAATGATCGAACTGGCGGAGGAAGAGATCGCTGAAGCGGTTGGCTTCCAGGCCCTGATTGTTATCACCGCCCGTCAGCGGCGTATTGGTCAGAAACTGGAGTTGATAAAAGGTGAGATCGCGAAACTGCCAGCGCAGATGCAACAGGCTTTGCCAGACGTCCAGCGCCAGGGTTACGCGTTTGATTTTGAGATGACCGCCATCTTTCAGGCTGGCGTTGATGTCACGGACATCCAGCGTCGGGCCAAAATTCTGCCAGCTGGCGCTAACCTGGCTTACGTCGACCGGCACGCCGGTGGTGGATTCGATTTTCGCCAGCAGCTGCGGACGCCAGCTGTCCAGATGCGGTAAAACGAGGCGTAGCCCGCTCACGAGCAACGCGACAATCACGACCAGCGTTGCCCCTGTAAGCACTAAAATCCCCGGCAATCGCCTCACGCATCTCTCCTTGTCAGCTTTCGTCACGCAGCGTACTGCGTTTTACATCATTACGACGTCAAACTGCTCCTGGTTATAGAGCGGTTCAATTTGTACTTTTACCTGTTTGCCGACAAAGATTTCCACTTCCGCCAGCGCGTGCGACTCTTCGCCTTTCAGGGCTTCAGCCACCGCAGGGGAAGCATAGACCAGAAAACGATCGGAGTCGTAGGCATGATGAACACGGACGATTTCACGCATAATTTCATAGCAGACGGTCTCAACCGTCTTTACCGTTCCGCGTCCATGGCAGGTTGGGCACTCATTACACAGCACATGCTCAACGCTCTCGCGGGTGCGCTTGCGCGTCATTTCCACCAGCCCCAGCTGCGAGAAGCCATTGATGCTGGTCTTCACGCGATCTTTACTCAGCGCCTGCTCCAGCGAGTGCAGCACACGACGACGATGGTCTTCATTACTCATATCGATAAAGTCGATGATGATAATGCCGCCGAGGTTGCGCAGACGAAGCTGACGCGCAATCGCCTGCGTGGCTTCGATGTTGGTGTTGAAGATGGTGTCGTCCAGATTGCGATGACCGACAAACGCGCCGGTGTTGATATCGACGGTGGTCATCGCTTCGGTCTGATCGATGATCAGATAGCCGCCGGACTTCAGTTCGACCTTACGCTCCAGGGCTCGCTGGATCTCGTTTTCGACATCATAGAGATCGAAGATCGGCTGACGCCCGGTGTAATGCTCCAGCAGGCCCGGCATTTCCGGAATGTATTCAGCGGTAAACTCCAGCAGCGCTTCATACGTCAGGCGAGAGTCCACGCGGATGCGGTCGAGTTGGGCATCGGCAAAGTCACGCAGCACGCGCTGCGCAAGCGCCAGCTCACCGTACAGCTGGTAGCGAGTCTGGTTGCGTTTTTTACGCTCCATCACTTTGGTCCAGACGCGCTTCAGGTAAGCCGCATCCGACGCCAGGTCTTCTTCGCTGATCCCTTCTGCAGCGGTACGGATAATAAACCCGCCCTGTTCATCGCAGTAGGCGCTGACCACTTTCTTCAGCCGCTCGCGCTCGCTTTCGCTCTCAATACGCTGCGAAACGCCCACGTGCGACGCGCCGGGCATAAAGACCAGATAGCGGGAAGGTAAGGTAATGTCGGTGGTCAGACGGGCACCTTTGGTGCCAAGGGGATCTTTCACCACCTGCACCATTAAGTCCTGGCCCTGACGCACCAGCTCGGAAATGTCGCGCACGGCAAACTGCTTTTGCTCTTCGCCCGCGACGCACTCGGTGTGCGGCATGATGTCGGAGGCATGTAAAAATGCCGCCTTATCCAGTCCAATATCTACAAAAGCCGCCTGCATACCCGGCAGTACACGACTGACACGACCTTTGTAGATATTGCCTACTATTCCGCGTCGCGCTTCACGCTCAATATGAATTTCCTGAAGAATGCCACCGTCAATATAGGCCACACGGGTTTCCGATGGCGTTACGTTTACCAACAATTCAGCCGTCATAATTATCCCTTCCCTCACGCAGTGAGTTAAAATTGCTCAGCAACTCATACGTTTCCACCAGCGGTAAGCCGACTACGGCGTGATAGCTGCCATTTATCTTCCTGACAAAACAGCCACCCAACCCTTGAATACCGTATGCACCTGCTTTATCCATCGGTTCACCGCTGGCAATATAAGCGGCGATCTCGTCGTCGGTAATCACTCTGAACGTGACATCCGTAACCACCAGGCAATCCAGCACGTGCTGGCTGTCCGCCAGCGCGACGGCCGTCATCACCTGATGCGTTTGCCCGGACATCTTGCGCAGCATGCGCGCCGCATGGTCGGCGTCATGCGGTTTCTCGAGGACTTCACCGTTAAGGATAACGATGGTATCTGCTCCCAGCACGGGCAGATCGCGCGGCACGCAAGCCACGCCCGCCTGCGCTTTCTCGCGTGCCAGGCGAGACACGTACTGCTGAGCACTTTCGCCCTCAGCACGTTTTTCTTCAATGCCGGTCACGATGCGTTCAAAAGAGACCCCTAGCTGCGTCAGGAGTTCCTGACGGCGCGGGGAGCCGGAAGCAAGATACAGAGACGTCATAGAAACCTTTTATTGCACAGCAAACTGCTGGCGAACCTTACGCATCAGCAGGAACAGCCACGGCCAGAGCACACCGTTTACTACACTACTCCAGAACACTTCCGGTCGGAAAGAGACGTTGATCACTAAAAACTCTGCCCAGAAAACAACGATATCCGCAGCAAGCGACAACAGCATCACGACCAGGGCCTGTTGCCAGAGCGCGAGGTTACGGAAGAGCTGGAATTTCAGTGCGACGAGGTACGCAATAATGCTCATGGACAGGGCGCGCACGCCCAGCGTAGAGCCACTAATGAGATCCAGTATGGCACCCATCACAAAACCCGTGCCGACATTTACGCGATGCGGCAGGGCAAGGATCCAGTAAAGTAAAATGAGCAAGACCCAGTTTGGCCGGAAAACGAGAATGTTATCCGGCCAGGGCATAATCTGCAGCAACAGTGCAATGAGGAACGAGAGCCAGATGACCCAGCGTCCCTGGCTACGATAGCTTGCCACTACTGCCCTCCCGAAGAGAGTTTAGGCGGTGGCGGCGCATCAGGCTGCGGCTGCGTTAACCCGGTTGCCGGCGCAGGCACGGGCGCAGGCGGCCCCATAGAGTCCGCTGGCGGAAGAACCTGCGGCATCATCTGCATCAGGCGTTCGTTCGCCACGCGATGCACCTCTTCAGGCGTCATCGGGTTAGCACCGTTACGATCGGCACCCCATAGCAGCAGCAGGTAGCGCAGACGCTGTAAACCGGCGGTTGGACGGGCCTGAATCACGGTATATGCACGCTGCGTATCCAGCTTAACCGAAGAGACCACCGCAACCGGGTAACCTTCAGGGAAGCGTCCACCGAGACCGGACGTCACCAGCACGTCGCCGACACGGATGTCCGTGTTAGCAGGCAGATGTTCCAGCTGCAGATCGTCCGTGCAGCCGTTACCGGCCGCAATCACGCGGATATCGTTACGCAGGACCTGGATCGGCAGCGCGTGGGTGGCGTCGCAAATCAGCAGCACGCGGCTGGTCAGTTTGGCGACGGCAACGACCTGGCCTACTACGCCCTTATCACTGATGACGGGCTGACCTTCATACACCCCGTTCACGCTCCCTTTGTCGATCACAACCTGATCGCTGTAAGGGTCGTTCACGGTGGAGATCACCTGGGTAACCATCTTCTGCTCATCCTGACGCAGCGGCGAGCCGAGCAGTTCACGCAGACGCGCGTTTTCCTGCTTGTATTGCCCCAGCATCAGCAGTTCGCTGTTTTTCAGCAGCAGTTCCTGGCGTAATGCCCGGTTTTCAAGTTCGAGCTGGTCTCGTGAAGACAGCGTTTGAGAAACGGAGTCGAGCAGTTCACGGGGACCATTTGATATAAAGTAGAAAGGACTGACGGCGGTATCCATGTACGTTCGGATCTGGCTGAACGTACCGAGGCGGCTATCGGCAATAATGACGCCAAGCGCAACCAGAACCGCCAGAATGAGGCGAAACTGTAGCGATGGGCCACGGCTAAAAATTGGCTTCATAGGCTATGCGTATTCTCGTGTCAGAGAGAAAGGGTAGCGATTCGCTACCCTTTCACCATGACTACTCTTCGCTGAACAAGTCGCCGCCGTGCATGTCGATCATTTCCAGCGCCTTGCCACCACCGCGGGCGACGCAAGTCAGTGGATCTTCTGCAACTACGACAGGAATACCTGTCTCTTCCATCAACAGGCGGTCGAGGTTACGCAGCAGCGCACCACCACCGGTCAGAACCATACCGCGCTCGGAGATGTCGGACGCCAGCTCTGGTGGGCACTGTTCCAGCGCAACCATTACCGCGCTCACGATGCCCGTCAGTGGTTCCTGCAGTGCTTCCAGAATTTCGTTGGAGTTCAGGGTAAAGCCGCGTGGAACACCTTCCGCCAGGTTACGGCCACGCACTTCGATCTCACGCACTTCATCGCCCGGATACGCAGAACCGATTTCGTGTTTGATACGCTCTGCGGTGGCTTCACCGATCAGAGAGCCGTAATTACGGCGCACGTAATTGATGATGGCTTCATCGAAGCGGTCACCACCGATACGTACGGAGGAGGAGTACACCACGCCGTTCAGTGAGATAACGGCCACTTCAGTGGTACCACCACCGATATCCACCACCATAGAACCGGTGGCTTCAGAAACAGGCAGACCCGCACCGATTGCCGCAGCCATTGGCTCTTCAATCAGGAACACTTCACGTGCGCCTGCACCCTGGGCAGATTCACGGATTGCGCGACGTTCTACCTGGGTTGCGCCAACCGGCACACACACCAGAACACGCGGGCTTGGGCGCATGAAGCTGTTGCTGTGAACCTGCTTGATGAAGTGCTGAAGCATTTTTTCAGTCACGAAGAAATCAGCGATAACGCCGTCTTTCATTGGGCGAATAGCGGCGATGTTGCCAGGGGTACGACCCAGCATCTGCTTCGCGTCATGACCCACTGCGGCCACGCTTTTCGGCGAGCCTGCACGATCCTGACGAATGGCCACAACAGAAGGCTCATTCAATACGATGCCTTGTCCTTTTACATAAATAAGGGTATTCGCGGTACCCAGGTCAATGGACAGGTCATTGGAAAACATGCCACGAAAATTTTTTCAACATACTAAGGGATAATCCTGAAAGCTGGGGCGGAAAACAAAATCCGCTTACTTTACCAACCACACGCAGCAGCGACAAGGCGCAAAAATCATCTGCAACGGTGAAAATTTGTGCAGTACGTTTCCTGATGTTACAAAATCATCCCCTGACTCCCTCAGGGCTGAATAAACAGCAGCATTCCTTACTGACCTTTGTAACCCGTTAAAGGTCGTTCACTGGCTTTTTGCTCGACATACTCAAAGCTACAGGCGCGATATTCTACGTGAAAACAGCGTAAACGGCAGGTCAAACCGAGTATCTTTGCAAATATTTTTTCACATTGGTGTCAAGCGGCTGAGAGGCAGCAAAAAAATCCCCCTGACCACCCATTACACCGCGCTCTGTTAACATTTGCCATTCGCCTCTGGCGCGTACGCCCGCGGCAAACACCTGTGTTCGCGTTCCTTTGCACGCCTCAACCAGGCTCTGTACCAGCAGCTGGTTTTCCGTGCGCTTTTCAATATTCCTTACCAGCCCCGGATGTAGCTTTAATAGCTCCACATCCAGCTCCTTGATCCAGTTGGTGCTGACCAGCGTTAAACCTGCCTGCGTCACCGCGACGCGCGCGCCGAGCGCGTTGATCAAACGAACCACCGGACGTAACCGGCTGATGTGTTGACCTACATCCGCCTCAGCAAGTTCAAAAAATAATGCGTTTGCGTTGCGATTTTTCGCATTGCATTAATGTATCACGCAAGCCAGCGCTGAAAACGCGGGCGTATTAATGACTCCACGGTGACCTGTAACGCCAGGCTCTCTTCAGGCCAGAATGATAAAAACGGAATCAAGCGGCTAATTTGCTGACGGTCATACTCTTCGGACAGCCCAAATTGCAGCACCATTGGCAGATATTCCGCAGAAATAACCTCTTCCGTACCGTCAAAAATACGACACATCAGTTCACGGTGATGAAACGTTGCCGTTTTTCATGACCGCGGGTTTTGATAAATACGTCGGTCCGCCGCGACTTTAGCATTTGCTCAATCAAGCGTACGCCAGCGCACGTTACCGCGCCCTTTTTCCGGCAGCGAATCATCATAGACCTGCCCATCCGTTCGCGCCCTGCAGCATCGGCGTTGCGGGTGGCCC
>OKVS01000311.1_pt1 | contig 19501 bp, 23 predicted proteins | sample 1606911 | NCBI WGS metagenome assembly OKVS01 (sample SAMN03281016, study PRJEB24777) | human gut metagenome | isolation source: fecal sample PR161 from 1 month old female Malay infant, caesarean... | reverse complement strand
TTGACACAATGCCAAATACGGAATCAATCAAACTCAGGAAATCGTGTTGCTTTCCCGCCTGCAGATCGATCATTTACCTAAAACCAGCCAAAAACACGCAACCGACAGTGTTAATGTCTATTATTTATAGTTTTTATAGAGTTTTTAACTATCAACTATTTTTTAATTTAGAACAGATAACTGGCAAAATATATTTATAAAATATTTTTAAAAATTGAAAGGGATACCAAAAGTGAGTGCTGACAATAAGATAGTGAAAGAAACGAAGGAGAATGAATGATTACATAAAGAGTATTAAAATATTGTTATGTAAATGATAATAAAGCGATCTATGGCACAACCTCTTTTTATAAATGAATTATGTTATGCTGTTGCTTCCCCCACTCGAATGCGAGATATCCTGCTTTAAAGGAGACATCAGTGATTTCTCATATACCAATAAACAAAATTAAATCCGTAATTATTGGTGATGGTTTAGTTTTCAGACCACTTAAAAATACTCTAAAAGACGTGGCATCTGGTGAAATAGCCACATTGAATAACGTGGCTACACAATTACTGCTCTATTTGTTGCAAAATGGTAAAGAGATATCCTCGCGCGATGAAATTCTGCTGAATGTTTTCCAGCATAATGGCGCCAGAGCGACGGATGCGAATCTTAACCAGCACATTTCATTTTTGCGCAAAGCCATTACGTCGACAGGTCATCCTGCAGAACTCATCGTTACCATTCCTCGTATTGGATTTCGGATGGGCGACGTCAATATCAATATTCAGCTACAGGAAGAAGCGCAAACGGCCGCCAGAGTTGCCTATGTTGCATCGACGCCGAGGAGAAAGAAACCAAACCGGTGGCCTGTCGCTATCACAGCGTTAATTACCAGCATCGCCGTACTGGCAACAGCGTGGTTAACATGGATACCCAATCATATAGCCATGACGGACGCAGCTATCTTGCGAACCATCGACTACGAGCAATGCCGTGTACATATATTAGGAAATGCCCTCACAGACACGATAACCGAAAAGAAAGCGCTGGATATTTTCAAGTCCGTGGGGATTAGCCCCAACTGCTCGCACCCTAAAGACCTGTATCTTAATACCTGGGCGAGCAACCATAACCTGGTTGAGTGGTCGTTTGCCGCAGAATGCGGCCTCAACCTCGGCTATTACCATTGCATCAGCCAGTATCGCCATCATGAGGAATGATATGAAGCAGGAAAGCGATCACTCTTTTTTACTCTGGTCAGTCGTAATCGTCATTATTGGGCTGGCAGCTATCGCCTATTTGATTATCACTGGGAATGCTAAAAAACAAGAAATCAGTTTTTCCTGCTCCTCGGAATTCACGTCGATAATCGACATCCAGAATACCAAAAAGGAACTCCACGGAATCATGTTGATTACCAGCTACAACTCCGGGCACCTTTCATTATCAGTGCAAGGAAAGCTCAAAAGCGATGACGGCGAGTTTGCTGTAAACCGAAAATTGTTCTTTCGGTATGCTCGTCCGCTTGGACATACTGCCGGCGTTTTCATGCTCACCCCCGAGGGACGCGAAAAATCCCCCGATGATAATGCAACGGACGCTGTCGATTACCTCTTCTTCGACGCTTACGAACATGCCGACAAGCTGTATATGTTAAAGCGGCTGAATGAGGAAACGGTTCTTATTGGCGATAACTTTTCACCCCGCTTCGCCTGCGTGATGAATCACTTCGCAGATTAATCACCTTCTGGATATGCGTCGGGTTAAGGATGACCTGATGTATCTCTAAATATGAATGGCACGATTATGCGAGATACTTACAGTAAGACAACATGTGAAGCCGTCAGGCGACTTCATCAGGATATAGCAGACAGTGAAATTTATCAGATGTCCATGTACCCGAAGGAGCGTGTAGTGGCGCAGCGTGGGGTTATTCTGGGGCAGAATGCCCCCTTATTCGTTGGGATAAGAAAATTCAGCAGTGACTAGATGTGACTCTGATTTATCAGATTGGACGTCATACGCGAAGTTATACCTCTTTCCAGATGTAAACTTAAATCCAAATACAGGAAGACACTCACCCTTTGGTACATAAACAGGCTTGTCATCGAAAATCTTGTGAAGAGAGCCGCTATTATCACTATTGATTTGAATAGCAGTGATCCGTTCCTGTGGCTCCAGTGGTGACACCACACAAACTTGATTATCTTTGATTAATGCCGTTGTAGATTCACGATCTACCATTCGATCGCCAGGCCCAGGGCATCCCGTTAAGAGGAATACAACACCCAGCAACATTTTGTTTTTCATGTTTAACACCCCTTCCCTGTTACGATTTTCTGGTAAAGCGAAGGAACATCTTGCAACTTATCTACGCCCCTGTACATCCCCATGCGCCCTGCTCTCTGATAGTAAGACCACTTACTGATCCCATAAACCAGCAGTAACCAGTAATCAGCTAAAATAGAGGCTTGCTGTTCAAGAGAGTAATCGGTGAGTTTTTCTTTATCCAGCTTGTAGGTATATTCAGCAGCCCAGCTAAACGCACCCCGCATTCTCACCCATTGCCCGTGTTGGTGTTGCCAGACATGCCCCAGTTCATGGATGAAAACATATTTATCTTCGATGAAAACAGAGTTTGCGGAAAAGTCTTCCCTGTACATCTGTTTTCTGTACCACAACTCCCCGTTGGGAGTCATCGCGTAGTTCTGTTTCTGGAGGCCGAACGGTAAATAGCTGTCGCAATGAATCCAGACACGGCTATACACTATCGAATCACCGAATACCCTACGAGCCATTGCTATCTCGCCTAACGTCATCCGGCGTAATGTTCCTTCCTCTGCCTGGGCGCTCATAAACAGTCCTCCTTGTATGTTTTATATCAGGGTATCCAGGGGGGCATAAAATGCGCAACTAACAGATTTTGGACAATAGAAGCCATAAAGCCCCGTTGGTGATACAGCAACAAGCGGAGCGTAACAACTTCATTAGATTGTCTGATAGATCACACCTTATCAGGGTGCTCGTTTACCTTTCGGAGCATGAGCGAAGCGCTGGCAGATGTAGTGGCACACTAAATTTGGCCACCTGATTAAAGGTGATATTCTCACCTCATCACAAAACAGGTGACTTAATGAACAAGAAAACTAAGCGTACTTTCCCCTGAGTTCAGGCTGGAATGTGCACAGCTGATTGTTGATAAGGGCTACTCATATCGACAAGCCAGTGAAGCGATGAATGTCGGTTCCATCACTCTTGAGAGCTGGGTACGCCAGCTCAGGCGAGAGCGCCAGGGGATTACGCCCTCTGCCATACCCCTTACTCCAGACCAGCAACGTATCCGCGAGCTGGAAAAGCAGGTTCGCCGCCTGGAGGAACAGAATACGATATTAAAAAAGGCTACTGCGCTCTTGATGTCCGACTCGCTGAACGGTTCACGAAAGTTGCCAGACTGAACGACAGTCACACGGTTGTCAGCCTTTGTTCCGCTCTGGAAATACGCCGCAGCAGTTGCCGATACCGCACTGCTAAGCGATGCCCTGCGGATGGCCTATGAGAGGCATGGTCAACCGCGTGATGTCATGTTCCATAGCGACCAGGGAAGTCAGTATACCGGCTTGAAATATCAACAACTTCTCTGGCGTTACAGAATAAAACAAAGCGTCAGCCGACGGGGAAACTGCTGGGATAATAGCCCCATGGAACGCTTCTTCCGCAGTCTGAAAACAGAATGGGTGCCAGCGGATGGCTATGCAGGTAAGGACGAGTCCCGGCGACAAATTAGCGGCTATATACTGAATTACTACAACAGCGTCAGACCTCACCATTACAACGGTGGGTTGACGCCGGAAGAATCAGAGAACAGATATCGTTTTTACTGTAAAACCGTGGCCAATATTACTTGACCACTACACTCTCGACGGGAATGGTCGTCTGACCGGTGCCCATACTGCGCAGACCGCTCCCTTCGACCGCTACAACTGTCATCTCTGTGGCAGTACGCTGCAATACCATCCGGAATACCAGATTGAACGCCCGTGGTTTGAACATGACTAACGTAATGTCACCAGTAAAGTACTTATGACCTGCAGATACCTTGACGCAAAGATGAAAGACAACATCAAATACAGAGAAACCAAGGATATACTGTCGGAACTGGAGCCAGTCCGTCTATCAGATGCCGGCATTGTATTTTGTTCGGCACGCTACGATAGTGATAAACACTGCGTCAAATGCGGTACATGAATTTACAGATCTGCCCCATGTCGATATAAAGCGTAGCATTAACTTCCCTATTAGTCCGTGACTAAATATACCGTGCTGCGTATCTACGTCAGGTCATCACTGGCTGTAGCAAAAAAATCGGTGATTCGGCTGCAGAAAATTCATTTGAATACGATTCTATTGCATCGAGTTTAAGTCCAAAGCACTCCAGAAGTGACAGCAGCCTCTCAACTTGACCAAACACCCGAATATAAAGTGGGGCTATCTGTTTCCCGCTAGAATCAAATCCATTCTCAATAGCTGTTCTTTCCAGGCAAAACGAATTCATATTCTGGAATTTGCTGATACCAGCCGCCATCTTCTTCTCATCAACAAGGTCATACTGCCAACCGCCAGCTTTTGCCATTTCGATAGCATAGGTCAATCGAAGTAGATCCGGCATATTGTGAAGATCGCCGCTGCTCATAAGCCATAAATAATGCAGTTTCTGATTCAGACGTGCCCGAACGCCAAGTCGACGCCCCTGAGCAAGTAGCCAGTCTATGTGCTCAGTTAAATTTCTGGGGAATCTCTTCTGTTTTCTGGCATCGGCCAACCAGCGGATCAGAAATATATTTTCCTGCGCCTCGGTAATAACAAGCCGATCGTGTCGTTGAATGCCGAGAGCTACCAAAGCGCACCAGGCTAAATGTCCAATATTGTTATAAGAAGAATCTTTGTTCATGCACAAAAGAACCAACGACATTAATGCTAAAAAGGAAACGTCCCTTGAGGGGACGTTTCCGGGCTATTACTCAAGGTCAGCGTGTCTCTTAAACATCGTGTCGCTGGTTTCACCGAGTTGGGCCATCAGCTCAAGCACGATAGCGTCATAGGTGATAAAGCAGAGTTGCTCAAAAGCCGACCCCATAGGCTGCGAAAAAGCACCTTCTTCGCGATCGTTGTCTTCTTTAACAGTTCCAGGCAATACAAGAGTACTTTTGGCCAGTTTGCCGATTGTGGACTCCGCTTTCATTGTGACAAGCGCCACATCCACGCCACAGGCTACGGCCTTCTGCGCCAGGCTCACCAGACTGCCGGTCTCACCGCTACCTGAGCCAATAATGACCAGGTCGCCCGATTTCGTATGAGGAGAAGAAATTTCGCCCACTACGCTTACTGAAAAACCGAGGTGGAGAAGGCGGTTTGCAAAGCCGCGGATGGCGATGCCGCTACGACCCGCGCCCTGCAGAAAGATATGTTTGGCATTCTTAATCTGTGCGACGAATTGGGCAGCCTGGGCATCATCAATCTTCATCGCATTTTGCTGCAACTCGCTCAGGATATTTAAAGTATTTTGTTGAACGCTCATGTGATTCCCTCCCTTTAAGCGATGGTACGACCACCATCCATCAGAATGGTTTGCCCCTGGATGTACGAGTTGTCTTTATCAGCCAAAAAGATTGCAAGGTTTGCTACATCGTCAATGGTGCCAAGGCGGCGCACTGGAATTTTTTCCAGAACGGCATCAAGATCGGCCTGGGTAGGATAATTGACGCGCATCATTTCACCGGTATCAATCAGGCGTGGAGCGATAGCATTAACATTGACACCCTTAGGTCCCAGTTCTTTTGCCAGACCACGAATCAATCCTTCACCGCCAGCTTTACTGGCCGGGTAACTCACACCACCGCCAGTACCGGAAAGCGCCGAGCCGGATGAGATATAAACGATAGAACCATGGTTAGTAGTGAAGTCGTCGTAGAATGCTTTAACGGTGTTAAACAGGCCAGTAAGGTTAATTGCAATCGTCTTATTCCACTCATCAAAAGTGATGTTATTAACCTTATTAGCAAACGCCACACCAGCGTTTAATACCAAAATATCAATACGTCCGAAGGTTTGAAAAACCTGCTCACGAACGTTTTCCAGAGCTTTCGGATCGGATACATCGGTTTTAACGAATAAGGATTTAACATTACCGAAAGTTAACTCTTCGGCCGTCTTTTTACCATTTTCTTCGTTATAATCGACAATGACAGTATGAGCCCCACGGTCTGCGAATTGCTTAGCAATTCCTTTACCGATTCCATGTGCCCCACCGGTTACTAGCGCAACTTTACCTTCAAAATTACTCATTTCACTATACTCCTCAAAATCTCATGACAAAGGGGAGGACAACTCCCCTTTCAGGTAATTGGTGATTTAATGAATGCCAATAATAGCGTGTAGGGTTATTGTGTTTATTTGGTACCGAACTACTATTGGATCGCCGCCCTTAATGCCAGATAGCTTTCTTTCGGTGTGTCATTAAATAACGCGCCACCAACAACAATTAAATCAGCACCTGCTTCTTTTACCTTTTTAGCAATTTCAGCATTAACGCCGCCATCAACCTCAATCTGAATATTACGTCCGGAAACCATCTTTTTAGTATTCCTGATTTTCTCCAGACTTTTTTCAATAAATGTCTGACCAGGCTGACCTGGGTTGATGGTCATAATCAAGATATAATCAATATCATCCAAAAGGTATTCAATTACGTGTTCCGGGGTCCCCGGATTGAGTACTACACCGGCTTTACGCCCGGCTTTCTTGATCTTCTGGATAATATAATGCACGTGCGGCGTTGATTCATAATGAACCGAGATCATTTCCGCCCCGGTTTTTATAACATCATCGATATGTCTTTCCGGGTTTGCCAGCATCATATGCACATCAAATGTCATTGAACTGGCTTTTTTCATTGCCGCAATTTGATTAGGACCAAAAGCTATATTGCTTACATAAGTGCCATCCATTAAATCAACATGCAGAATTTCTGTTTTTTTCCGTTTCCAGAAACTGAATTTCTTCCTGCAAACGTAATATGTTTGCACCAAATATTGATGGTAAAATTTGTGCCATTTGAGTCAACTCCCTAAATTAATGCGTAACTGTGCTAAACCAGTAGGTCAGAATCTCCCATGGGCCGGTTAATACGAAGTCCGTACCCTGGCCATGCAGGCCGACGCCAGCACCGTTCAGGAACTGAGTTGCACCGGGCGCGACATATCCCCCCAGATACATAACCACTACACAGAACAGTAAGGTTGAGATAATTGAGCGAATAACGTTGCCATTACTGACCATGACGGTCATGGTCGTCATGTAGATAATTGACATCAGCACGCCGATTGGGAATACCTGAATACCCGGTAAAACCAGCGCACAAAGCATTGTCAGGGGAATAGTAATAACGGTGACAGTGACCGTTGCCGGATCGCCAAGCGCAAGGGCGCAGTCCATTCCAATATTCAGTTCCGCATCTTTACCCATCTGCTTTTGCATGATTTCTTTAGCACTCTTACCTATCGGGTTAAGCCCTTCCATAAGGACCCCAACCACTTTTGGCAACAGCACCATGACGCCAGCCACGCCCATCGCCATTGGCACGATGGTTGTAATGGGTTGTTTGGTTAATAATCCCAGGAGACAACCGACAATCACGCCGATGATTGCGGGTTCACCGAATACACCCAGTCGCTTCTGAACGCTCTCTAAATCCACATCCAGCTTGTTTAATCCCGGAATGAAATCGATAATTTTGTTAACAACCCATGCAAATGGAAGTGTCCATCCGATGTGGATCATTGTGGTACAGGTCGTCCCTTCCAGGCCGTAGTACTTCTGCCATCTTGGCGCAATAAGATCGCCAATAAACAGTGCGGCTACGCTCAGAGCCACGGCGACACCCAACCCAAGGAAAAAGCTGTCAAAGACGAAATACGCAAGAGCCCCCGGAACCAGGAAATGCATGTAGTTCCAGATGTCCACATTAAGAGTTTTGGTAAGCTTCAGACGAACCAGGATCAGGTTCAGGATAATGCCAATAGGAATAACCATTGCGGCAAACGGAGCAACCCACGCAGCTGCGCCAACGGCAGGCCATCCAATATCAGCCACGGTGAACCCGCTGCCAATTTTTGAGTAATACGTAATTGCTGGCTGCAGGGCTGTGTTTAGCAGCCCAACAACCAGTCCCAGACCGATGAAACCGATACCTACAGTGATGCCAGATTTAATGGCGGCACCCACTTTCATTCGAAAAACCAGACCTAAAAGGAAAATAACAAGCGGCAATATTGCTGTAGCGCCCATGCTTGTAATAGTAAACATGATGCTTTTTAACATTTCCATTTAACCATCCCCCGTCTTTTTTAGACTTTAGCCTTTGGAAATTTCGCTTAACAGTTCACCTAATTTTTTACGCAGTGCGGCTTCGTTAATACCGGTAATAAAACCGGCGACGCTCATGTGCGGCTTACCAATATCACCTTTATAATTATTCGTCGTCAGGACCACATCAGCGCTTTGCATTTCAGAGGCCAGTTCGGACATGCTGCATTTATTAATCTTAAAGTTGGCAATGCCGTATTCAGCACAAACCGATTTAACTTCATCAGCGGCGAGTGTGGAGGTTGCGACACCGCTTCCGCAGGCTACGAGGATAGTAATCATGGTAAAATCTCCGGGTAATTGTTATTTAATTATCGTGTTAATAAACAATGCCTTTGCTTCTTCAGCGGGAAGCTCGAGCATCTGGTGGTAAAAATCAGCTAGCTGAAGGTGGTTAAACAGCGCCTTTAACAACTGCAATTGATCTGCAGGTTGGGTAACAACCAGGTTTACAACCAGGCGAACCCACAATTTTTCATCGCCATCAGCCTGATTAACTTCTATTTCCTGTGGCAAACGAATGATATAAATCGCCGGGCTGACGGCGTGCTGGCTATCGCAATGGGGGATGGCGACAGCATAGCCGTCAAGTAAAATTCCAGTTGGATAGTCGGCTTCACGTTCACGCAGCGCCTGGAGGTAAGTTTCTCTTACAATCCCATCGGCCAGATGTTTCTGGTGAATATGCTCCAGCACTTCATCATAATTTTTGAATGCCGCCCCATCCGCGACATTGATAGAAATTGCACCCACTTTTTTCTCCTCACCTAACCAATTGCTCATGTGAGCATAACCATAATCACATGAGCAGTTATAGCACATCAGTGAATTGGTGAAATGAGGAGCTTGCAAAAGTTATATCTTGATCACACAAAATCACATAAGCGCATCACTTAAAATGCTCATATGAGCAAAAATAGTAATTACCCAACGCACCAAAAATGCATACATTGTTGATTTTTAATTGATTTTATTGATTTTGCTTATTTTTGTTTTTTTTACGATGGCGATACTTCAAACGCTCTTATGAGCATGGAATTCTGATAGTTGTGATTTATGCGGGACAACGGCACATGAGATGTACCGTTATTGAATTTAGAATCAACAGGTTATCACTGTCGTATGTTTCGCAACTTCGGCAATACCGTCTTTATCAGCAATTTCATTAGTGATTAGCGCGGTAATCTCAGACCAGTCGCAGATCTTAAATAAGCTGCTGCGCTGGAACTTCGTGTAATCGCCCAGAATATATTTCTTCTCGGAATGGGCAATGATCGTTCGATCCAGAAAGGCATCTGAGGAAGAGGGAGTGGACGGGCCCGTCATATTGTTGAAGCCATCGGTGCCGATAAAGCATAGATCAACGTTAATGTCATTAATCATTGACACAGCCCACCCGCCAAAGACAGAAGAGCTTTTTTTCCTCAGTTCTCCGCCGAACAAAAAGACCTGGTTATCTGACTCGATCAGCACACTGGCCACCGGCAAAGAATCGGTAAAAATTTTAAAGCCAGATTTCATGCACAACAGATTAGCCAGTTCATAGTTAGAACTCCCGGTACCAATAATCATTGAGCTATTGGGGGGGATAAAATCCAGCGCTTTTCTGGCTATAGCTTGTTTGAAAGTACTGTTTTCTTTTTCCCTGACCTGGAAAGGATGTTCGACCGCCCCCTGCTTTAAGGTTGCACCTCCATGGCTTTTAACCAGCAGTCCTTTTTTTTCAAGATGGGTGAGATCTTTGCGGATGGTTTCATAAGTGACCTCATACTTTTTAGCAAGATCGCTAACGTATACGGTACCAGCCGAAATAATCTCTTCAAGGATCAATTTTCTCCTTTCATCAACCAGGTACATCCTTCCCCCTATAACCTTTCAACTCAATGCCATGAAGCCAATCATAGCACACAAGATGCAAACAAAAACAAACTCAAGGAGAAGACAAGTTGCCATCGGCCTGTGAGCAGTCATTCGTGAAACTAACAGTCAAAAAAATAAAATATATTTAAATCAATATATTAACCGGATTAAATCTAGTTTGTTGTCTACAGCCTATGAATCCTTCTTCCCTGAATGGCACAATACAATTGGCTTAAATTAGTTTTTGTTTGTTTTATTGGTTTTTAATTTAAATAAAATCAATAAGTTATGGATTTTGTGATTTTGATCTCAGTTGACAACCAACATTTACCAACAGCATACTTGGCTTAAGTTCTTTATGACAGGTTAGTTGAGATGAAAACGAAAATTGCAATCGCATGTGATGATGTAGGGTTTGATCGTAAGGAGGAGATTAAAAAGTACCTTGAAGAAGAGAAAAATGCTGATGTCGTGTACGATCCCGTAAAACGAAAAGAAGACGGTTTCAACAACTTCGCTCGTCTTGCGGATGAAATGGCAGGTGTTATTCAGCGGGACGAATGCCGCCTTGGTATCTACATTTGCGGAACCGGAATTGGCTTTACTTGCCAGATAAATAAGCACTGGGGGATTCGTGCTGTAGCCGTCACCAACCCCTACTCAGCCAAGCGAGCAAGACTCAGTAACAATGCTCAGGTGATTGGTCTTGGCTGCAGAGTTAATGATCTTGAATACACAAAAATGATCGTTGATGCCTGGTATGACAATGCGTTCGACTTTGCCACTGCAAGGGAAAATTCCAAAAAGAATCTACTCGAAGCAGAACGCAGCGACAACGCATTGCTGACGAAACCTGAAGATGTGCGATGGAATATGGGTTTCAGACCAGATGATGAGAAATCTGAGGGCTAATAAATGGAACTGATCACACAGTTTATCAATGACTTGGGTAACTTTATTTTTATACCGGTCATTTTCCTTATACTGATGAAACTTCTGGGGCGTCCGCTGTCGGAGTGTATTTCATCAGCCATTAAAGTCGGCATCGGTTTTATTGCATTAACCATGACCATCAAGCTGATGCTTGAAAAAATGCAGCCAGCGGTGACGGGGCTTGCTGAAGCCACCGGCTCCTCACTGAGCGCCATTGATGTTGGCGGCGCAGCCACCGCCGTAATGGGTTTTGGCTCAAGCATGGGGGCGATAATTATTCCTCTGTGCGTTGCGGTGAATATTGCCATGCTGGTGGCCCGTCTTACGGACTGCGTAAACGTTGACGTATTTAACCTTCACCAGAATGCCTCAATGGGGGCAATTGTTGGCGCTTACTCTGGCAGCTTCCTTTACGGTGTTCTTACGGCTGCATTGTTCCATGTCTGGGCGCTTATTGCGGCTGACCTGGGTGCTAAAAACAACGAAAAATTCTTCAACCTGCCCAAAGGTGTTGCCATCTCCCACCCGGTTGCAAACACCTATTTGCTGTTCGCTTATCCGTTTAACTGGATTTACGATCGCATCCCTGGATTCCGTAATCTGAACGTTACGGCGGAAAGCATTCAGAAACGCTTTGGTATCCTTGGCGATCCGACCATGGTTGGTTTCATTATTGGTATTCTTCTTGGCTTCTGTGGTTATGGTTGGGAATCTCCGTATCACACCATTATCGCCAGCCTACAGTTGGGTATGTACCTTGCCGCAGTGATGCTCCTGCTGCCACGCATGACCTCAATCATGATGGAAGGTCTGGTTCCGCTCTCCAACGTGGCACGTAAGAAACTGGTTAAACGTTTCCCGGATCGTGAGATCACTGTCGGGATGGATACCGCACTGATAGTTGGTCATCCTTCAGTTATCGCGCCTGCACTGCTGCTGATCCCGGTCATTGTTATCCTCGCCGTTGTCCTTCCCGGCAACCGAGTGATGCCGCTGGGGGACCTCTCACAGTTCGTATTCTTTATTGCGTGCATGGTACCGGTTTTTAATGGCAACATTATTCGTACTTGGGTGACTTCCATCATCCTGTTTGGCGGCGGCTTATACATCGCATCGTGGATGGCTCCAGCAACAAATGAAGTGTTTCAGAAATTCGGCACTAATCCTGATGCCAGCGTGATGTACTCATCGCTTAACCCTTCAGCTAACCCGTTCACCGGTCTCTTTGCTGGACTCAGCCATATTGGCATCGCAGGTTATGCTCTCGCCGCTGTGTTGCTATTGTCCGTCGGCTATTTACTCAAACAGAAAGCACGCCGTCAGTTGAAAACTGAGGCAGAAAAAACGGCTTAAAACTTCATAAGGTGATTGAAAATGAAAAAGATTTTAGTTGTATGCGGAAACGGCATTGCCTCCTCTTCCATCATGGTTTCTGTCCTGCAGGACTACCTGAAAGAACAGAATATCGAAGCGCAGGTAGATAAATCCTCATTGATGGCTTGCACCACGGACACATTTAACAGCTATGACCTGATTGTTTCTTCAACCAAGCTGGATAACCCAGGCATCACTACTCGTGTGATTGTCGGAGCGGGCCTGTTAACGGGATTGGGCGAAGATGAGATTTTTGATGCTGTTAAAGAAGAAATGCTTAAGTAGGTGAATGATGAAGCTTGAGATTCTGGTAAATGACGTTGAGGGTACGATCGCTGACTGGCATGCAGCAATTGAGTTTGCCGGCCAGAAGCTTTTGGAGAAAGGCTATATTACTCCCGAGTATATTCAGGCCTGCCTGGAGCGTGAGAAGACTTATCCAACTGGTTTATTGATGGCGAACGGTCAGGGCATTGCCATCCCGCATGCAGACTATACGCTGGTAAAAACCAACAGCATAAGCATTGTGCGTTTTGATAAAGGAGTCGTGTTTGGTCAGATGGAAGATGCTGACCTAACAGTTGAATGCAGCATTATGTTTAATCTCGCATTCGCAACCAGCGATCAGCATATGTCTGTGCTGCGTCGCCTCTTCACGCTCTTCCAGGATATTTCGTTCATCGAATCGTGCCGTAATCTCAAAACGCACGAAGTCGGGAAATATGTCGAAGAAATGCTTGTAGCATCCTGATAAACAAAAGGCAGATATCCCCTATCTGCCTTTTTTCAATAAAAGAATGATCATCATGAAAAAGTACTCCCTCGTTTTGCACGAGTTATCCTCACTTGTCGATAAAATAGATGAGAAAGAATTTAACTCACTCGTTGATTCTATTATCACAGCCGGTCATGTATTCCTTGCCGGTGCTGGACGCTCAGGACAAATGATAAATGCTTTTGCCAACCGGCTGATGCACCTTGGCCTGTCCGTCAGCGTGGTAGGCGAAATTAGCTCTCCACATTCTCGCAAAAACGACCTGATGATCGTTGGTTCAGGTTCCGGAGAGACCCAACGCCTGATTAACCAGGTGAAAATAGCAAAGAACAATGGCGTGTATATCGCACTCATCACTACCGCACCAGATTCCACTCTGGCGACCCTGGCGGATTACGTACTCACCATCCCGGCAGGTCACAGTGCCCAACCAATGGGCTCTCTTTTTGAACAGGCTTCTCTGCTGACCTATGACAGTATTGTGCTGTCATTAATGGCCAATCTTAATGAAACCAGTCAGACGATGAAGGAACGCCACGCCGATATTGAATAATACTGCCGAGGCGCAAAGCGCTAGCGGCTATTAATCCAGAAGTTTAATAGCCGTATCAAAATCAGTAATCAGTACATTCAGAAGACCTGATTTGAGAGAGGCAACTATACCTTCATATTTTTCGTCCCCTCCAGCCACACCAATCAGTTTCTTTGTGGCACGCAATTGATCTGTCGTAATGCCGAAACCCAGGCGGTTCAGCGGACTATCCAGAATTTCACCTTTGCTATTTACCAGTGTTACGCATACATCAGCAGTAATGTCCTGGCTTATTAAAGCCTCACGCCACGCTTCAGGGAATATATCGCATAGACTGGAAGAACCCGTTTTCCAGGCCCCAATGCCCGTAATAACGACATCCATATTCGAGTAAAATTTTTGCGTATCCTGAACAGCCTGATCGTCAGCGAGTTTCTGGGCTAAACTTTCGTCATCCACCCACATGGGTACATACATCGGGTGCGCTCTTCCGTGGGAAATTGCGGCAACTTTGTGTATTAGATCAATCGGTCCCTGGCTAAATTCAATGCCAGGATGAACGCCAGAAAGCTGAACCACATCCAGAACAGGTAATGTCGTCAGTTGACTCACCGTACTTGAAAGAACCCGCCCCCAGGCCAGACCAAACTTCATACCCTCTTTGAGAATCTCACTCAAGTAGGTCGCCGTTATCCCTCCCAGCTTGACGTTCAATTGTTCCTGAGAAGACCAGGATTCAGAAACAGAGAGCACAACGGCATCCTGCAATCCGTATTTCTTACAGAGATTTTGCGCTATTTCCTCGTCCAGAGCCTGCTGTTTAGGGAAAGTAAATTTTACATACTCTTGCGCAATGGCTTCATCAATCAGGCGTGCAACTTTGAAGCGAGACAGACCGAGCTCCTCTGCAATTTCTACCTTCGTCTTCATCTCAGAGAAGTAACGCTTAACAACAAGAGAGTAGATAAAACGAGGATCGTAGTTGCGCAGCTTCGGATTTTTGTTCTCTTTTGGCATAGCGGTTATCCATATGTAACAGGAGGCATCATAAATTTGTTGAGCTATCCGCTCAGATGTAACACTCAAAAGAGTACACTTTTAATTGCTCATCAGATACTTATACTGGAGGGAATTTTGTATTTTGTGATGTAACACGCCCCCGTCTATGTACGAATAGCATCACGGAAAAGATTCAGCGCAAGCAATGTAACACGGCTGCCGAAAGCGTTTTTATTGCAAGTTATGAGAAGGAGCGTTGCCAGCCGCTAATTGAGACGCCAGTATCCTTTACCGTTGGGATTAACCAGCAGGTAAAGACCACCAACATCAGCGATGTTTGTAGGGCTTATCTTTAGGTTTTGCAGTTTCAACCTGACGAGCTGTCAGCTTCATTGGGGGTACCTCTCAACAGGGGGGACAATTATACCCCCACATTGAGCTTGACCCTGGGGGAGTACAATTGAGTTCAATAGACTACCAGAATGCTGTAACTGCTGATTTATCAAGGGAAAATTAAGTTTGGCAGACTTCAGGAGACTTGAGTTTGGAGCGGGCGAAGGGAATCGAACCCTCGTATAGAGCTTGGGAAGCTCTCGTTCTACCATTGAACTACGCCCGCGAAGAGGTGCGAAAAGCATTATAGACCTTACGCACCCTGTGGCAAGCCCGGATTGGGCTAACTGCTGATAAAATAACCTTTTAGCACTTAGGCTTACTGCCTTGCGGCGGCAGATAACGCAGCGGGTCGATGGCCGTGGCGCGATAGCGAATCTGGAAATGCAGCCGTACAGAATCAGCGTCCGTACTGCCCATGGTCGCAATCTGCTGGCCAATCTTCACGCTCTGGCCGTTATTAACCATCATCTTATCGTTATGCGCATACGCGGTGATGTAATCCTCGTTATGCTTAATCATGATCAGGTTGCCGTAACCGCGCAGCTGGTTGCCGACGTAGACCACCTTACCGGCGCCGGCGGCGTAAACCGGCTGGCCGCGGGTACCGGCAATATCGATACCTTTATTGCCGCCATCGCGGGTGGAGTACGGCATCACCACTTTACCGCTGGTCGGCCAGCGCCAGCAGCGCTGCCCCACCGGCGGCCATGAGGACTGCGGCACCGCCGATGATGGTGTTACGGCGGCAGTACGGGTGCTGGAGGATTTTTTCCCGGCGGTGCTGCTTTTTGCTTTCGAACCGCCGTTAAGTTTCAGCTTCTGCCCGACTTCAATAGTATATGGCGGAGAGATGTTATTCAGGCGCGCCAGATCGCGTACGCTGGTGCCGGTACTACGGGAGATCGCATACAGCGTATCGCCGCGTTTCACGGTATAGGTGGACCCAGAATCGGAAGTACTGGAACAGCCGGCTAAAGTCAGGCTAGCAAGCAGCATTATCGCGATATAAAAGCGTGTTTTCATCAGGCGTCCTGCACTCAACGGTTTCTCATCTCGGCATCATGGACGAATATCATACCAGCCCGATGGACGATCCCCAATGTCCTGGGCTTTTTCTACTATTGTTCTCGCCCGACGAATACCTGCAGGGCTTGTTTTGGTAATGCCTTTCTCCCATTTATGGGCTACCCTAGTGGCCTGAGTACATGACCCGGCGGGTTTGTGCCGGGTCATTTATTTTTTTCCAGGAGTCGTCATGGCCGGGGAAACACGTCATTTTGCTGGATGAGCAAGATAAACCCACAGGTATGCTGGAGAAGTATGCCGCCCACACGCTCGATACCCCTTTGCATCTCGCGTTTTCCTGCTGGTTGTTCAATGAGCAAGGCCAGTTCCTGGTCACGCGCCGCTCGCTTAGCAAAAAAGCCTGGCCCGGCGTGTGGACTAACTCAGTGTGCGGACATCCGCAACAGGGCGAAACCTTCGAGCAGGCCGTCACCCGGCGCTGCCACTTCGAACTGGGCGTCGAGATCGCTGATATTGCCCCCGTCCACCCGGCCTTTCGCTATCGGGCGGTCGCCCCGAATGGCATCGTCGAAAACGAAGTCTGCCCGGTTTTTGCCGCACGCGTGGTCAGCGAGCTGCAACCGAATGATGATGAAGTGATGGATTATCAGTGGGTTGAGCTGCCGGAAATGTTAAGCGCGCTGGCCGCTACCCCGTGGGCCTTTAGCCCGTGGATGGTGCTGGAAGCCAGAAACAAAAACGCGCGTCAGGCGTTGATAGACTTTGTCGCGCGTTTACGCGCGTAACCGCGAGTGACAAGCATTAACGACCCGGGCTACGCCAGCGACGAACCTTGACATCAAATATAAAAAAACCCGGCAAGCCGGGTTTTTTGCTTTTCGCGAAAAGCGATTATTTCTGCGGACGCATCGCCGGGAACAGAATAACGTCGCGGATGGTGTGGCTGTTAGTGAACAGCATCACCATACGGTCGATACCGATGCCCAGACCGGCGGTCGGCGGCAGGCCGTGTTCCAGCGCGGTGACGTAGTCTTCGTCGTAGAACATCGCTTCGTCGTCGCCGGCGGCTTTCGCATCAACCTGATCCTGGAAACGCTGCGCCTGGTCTTCCGCATCGTTCAGCTCGCTGAAACCGTTACCGATTTCGCGGCCGCCGATGAAGAATTCAAAGCGGTCGGTGATTTCCGGGTTCACGTCGTTACGACGGGCCAGCGGAGAAACTTCTGCCGGGTATTCGGTGATGAAGGTCGGCTGGATCAGATGCGCTTCCGCCACTTCTTCGAAGATCTCGGTCACGATACGGCCCAGACCCCAGCTCTTCTCAACTTTGATGCCGATAGACTCAGCGATCGCTTTCGCGGAATCGAAGTTATCCAGATCCGCCATCTCGGTTTCCGGACGGTATTTCTTGATAGCTTCACGCATGGTCAGTTTTTCGAACGGCTTGCCGAAATCGAAAGTCTGATCGCCATAAGGCACCGCGGTATTACCGAGGATGTCCTGCGCCAGGGTGCGGAACAGGGATTCGGTCAGCTCAATCAGGTCTTTATAATCCGCATACGCCATATAGAGTTCCATCATGGTGAACTCTGGGTTGTGGCGAACGGAGATCCCTTCGTTACGGAAGTTACGGTTGATTTCAAAGACGCGTTCGAAGCCGCCAACCACCAGACGCTTGAGGTACAGTTCCGGCGCGATACGCAGGTACATGTCCAGATCCAGCGCATTGTGATGGGTGATGAACGGACGCGCGGAAGCGCCGCCTGGGATCACCTGCATCATCGGGGTTTCCACTTCCATAAAGCCGCGGCCAACCATGAACTGACGGATGCCAGCCAGGATCTGCGAACGTACTTTGAAAGTGTTACGGGATTCGTCGTTGGAGATCAGATCGAGGTAACGCTGACGGTAGCGCGCTTCCTGATCCTGCAGGCCGTGGAATTTGTCCGGCAGCGGGCGCAGGGCTTTGGTCAGCAGACGCAGTTCGGTGCAGTGGATGGACAGCTCGCCGGTTTTGGTTTTGAACAGCTTACCGCGGGCGGCGATGATGTCGCCGAGATCCCATTTTTTGAACTGATCGTTGTAGACGCCTTCCGCCAGGTCATCGCGCGCGACGTACAGCTGAATGCGGCCGCCGACGTCCTGCAGGGTAACGAAAGACGCTTTACCCATGATACGACGGGTCATCATGCGCCCAGCAACGGCCACTTCGACATTCAGCGCTTCCAGCTCTTCGTTTTCTTTGGCATCGAAGTCAGCGTGCAGTTGGTCAGAGGTATGGTCACGACGGAAATCGTTCGGGAATGCGACGCCCTGCTCACGCAGCGCAGCCAGCTTCTCACGACGGGTTTTCAGTTCATTATTAAGGTCAATTGCCGCGTCAGCGCCCTGTGCTTGTTGTTCAGACATGTTGGTTCCTCATAACCCTGCTTTCAAACTTGCTTCGATAAATTGGTCCAGGCTGCCATCGAGCACCGCCTGAGTGTTGCGGGTTTCCACCCCGGTGCGCAGATCTTTAATACGCGAGTCGTCCAGCACGTAAGAGCGGATCTGGCTGCCCCAGCCGATGTCGGATTTGTTATCTTCCATCACCTGCTTCTCGGCATTTTTCTTCTGCATTTCCAGCTCATAAAGCTTCGCTTTCATCTGCTTCATGGCCTGGTCTTTGTTCTTGTGCTGCGAACGGTCGTTCTGGCACTGCGTCACCAATCCGGTCGGGATATGGGTAATACGCACCGCGGATTCCGTACGGTTAACGTGCTGACCACCGGCGCCGGACGCGCGGTATACGTCAATGCGCAGGTCGGCTGGGTTAATTTCGATATCGATATCGTCATCAACTTCCGGGTAAACGAACGCCGAGCTAAAGGAGGTATGACGGCGGCCGCCGGAATCGAACGGGCTCTTACGCACCAGGCGGTGAACGCCGGTTTCAGTACGCAGCCAGCCGTAGGCGTAATCGCCAATGATTTTGATGGTCACGGATTTAATGCCCGCGACTTCACCTTCGGATTCTTCGATGATTTCGGTCTTAAAGCCGCGCGCTTCCGCCCAACGCAGGTACATGCGCATCAGCATGCTGGCCCAGTCCTGGGCTTCGGTGCCGCCGGAACCGGCCTGATATCGAGATAGCAGTCGGCGCTGTCATATTCGCCAGAGAACATGCGGCGGAACTCAAGCTGCGCCAGCTTCTCTT